>Ga0315336_1000287_pt1 | contig 173546 bp, 151 predicted proteins | sample ASW5metaG_FD_204512 | JGI IMG/M metagenome (GOLD analysis project Ga0315336, IMG submission 204512) | Ammonia-oxidizing marine archaeal communities from Monterey Bay, California, United States - ASW #5 | ecosystem: Environmental > Aquatic > Marine > Intertidal zone | place: USA: California... | reverse complement strand
TTCTTCTTGCAGGTGTTGGCATCATAGCTTCCATGTTGGGCACTTTCACGGTGAGCACTGACGATGAGTCTAAAATCGGGAGCGCCTTGGAGCGCGGCTTATTGGTGGCGTCGGCCATCGTTCTTGCAGCGGCAGCTGGGCTAGTGATCATGTTGCATATACCGTTGCAGGTGCTCTGGTGTGTCCTGTTAGGGCTCGGGTCTGGAGTTGCGATCGGTCGATTGACGGAGTACTACACGGGCATGGACAAGCCTCCTGCTCACCATATCGCACAACAGTCTGAAACAGGCCCTGCAACAAATATCATCGCCGGTCTCGGCGTCGGTATGATGTCGTGCGGTCTCCCGATCCTTGTGATCGCGGTGGCAATCTATTTCAGCTATGCCTTTGCCGAGCTTTACGGCATTGCGATTGCGGCTGTCGGAATGCTTTCGACTCTTGGTATCAGTTTGGGTGTGGACGCTTATGGTCCTGTCGCTGACAACGCCGGTGGCATTGCTGAAATGAGTAAGTGTGAGCCGTATGTCAGAGAGCGGACTGACGCGCTCGACGCAGTGGGCAATACCACGGCCGCAATGGGCAAAGGATTCGCCATTGGGTCGGCGGCGCTAACGGCGTTGGCGCTGTTCAGTACTTTTAGAACAAAAGCTGCTGACGCGATTGCGGCGGCTGGCGGAGAGCAGGTTTTTGATAGTCGATTATTCGACCTGGGGCTTGACAACCCAAATGTACTCATCGGGATGCTAATTGGCGGGATGTTGCCGTTCATCTTTGCGGCGTTAACTATGAACGCGGTTGGTCGTTCTGCAGCCAAGATGATCGAAGAGGTTCGAAGACAATTCCGAGAGATCGAAGGACTTATGGAGGGAAAGGCAGAGCCTGATTCGGCACGGTGTGTGGAGATCTCCACTAAAGCAGCTATTCGAGAGATGATCCTCCCGGGTCTGTTAGCGGTGTCGGCTCCGGTTCTGACCGGGTATTTACTTGGCGTGTCTGGCTTGGGTGGTCTCTTGTCTGGCGCGCTGGTGACTGGTGTCTTGATGGCTCTGATGATGGCCAATGCCGGCGGTGTGTGGGATAACGCTAAGAAGTTCATCGAATCGGGTGAGCATGGTGGCAAGGGGTCAGAAGCCCATAAAGCTTCAGTCATTGGTGATACCGTTGGCGATCCATTTAAGGACACCTCCGGGCCGAGTCTGAATATATTGATCAAATTAATGAGTGTTGTGGCGGTTATTTTTGCTCCACTTATCGTGGGTTGGATGGGATAAAAAATAAGAAACTCTTATTTTATTAGTCTTGTTACATAAATTTTAAGTAAAATTGAAGAATTATGTATTGCTTGAACACTATTTTTGATTAAGAATGATTAATAGTTTGAATATAGTTACGGTTCATTGACAGTTTTTTTATGCCTACATATAATCGACGTTCCTATTTATAAGGAAGCATTCTTAATTTAAGGAGTTTCATTTTTAGGAGGGCATTTGTGGCTCAACAGATGTTTGGTGAAATCTCGAATCCGACCATAAAGGTTGGAACTCGTAAATGGTACACTGTTCCAGTTTCAATGATTGCTCACGTGGTTGTAATTGGTGCAGTTGTGATAGTTCCATTGATGGCCGTTGATGCATTACCTACTCCTGCTTCAATGATGGCCTTTGTAGCGGCACCACCACCGCCGCCACCACCACCACCACCACCACCACCGCCGACAGCAGCGGCACCGCCTCCGGTACCGGTGGTCGATGTAAACCCCAATGCTGCACCAGTGGTTGCACCTGAAGAGATCTTGCCTGAACCAGGGTTAGATCTTTCTAATGTTGGTGGCGTTGAAGGTGGAGTTGCTGGTGGCGTTATTGGAGGGATTGTCGGTGGACTTCCATCAGCACCGCCACCACCACCACCACCACCGGATCCAATTCGAGTCGGTGGTAATATTTCACCTCCGACCAAAACTAAAGACGTTCCACCTGTGTACCCGACCGTTGCACAGGCGGCACGAGTAGCAGGTATTGTTATTCTTGAGGCCGTCATCAGTGGTTCTGGCAAGGTTACCGATGTGAAAATTTTACGCTCGGTTTCGTTATTAGATCAGGCTGCTATTGATGCCGTGAGTCAATGGGAATATACGCCAACCCTATTAAATGGCGTTGCGGTTCCGGTCATTATGACGGTGACGGTGAATTTTACCTTACAGTAAGTAATAGGCTAGCGCTGAGGCACTAGTTGTTTCTTATGCTGTCGTTGTAGTAGGTTACTAGTCCAGGAGGAGCAGATGGATTTACTCGAAATGTGGGATCAAATGGGCCTGTTAGTTAAGTTATTGATGGGTATCCTAGCAGTTATGTCAATGTGGTCAGTAGGTGTCTTTTTTGAACGTCTCTTTACCTATTACCAGGCAACGATACAATCGAAGGTTTTTGCGCCTCAGGTGGCCAAGCATCTTAATAATCAGAAATTAAAAGACGGGATTGCTGTCTCGCAGTCTAAAAACTTCCGTTATAGTCACTTAGCTAAAGTTGTACTCGCGGGACTTCAGGAGTATCAATTTCAGCAGGAAGCTAATATCGAGCTCAGCAAGGATGATGTGGTTGACAGTGTCCGCCGGGCTATTCAACGCGCAACGGCATTGACATTATCTGACCTCAAAAAAGGATTGGGAGCATTAGCGACGATCGGCTCAACAGCGGTTTTCGTTGGCCTTCTCGCAACCACTATTGGTGTTATCAATGCTTTCCAGGGTATTGCGCAGACTGGTTCGGGTGGACTGGGTGCTGTGTCAGGCGGTATTTCTGAAGCACTGGTCGGAACCGCGATCGGACTATTTGTGGCGATTCCTGCAGTCTGGTTTTACAATTATCTTACTGGCAGGATCGATTACTTTAGCGTTGAAATGGACAATTCGTCCTCTGAGCTTTTGGATTACTTTATCAAAAAGAATTAAAGCTTCTGCAAGATTGATAGCTGATGAATTAAGGAGGGTTCCAGTATGGGAATGGATGCTGGCGGGAAACAAGGTGAACTGAATTCACAGATTAATGTGACTCCAATGGCTGACGTGATGTTGGTGTTGCTCATCATCGTCATGTTAATTGCTCCTCTCTTACAGAAAGGGGTTAATGTTGCTTTGCCTTTGGCATCTAATACGGCGGAGAAGGCAGAAAATGATAACCAGACGGTACTGCATGTAGATACAGCTGGTCGCTTTTATGTGGATGCTGTTCCTACAGATCAGAATCAATTACTTCCTGCTATTAACCGCGCATTGGAATTAAAGCTCGAGAAGCTTGTGCTTATCAAGGGTGATGCAGGAGCTAGGTACTCCGATATTATGAGCGTGATGGATGAACTTCAACGGGCTGGCATTGAAGACATTGGTTTAATTACCGAGCGGAAGCTTGGTTCGGCTGGAGGGTAGTTATGGCGAGAAAACGTCACGGGATCATTGAGGTTAAGGCTGAGAAGCCTGAGGTTAATAATGAGATAAATATCACACCATTTATTGATGTGTTGCTTGTGTTGATAGTTATTTTCTTGGCTGCGCTTCCGTTAAATCAGCGCGGCCTTGACATTAACCTTCCGCTTGAGACTCAGGGTTCACAGCAGGCAGCTACCGATAGTAGCCAGATTGTTCTCGAGTACACAGCAGACCGGCGCATTTCTATTAATAAACAAGACATTGGACTGTCATTGCTCGAATCTAGATTGCGTGAGATCTTCGAACAGCGACGCGAAAAGACGATGTTTATTGCTGGGGCTGGATCGCTTACCTACGGTGACATAGTTGAGATAATTGATGCAGCCAAGGGTGCCGGCGTTGATAAGGTTGGCATCGTAACCGAAGGAATGCGTCGAAGAGCTGGTGCGGGTGCTCTTTAAAGCTAACGGAAAGCGTTACATCATATAAAAAGGCCGGAAAGCTGTGGTTAGTAGCTACCGGCCTTTTTTTATAGACTAATTGTTAAGAAACCCTTCTATACGGAACCTTCCGTCTGTTCTTTCTGTAGCCTCTCGGCCATGTCTCGAATTTCATCAGCCTCAGCAATGAGTGACTTTTGCTCATCGAGGTCCTCTGTCATATTAGCCTGCATGCGCATGAGGATATTTTTGTAAACAAGAGCCTCGACGTAAAGGTCGTTAAGTTCGAGAGCTTTTTCAATCGCGTCAAGTCCAGCCATGACATAGTCTGATTTTTGATCTTGCGTGATTCTAAAGTCTCGGAACGCTTTCTCCCAGTAGAACGTTGAAATTGTGTAGTACGCTTCTGGGTTGTTAGGTTCGACCGAAGCCCGTTGCTCGAGTGCCTGAATAGTCTGTTCGAATTCACCTGCTCGGTTATAGAATCCAGCAAGCTGAAGATAAACGATCGGATCACTTTTTCGAAGAGTAAGAACTTCCTGTAAAACCGCTTCGGCATCATCGTACAAGCCAGATTGCTCGTAGAGATTAGCTAATGCAAAGTAGTTATCGGGATCCTCTGGATCTATTTGGATCATATCTCGAAGCACCGGTTCCGATCGGCTTGGGTCATTTGCCTTATCAGGCCCGAATACCGATACAAGATACTGCATCGATAATTTTTTCATTGCCGGATCTGGAATACGTTCAACAGCTAACTGGTAGTACCGGACAGCTTCAAGAAGGTAGGCATCATTGTCGGTTTCACCCCTACGTGCAGGTTTGTACAAGTTGTCGTAGGAGTTTCCAATGTAGAAATAGGTGGCAGATAACTGTTGATTGAGTAAATCTGTAGCATCACCACTTTCTTCGAGAATGTTAATGATTTCCTCGTAGCGTTCAACGGCACCTTCGTAGTCACCACGACCGTAATGCGTGTTCGCCTCTTTAAATACTCTCATGGCACCAAGCTGATCTAAATAGTTACATGAGAGGAGAGGCACAACCATTAAACTCACCACGATTAATTTTAGAAGCGTAAATCGACTCAGCATGTTTTAATCCCCTCTAGACTTTTGAGCTCCTGATAGACAATTGGTAAATCTCGTATTTACTACTTTAACATCAGAAATGAAAGCTTGGAAGTCTGGCAAGTCACTTAAAATAGGCTAACTACTATAGAAACATAATAAAACCGGAACAGTATAGTTAACGAAAAAACAGCAAGTCAAGCAACATTATTGCTTTAAAATAAAGAAAAATTTTATTAATTGAGGTCAATATTTAAGATAATGGCAGTCTACCATTCTTGACCTCATCCAGGGCACAATTCTATGATGATATCAGATTGAGCTAAATTCCCCGTATTCCCTTGTTTTAACGTAGTTTTAAATGATTAGTTTTAAAGAATTAGCCGCTAAGGCTCTCACTTACAACCCTGATTCCGACACCGATCTTCTGCACCGGGCGTACGAATTTTCTTCTGTTGGACATGCCGGTCAACGTCGGCAATCAGGTGAAGCGTACATTACTCACCCACTTGAAGTCGCAACGCTTGTTGCTGATATGAAGCTCGACGATGTGGCAATAGTCGCTGGACTTCTTCATGACGTAGTTGAAGATACGTTGACAACAATAAGTAGCGTTCGAGACATATTTGGCCAAGAAGTGGCAAATGTAGTGGAAGGTGTAACGAAGATTAGCACAATACCTTTTTCTTCGAGAGAAGAACGCCAGGCCGAGAATTTTCGTAAGATGCTTCTCGCTATGGTCGACGATGTTCGAGTGATCTTAGTGAAACTCGCCGATCGTCTTCACAATATGCGCACGCTTGACTCGCTAAATGAAGATCAGCGTATGCAAATTTCTCAGGAGACTCTGGATATCTATGCTCCCATAGCTCACCGATTGGGAATGAGTAAGGTTAAGAATGAGCTCGAAGAACTTGCATTTCGGTATCTTGAACCTAATGCGTACGACACTCTATTGGGACGGGTTGAGAAGCGTCGTCTAGCCATGGAACGTACTGTAGCGAATTTAAAGAAAACACTCGAAACGAAACTCGCAGCCGAAGAAATTCCATTTGTCTTGATAGAGGGACGCATTAAACCACTCTTTAGTATTCAAAAGAAAATAAAGCGACAAAAGATCAATCTAGAGCAAGTGTATGATTTAGTCGCGCTACGTCTCATTACTGGATCTGTAAAAGATTGTTATGCATCACTTGGTATCATCCACCAAACTTGGTCACCTGTGCCTCGCAGATTCAAAGACTTTATTGCTATGCCACGTCAAAACGCTTACCAATCCTTACATACCTCGGTAGTTAGCAATAGCGGATTTCCGTTCGAGGTTCAGATCCGTACTGAGCAGATGCATCGTATTGCTGAAGAAGGGATCGCAGCGCATTGGAAGTACAAAGAAGGACGCATTGGGTCCAACGCGGATGAGAAATCTTTCGTTTGGCTTCGTCAGTTAATGGAATGGCAGCAAGAGTTGCGTGATCCCAGTGAGTTTATTCATAGTCTGAAAGTCGATCTATACCCAGAAGAAGTCTACACTTTCACGCCTAAAGGTGAGGTTAAGGTTCTTCCACGTGGAGCTACGCCAGTGGATTTTGCTTATTCGATTCACACCGATGTTGGTCACGCATGTGTAGGTGCTCGGGTGAATGGACGCATGGTGCCTTTGAGAAAATCGCTTAATAGTGGTGACATCGTTGAAGTCGTAACATCTGGCAGTCATAGGCCTAGTCGCGATTGGTTGAATTTCGTTGTTACTTCGAGAGCAAAAAATAGGATTAAGCATTTTAACAATACCGAGGAAAGAATTCGGGCAGTTGAATTGGGACGCAAGTTGCTTGAAAAGGAAATACGAAACTTTGAACTTAACGTCAAGTTATTACTTAATTCTGAATCAATGGATCGAATAGCTAATGAATTCGGCACTAAAAACGGCGATGCTCTTTTTGCTGCGATTGGTTATGGAAAGCTTTCATCTCGTGTGGTACTAGCAAAACTTGTTCCTTCGGAACAGATCTTAGAACAGGTAAAAGAAACTGCTGTTACATCTTTTGCGCGGCGAGTATTTAGTTCAAGTGATGCAAAGATCAAGGTTCAAGAATTTGATGACCTCATGGTATTTCGCGCCCGTTGCTGTAGGCCTATTCGTGGAGAAAATATTGTCGGTTATGTTACCCGCGGCAAAGGCGTTTCAGTTCATTCTGTAACGTGTTCGAACGTAATAAATCTACTTTATGATCCCGAACGCCGAATCGATGTTGTTTGGGATAAAGCCAAGAAATCAAATGGGTTTAGTGTAAGTTTAGCCATTCATGTTGAAGACCGGAGAGGGATTCTTGCAGATATTACAACTCGAATTGCTAATGTTAATATCAGCATGCGAAAAGTCGATGCCTTTGTAAGCGATAATGAGCGTGGTCGGATCAGCGTTACGATGGATATCACCAACTTCAAGCACCTGCAGCGAGTGATCAAAGTCCTAAGTGCAATTCCTGGCGTTCTCGGGGTTGAACGCGTTGTACGGTAGACAAAGAAGAAGTTCGTTTTAATTTATGATCTTTATGAAAATTTTACCTATACGGTATTTACTTTCACGATAGCCTAAAATAATTAATACGTTTCTTAACTAATAATCCAATCGATCTATTATTCCTTAGCGACAACACTTAAGCTTAATTGTTTCAGAGTTTCTTGTTGTAGAGGACGATGAAGTTGTTAAACTACTTGAGGAGAATGCCACGCCGAGAATTTTCGTAAGATGTTTCTCGCCATGGTCAACTATATTAGTGAAGCGATTGCATTAATTTCTATACACGCACCTTTCGGTAGTCCAGCTACCTGTACTGTTGAGCGTGCTGGCTCAGGTGGTTTAAAGTAAGTTTCGTATACTCCGTTCATGACTGAAAAATCTTTTAGATCAATAAGAAATATGGTCGTGTGAACAACATCTTTGAGTGCTGCTCCAGCTTCTTCGAGTATTGCCTCTATACTTTGAATAACACGGTGCGTCTGCGTGACGATGTTACCGGTGATGAGTTTTCCAGTTTCTGGATCTAGAGGAATCTGACCGGATACAAAGATAAGCCCACCAGTTAGAATCGCTTGTGAGTAAGGTCCTATAGCAGGTGCTGCTCGATTGGCTTTGATGATGGTCCGCACACTACGCGGCCTTGGTAACTTTGTTTGCACGAATACAACGTGTGCAAACACGAATGCGTTTTACCCCACCATTGATGATTGCCCGGACACTTTGGATATTGGCCTGAAAACGGCGACGAGTCACATTGTGGGCGTGACTTACATTCCGACCAGCGGCTGGTCCTTTCCCACAAATGTCACAGCGTTTAGCCATATCTAGTGATGTCCTTAGGACCATACATTATAGCATTAGCCGCTACTAAGTATAAGTTTCGAGCTTCCAGTGTCAGTCTTATCATTTGATGGTTCATGGATTAGAGGCGAAGTTGGCACTTTTAAAACTCGTTTCAAAAGCTCCAAGTACGCGGTTTCATCGCCTGGCAGGGATGATCGGGCCTCTCGCGCAGCTTTTTCAATACGTTTCATGACAGTAACCATGTCCATATTCCGTATTTTCGTTCCTTCATTCTGCTTGGTTTCAACAAAGGCTTTGATCTCAGTTTTGAGGCGGTTAGCACTCGGAGATTCAGCCACATGCTCGTAGATGATTCCTCGGCTTTCGGTATCGTATGTGTCAGCTAATGCCTTGACCGCATTAGCTACATCATCATCAGAGAAGACATGTTGTGATAGTTGGTCACTTTGAAAGAAGGCTTGAATCATTAGCAATAAATGACGCTGTTCTTCAGTTAAGTCTTGAAGTATGGGGAGTAAAAATCTGAAGTCACGTTCTTGTTGTCGTTGTACTGCGGCCGGTGGATGAGCACGTGCCGAAGCTAGGTAATTGCAGTCAGACGGACAGTTGATTTCAGTTAAGCGTTTTGTTCCACAGCAAATACCACAAATGTCTTGTCCAAGAGCCGGACAGGTTCGTCTCGCTCGGCGTCGTTGGCATAAGGGGCAACGTTTAATCATAGCCAGTTATTCACAGTTTTGCACAGTCAACTTGCTCGGTCAACGTCATCCGGCATTAATTTAGCGGATCATTTTGGATTAAGGGGTGATGAGAAAATGATTTAGATCCGAAAATAAAACAATTAGAAGTTACAAATAATTATCATAAATAAAGAGAATTTAAATTATGCCGAACGCAAGTAAACGCAAGAATCGTTACAATAAGCTCAGGAAGATTCTTCAGGAGCACCGTCTCGAGATGCTTGAAGAGTTACAGTGCAAGATTCACAATGTTCGAACTGGAGGTGTCGCAGTTTCAGAACAGGGGGTTTGTGATGAAGTCGAAACTTCTGAGGCTGAGATTCAGAATGATATCGAGTTCACATTCCTTCAAATGAAGGCTGATACCCTTAGCAAGATTAGTGAAGCACTTGTACAACTTGAAGAAGGTGCTTACGGATACTGTTGTGAATGTGATGAAGAAATTACAGAACAGCGCTTAAGGGCACTTCCGTTCGCTGTTCGTTGTAAGGATTGTGAGGAAGTCAGGGAAATTGTTCGCCAGAAAAAAGTTGCCTCCGAACGACGTATAGCAGCATCATTGTTTGCTGAAGTTCCTAGATAAGGTTATGTCTTTGCCATTTGGTTTATTGAGTCGGGCCTGCTGTTTAGTGGAGCGTTTATTTTTATTTACTTTATTAGTCCTGAGATCAATTACATGAGTGATAAAACTAAACAGTCACCAACTCGAGACAATATTATTGGGTCGGACCAGCCGTTTTCTTTGCCTCCACAGATTCCGATCTTGCCTCTTCGAGACACAGTTCTTTTTCCGAATTCATTCATGCCACTCGCTGTTGCTCGTGAGAGTTCTATTGTTTTAATTGATAAAGTTGTTTCTGAAGGCAAACTGGTAGGTTTGTTTACTCAGCGTGACTCAGCTATTGAAGAACCGACGAAGGAAGATCTTTACTCAGTCGGTACGGTGACACATATTCACAAAAAGTTTAAATTGGCGGACGGTAGTCTCCGCCTGATCGTTCAAGGTTTAGAACGAGTGTATCTCGATAACATAGTTGAAACACAGCCGTTTATTTTTGCCGACGTTCACAGTGCGAAAGATATTAGTAAAGATGATGATCATCTAGAAATCGATGCACTTGAACGCAATATCAAGAATAATTTTCAACAAGTTATATCTTTGTCACCTTTGTTATCTGATGAATTGCAACCTTTGGCAACAAATTTTTCTGAGCCAGGAAAGCTAGCTGATTTCGTTGCTTCTAGTTTGACCACAATTTCTACTAGTAGTAAGCAACAGTTGCTGGAGACACTTGACATCCGAGAACGCATGAACGAATTGAATCGTTTATTAATTAAGGAACTTGAAGTTCTTGAATTAGGTTCGAAGATTCAATCTAAGGTTCAATCCGAGGTTGGAAAGAACCAACGAGATTATCTACTTCGCGAACAACTTAAGGCCATTCAAAAAGAGCTTGGGGAGGGCGATGAACAGACTAAAGAAATTGAAGAGCTCCAGGAAAAAATTGAATCTGTAGGTATGCCTGAAGCAGTTAAAAAGGAAGCGTTGCGTGAATTAGATCGGTTGTCTAAGATGCCAGTCGCTGCAGCGGAATATACTGTTTCCCGTACTTATCTCGATTGGATGATTGCACTTCCTTGGGAGAAACGGACAGATGAAGTTATCGATCTTAAACGTGCCAAAGAGGTCCTTGATGCTGATCATTCCGACCTTGTAAAAGCTAAGGACCGCGTTTTGGAGTACCTTGCCGTTCGAAAGTTAAACCCAAAAGTTAAAGGACCTATTCTTTGTTTTGTTGGTCCACCAGGTGTTGGTAAAACCTCGTTGGCCAAATCAATCGCGAGTTCACTTGACAGGAAGTTTGTTCGTGTGTCACTCGGTGGAATGCGGGATGAAGCTGAGATTCGTGGTCATCGGCGTACCTATATAGGTGCATTACCTGGTCAGATTATTAGAGGTCTTCGCCGTGCGGAGTCGAAGAACCCAGTATTTATTCTTGATGAGATTGACAAATTGGGTATGGATTTTAGGGGAGATCCAGCGTCTGCTCTGCTCGAAGTGCTTGATCCAGAGCAAAATAATACCTTTCGAGATCATTATTTAGATGTTCCATTCGATCTTTCCGAAGTGTTATTTATCACAACGGCTAATATATTAGATCCGGTTCCACCTGCACTACGCGATCGCATGGAGGTTCTTGAGCTACCCGGTTATACGGAAGAAGAGAAACTCATGATCGCCACTCAACATCTGGTTGATCGTCAGGTATTAAATCATGGATTAAATAACCAGCAATTATCTTTTTCTGACTTGGCTCTACGTGAAATTATTAGAGGATATACCCGCGAGGCAGGAGTTAGGAACCTGGAACGAGAGGTCGGTGCTATTTGCCGTAAAGTAGCTCGAAGGCAGGCAGAAGGTGTTGATACACCGGTTAAGGTAGATCCGGATACTGTGGGTAAGATACTTGGGGCTCCGAAGTACCTGGACGAAGAGGTTGCAGAACGAACCAAAAACCCTGGTGTGGCAATTGGACTTGCTTGGACTCCAGTTGGTGGCGATGTGCTGTTCGTGGAGGCAACTCGGATGACTGGAGATGGGACCTTAACCCTAACTGGACATTTAGGTGAAGTAATGAAGGAATCAGCTCGAGCAGCACTTTCGTGGTCTAGAGCTAATATATCGAAGCTTGGTATCGATGTGTCTTTTTATAAAGATACCGAGATTCACCTTCACGTGCCATCCGGTGCGATTCCAAAGGACGGGCCATCCGCTGGTGTTACCATGGTGACTGCCCTCGTTTCAGAGCTAACGCAACGTCCAGTTCGTGGTGACATGGCGATGACTGGTGAAATTACCTTGTCAGGTCGCGTGCTTCCAGTTGGAGGAATTAAGGAGAAAGTGTTAGCAGCTCGACGCTTAGGTATTTTTAAGGTAATCGTTCCTAAGCAAAACGAAAAAGATGTCAATGAAGATCTCAGTGAAGAATTAAGACGTGAAATAAGCGTGCACTACGTGTCGATGATTGATGAGGTATTAGAATTAGCTTTGCTCCCTGCCTTGGGTACACAACCACCAACTGAAGTTTCATCCGATCGTCGTGCGTCAGTGCACGAGACGGTGCAGTAAGTTCTTAGTTGTCTTTCGTAATGCTATTTATCTGATTAAATCGTTTCGGTATGTCGTCCGAATTTCATCTAGTACTGTTTGAAGATTTACAGGCAACAAGCTAGTAAAGCTTACTTGTCGACCATTACGTGGATGGCAAAACGACAGCTTGCTAGCATGCAGAAAAGGCCGCTTAAGAGTCTTTAATAGTTGTAACTGGAAAGGTGAATATTGTCGTTTGCCGCCGTAGACTGAGTCTCCTACGACAGCGTGCCCGATGGAATTAAGGTGTACCCGAATTTGATGTGTTCGACCGGTTGCGATCACAACTTCAACAAGTGAGACCCATTCAAGGTGTTCTACTTTCGTCACACGAGTTACTGCCTCCTTGGTGCGACGTGAGCGAGTTGAGAATTTTTTACGGTGCACAAGATCGCGCCCGATCGGAACATCTATTTTAAGACCAGCCTGAACGATTCCCCGTACTAGAGCTTTATAAACTTTTTTAACTTCCCTGCACGCGAATTGGCGTGCAAGTGCATCGTGCGCTTGATCATGTTTCGCAATAACCATTAAGCCAGATGTTCCACGATCTAATCGGTGAACAATTCCTGGACGAAGTTGGCCTCCGATACCACTAAGATCCTTTACATGGTGAAGCAATGCGTTAACCAGAGTGCCCTCAAGATGGCCAGCAGCAGGATGAACCACCATGCCGGATGGCTTATCTATTATGATCAGATCTTGGTCGTCGTAGACTATAGAAAGAGGTAAGTCTTCGGGTTTCGGTGTTGCCGGAGTGGGAGGTGGAATTTGAAGTAGTACGCGGTCTCCAACGTGGACGACAGTGCTTGCACGGCCACGTTTCCCATTGATTTCAGCCAAACCTTCTTTGATCCACCGTTGGATCTGGGAACGTGTTCTAGTAGGAAGTTTTAATACCAGCATCTGGTCTAAGCGGATCCCTGTTTCTTTTGTTGTAGCTGTAAGCTGAATCATTTTTGACTGGTTTAATGATTTGTTTAGTGGATAGGACACGAGAAGAAAAGTAGTTGATTAGGCAGCCTGAATTCTAGTTGGTTAACGCTTCGATTCTAAATTTTTAGAACGACGCAGTATAAGTAACATCAGAATACTTAACGGAATTAGTAGTAGCGAGACGAACTGTGAGGTTGAAAGGACATCAAAAACAGTGCCCCGAGGGTCCCCACGATAGAATTCTATAAAGAAGCGTGCCAAAGAATAGAGCAGCAGATAGTTCCAGAAAGTACGTCCAGGAAATGACTTCATGGTTCGTTCGGAGATCAACAATAGTCCCAGGATCAACAGAGCAGTTAGAGATTCGTAGAGTTGCGTCGGGTGAAGATTTACTGCCAGCGGAGTTCCAACATTCGCAGCAGCCAATGGGTTAGTGAAAGTAATCCCCCATGGGATTTCTGTTAGCTTTCCGTAGCAGCAACCTGCCATTAAACACCCCATTCGTCCGACAGCCTGACCTAGAATAATCCCTGGCGCAAAGGCATCACACACGGTCCAGAGAGGCATTCTATATCGACGCATATACCAGAACGCAGTACTGACAGCCACCAGGAGTCCTCCGTAAAAGACACCACCTGAGCGAAGAATTGACCATGGATCTTGTTGGAAATGATTAAAATCGACAACGATAAGCAAAAGCTTTGCACCAATAAGTGCACTGATGATTATATAGATACCGAGATCCATGACGCGATTACCATCGAGTCCACGTGTTTTGGCACGCATGAGTGTAAATTGGAGTCCGATGAGATATGCAGCGGCTAAAAGAACTCCGTAGGTGTAGATTGAGATCGGTCCGAGTTCAAAGAGTTGTGGATACATCTCGTTTCAGAGCCATGTCAAGAATTAAAAAAACCGCACCAACTGTGATTGCCGAATCGGCAACATTGAAAGCCCAAAAATGCCAATTCCGCCAATATACATCAATGAAATCTATTACGTATCCTGCTGTTACCCGATCAATTAAGTTGCCTATCGCGCCACCAATTACAAAAGCAAAAGCCAGTTGTGCTAGTGGTTCATAAATTGCTTTTCGTATTGCGAAGATCAAGAGCGCAATGAGTGCAGCTAGTGCGATAGATGCTATAAGTGCAGGTTTAAATAGAATATCGACACTATCCAAAAAACCGAATGCCATACCAGTGTTATGTATGTGGGTGAAATTAAGGAATCCAGGAATTATCGTTACGCTTGCATGAAGTGGCAACATTGCATGAACTATAGCCTTGGTGATCTGATCGAACACAGCGACACTGGTTACAATAATAACAAACAGTAATCGCCAGCTTTTCATAGTTATTCACTGCCTCTGGATTTTATTTTTGTTTGTCGTACAGATTATCTTAGTCTCAATTAGGGGAAACAGTTGTTTCCGATAGCGCCTCTGTACAACGCTTGCAAAGTCCGGCAATGTCCGCTTCAGTCGAGACGGACTGTACATAACGCCAACAACGAGGACATTTTACGCCGTCAACACGATTAACTACGATCGCAAGTGTGCCTTCTGGTTCGCTCCAACTGATGTCTTGAGCTGCTTTCGTTTCCTCTGTTAGCGTCAAGTTGGTTTCAATGTTTACTTCTGAGGCGATGAAAAGCGTCGGTAAGTCGTCGCGATACTGTTCAAGTAGTTCGGCAGTCTTTCCGCTGGCTTGAAGTGTTACACGTGCCTCGAGTGATGTCCCAACAATCTTTTTCTGTCGAAGCAGTTCAAGTTCTGCATTCACTGCTTCTCGTACAGACAATAACCGTTTCCATCTTTGTAACAGTTCTTTATTAATAAATGTCTTGGTTTCATTAGGGAAATCAGCTAAATGGACACTGTCTTCACGGTTGCCTGGAAGATGTTTCCATAGCTCGTCTGCTGTGACAGGTAAGAGTGGTGCGAGTAGACGCGTTAAGCCATCAGCGATGATATAAATGGCTGTTTGAGTTGAGCGCCTTGCTTTAGATTGTGTTCCGAACGTGTAAAGACGGTCCTTCGAAATGTCGATATAGAAGGCGCTAAGGTCGACAGTAAGGAAACTATTAATTATGTGTGAGATAGATTGAAACTCGTATCGATCATAAGACTGTAAAACGCTTAAGGCAGTTTCTCCGTATCTTGCGAGCACATACCGGTCGACTTCTTGAAGGTTTTCGGTTGGTACTATGTCAGTTTCCGGATTGTAGTCGTATAAGTTTGCAACCAGGATTCGCATCGTGTTCCTGATTTTTCGATACGCTTCAATAACCCGATCTAAAATCTCTTTTCCGATCCTGACTTCCTCACGGTAATCTACCATGGAGACCCATAACCGTAACACTTCAGAGCCGCTTTGTTTTATGATTGCTTGGGGCTCGATTACGTTCCCAACAGACTTTGACATCTTTCGACCTTCTTCATCAACGACAAAGCCATGTGTTACAACTTGCTTAAAAGGAGCCTTGTTTCGCGTTCCGAGGCCCACAAGCAATGAACTATGGAACCAACCACGATATTGATCTGAGCCTTCTAGGTATAGTGTTAATGGCCAACCGAGTTCGGGATTGCTGTTCAGTACACCTTCGTGGCTTGAACCGGAATCAAACCAAACATCCAGGATGTCTCGCTCTTGTTCGAAATCGTCATTACCGCAAGAAGGGCATCTGAGATCAGTTGGAATAAATTCTTTCAAATCCTGTTCATACCAGGCATCAGCACCGTATTGTTCGACGATGCTTGCAGTTTTCTTTATGAGCGTCGAGGTTAATATGGCTTCGCCACAAGATGTGCAATGAATGGACGGAATTGGTACACCCCAAGAGCGTTGGCGTGAGATACACCAATCAGGTCTCGTGACTAGCATATTGTGAATACGTTCTTGTCCCCAGGCTGGGAACCATTCGGTTTCCGATACTGCGTTGAGCGCACGTTGACGTAGGGAGCCTTGATCCATCGCGATAAACCACTGTGCAGTAGCGAGGAAAATAATCGGTTTATGACAACGCCAGCAGTGTGGGTATGAATGTTCTAAGAAGTCGTGATGCCAAAGCCGACCTTGAGAGTCTAGAGCTTCCTTGATCTTTGGATTTGCTTCAAAAATCCGTATTCCAGAAAATAAATCGACATCGTCTGTGAAATGTCCCCCTGGTCCCACTGGTGCGTAGGCATCCAAGCCGTACTTAACACCGATCTGGAAGTCGTCCGATCCGTGCCCAGGCGCGGTATGTACCGCACCGGTACCTTGCTCTAATGTCACGTAATCTGCTAGTACAGCTAAGGAATCTCGATCATATAGAGGGTGGCGGAAGCGCATGCCTTCCATGAGCCGGCCTTTAAATCTTGCGATTGGGTTTTTGAGCTGACGCCCAGTAAGCTGGCTTACTTGTTCAGCCAGTTTTTCTGCGATGATTATGACAGTGCTATTGCATTGATACGCAGCGTAGTCGAAATCTGGATGAAAAGCGATAGCAAGGTTAGCTGGTAGCGTCCATGGGGTGGTCGTCCAAATTAATACAGTGACATTCTTTCCAGTGAGGGTAGGCAACTTTTCGATTAATTTCTGGACACTGTGATCAGCGACTGGGAACTCAACGTAGATAGAAGGCGAAGTATGAGGTTCGTAATCTACTTCGGCTTCCGCAAGTGCCGTACGGCAGTGAATACACCAGTGAACTGGTTTTTTACCTTTGTAAACAAGTCCTTGCTCAACAAATGCACCAAGAGTGCGCAGTATGGTTGCTTGATATCCGTAGTTCATAGTGAGATATGGGGTTTCCCATGTTCCAAGGATACCTAGTCGTTTGAAGTCATTGCTTTGCAAGCGAACATATTTCTCAGCGTATTTACGGCATTCACGACGAAAATCTGCTACGTGCATTTCACGTTTCTTGGTTCCGAGTTCGCGATCGACCTTCAATTCAATCGGCAAGCCGTGGCAGTCCCATCCTGGAATATACGGTGCATCGAATCCAGCCATAGTGCGTGCTTTGATAACAAAATCCTTAAGGATCTTATTTAGCGCGTGACCAATATGGATACGGCCATTTGCGTATGGAGGACCGTCATGGAGTATGAACTTCGACGCTCCAGCCCTGTTTTTACGAATTCGAGTATATAAATCTATTTTTTCCCACTGAGCGATTGTTTCTGGTTCTGTGGTCTGCAAACTAGCTTTCATCGGAAAACTAGTTTTCGGAAGGTTAAGTGTCTCTTTCCAATTAGACATAGGACTTACTTCATTGTAGTTCAAAGCTTAATATTTACTTTGGATATCCTGTTGATAGCGAAAAGTGTTTTAATTGTTATCTATATAATAAACTTCGCATCAAAGAGTGTACTCTTTGCGGACGAATAACTAAATATCCACCCAAGTTTATTTGAAATCACTTATATAGCTACAATGACTAAAGCGGTTTTCTTCGATGTTGACTTCACACTGATCTATCCAGGTCCGATGTTTGACGGTGAAGGTTACAGGAAGTTTGCAGAACGACATGGAATAGAAGCCAATCCTCAACGCTTTCAGGCTGCAGTCGCAGTTGCTTCTGTTGAGCTCGACCGTGCACAAGACAATATCTACCGAGCTGAATATTTTATCCGTTATGCTCAACGAGTCTTAGAAGAAATGGGTGGAACTGGATCAGGGCTTGGACCCTGTGCCAGAGAGATTTATGATGAATGGGCGGCTTGTCAGCATTTCGCATTATATGATGATGTAAGACCAGTAATGTGTTCATTAAATTCTTCTGGAATTCGAATCGGCCTGATTTCTAATACCCATCGGTGTCTTGCTTCTTTTCAGAACCACTTTGACCTTAATACCTACGTTAGCGGTGCTGTTTCCTCTTCGGAACATGGTTATATGAAGCCACACCCGAGTATTTTTGAAGCCGCTCTCAAAGTGGTTGGTGTATGTCCCTCAGAGTCAGTTATGGTTGGGGATAGCCTAATCCACGACATTCTTGGGGCACATCAAGTTGGGATGAAGGGAGTATTAATTGCACGTTCCGCTGATTCCTGTGAAGAGCTACGTAATGGTGTACCAATTATCACCACGCTCAGTCAACTGCCAAAGGTGCTGCAAGACTTATAAAAGCCATAATTCACAATCGTTTTGAATAGTACGCTGTTAGGCGTTGTTCTCTCCTTCATTAGTTTGTTCATGGCATATAAATACCGGTTGATGTGTCTGAATCTTACCCAGGCGGCCAGTTCATTGGTCGACCTGCCAGTAGATGTAGGTGGATGTGAAACACTGTTTGTCCGCCGTCATTGTTGCAGTTAAGTAGCGTACGATAACCTTTTTTATTATGACCTAGTTCTTTTGCGATGAGCGAAGCTCGACGAATCATTGCTCCAATAATTTCATCTTCTTTTGGTGTGAGATCGTTTAGTGTTGCAATATGTTTACGTGGAACAATTAAGAGATGCGTTGGAGCTTGAGGATTTATGTCCTTAAAAGCAACAATTTGATCATCTTTGTGGATAAAATCTACGTTCATTTCTCGATTGATAATTTTACAGAACAGGCAATTTGACATTTTTGAACCTTCCTCGTTTCACATAGATTGTGACTGAGTATGCAGAGCTCTTAGTGTCTTCAGCCTAGTGGTTAGAATAGGAACCTGGTTCCGTTCGGCGAATAATGGCAGCTCTCGGGATGCCTTGCAAATCTTTCCTGATGCAGACGACCGAAAGTCCTGGTTGTGTAGATACGAGAGTCAGGATCTTTTCGGATTGTTCTTCGCCGAATTCGATGATGAGGTGGCCCCCAAGGACTAATCTTTGCCTGGCTGCAGCAATCAGACCTCGAATTATATCTAGTCCGTCCTCTCCACCCACAAGTGCGATCAAAGGTTCGAACTCTCGAATTTCGGGTAGCAAATGAGAAACTTTAGAAGCAGGAATATATGGAAGGTTGGCGACTATAAGATTCTGTTGGTCAGTGATACCGTCGAGCAACGGTGATCTTATCCATGAGATTCGATTAATGACACCGTGACGTTCAGCGTTGCGTTGTGCTATGGCGATGGCTGATTCTGAAATGTCGGTGGCAGTTAATTTTGCCATCGGTAGTTGACAGGCCAGTGTTACTACAATGCATCCTGAACCTGTTCCAACATCCACAATGCTAACTGTCGTAGTTAAAGGATCATTTATAAGAGCGAGCACCTCTTCAATAAGGATTTCTGTTTCTGGTCTTGGTGTAAGGACATCTGAGGTCACTTCAAACTCGAGATTCCAAAACTCCTTATATCCGGTTATAAGCGATACTGGTTCCCTGCGTTCGCGTCTGCATAAGACCAATTCGTAATGTTGGTTGAAATTTATAGGTGCTTTTTCAGTGCGATTTGACAAGTAAGTAGCCTGGTTCCATCTGAGAACATGACGAGCCAACACTTCAGCGTCAACAGCTGCTAAGTCAGATGTTAATCCAGCCCGGACAAGTCTTTTGGTGGCAGCTCCAATATGTTCAAGAACTGTCACGAAGGTAGAACCTCGGCTGCTTTAAGATTCTCTGATTGGTAATGCGTAACAAGCGTATCGATGATTTCGTCAATATCACCGTCAAGCATCTCAGTCAGTCGGTGGGTCGTGAATCCAATACGGTGGTCTGTGATGCGATTTTGTGGAAAGTTATATGTACGGATTTTCTCCGATCGTTCGGCAGTTCCGACTTGTGTTCTACGATCTTCTGCGATTTCTTCTTGCTGTCGTTTTATCTCGATCTCATAGAGTCGAGAACGCAAAACCTTCATTGCTTTCGCTTTGTTCTTGATCTGAGACTTCTCGTCTTGCTGAGATACTACGAGTCCTGTTGGAATATGAGTAATACGAACAGCAGAGTATGTAGTATTTACACTCTGACCACCAGGACCACTTGAACAAAACGTGTCTATCCTAAGGTCTTTAGATTCAATCCGAACATCAACATCTTTGGCTTCTGGGAGCACTGCAACTGTAGCTGTTGACGTGTGAATTCGACCGCTGGCTTCAGTAGAGGGTACGCGTTGTACGCGATGCACGCCACTTTCGTATTTTAGTCGGCTGTAAACACGGTTTCCCTCGATAAGCACAACCACTTCTTTAAGTGCACCAACACCGGTTTCATTAGAAGACAGCATCTCGAGGCGCCAGCCTTGTCCTTCTGCGAATCGTGAATACATCCTAAATAGATTTGCTGCGAAGAGTCCGGCTTCATCTCCACCTGTTCCAGCTCGTATTTCTAGTACAACATTTCGTTCATCATTGGGATCCTTTGGAATAAGTAGAACTTTCATATCTGTCAATAATTTATCTTGTTGTTGCTCGAGATCTTTAAGTTCCTCACGAGCTAGTTCTCTTAGATCTGATTCGTCACTTTCAAGAAGTTCCTTTGTTTGTGTAATTTCATCGACGATTGCTTTGTAGGCACGGAATTTTTCTACCAACGGCTGAATTTCTGCGAGAGCTTTAGTGTGTGTGAGATATTCAGCTGAACTTCTTTGTCCAGTAGCCTCGCTGAGGAGTGTTATCAGTTTGTCGTAGCGTTCTTCAACTGCTTTCAGCTTGTGGAACATTAGATTTAACTCCACGGTAACGCTCAGTTAATCATCCTCCCGACACGGGGGGTAAGAACGCAACCTCGTCACCATTTGTGAGCCTGCTATTCATCTTTGTATATTCGGCATTGATCGCTGTGGATATAGTTTCACGATATGGACTCAGTTCCTTGTAATCTGCTTCTAGGTTATCCCATAGAAACTGAACGGTTGCTCCGTCTGGTAGTTCACGTTTGAGTTCACTCGAACCAGTAATATCACGCAATCTTGCAAACAACAGGATAGTTACCTGCATGCTAAACGATAAGCCTCTTTACGAGCCAATTCATCTTCCGGGTCGGCTTTCGAGCCTTCGATCCATACATCGCCACCAACAAAGAATTCATGTTTCCAGATTGGCACGATCTGCTTTACACGTTCAATAGCATAACGACAAGCTTCGAATGTTTCAGCCCGGTGGGGTCCAGACGCTGCGATTGCGATACTTGGTTCACCAACTTTCACAGTACCGATTCTGTGATGCAAGCCGAAACAGATTTGAGGCCATCTATGTTGCATTTCTTGTGCGATACACTTAAAAGTTTTTATAGCCAGTGGTTCGTACGCCTCGTATTCTAGTCGTAGCACTTTCTTGCCTTTATTTTCGCTTCTGACAAGTCCGAGGAATGAGGTTGCAGCACCAGCTTTTGTGGTTGATGAATCTAAGTTTCTAATCACTGCATCGATCAGGATGGCAAGATCTAGTTTGTCTCTCGTTACGGTGAACAAAGGTATATCCATTTTTGGATGGGAGTATAGCAGGGTCTCAGTGATTCACCGCTGCCATAAGTGATTCAGTGGTTTATATCCGTGACCCAATTTAAGACCTTGTTGAATAGCCTTTTCAACGTACGCTTTTGCTCCTTTAGTTGCATCTGAGAGTGACTGACCGAGAGCTAGAGCAGCCGTTACAGATGCTCCAAATGTGCATCCGGTTCCGTGGTGTGTGCTAGCGCTGTGTATACGCGGCCCATGGAATTCGTGAAAATGCTGTCCATCATAAAGTATGTCTATTACCTCGTTGCCTGGAAAGTGTCCACCTTTTAGAATCACTGCAGCCGGTCCCAGGTCATAGATCCTTCGAATTGCGTCGCGTGCATCGGTTAAAGAATTTATTGTGTGTCCTGCTAAAACTTCTGCTTCGGGTAGATTTGGTGTGACTACACTGGCACGGCTTAGTAATTCAGTCTTCATTATATCGATCGCTTCATCTTTCAGTAACCGGTCACCACTTTTAGCGATCATTACAGGGTCAACGACTAAATTTGGAATGTTCAATGATTCGACTGATGTTGCAACTGCTTCCACGGTGGCTGCATTTAAAAGCATGCCTGTCTTAGCTGCATCGACTCCAATGTCACTAACAACAGCTTCTAGTTGTGCCACAACAATGTCCGCAGGAACTGAATGAACCGCGGTGATACCGATGGTGTTTTGTGCGGTGATAGCTGTAATGGCACAGAGTCCGAACACGTCATGGGCAGCAAATGTCTTTAAGTCAGCCTGTATACCGGCTCCAGCCCCAGAGTCACTTCCAGCTATCGTAAGAGCAGTTTTCATTTGTTCTAAAAATCCTCTAAAATAAGTTTCGTTGTAAGTTTTTATTAATAAGGTATTTACAGAGAAAAATATAGCTAATTTTTCCAAGAAAGTCTTGAAGAGGCCAAGGCAGAGTTATTATAATTGAAGTATTCTAAAACTGTATGATTATGACTACTATGACTGAACCGATAACCGTCACCGAAACAGCAGCTGAAAAGATTAGCAAATTGCTTGCTGAAGATAAAAAACCTGAAGCTGGCCTAAGGGTATTTGTGCAGGGGGGAGGTTGCTCCGGGTTTCAATATGGTTTGATGATTGAAGACAGTGCTGGCGATGCTCAGGCTGATCGTGTTTTTCAATCGAATGGTGTCAAGCTCTTAGTTGATCCTATTAGCATTCGTTACCTCACAGGTGCCGAAGTTGATTTCGTCGATAATCTAACAGGCGGCGGTTTTACAATCACGAACCCGAACGCCAAAACAACTTGCGGTTGTGGCCAATCGTTCGGTGTCTAGGTCAGTAAGATTCCTACACTAGAAGGGTTTGGTTGAGCAGGTCGGCCGATCGCAATCCTGTATTAACTAGACTAGGGCAAAATGGAACCGCAGTCTGCCTACCTCGAGCGTCTTCGACCACCAGGCGGAAGACGATCTAGCAAGCGTGAGTTAATCGTTGATGTTTTTCTTAAGCAGGAAGGGCATCTGAGTGCGGATGATCTAGTAGATCTAATACGAACAGAAAACCATAAAATAAGTCGTGCGACTGTTTATCGCACTCTTCAGTGGATGGTTGAGGCTCGTATTGCTCGTAGGGTAGACTTTGGAGAAGGCAAGTTTCGTTTCGAGCACTCTTATCGTCACCCTCGTCATTTTCATCTTATTTGTAAGACCTGCCATCATTCGTACGAGTTTATTAGTTCAGACATCGAGGGTTTAATTGAAGAGGTGGCTACAGTTCGTAGATTTTTAGCTCGTCAGAGTGTAGTGCAAATCTACGGGACCTGCGAGGAATGCCAAACCGGTCATCACCAATCCGGTGGTAATGTGCCGACTGAATTATTGTTTGCACGCGATGCACTACGGATGGCGATTGCTACGGAGAAGAGTGGTTTAGAGTTCTATTCCCGTGCGGCTCGTGTGACGAAGGACTCTCGAGGGCGTCAAGTTTTTCAAAACTTAGCCACAGAAGAGAAGAAACACTTAGCTAAACTTGAGGCAAGATACAAAGAACTACTGATTCAGGATCCACAGCTTGAATCTCGTCCAACTTTTCTGTTTTTTAAAGGAGCTGCAAACAGCTTGTTTACGGCTGGCGTTGACGAACTCGTTAAGGGGATGGATGACAAGAAGGCGCTCATGATCGGTATTAGGTGTGAACGCGGTTCACATCGGTTTTTTAAACGCTACGGTGAGCGTTTTGAAGACTCTGAAGGTAAGCAAATTTTTCTTGAATTTGCTGCAGAAGAGCGTGAACATCTTGACATGCTGATTCGCGAGTACCGCTCTTTAGAACAAAGGCAATCAAAGAGCTCTCGTTCTCGTCGAAAGAGCTCTCGTTCTCGTCGAAACCACGTCAAATGAGACACTCCATGTTTATCTCAAACACAAACCCCAATAGCATCATGGTGCTGTGAAGTGATAGATCTTCACCTACATACAACAGCTTCGGATGGATTACTTACACCATCCGAACTTGTGAATCGTGCTATGCGCTCGGGTATTCGAACCCTAAGCATTACTGACCATGACACTATGGCTGGGGTTCCAATCGCTGCAGAGGCTGCATCTAAATTAGGACTCGAATTTCTTCCCGGTGTTGAGATAACAGCATCGTTAGAGAGTCGTGATATTCACATATTAGGGTATTTTATTGACCAAAATCCTCCAGAACTCGAGCCATTTCTCAAAGCTCAGCAAGTCGATCGTTGTTTGCGAGCTCGAGAAATTGCTGCACGTTTAGCGAAACTTGGTGCATATATCGATATAGATACACTGATCAAGGAAGCGGAAGCTGAGTCTCGAGCTGTGGCTAGGCCACTCATTGCTGCTGCGCTCGTTAAATCTGGTCACGCTAGTAGCAAGCAAGAAGCTTTCAATAAGTGGCTCGGTGATGGGTGTTCCGCATATGTACCAAGACGAGGGGCCTCTCCGGCTGATGTTGTACGGTTGATTTCTAAAGCCGGTGGCATATCTGCACTTGCGCATCCAGGATTACTAAGACGAGATGAATTAATTCCTGACTTGGTTAAGGCTGGCCTTGTGGCTATTGAGGTTTATCACTCTCAGCACAATAATGCTAGACAATCTAACTATGCAAAAATCGCCAGACAGTATGGGTTAGCGATGTGTGGAGGGTCCGATTATCATGGTGATGATCATCATTCTGCAAAATTTTTTGGATCTATCGGACTTCCACGTGAAGAATTTATACTGTTATTTCAGAGGTTGCTTGCTGCCCATAATAGCGTCAATAATTAGCCATGAAGCTACTAATTCTTCTCCTTATCTATTAATTCCAGAAAATGAATTGCGTTCTGTGTTTTCAAAATGGGAGGTGTGGAGTTATGAGGAATGCGAAGCGCCAATTGCAGAAGCTAGTTTGGTGGCAAGGGAACCGTGCTCTTAAATTTAATCTCGCTGATATGATCGTCAAGTGACTTCTGCACTGATCACTGCTACTGCTCTTGGGATCGCTGGCCTAGGATATTGTACTGTTCTTGGATTTATAGCGACTAGTTCGCATGACATATTTCTCCACGCTTCTTTTGGCATCTTCTTTACTCTAATTATATTACTAGCACACTCGATGACAATGTTCTATCTGATTGGAAAAGGGAAGGCAGTTCGAGAGGCTGTCACTGAGGGTGGGTTGTCACACGAATTTTATACTACAGTTGCTCGTTTGCGCCGGCCGGTATTCTCAATTGCTACAATTGCAATGGTTCTCACTATGACAACATCGATAGCAGGAGGAGGAGTTGACACACAAATGATTCCCACAGGAATTCACTTAGCGCTGGCTCTGTCGGCGATAGTCGTGAACCTGATGGCACTTCGGACAGAGGTGCTTGCTATGCTTGCGTGTGCTCGAATTGTTGGTGAGGTTAACAATCTACTTAAGGACTAAAAGTTCGATTAAGTTCACTGCTTTTCATTACAGTAAATGTGGCGGAAGCGCCTGGGAGTCGAACCCAGCCTCCCCGCGTTGGCGGGGAGCGACCGATTTTGAAGACCGGGAGGGCCACCGGGCCCCATTCGCTTCCAAACAATAGATGCCTGGAAATTAATCAGGGGCAGATTACACTAGTAGAGAACTAGTTTTGTTTTTTGAGTTTGCGAAAAAAAGAGGACTAGCTGAGCTAGGTTTCAATGAGATGAACTTCACCGGCCCGCGGTCCTTTTTGTGATTCCTCAGGGGTAAATTCAACTCTCTGTCCTTCCCGCAAGAGTTCAAAGACAGCACCACGAACAGAACTACGGTGAAAAAAGTGTTCTATGCCACCTTCATCACGAATAAATCCGAATCCTTTATCGATTAGCAGGCGTGCGATCGTGCCATTTGGCATTTAGTTTCTCCGACTAGTATCGAAGTTCGCCAGTTTATTGAGGTATTTTTCAGAAGTCAAGCAATTGATATAAAGGTTAATAAATTAAGGGAATTAGGCACCTCAGGATGGTTGTGGTGGTGATGGTTTTGGCGGTGGATATGTCGTCCAGAAGTGACGACCGCATTTTAGGCACTCCCAGAACTGCTGTGGTGACCATTGTGTGCCAGGTTCTGGGTCTTTAAGTTCCATTTGTGCACCACAGCGCTGGCATCTGATTTTAATCTGATCGTTAAGCATGTGACAGATTGTAGCGTTCTGTCTGGGTAGGTCGCAACTGGTAAACAGATTTTAGCTATCAGACTGGCAGAAAGTGAAATACGTGGCTACACTGAGCCAGTCTGATAGGCTGTAAAATCAGGCAAGGTTTATTAAATGGGTGTCATTATTCCAGGTATCGTATTGGCCGCAGGCCGTTCGACTAGGATGGGTCGTGCGAAAGCACTATTACCAACAGGATTTCAGGGCGAGACATTTATAGGGCAGATTGTTCGTACTCTACGCCAGGGCGGTCTTGATGATATCTTGGTAGTGGTTTCCGATGAAATTAAGGCAATTATGCAAGCGTTTTCAGGTGAGAATACTCCACCACGTTTTGTTGTGAATCATACACCTGAATTGGGTCAGTTATCATCTCTACAGGTTGGTTTACGGACGGTAGACCATCCAGGCATTGGTGGCATACTTGTAACACTTGTAGATGTTCCGCTTGTTACGACTGCCACCGTTCGAGCCCTACTCGAAGCGTATTATCAAACACATGCTCCAATTGTTCGACCTGTTAGATCTGGTCGTCATGGGCATCCAGTTATTTTTGACAGACGACTGTTTGAAGAGTTAAGACAAGCCAAGTCCAATGGAGGAGCGAAAGCAGTAGTGCATAACCATCTCAAAGAGTCTATTGATGTCGAAGTCGACGATGAAGGTCCATTTCTCGACATTGACACTCCTGTTGACTATATGAGGGTGTTTAAGCAAGCTATTCCAAATGATTAAAAGATTCAGGAAAACTTACAATTAACCCTAATTATCTATGACTGTGTTAGCTGTTAAGTTAGGAAAGAGAGAGGAAGATGGTGGACCAGACGGGGGTCGAACCCGTGACCTCGTGAATGCCATTCACGCGCGCTCCCAACTGCGCCACTGGCCCACATGAGATATCAGTCCATTGTATGTCAGAGGCTAGCTTGTCGCTAGAGTATCTAGAGACGTTTTCACATCTTATCCTAACACCTGCGAGACCTACTTAATGACTCAGTTTTAGGCTAACGAGTTGACAACTATAAGATTTTTCAAATATTTCCATTAGATAAAACTCTAGAGAGAAGCATTTAAAGGGTCGATTAGAGGAAGATTTATGCCGAATCAGATGCAACATGGTGTGCACGTGCTAGCCAATGGAGAAGCTGTTCGGCCGCTTCATCTGGCGTTTTTCCATAAAATGGCATAAGTGCTGTCGGTCCACCCGTCATAGTCAAAAGGTATGCTCGCCAGCGGTTTAATTTCACTGGTAAAACTTCAATTCTATATTCGTGGCCGTTAATGTTCTTTTCAAAGTGATGTATTGTCACGATATCAAACGTAGTTGGAGAGAATACAAGGGAACAGCAAGATTCTATAGATTTAAAACTGTTCGTCAAGCGAAGTGAGAGGCGAAGACATTATCAACAGCTGACGATGTTATTTATCGCTTGGTTATGTGGTCACAATATTTTTTTGTTGTCGGTTTCTCCACATAAATTTCACAGTTTTTCAACAGTTCTTGCACATATTAATCATGCTTCTAGTTTCCTTAACGTTAATCTGTGTCTATAACTACAGGCATTGTTTCAGAAGTAAAATTAAAATCTAAGACTGGTCTATTTTAATTGATTAAAAAACAGAGCACTTATCTTCTTCGAGCACGTAATCTCCAGATTTTTCAGCAGGCCATTGCTTCTCTAATTAGACAGGATGAGCCTAGACAGGCATGGAGCATTGGAGTGTTGGTGCCTTCTCGGGCGGCAGCTGAGCAATTATGGCAAACCGTTCAAGGATTGTTGTCCGTTGGCGATTTTTCAGGCTCTCTTGTTTTTCCAGATATTCTTACCCGTGAAGAATGGTATAGGGCTATGCACAAGCAGCTTGCAGGCAAGCCGCTGCCCCTTCTGTCATATGTAGAACGCCACGTCTGTTTCCTAGCTTCTGCACGAGAGGCTCTTAATAGAGGCGTGAAACCTCCTTTTAAATTAAGACCTGGTCTTGTTCCATCGATTGTTAATTTCTATGACGAATTAATGCGACAGCAGTGTTCAATTGACGACTTCGAGCGACGAATGATTTCAGAGTTAGAATTAAGTTCTGAGTTGGATCGTGGTGCGCGAAGGTTACTACAACAAACAAGATTCCTTATTGCTACATTCCGTTTGTATCGGGCGCGGATTGCCAAAGCTGGACGATTAGATGAACATGAATTGCGGCGTTTACTTATCGAAAGCACATCTGTTCGAACTTTTGCCAAGCTCGTTATTACAGTTCCTGATTACATAGGCGATCCAGGAGGGTTGTGGCCAGCAGATTTTGATCTATTAACTCGTCTCTCTAATCTTAAACAGATTTATGTTGTTTCTACTGAATCAGTTCTTAAGGCTGGTTTTCATAAGCGACTTATTGATCTTCTTCCTGAAATGGTAGAGCAACGGATCGACGACACAAAGGACAAGGAACCAACTGTTTTAATACCAGAATCAGACGAAAATTCTAACCATTTTATTTGGCGTGATCGTGAAGAGGAGTTGCTAGGTATCGTCCGTCGGTTTAAATTAAAAGCAGAAAAATCGGTTGGTAAAATTGGCGCTTCGAGTTTTTCGACTGAAGATGTAGACCAAAAAAGAGCGATAGTCTTCCACCGTCCATTGCCGTATCTGTACCTTGCCCATTCCTTATTTAGGCAGGCTGATCTGCCATTTGAAGCAAAAGATGGACTTCCGCTGGCAGCAGAACCGTACGCCGCTTCAGTTAACATCGTTTGTGATTTTGTCACTTCTAATTACAGCCGACCATCTGTAATTGAGCTTTTAAAGTCACCCCATTTTCAATTTGATTATGTTGGAAAAAGATTGGAATTCGCGATCATTGAAGCATTTGATAAAGCGCTTACCGATATTCGCTACGATGGCGATCGTGCCGCTTTAGCACGTCTTGCTGCTGACTGGGGAAGCGAAGCACGCCAAATGGGTAGCTTAAAGTCTTTGTATTTAAAAGCAGGTCCTGCAGCAGTAGTCGCTTCCAAACTAGCAGAAGAACTGAGATCATTGGAGTTCGAAGAACCAGCTCAACGACAACTTGAGACACTTCTTAAGTTTCTTATCCGTCATCAAGCCGAAGATAGCACTGTCGATACTCAAGTTAATAATCGAGAATTGCGTGCGCGTGATGAAATACTCAGGGGGATTTCAGCGTTAGCAAAGGCCCACAGCCTTTTGGATGAATCCCCAACGAGCTTTGCTGAGCTTGTGTCCTCTGTCCGACGTTGGATCGAAAATCAGACGTTCACGCCGATATCCGAAAAAAGCGGTTTGCAAATGATTGATGTACGCACAGCATCATACGGGCGCTTTCACGAATTATTTATAGTGGGACTTGTTGAAGGCGACTGGCCTGAACCCATTGAACGAAATATTTTTTATCCGAATTCACTTTTAATACCTCTTGGCTGGCCACGGGGACATGACCGTTCATTAATGGCCAGAGCACACTTTGTTGACTTGGTTCGTCTTCCGCTCAATTACGTTTCGTTGTCAAGGTTTTCATTGGAAAACGATGTTGTAGTTGCGCAGTCAAGTTTTCTCGAAGAAACGGTTACGGCAGGTTTGCAAAAAATCAGCGAAGCAGGTAGAAATGATGGCCTTTCAAACGACGATGTTTTGATGCTAGCTCCTGCGAAGTCCATTAATTTGAAAGATACAAAAAGTCTTTGGCTTAGGTTTCGCATGAATCGATCTGATAGAAACGCCCCGCAGTTTCACGGTTCCGTTGGGAAACAAATGCAAACGACGCATGCAGTAAGGACACTTGAGCAATATCGCGAATGCCCGTTCAAATATTTTGCAAGTACTTTGCTTCGGCTTGGTGAAGAATCAGTCGACGAGCATACTTTGACGCCGTTGCAGCGTGGGCAATTACTTCATAGCGTGCTTGAGAAATTTTTCTTGCAGTGGAAAAAGTCAAATGAAGGTGTCATTACAATAGAAAATTTTAATCAGGCTCTGAGTCAATTTCACATGATTGCAAAAAAGGCCCTGGCATTAATCCCTGCATCCAAACGCCCGATTGCACATGCATGGTTGCTTGGTTCAGCGGCTGCTCCAGGTATTGCAGAGCGGCTCTTTATGCTCGAAATTAATCGACCGGCCGAAGTAGTCGAACGGCTGATCGAGTATTCCCTTAATGGCAGTTTTATGTTTAGAAGCGGGAATCGTGAAAAGGTTATCCAAATACGTGGTGTAGCTGATCGAATCGATCTTTTTTCAGATGGAACATTTAGGGTTATTGATTACAAAGCCAATCGAGCACCGAACAGAGATCAGGCGCTGCAACTTCCAGTCTATGTGCGTTGTGCTGAGCAACAGTTAGAAGGTTATCAGAATAGATCTTGGCGAGTTCGCGACGCAACTTATATTGCTTTTGGTGATGCACGGTTAAATATTTCTCTTGCAGCTCGTAACTTCACACAGGTAATTACAAAAGGCGAAGATCTTGCGATCGATACAGTTGATTGTATTGAGCGCGGCGAATATCCGCCTCGACCTATTCACTTGCACAATTGTAATTCCTGTCCTTATCCAACAGTTTGTCGAAAAGACTATGTCGGAGAAGAATAGGATGAGTGCAGGGAAGTCATTTGGAAGCCTCCGGCTTGCCGATGCAGAAGTAAGAGCTTTTGCTGCTGATCCATCTCACAACGTTGTGCTTGAGGCTTCAGCTGGAACCGGCAAGACATCAGTTCTAGTCGAAAGGTATTTAAATCTTTTGCGTGCTGATGTTGATCCATCCAACATTTTAGTGATTACCTTCACACGGCAAGCCGCAGGTGAGATGCGCGATCGGATTGTGCAATGCCTTCGAAAAGAAGCAACACAATCAACTAATTCGAGAACGCGGTGGAATGAGCTCAACAGTAGATTGGGTGAAATCACGATTAGCACCATTGATGCTTTTTGTTTGTCATTACTTAAAGAATTTCCACTAGAAGTAGACCTGGATCCAGGGTTCGACATAGCAGACGAAATAGAAGTGCCTCGCCTCATCGAGGAAACAATAGAACGCACAGTCATTATAGGTGGAAGTCTCGCAAGAGGAGATTCTGACATTGCTATGTTGTTTGCCAAGCTTGGTCCGTGGCGGACTAAAGTGGCCTTAATCGAACTTCTGAATCGTCGGCTCATTGTTCCAGAGGCCTTACATAGGTTTTTAACTGGAACACCACATGATCTTACGGGTGAACGAGTTTGCCGTGAAGCTGCTAGTCGTTTAGCTGAGCGTTTTGAAAGTGTTCGTAATCAGATAGAAGTTTTGGTTAAAGTTGATGATCTTAAGGATTCTCGTTGTACTGTCCTTGCGCATGACCTTAACAGCCTTTCCATGCTTCATGATGCTAATGCTTCGGAAATACGTGCGTGTTTAGATCGAATCCGAGAGTTCTTCTTAACACAAAAAGGTACAGTTCGAAAAGTGCTTAGTCCAAGCATAGCAATCAAGGGACAAGCAAGACACCAGTATCGGCAAGCGGTAAATGTCGTAGGACAAATTGTGCAAGAAAATTTACGTGCATTTGACAGAGACTTAAATGTGGTGATGGTCCGCAGTGTGCAAAAGTTGTTTAGTATTGCAGTCTCGGAGTATCAAAAATCGCTTAAATCTCTGGCTCTTCTTGATTTTTCAGATGTGCTTCAGCGCGCAGTGGATTTGCTGCGGCGAATGGATGAATTTTCCCGTTCTCGCTATCGGCTCGAGTCTCGCTATCATCACGTTCTGGTTGATGAGTTTCAGGATACAAGTCGTACACAATGGGAACTAATCTCTTTGCTTGTTCAATCATGGGGTGAGGGAAGCGGTTTAGTTCATGAGGCTCCGCTTTCTCCCACTATCTTTGTTGTTGGTGACCACAAGCAGTCGATTTATCGGTTTCGAGATACTGACCTTTCGGTTTTGAAAGATGCGACGACTGAGATAACAAGTCTACGAGCAGAGGGAAACGCAAATTGTTCTATCGCGCATAGTTTCCGAGCTGTGCCTAAGCTGCTTAGTTTTATTAACGATTTATTTAACGCTGTAAATAAGGTTGACGATCAGCGGGATGCCTTCCGTTTTGAAGTGCAAGATCAGTTTCCGAATGAGGGTGTAGAAGTTAGCAAGGACCTTTTGAATCCGTCTGACGATTCGTTAGGGATCATCGTTGACAATACAATTGGGATGTGTGCAGAAAATGTTGCTAATGAGATCGCAAAACTTCTCGAGAAAGACCTTGTTCGAGGAGTGGGAGATAAACCCCGTTCTATTCAACCTCGAGATATAGCGATTTTGTTTCGAACACGTCAAAGTCATCGAGAATTCGAACAAGCACTCGTGCGTCGTGCGATTCCAACCTACGTGTACAAAGGACTTGGGTTCTTCGATTCAGAAGAAGTTAAGGACATCCGAGCTCTCATCAGATTTCTTGCGAATCCATATTCTGAGTTGCGAGCAGCTGCACTTCTTCGTTCGAGGTTGGTAGGGTTATCTGATTCTGCCCTCCTGAAGCTTTCCGGAAAGTTATCTCAAGTATTAGTTGGCATTGATCTTCCAGTCGAAGTTAAGCTTCTCAATACTGATGATAAATATGTAATAGATCTTGCCCGATCTAGTTTTAAATTGTGGATAGATCTGATTGATCGATTGTCGCCAGTAGAAATAATTGACCGTGTGCTAAGTGACATGGCATATACTGCTGAACTTCGCGGATCCCACGTTGTTCAGGCACGAGAGAATCTTAAGAAAATTCTCAACCTCGTGCGCCGTCTACAGAATAGAGGTTACGCCACAATGGCACGTGTGGCTGCTCAGATCGACCAACTTTCAGTTGATTCTTCTAACGCTGTGATCGAAGCTCTAGATGCAGTTAATTTAATGACCGTCCATGCAGCAAAGGGTCTAGAGTTTCCTGTGGTGTTTCTTGTTGATCTCGGGCGTGGTTCTGGGCAGCAGGTTCCGCCGGTTAGGGTTATTTCAGACCGTGGCGACGGACATCCATCGGTGACAGTATGGCCGTATCGTACAGAAGTAGAAGACGACGAGCACTTGCGTGATTTAGAAGAAACGAAACGATTGTTTTACGTAGCAACAACACGTGCACGAGACCGCCTGTACTTATCTATGGTACTTAACAACGGTCAAGTCAGATCAAATCGTGGAAGCTTCGGTGAAATTTTCCCAGTTGGGTTAAAAGCACTGTTTGAGCAGGCTGCACTTGCCTCAAAAGAGGAGCAATTGCACTGGAAGGGTCAAACTGGCAGCATGCATGCATTCCGTGTTTGCGTGCTGTCAGGTAGCCTTTAAAAAAAAATTAGACTAAATAATTGACTAGCGTAGCAATGAGGAGTCGTGGTCCAGTCGTCCACCCCAGGAGTGGGCGTTCATTTCTGCTTCGTCTTTGGTTTGCCCGACGAGCAGAACAGAGCCTGCAGGTTTCGTTTGATTTTCGATAGTTACCCACGCAGTCCAATGACCACCGCGCGGTTCACTGTGTACTTGGTATTCCATAATTATGCGAGAGACTTTATTTAAAATTCAAAGTTTCTTTTCTGATTAATAAAGGTTAAATCAATTAATGTATCCTACACTGGCGTGATCGATTTATGCTACTTATGTTTTTTGATTCGTAAATCTACTTTATTTGTAAAGCGTTATTTACAATTTCTTGATAGCTTAATAAAATTAAGCTAAATCAATTTTGTATTGGATAGATTAAATGTTCAACCAACGCACTACACGACACAAACCCCAAATTAATAGTGATAGTGACGTTCATTTATTCGAAGATGACATCTTTGACTTTCCTTCGATGTCTTATATTGTTGTACGCATGCTTTCAACTTTCGATACCAACCCTGAGGACTCCAAACTGACGCATACTACAGAGCTCAAACTTACTCCGCGAGAGGCTGAAGAAGGGGTTTGTTTTCCCTTTAGTTGTTCCGTTCTGCAAACATGTCCGGTATGTGGTGGTCGTGGTGAGGTATGGACAGAAGATTGTGGAGTATGCGCAGGGAGCGGTGGAGGAATATTACCCCATCGACTTGAGTTAGATGTTCCACCAGGAGTCCGGAATGGTTCATGTCTAACGTTTTTTGTGGAGCCACCTTTTGCTGATAAAACAAAGGTTGAAGTTAAAATTGAAATTTCGTGAAATCTGAATGTCTTCAATAACAGAATCTATTGTTCTAGATGCGCTTAGGGTTGTAACCGATCCAGACCTTGGTCGAGACATTGTCAGTCTTGGTTTTGTTAAGAATCTATCAATTAAGGATTCATTGGTCTCGTTCACGATCGAATTGACGACTCCTGCCTGTCCAGCAAAAGATCAAATGCGCGATCAAGCTGAAGCAGCTGTTGCCAAGCTCTCAGGTATCAGTAAAGTCGATGTGAATATGACTGCTAGTGTAAGGCCAGTTGTGAGTCCTGAAAGTTCTGCTGCGCCAATTCCTGGAATTAAAAATATCATTGCGGTTGGAGCTGGTAAGGGAGGGGTTGGTAAGACGACGGTAGCAGTCAATCTTGCAGTGGCATTGTCACAACGTGGCGGACGAGTTGGCATGATTGATGCTGATGTCTATGGTCCAAACGTTCCAATTATGCTAGGACTTGAGTCGCAGCTTTCAAGTGACGGCAAGAAGATCGTGCCTGCGAAGAAACATGGTGTCCAAGTTGTGTCAATGGGGTTCCTTGCCGATTCGAATGCTCCCATAATTTGGCGTGGTCCCATGCTTCATGGAATTGTTAAGCAATTCTTTAAGGATGTTCGCTGGGACGAGTTGGATTATCTCGTTGTTGATATGCCGCCAGGAACGGGCGATGTGGCACTGAGTCTTAGTCAAACCGTGCCTGTTGCGGGTGCTATTGTGGTAACCACGCCGCAGAAGGTTTCGCTCGCGGATAGTCGACGAGCGGTGGCGATGTATCGCAAACTGAAAGTACCGATTCTCGGTATTATCGAAAATATGTCTTCGTATGTCTGTAATAACTGCAATCATGAGAGCAATATTTTTGGCAAGGGCGGAGGTGAGATCGTAGCTGCTGAACTCGATGTGCCATTTCTTGGACAGATACCGATCTATGAGCCGATTCGCGTAGGTAGTGATTCTGGACTTCCAATTGTACTCATGGAATCTGATTCAAGTGCGGCACGTGCTTTCATGCAGGTGTCAGAGCGTGCAGCAGCACAAATATCAATTGCTAGTTATGAAAGCATCGAATCTGCTAAACAAGTCTAAATCTTTAATAAATTATCTTAACAACCTATAACCTTTACGAATCTTTTTTTTGAGTTAGTCTTTGGGAGTAATGAATTAGCTTTGAGTTTTCGTGAGATCCCAGGCTGCAACAGCAGCTCCTAATAATGCAGCGCGATCTTCAAGGATCACCGAGACAGGCATCTCTTCAACTAGTCTGTGCATTGGAGCTTTAGCTCTAAAAGCATCGAGAAAAATCGATGACTGCAATGCTGGGAGAATTTTTTTAGGGATTCCACCTCCTAAATACAGTCCAGCGGTTGCTACTGATCGGAGACCAAGGTTTCCTGCCTCAGCCCCGAGTGCCGAAACAAATAAATTCAGTGTTTCTGTGCATTGTTTACAACGACGTTCAAGTCCTGCGGTTGAAATTAAAGTCGGCAATTTATTATGAGGTGTATTCGAAGGAATGGCTACGCAATCTTTGCCACCGTGTAAAAACAGATAAAGATTAATCAGTCCTGGTCCGGATAAAACTTGCTCATATGACACACGTCCAAATCGATTGGTCAGTTCCTTAGCCAGTGCGTGTTCGCTTGGTGTCCGTGCTGAAAAATCAGCATGGCCGCCTTCGGAAGGTATTGGAATAAAATGACTTCCGGTATTATGTAATAGCACTTCTCCGAGTCCTGTTCCAGGAGCAATAAGTGCTGCGTTTCCAGTTTTAATACACTTGCCAGACTGGAGTATGGTCAATTGTTCGTCGGTAATCATTGAAATTGCGTAACCCATGGCTTCAAGATCATTAAGAAGACGAACGCGTGGAATAGCTAATTGTTCAGCAACTTCTTTTGCATCGATTTTCCAAGGTATATTGGTGAGTTGTACGGCTTGCTCGCGCACTGGTCCGGCGACTCCGAAACAGGCTGCCTCTATTTCATTGCGGTTTTCAATACCTCGCAGGAATTCACTAAGGATACTTCCGAAACTATCAAACTCACTCGTGACGAAGCGGCGAATATCTTGCAAAACCGTTCGTTTAGTATCTGAAATAGACAACCCAAAGAGAGTTTTCGTGCCACCAATATCACCAGATAAAATCATTGCCTATTACTATGGATCTCTTCACTTGACTTTGCAATCATTCTCATTCATCTTTCCAGCGACTAACAGGCATTTTGAGTTATTGCGATGACTTTAGCATTTCAGCCGAATTATCATTCACTCGCCGAATCATCCCTCGTCGGTCATACGATTGTCTTCACAGGAAAGCTGTCTTCACTTAGTCGGCGCGAGGCACGTGCTTTAGTTAAGCGTCTCGGTGGCGTGACTGCAAATAAGGTAACTGTACGCACAACTATGCTCGTAGTCGGAGAAGAAATTTTTACGGATGAGAACACCCATAGTATTAATGAGCTTTCGTCATCTGGTAAGAGTAATAAACTAAAAAAAGTTGAAAAACTTAATATCAAGTCTCCTGGGCACGTAAAGGTTCTTATTGAGGATGCATTCTGTCGATTAATCGGTTTGCAACCAAACAAATCACTCAGGCAGCGCTATCACAGTGTTCGGCAGATTCTCGAACGATATCCTCTCATTCGAGAGTCTCAACTTCGTCACCTGGAGGCGTGGGATTTAATTCAACCCATAGTTAGAACTAACACTGATACTTACTATGGTTTTGGCGATGTCTCTGTCATTAAACAAATTAACGATGAACTTGAGCATAACAATTCGTTTCGTGTAGCCGTTCGTCGACTATTGGCAGCGAGAGAAGGTCAATTAGCTCTGAGTTTTAGTGCCGTTCGAAATGATGCTCGACATGTCAAGGTCGTCACTCTTTGCCGACGTTCAGTCAGCAAGGCTGATGTAACTGACACTGAAACAGTAGGATCAAAGCCTCAAAGTAATCAAACTGCGATAGCCATAAAGTTTTTTCTGGAGGGTTCTGAACTTGATGAAGGTAGCGAAGCTGATCGAGAACGTGCTTGCACAGCATACCGGAAGGCTTTATTGCTCGATCCATGTCTTGTGCCTGCTATTGTGAATTTAGCTAATTTGCACTATGCGAACGACGAGTTGATAGAAGCCCAAGCATTGTATGGACGAGCTTTAAGTCTCGACCCAGAATGTTTTGAGGCCTTTTTTAATTTAGGTAATATTCATCATGACTTAGGTCGTTATGATGAGGCGATTAGTTATTATGCTGATGTTTTACGACTTCATAGCACCTACGTCGATGCCCATTTTTATATGGCTGTTACCCTTGAAAAAATGGGTCGGTCGACTGATGCGAAGACACACTGGCGTGCTTATCAGCAGCTAGCACCGAATGGAGAGTGGGTTGAGTTAGCGAAGGAATTCAGCGAATGATTGCTAAGAATTATTTTTTAATTATTTTATGGTGAGGATTAAATTATTCATCGAGCGCGGAACGTGATTATTCCACGTGCTGGATCATAAGGTGACACACCAACAGTTACTCTGTCACCTGGAACAACTTTGATTCGAAATCGCCTCATTCGGCCACTAAGTTGTGCAAGAATTTCATGGCCAGCATCACACTCTACTCGGTATAAACCGCCACTGTGCACGGCCATTACCGTGCCTTGCATATCGATGAGATCGTCTTTCGCCAAAGTGATTCCTTTAGTAAGGTTATACCAAGCTGTAAAGAATGTGCTAGCTCTAAGAATTAAAGAGCTATAACTGCTTCCCTTACCTGTTTTGAAAGCAAAGAATAATTAACTCCGCTAAGCTTGAGCGGTGGGCCAAATGCTACACGAACGTATCCTGGTCGGGCCATTTGCCAAGATGGGTGAAGGATTTTGTCGAGCCCTTCGATGCGGATTGGAACAATTGGAACATGGAGGCGTGCTGCAATCATACCGATTCCAGGTTGAAAGACATCGATTGCGCCATTTTTTGTGCGTCGACCTTCTGGAAAAATCAAGACCGATATTCCTGTATCTAGGAGTTCACCCATATAACGAATTGCATCTCGAGTTCCAGTTTCTCGTTGTGGCAGAGGAAACGAGTTAAATAGAAGGCTGGCTAAGTAGTAATTAAGACTACTCTTCAGTTGCTGATATGTAGAATGAACTTCAGGATGAAAGTGTCCAGAAAAAAATTCCTTTGATGTAGCCGTTGCTACTTGATAACGCATACGTGATGGAAGTGCGGCTAAGATTGCCGGTGTGTCCATGTGGCTCTGATGATTTGATGCATAAACCACCGGGCCAGAAATAGATTCAAGATTGTGCAGTCCCTCGACAGTAATCCATGCGAAAGCTTTAGTTAGTGGTAGAAGGAAGCTCGCAAGACTGATGCGTCGAATGCCTCGGGCTAAGCAACTTTGGTTCCAGTTAGGGAAATCAATCACCTTAGGAGCTTCTGGGTTAACAGGTGTCTTCAGTGTGGTTGGGATTAACCCTTTTTGGTTTACGAGCTGCTGAAGATCACCGACGCTTGAAGTTGAAGCAAACGATAGTTCATCGATGGAACAGCTAAACTCTTGTTCAAGCGCAATCATCAGTTCAATTCTTTCAATTGAACTGAGACCAAGTTCTTGTAAAGTGGTTTTGCTTGTGATTGTACGTTTCGTGAAACGTTGCAAAACCGCCTCGGCGGTTCCAGCGTTTGTTTGGGAGGTGAGCTTAGGGGGTGCACCGGTATTAACCCAGCTTTGCAAAGTATGACGCCTAAGTTTTTGTGTTCCTTCTGTGCGCGGTAGTGTCGCTTCTGGCCATAACGAAAAGCCATGTATTTTCTGATGTTCTTCAAGCTTAGAGTTTGCTTCGCGAATGACTGTCTCTGGATCAATACCTTGTTCCAGAACCATAACTGCGTGCACTCGCTCCTGCTGTTGGTATAAGGCACCAACCACGGCTGTATCACGAATGCCACGTACGCCACTAAGCACTCGTTCAACATCAGTCGGAAATATGTTCAAACCTTCCGAGGTGACGATTAATTCTTTCTTTCGGCCTTTAACAGTCAGACGACCGGACTCATCTAAACTACCGATGTCTCCAGTACAAAACCAGCCATTATCAAACGCTACTGAAGTTTGCTCGGGAGCGTTGTAGTAGCCGGTAGTGATATTGTTGCCTTTAATCAGGATTTCGCCGTCTGGCGCTATTTTGACATCAACTCCTTCAATTGGAGTTCCTACTGTTCCCTGACGCGTGTGAAATGGATGATTGAGTGTGATAATAGGTGCTGCTTCAGTCATTCCGTATCCTTGAATTACAAGAAAACCTAACCGTGACCAAAACGCTTCTAATTTCGGATCAAGCGGTGCTGCTCCCACTACAAACGCCCAGAACTTGAATCCAAAAAGCCTATGAACATTTCGATACTTCCACCACCGAACAGCGACATTCTGTTTTGTTGTAGATTCTTCGGCGAGTGAGGGTTCTATTTTAATGAGGTACTGCCGAAGTATTTCGAGGATCTTAGGTACGCAAACAATTACCGAGACATGCTGTTTATGGATTTTTCGGATTATATCTGAAGGGTTTAAGCTGCTCATGAGCAGTGTAATTCCAGATAGCATCGGTGGAATGAAAGTTGTCATAGCCTGACCGAACATGTGACTAAGAGGAAGAAGATTCAGAAAACGTACGGGCGAGAAAATTCTGGAGTACTTTCTGTATTTTGCAATCTTCCGTTCAATAGGGATGATGTTTGCCAAGATATTACGATGGGTAAGCTGTACACCCTTTGGTTCAGCAGTCGCTCCCGATGTGAAAATGATTTCGGCTAAGTCATCGGACTTGAGCTGTTCTGTTGTCTTAGGCCAGCTTTCCTCATTGGTTGGTACAACTCTTTTATTCAAAGGCTTTACGGATTCCATTAAGTTGACCATAGGCCAAAGTTTGACTGTGTTTGGTAAAGATGGAGTTGGTACGCTACTTCCCAGTATTACAGCTCGAGCATCGACAATTGATACTATACGGGTTAGCAGTTGTGTTGAAGTTCTATAGTCAAGTGGCACGACAACTACAGAATTGAGCATGCAACCCCACAGTGCGACTACCCACTCAGGTCTGTTTTCAGAAAAAATTACGACCTTCTGTTTCGGTTCGATGCCTACGGATTCTATCTGGCGAGCAAATGCGATCGCTGCAATTCTGATTTGATCGTATGTATACGTATCAAGACGATAACCGTCATCATAGACTATGAATGGTTTGTTTGAGTGGAATTTATCGCGAAGAAAATCAAGTAGTGTATCCCGCTTCATAAAAATATTGTGTTTGAATTAATATTTTGAGCTATCTGAAATCTATCCAGAGATTAATTAAGGTTAAGAATTTTGTCTTATAATTCTTGTCTGTTTGGATAGATGGTTTTAAAACAAAAGCTTTGTTTCACTTAATCATCGTCCGGGCTAATTTTATTGCTTCTTCTAAGGTTTGCACAGTGCCGTCGAGTTGATGTTCATATACCTGAGCAAGAATTTTTCCGAATTTAGGACTAGGGAAAAGGCCAAGCGAAAGCAGATGGCGACCCATAAGTAGTGGCTTTGGTGGTTGGTATTGGACACCAAGAGCTCGTGCTCGGTCAAGGAACCAATCCATAGCTGAGCAATCGAATTGTCCGGCACGGCCAAGGCAGTCTGATTTAGCTAGCCGTGCAAGAAGTTCAAGATTAACTTTTTTAGCCAGTCTTCTAAATGCTCCATCTCCAACATCGTTATGTGCTTTGTGCCACATGCCTGGTTTAAGGTGGTGTGCAACAAGTCCAAGGACTTGTTGTCTGATGTTATATCCGTCAAGTGAATGTATGTTTAACCGATCAAGAAACGTTTCCGTTGGTGAAATACCGGCTTGTTCATGGTTGTAAGACCGGATCCTACCGTCCAAAAAAGCTGTTGTTGCCGGCTTACCAAAGTCATGACAGATAGCTCCAAGCATAACGGTAATCTGTTGAGGACGTGGAAGGTCATTGATCCGGTTTCGAGCATTATCAATGACCAGTAGATTGTGTGTCCATACATCACCCTCCGGATGCCATTCTGGTTCTTGGGGGCAGTCGATGAGGGCAGCCATTTCTGGAAAGAGTTGTTTGATTATCCCAAGTTCTCTAGCAAGCTGAAAACCAATCGAGGGTTGACTGGCTTTTAAAATAAGCTTCTCGAATTCTCCCCAGATGCGTTCAGATGGCAGGTCGTCAAGTTTTATATTTTGGCAGATCAATTTTGTTTGGGTTTCGACCTCTAAATTGAAACGTGCCGCAAACTGAATAGCTCGTAGGACTCTAAGGCTGTCGTCGGCGAATGTATTTAGGTCAACGGCGCGTAACAACTTTTTCGCTAGATCTTTTCTACCGCTATAAGGATCAAGATACTGGTCAGTTAGTGGGTCCCACGCAATTGCATTGATAGTGAAGTCCCGTCGCTTTAATGCCTCCTTTACTGTGAGGTTAGGTTCTCCAGTGACAGTGAATCCACGATGGCCCCGACCAGTCTTTGATTCTCGGCGGGGTAGTGCAATGTCGATTGGGCCGATTTTGTATACCGTGAAGCTTTCACCTATAGCATTGACGGATCCGATTCGTTCAAGAAGCAAACGCAGTTCTTCAGAGGCTATCCCGTAGACTTCAAGGTCGATGTCTTTTGAATCAACGCCCCTAATTCGATCGCGAACTGCACCGCCTACAAAAAATGTGTGGCCACCAGCTAATTGAATAGCTTTTATGATTGTAATAGCTAATGCGAATGCCGCATTGTTTTCAATCATTGGATTATTAAAAATTAGTTTTAATTTATTTTGGTCTTACTTGTGAACTCGAGCTAGACGGAAGCCGTAATCTGTGTATCTAAATGTCGGATCTAATTTACTACGTGCTGCGTTACGGGTAATAGTTCTAGCATGTCGCCATGAACCGCCCCGTGAGATCCGCCTAATTCCAACTGGAGGTCCCGTAGGGTTACGTTTTGGTGATTGACCATAGTACTCTTTAGAATGCCAATCTGCACACCACTCGTGGATATTGGCAGCAATGCCGTAAAGTCCAAAGTGATTAGGTTTGCCAAGCGTGACTGACCACGGTGCTTCAAGAGGGCCCATCCCCTTTGCAGGAATCCATTTTGGGATTTCATTGCCCCATGGGTAGTTCTGACTATCCTGTCCGCCTCTAGCGGCACGTTCCCATTCTGCTTCTGTCGGGAGCCTGACTATATCTTCCTGGGATGAATACCAAAGGCAATAGATGATTGCATCGTTCCAACTGACACCAACAACTGGCTGATCTGGAACTGCAAAGGTAGGATTATCCCACTCACGAGGGGTGGTTCGTCCCGTTGCGTTAATAAAACGTTTATATTCTTTGTGTGTAACTGGGTAAACAGCCAGATCGAATGTGTCCACCCATACCTTATGAACGGGTTGTTCATCCATTTGACCCTTTTGGCTACCCATTTTGAACCATCCACCGGGGATGGTAACGAATTGGCTCATTTTTAAATCATGGCACGAATCAACTAAAAAGTGACCATTTTAATAGCGAATTCACTCGATGCCTTAGTTAATGATAGGGTTAATATAATTTACTTAGTTAAGTAAGCGTTCCAATATGCGACAAAAACGTGAATTTCTAAATCGTTGGTTTTGTTGCTGCGCCGTGGTGTTAGTGCTAGCACTAAGCGTGGGATGTTCTCTTAGGTCTATGGCCGTCAATGCTGTGTTGCCGACACTTGTTAATCCAGCTGTTTATCTATCGGAGGAAGACCCTGAATTAGTTCGGGAAGCCCTTCCATTTTTATTAAAGACTATCGAGTCCATCATCGAAGCTGATCCGAAACATCAAGATGCACTGCGTTTCGCAAATATGGGGTTTGTTTTATATGGAAGTGCTTTTCTGCAGGAGGATGCAGCATATGCAGAGTGGGATGATTATGTTTTGGCATCAGAGTTAAAGGGTCGTGCTCAGCGTATGTATTTGAGAGCGCGTGACTACGGCCTTCGCGCTTTGGAAGTTGATTATCCAGATATTTCTGATGACTTACGCCTAGATCCAGAAACAGCGATTACGATCTTTGAATCAGATGATGTTGAAGCTTTGTACTATCTAGGAGGAGCCTGGGTTTTAGGAATTTCTCTTGGCCTTGCTCAACCTTCTCTGATTGGCGATTTGCCATCAGCACGTTCGTTGCTTCAACGAGCTATTGAACTTGACGAAGACTATTCACATGGCGCTCTCCATGATGCATTCATCGCTCTCGAGGCAATGGATGGTTCATATGATAATGCCAGGGAGCATTTCGAACGAGCTGTTGAGTTGTCAGAAGGGAAGCGCGCCGGACCTTATGTGTCATTTGCGTCTCATGTTTCAGTTGCGGAAGAAAATCGTCAGGAGTTCGAAGATCTGCTAGCCGTTGCAATTGCTATTGATCCTGATGATGATCCTGCGAATCGATTATTGAACATCATTGCACAAAGACGCGCACAAAACCTTTTGGATCATGTTGACGATTTATTTTTTGAACCTCTTAATGAAACAGATACAAACCAGGAGAATCAATAATGAAAGTGCTTCGACTTGTTGCAGTAGTTGTGCTGTTTTTGAGTCCAGCTATTTTCGGTGCACAGCGTGTTAATTTGCGGCTTGGAACCATTCTCCCGGCTAATTCAATTTGGGATCAAGCACTCAAAGAAATGGCATCCAACTGGCAAGTGCTAACGAATGGACGTGTACGTTTGCAAGTGCGAGGAACTACTGGAGACGAAGCAACTATTGTTCGTCGCATGCGTTTAGATAATCCCCAAGTAGCGGCTTTAACATTGCCAGGATTGGCAGATATCGATAAAGCATTTGGTGTTTTTGGAATCCCATTCTTTTTTGAGTCAGATGCTGAAGCAGTTTATGTGCTTGAAGTTTTGACACCAAGATTGCGCGATGTTTTGGCTGAGAACAACCTCGTTTTGCTTAATTGGGGGCACGGCGGTTGGGCACATATTTTTTCTGCTGCTCCGCTGACTACACTTGACGATTTGCAGAGAACAAAGCTTTACACCTCTGCCGGTGAAGACAGCATGGTGCAGTGGTACAAGGAAAACGGTTTTCAGCCTGTTCCATTAGCTTTAACTGATGTTTTGATGGGGTTAAATACTGGATTAATAGATGCCTACCCGAGCCCACCGTATGGTGCTCTAGTTTTGCAATGGTATCGACAGACCTCTCATATGCTTGATGTTCCGTTGAGTCCAGTATTTGGTGCAACAGTTATGACAGAACGCGCTTGGCAACAGATAAGTGAGTCCGATAGGCATGTTATGTTGTCAAGTGCAGCCGAGACCCAAGAATTCTTTTTTGTTGAGATTCCACGCCAAGACGAAGAAGCGGTTGAGGAAATGAAAAAACGAGGATTAATTGTTACTGTTGTTGATAAGGCAGCGACAGCAGCATTTCGAGCAACGGCCGAAGAGCTCACGGCTTCATGGCGCGGGACTATAATTCCAACAGACATTTACGATGCGGCAGTTCAAGCCAGAAATGCTTACCGCGCGCAATAAACTGGCCTTTAATATTTTGTGTCAATTAGTTACTCATAATTGTTAGCAGTCTTCATTATCTGACACTCTGATACCATGACCATCGGCGGCATTTTATGGATTACCGGAATTGTCGTCTGGTTTCAATTGCAATATGGATGTTTCTACTCAAAGTGATACTGGTGGCAAGTCTGGCATAGTGAGCTTTATACATAGTTCTGAAGCATTATTAGCGGCTGGAGCCTTGTCGTTAATGGTCCTGCTTCCTCTTGCTGAAATCGTCGTTCGACCTTTTTTAGCAGGAGGAATTCCCGGCTCGATTCCATTTGTAGAAAATTTAACACTGTGGGTCGCTTTTCTTGGAGCTGGCCTTGCGGCTCGCCAAGGTAAATTGATTGCGCTTGCTACGGCAGCTTTTGTTCCAGAGGGAATGGGGCAGAAGATTGCTAAGACATTTTCTGCCACGGTTGGTGCGATGGTCTCCGCTTTATTGGCTTGGTCTGCACTGGACGTTGTGTCGATTGAAATGGACGTAGGTGGAGAGATTGCACTCGGCATACCTTCTTGGATTTTTCAGCTTATTCTTCCGATCGGGTTTGCAGTAATTGCTTGGCGTCTTGCGTGGTCTGCTGGCGGGTCAATTTCTCGTATCATTGCGCTACTCGGTCTTGTTATCGGAATTTATTTCAGTATGTCGTGGGAAATTCTTGAAGGAACTTCAGGATGGCCATGGGTTGTGCTTGTAGTGTTAGCGGCAGTTGCGGGTGCCCCGATCTTTACGGTACTGGCTGGATCTGCGGTTTTTCTTTATGCAGTTGAAGGATTTGATCCAGCAGCGGTTCCTCTTTATGCCTATGATTTAGCGACAGAGCCACACTTGCCGTCAATTCCACTCTTTACGCTGGCAGGATTCATTTTAGCTCAAGGGCAAGCCTCCGAACGTTTATTACAAGTGTTTCGAGCACTTGTTGGCTGGATGCCAGGTGGGACTGCAGTTGTTTGTACTGTTGTTTGTGCTTTTTTTACGATTTTCACCGGTGGATCAGGAGTGACGATACTTGCGCTTGGCGGATTATTGCTTCCGGCACTACTTAAGGATGGCTACAGCGACCGTTTTTCAATTGGGTTGCTTACAGCATCAGGGTCTCTCGGGTTGTTGCTTCCACCAGCAATGCCGTTAATTCTTTACGCCATCGTTGCACAGACTGCCCCAGAGAATCTTTTTATCGGTGGTCTTTTGCCTGGGTTGTTACTGATTAGTCTCGTAGCAGCATGGGGGATGCGGGAAGGTATTGCTACATTTGCAGGCAAACATGTTTTCAGGGCCAGTGAGGCGAGAGTTGCGTTGTGGCACGCGAAATGGGAGTTGTTCTTGCCGGCTGTTGTTCTCGGTGCGCTACTTAGTGGTCGAGCAACTCTTGTTGAGACAGCCGCACTGACAGCTCTGTATGCTGCGTTTGTTACGGGTGTTATTCATCGGGACTTTACACCTGGAAAAGGCCTAATCCAGGCGTTTAGGGAATGTGTAGTTTTAATTGGTGGCGTATTGATCATATTAGCTGTAGCTAAAGGTTTTACAGCTTATATGGTCGATGTTGACATTCCCTTTAGATTGTTGGAATGGACACAAGCTCACATCGAATCTCCCTTGTTGTTTCTCTTCGCTCTAAATGTGTTTCTTTTAATTGTTGGATGTTTAATGGATATTTTTTCAGCGATTGTCATTGTTGTGCCGTTAATAAGTGGAATAGGAGCAGCGTATGGTATCGATCCAGTCCACTTGGGAATTATCTTTATTGCAAATCTTGAGCTTGGATATCTCACGCCTCCTGTGGGTTTGAATTTATTCTTGGCATCTTATCGTTTTAATCGACCATTATTGGAGGTATATAGGGCATCAGTTCCGATGTTGATTATTCTAGGCATTGGTGTGCTCGTGATTACTTACGTGCCATGGTTAACCCTTGGATTATTAGACTTTATCGGTCGCCAGTAGAACATTTAGTTTTTTTAATCTGCAACATTTCTTTGCGGAGGAAACGGCATGCGAATTTTTCTTAATCGATTCGTCAGCGTTGTTAGTGTAATTATGTTGGTTAATATGGGCTGTAGTAGTTCGCCTGAGCAGCCATTAGTCGAATCTACCGGTGAGACTCGCTTAATCAATATTCGGCAATTAACGTTTGGGGGAGAGAATGCAGAAGCCTACTTTGCTCATGATGGATCCGAATTGATTTTTCAGACAACTCGAGAAGGCGTGCCGTGTGATCAAATCTTTCGAATGGAACTCGATGGATCTTCTAAACGGATGGTAAGTACAGGCGATGGAAGGACTACGTGTGGGTATTTTTTCCCAGATGGTGAGGATATCATCTATGCGTCTACGCATTTGGGAGGAGCTGAATGTCCTCCTCCACCAAGTTTTGAGATGGGCTATGTATGGGCTATTTATGACACCTACGATATCTTTCGTGCATCGTCTGATGGCACGAGTCTAATCCGTCTAACCGATACACCTGGTTACGATGCGGAAGCGACGGTTGGACGAGATGGTCAGATTGTATTTACGAGCGTTCGTGATGGTGATATGGATATTTATTCGATGAATGAAGATGGGTCTGATGTTCAGCGTTTAACCGACCGATTAGGCCCGGACGGTGGTCCGTTTTTTTCACCTGATGGTTCGAAGATTGTTTTTCGCGGAAGGGAAATTCCAGCTGGACCAGAGTACGAGGACTATAAGCGTCTCCTTGATCAGGGACTTTGGCGTCCTACTGAATTAGAAATTTTTATTATGAATGCCGATGGAAGTGAACTTAATCAAATAACTTCGCTTGGCGGTGCAAGTTTTGCTCCATTTTGGCATCCGGACGGGAAACGCATCATTTTTTCATCTAATTGGCACAATTCTGATGGACGAAATTTTGATCTCTTCATGATTGGCGTTGATGGCAATGGTTTAGAACGGGTTACATTTAACGAAACATTCGATGGCTTTCCGATGTTTTCTCCGGATGGACATCACCTTGTGTTTGCTTCTAATCGAGACGCTACCAACGCAGGCGAGACGAATATTTTTATTTCAGAGTGGGTAGAATAGAAATTGTTGATTAGAAAAGGCTGATTGATTTTACCTTCTCACTCGCTAACCTAACAAATCTCAGGTGTTTATTTTAGTGGGTTCGGGTTGATTGACCCCGATCCTTTAAAAGGTGTTCGATTGTTCGAGCATAATAGCGAAGCACGATACGTTCACGCACTCGGTAGCGATTACCATCTACAACCAAAATTCCTCGGGTCACCATTGGTTTGGTCGCAGCCTTAACTGCTTCGCGACCGGTGCTGACATCTAAGCTAGCGTTAGCTAAGCGAAGTATTTCAATAAGTTTGTCAATGCGGTCTTCGAGTTCTTGGCGTTCGATAGATGGACGCATTGCTGCTGCAATGAGCGCTGTCGGTACGACAGTGTATAAATGGCCTATGGCTCCTCGGATTCGACGAGTTAATTGGAGCATCGAACGTCGTCCATCGGGATCATATTCGCTAAGAGAGATTGGTGTGCCAAAATTAACGATTGCTCGACTCTGATAACCGACTGCGAATCTCACCATTTCTGCTACTTCACGAGCGAAAGGACGCTGCTGACGTTTAACACGTTGCCGTGCGAGCACAAAATCCTCGAGGACTAAATCGTAGGCTATTGCTACAGGAACGATAACGATATCAGATCTTCGTGCTTGAGCTGCAGCGTGGAGTAATCCGGTCTTAAAGGGTTTCAACTCGCCACTATAGCTGCGTCCTCCTTCAAGATAGAGAAAGAGGTCATGTCTTTTTAGCACTTCGGAAACATATGCTTTAAGTGTGGCCAAATAAGCCGGATCTTTCATTTCGCGACGGACTGGAATCGCTCCTGTTACATGCTTGTGTATTAATCCTAATGCGCCACCAAAGAGATTAATTCCTGCGGCGATAACTGGCGGCTTAATACCATTGTCATCGAGAACCAGCGGTTGAACGAGATAGTCGGTGTGACTTTTATGATTCGAGGTATAGATAACACGCCCCTTACTACTAGCTGCCTGTGCGATTTCTATATGTTTCTGGTAGCGGTCTATTTTACGTAGAATAGGGTACAGTGGATGTTGAAGAGCTCGGTACATCCGATACCGTTGCGTAGTTTGAAGTTCTTCGAGGTAGGCCTTAATGCGGTCCTGTGCTCCATCGACACTTAAGCCATCTTCATCTTGTAGATAGCGTACAACTTCTTCGCGAGCGAGCACCGCTTGGGTAATTTTATCCTGCTCCTGCGGCACGAGGGAATTATATCACGGTCAACGATATCTCACTGGACACACCTTATATAGCTTCATAAACTTGTCGGCTGGACGTTTTAAAGTGAAGAGAACCTCGCATATCGTTGTTGTCGGTGCTGGTGTTATAGGCTGCGCTGTAGCTTATGAGTTAGCGCGAATGGGCACAAGTGTGCAAGTCATCGATCCTCGTGAGGTAGGTCAAGGAGCCACTCAAGCATCTGCTGGGGTATTAGCGCCTTACTTGAGGGCCCACGAAGGGAGTTTATTGCTCGAGTTAGGTGCACGTAGCCTCCAACTTTATGATGAGTTTATAGCTCGCGTGATGGATGATTCAGGACTAAATGTCCAGTACTGTCGAACTGGAACACTCGAAGTTGCAACTGACGAAACCGGCGCAGCTCGACTGATGGATATGAGTGAGCGGTATAGAGTCGAAGGTATTGCGGTCGAGTACCTTGATGAAAAGGGCATTCATGAAGAAGAACCTCAACTAACAGATCAGATCTTTGGTGGATTATTAGTTCACCCACACGGTTTTGTTGGAGTAACTGACTTAACTAAGGCGCTTAGGGTAGCCTCAGAACACCACGGTGCTAAATTCCTTAACACTGCTTCTGTAGTTAAGGTCTGGAGAGAGAATAATGGTTTGCGAGTTCAGACTTCCAAGGAAGACTTTGCTTGTGATGAAGTTATTCTAGCAGCTGGAAGTTGGTCTGGGCAGGTTGAAGTTGAGGGCGAACGAACCATACCCATTCGACCAGTGCGTGGGCAGTTGTTGTATCTCGATTGGTTGGCATCTTCGCTGAAACGAGTCGTTTGGTCAGAAAATAGTTATCTGGTTCCTTGGAGTGACGGTTCGGTTTTAGCTGGTGCCACAGTTGAAGAAGTTGGATTTGATGAGCGGTCAACAGCAGCCGGTATCAGACAAATTATTGATATGGCGTGTCAGTTAATTCCAAAGGCGAAGAATGCTCGGTTTAAGGAGGTTCGGGTTGGTCTCCGTCCAGGCACTCCAGACGGTCTTCCGGTCATTGGTCCGTCTGTGCACGTACATGGACTTATGTATGCTACCGGTCATTTTCGCAATGGGATTCTCCTAGCGCCTTTGACAGCAGCTCTCATCAGTAATTTTCTACTTAACGACAAATCAGATGAAGCACTTAAGTTCACTTCACCCTCTCGCTTCTAAAAATATCCAAGGATCAAGCAGCTTGGCGATCAATAAGTATTTGTTGTTATAAGGAGAATCAAGTGAAGCTTAAACGCAGCTATAGTGCACGAGAAGTAACAGCTTTGACAGGGCTGACTGCCCGTCAGTTGCAATGGTGGGATGCGCGTAGACTATTATTGGCAACGGTGGCATCACATCGAACAGCCGCAGGTGGTTTTACGGAACGACGGTACTCGCCTGTCGATCTTTATGAACTACTTGCGCTTGCCAACCTTCGCCGACACGGGTTTTCCGTACAAAAAATAAGAACGGTATTAGAGGTTCTTCGCAAGCAGTTTGGTGTTCGTTTGTTTGACGCGCTTGGTGAAACGGGACAGATCGCTTTACTAACAGATGGGTCTGAAATTTATGTGCGGACTTCATCCGGGGAATTTTTTAACCTGCTTCGAGACTCTAGCCAGCCACTGTTAGTAGTTGGTCTTCAAGGGGAGTTGAAAGGATTAAGTGCTAAGGCACATAGACGTCGAAAGAAAAGCACTCGAAAACGTTCAACGCCGACGAAGAAACATCGTGGTTGAGCAAGTGAAGGTTCGTTCGGCTATCGGTCAATAATTACGACATGCAATTTGATTAACAAGATTAATTTAACTAAGAAAGTTCACCTTTTGTTGATTAAATATTTCAATTTTATTAGTGGACTTATCTTGAGACATGCTAGTGGTCTAGGTTATGCTTTTTGAAGATAATTTAATGATGTTAACTCTTTTTTGGAAAAGCACTTACTAAATGTCTGAATTCTCATGTGATCTGCTTATCGTTGGTGGAGGCGGAGCTGGGCTTCGCGCAAGCATTGCTGCCGCCGAGGCGAGCCCTGGTTTGGATGTTGCGGTCGTGTCCAAGGTTTACCCGATGAGAAGCCACACGGTTGCGGCGGAGGGCGGGGCAGCTGCCGTCATAAAGGATGAAGACAGCACCGATGATCATGCTTATGACACCGTGTCGGGTGGGGACTGGTTGTCCGATCAGGATGCGGTAGAGGCGTTTGTAGAGGAAGCACCGCGTGAAATGGTTCAGCTTGAGCACTGGGGTTGTCCTTGGAGTCGCGAGGCTGATGGTGCTGTTGCGGTTCGGCCGTTCGGGGGTATGAAAGTGAAGCGGACCTGGTTCGCTGCCGACAAAACCGGCTTCCACATGCTTCACGCTCTATTCCAAACATCGCTCAAGTACCAGAGTGTCAGGCGTTTCGATGAATGGTTCGTCACAAAACTGTTGGTAGATGATGGACGATGCGTCGGTGTTGTTGCCATCGAGATTGCCACGGGACACATTCACAGCATTACAGCTAAGGCGGTTATCCTATCCACCGGTGGTTGCGGCAAGATCTTTCCATTTACCACTAATGCCAACATCAAGAACGGCGATGGGATGGCGCTTGCCTATCGAGCGGGGGCCCCGATCAAGGATATGGAGTTCATCCAATACCATCCGACTGGTTTGCCAGCTACCGGAATCCTTATCACCGAGGCTACTCGGGCCGAGGGTGGGTGGATGGTCAACAAGGATGGTTACCGGTATTTGCAGGATTACGACCTGGGTAAGCCCGAGCCAAAGCCGGTGCTGCGCTCAATGGAACTTGGGCCTCGCGATCGGTTGTCTCAGGCGTTCATTAAAGAACAAGAAAAAGGCCGTACGATGGAAGGTCCGTACGGCCATTATGTCAACTTGGATATCCGCCATATTGGGGAGAAGGTGATAGATAGACGACTCCCCTTTGTACGGGAGTTGTGCCTAAAGTATGCCAATCTTGATCCGGTCACTGAGTTGATTCCCGTGCGGCCAGTTGTTCACTACATCATGGGTGGTGTTCACACAGATATCCACGGTGCTACGCCAATCCAAGGGCTTTATGCGGCAGGTGAGGTGGCGTGTGTGAGCCTCAACGGAGCGAATCGCCTCGGCTCGAACTCGTTGACGGAGTGTCTAGTCTTTGGAGCGAGGGCTGGTCAGGCCGCGGCCGAGTTTGCGGAACAGTCAGGACCTGTGGGTGGAGCGGTGCAGGCTCAAGTCAGAGATGAAGAGCGCCGGCTACGTGACTTTTTGGGGATGACGGACGGAACAGTGAGAATTTCTTCGGTGCGTACCGAGATGCAGTCAGCCATGGAAGAGAGCGCGGGTATCTATCGTTCTGGTGCAGCCATTGATTCGGGTGTTGAGAAGATGGCTCGTTTGCAGGAGCAATCTCGTCGGTTAAAGCTCGACGACCGGAGCAAGACATTTAATACAGAGCTTGTTTCAGCTCTTGAGCTTGAATATATGTTGGACCTAGCGGAGGTGATACTTCGGTCCGCGTCACAACGGAAAGAATCACGTGGTGCCCACCAGCGGACGGATTTTCCAGACCGGGATGATGAGCGATACTTGAAGCATTCACTAGCTTACCGGGCGGAGGATGGCTCATCGCGTATTGAATATTTGCCTGTAACTATCACAAAGTGGCCTCCAGGTGAGCGAGTTTACGGAAGGTAACTATATGGCGGAGACAATTGTACTAAACATTGCTCGATATCGTCCTGAAGAGGAGTCGGAGCCAACTTTTCAGTCGTACGACGTGCCCTACAACAAAGATTGGGTACTTCTGGATGCATTGAATCACATCAAGAATGAGATCGATGGCTCGTTAACATTCCGTTGGTCTTGTCGGATGGGGGTGTGTGGTAGCTGCGGCATGATGGTGAATGGCATGCCGAAGCTGACCTGTGCGATTCCACTCACGGATTACGAGCCGTCCGAGCCAGTCCGGATTGAACCGCTACAGTATTTCCCAGTGATACGCGATCTGGTAGTTGATATAACTGGATTTCTGGCGAAGCTATCGAGTGTTAAGCCTTGGATTATCCGAGATGATGAGGATGCGTCTTCGTCTGATGAGGCCGAGTATAAACAGACACCAGCTGAGCTAGAAGTCTATAAGCAGTTCAGCATGTGTATTAATTGCATGCTTTGTTACTCTGCTTGTCCCGTTGTAGGACTGGAGTCTGATTTCACCGGACCAGCTGCGATCGCGCTCGCTCAGCGGTACAACCTGGATTCGCGCGATCAGGGTGCCGCTGAACGAATGGAGATTCTGAATGAGCACGAGGGGCTTTGGGGTTGCACGTTTGTCGGCGAGTGCACCAAGGTGTGTCCGAAAAACGTTGACCCTGCTGGAGCGATCCAGTTGTACAAGCTGGCGACGGCAACGGATTGGTTCAAGTCCATGCTGCTGCCATGGGGTTCGAAGTGAGCACATCTCAAGTTCCACTCGATGGTCTCAAGTTTTATCGTCGTCCGATGTCGTTTTGGTGGTGGCTTGAGCGTCGTGCGTACTTTAACTTTATCCTTCGCGAGCTGACCTGTGTCTTCGTTGGAGCATTTGCTGTGCTCACCCTCATGCAGATCCGTTCGTTGGGGCGAGGGCCCGAGGCGTATGCTGCGTTCATTGACCAATTAAGCACGCCGGCATTTCTCATTTTTAGCGTCGTGACTTTTCTGTCTGTTTGCTACCATACGGTTACTTTTCTGCAGGCCGTTCCTAGTATTGTCGTGGTTAGATTGGGGGAAGGGCGTGTTTCAGATCGTGTCGTCGCGGGTGTCCACTACGCATTGTGGTTGGTTGTGTCACTTGCGGTCGCATTCATTTTTTTACGGTAAATAGATGTCAACGAAAGGCATAACTCCGTTGCTTTGGTTCCTCTTTGGTGCTGGAGGAATGGTGTCGGCGTTGTTCTTTCCGGTGCATATTTTTCTTGTCGGCTTAGCGTTTCCGCTTGGTTGGTTTGAGGCACCTAGCTATGAGGCTTTGCACAATCTCGTCCTCCATCCAATTACGCGATTGTATTTGTTCGTCTTCATATTCCTTCCGCTGTTTCACTGGGCCCATCGCTTCCGCTACACCCTGTACGATCTCTTTCAGATCCAGCATAGCCTTCAGATGCTTATTGCTGTTTTGTGCTATGGCGCAGCGTTAGTTGGCACACTGATAGCAGCGTATACGTTGTTCACGATTACTTAGCACCGGGTTTCCACGTGCGCACGCTAGTGCACGCGATAGCGTCGCCGGTGTTCCTTCCACTCAAGATTTTCAACCTGTTCAGCCTGTTCCCACTCTACACGTTGCTTAGCCCGACGACGGCGATGTTTCCAAATAGCGACAAGGGCTAAAAGTGTTATAAAACTCCAAATAATCGGGTATGTTCCAATTATTTGGATCCATGATTTCCATGACAGTTGTCGCTTCCAGAAGCTGTTTAGAGTGCCTTGAACAGAAAGTCCGGTAGTTGCATATAGTGCCTGTTCAAAAGGTGCTCCATTGGCCATTTTCGCCAATATAAGAGCTGGTGTCGTTGAACCATGGTATGCAATCAGATCACGCACGATTGTTTCCGCTAGAACGTAGGCTCTAACAGTCTCACGTTCTCCCTGGGTAAACAGGTTTTCGAGTTCTGTGGCGGTTAAAGGTCCGCCGATCAACACTTCCCACATAAATCGTGATCTCATCTCCAAACCCCAATCTCGTTCTATGGAGCTTGCCAGACCTTCGTTGAACCATCGTGGTATTGGTGCATTACTTGCAGCCCGTGCTACTAGAATGTGGACTAATTCGTGGTACAGTACATCCTCGAGCGAATTGTAAGGGTAAGATCCAATCCTTGATGGAAACAGAACAACCAACTCCTGGCTTGTATCGGCAAATGCGGCAATCCAAGTTGGTGTATCCTTCGCGATTAACGATTCCTCAGGAAGAAGTAACACTCTTATTGGAGGTCCTGGTTTTGTAAGACCTGTTAGCGTCATAATTCCAGAGAGGCGGTTGAGTTGAAAACCACGAATATGGGATGCTATCGTAGACAATGAGTCAGGAGCTTCAATTTGTAACTGTGGAAGTTCTCTTTGGTTCACATTGGATGCACTGACTGTGAAGCTCATCCATACGATTACAAATTTAAAAAAAACTTTTGTCATCATTTCAGAACTTTATGCGGATGGTTACTAGCTATTAAATTAATTCACTCGACTAAACAGTCTTATGAAAATTACAAAGTAGACATATTAATGAGGAAAGAATTCATGAACACTGTTGGCAATAAGTTTCACAGTAACAAAGTAAGTCATTAAAGCCTTTATCTTTAGAAACTTACATGAAATTAAGATATCGAAAAATTGCTATTACTAATAGATAATTATCATTATTAATATTATTGTTTTAACGTTTAATATGAGTAACGATATTTATAAGTAAATTTTAAGGCTTCGTATAGTTAGCAGTTACTTGAGTGCTAATACCACCGCGAACCGAGAAATTTCCAAGTATTTTCATTCGGCGTGGTTTACATGCTGCTACCAGATCATCGAGAATCTGATTAGTGGCTGCTTCATAAAAAACACCACGGTTTCGGAAGCCGATGAGATAGTGTTTTAAAGCTTTTAGTTCGAGACAGTGCGAATCTGGTATATAAGTAATGTGGATTTCACCAAAATCTGGGAGTCCTGTTTTCGGACAAACTGAAGTAAACTCTGGACAGCGAATAACAATTTCGTAGTCACGGTCAGGCTTGGGGTTAGGGAAGGTTTCTAGCATATTGGCAGACATGGTTTGATTTTAGCATCTAGATTAGGTTAAACCTATGCATGGGGTTTGATTAGAAGCATTGACAGAAATAATCTCACGCGCTAGCATACGGCGCGTTTTTGTTAGGTTTTATTCTGCGATGGCCGCTCGCGCGCACGGCCATTTTGCGGACAGAGTCAGCGCGTAAATAGCCAGGGGGATGCACATGGCCGAAGCCCGAAGAATGGGCAAGTCAGACCTTTTCTCACACTTTGCTGAGCGTTTTGATGTTAAGCGCGCTCAAGCACGTGAGTTCTTTGACGAGCTCCAGAAACTGTCAGAAAAGGAACTTAAACGATGTGGTGAGTTCGTGTTGCCAGGGATGGTGAAGCTGGTCGTTCAGCAGCGACAAGCTCGAATGGGACGTAATCCAGCTACTGGTGAATCGATCCAGATTCCGGCAAAGACGGTCGTCAAAGCACGTATCACAAAGTCGCTTAAAGACTCGGTACTTCCGCGAGGATAGCTTTCTCGACGGAGGTTTATAAGCACCGAGTATAGGACAGAGTGTGCTCGGTACGGTCCTGTGCGAAGTTTCAGCAATCGTTTGGACCGTCCGCCGTGTGTTTTACTGGTTCCTCGCAGTTTTTTATTGGTTGCGAGGAATCAGTTAAGTCATGCGATAGCATTGCTGTCGCTGTCTGCTTCTTTGCCGATAAGTTTGTCGTTGTCTTATTAATCAACGATTTCCAGATCTATTAGATCCTGTTCTAAATGTTGTGGATATGTCATCAAGTCTGTACTTTATTCACGAAAGTTCGGCCTTTACCGAATATATAGTTGATCTGGTTGGGCGTTATACGGCTGGAGTATGCTTTCTGTTATCGAATATCCACTAAGAGTTTTTAACTGCTCATGTATATATCAGAGTTCTTGATGCATTGAAAAATGTTTAGTTAAGGTGCTTTTCGCGATGTCGACAAATGTTTTAATGCCACAACTTGGAGAATCAATTACTGAAGGCACTATCGTCAAATGGAACAAAGAGGTTGGCGATTCTGTTGACCGTGATGAGCCTCTTTTCGACATATCAACCGATAAGGTTGATGCTGAAGTTCCATCACCCACTGCTGGTGTGGTGTTAGAAATTAAAGCAGGTGAGGGTGCAACGGTTCCAGTTGATAGTGTTGTGGCCATTATTGGTAAAGCTGGAGAGGAAATTTCTGAACTGGCAACTAAGTCATCTCAAAAATGGAATTCAATTCAGGAAGAGGTCACAAAGTCGACATCAAGGCGCAAGGTATCCACGTTGATAGAAGGGTCTACCTCCGATCAACGGCGGATACGACTCTCACCCGTTGTTCGTCAGTTGGTACGTGAACATAATGTTGATCTATCGACAGTTAAGGGAACGGGCACGGATGGTCGTATTACCAAAGCTGATGTCTTAAAGCATGTCGAAACTGGATCGTCAGATAACATTCAAGTCGAGCCAATGACTATCATTCGTAGGAAGATCGCCGAGCACATGGTGATGAGTCGGAGCACCTCGGCTCATGTGCACACAGTGTTTGAGGTTGATCTTTTTCATGTTTCAAGGCTTCGTGAAACTCGAAAGGCAGAATATAAAGACAAGGGAGCGAAGCTTACTTTTTTAGCCTTTATTGCCAAGGCTGTCGTTGATGCATTGTCTGAAGTTCCGATAGTTAACGCATCTCTTGATGGGGAGAACGTTTTATTAAAACGGGACATTAATATCGGCATTGCTGTTGCACTTGATGGGGGTTTGATCGTACCAGTGATTAAGCGAACGAACGATTCTAGCGTCCTTGAGCTTAGTCTGGCCATTAGTGATTTAGCTGAACGGGCACGTGCAAAGCGTCTCACCCCAGATGAAGTCGAAGGTGGAACATTTACAATTACGAATCCTGGAACATTCGGTTCGCTTTTTGGCATGCCCATTATTAACCAGCCGCAATTGGCAATTCTCTGTGTAGGTGCGATTGAGAAACGTCCAGTCGTTATAGAAAACAAGATTGATATTCGACCAAGTGTCTATTTAAGTCTTGGCTTTGACCATCGGGTGATTGACGGAGCCATGGCTGACAAATTCATGGCTTTGATCAAGAAAAATCTTGAGCAGTTCGACGAGAACTTGCTTTAGTTCCTACTCCTACCAAAGTAGTCTTGTGGCTTCGCTCTCTATAACACAGGAATCTCTCGAAAAGCAGAGTCAAAAAAACAATTCTAAGTTAGTGATTCGGCTTTTAGGCATGATGCCGTATTTAACTGCGCTTGGCGAACAGGAAACAATGGTTCGCGAGCGACGCGCTGGTCGAATAACTGATGTACTTCTTCTTCTAGAGCATCCTCACGTTATTACACTCGGTTCTGGTGCTGGACACAGTCGGGCACATGTTCTTGTGCCATCTGAGGAACTCGAGCGTCGAACTATCGAATTACATGAGGTTAATCGAGGTGGAAATGTAACGTACCATGGTCCTGGACAGCTTGTTGGTTATCCGATCTTGGATCTCAGGCCAGATCGTTGTGATGTGCGCCGATATGTTCGAGACTTAGAGGAAGTGCTAATTCGGACTGCTCGGACCTTTGGTGTCATTGCCGCTCGTTTAACAGGGTTCACGGGTGTGTGGGTAGGTGACAAAAAACTAGCGGCTATCGGGGTTCGTTTGTCTCGTTGGGTGACTAGTCATGGCTTTGCTTTGAACATCAGCACCAATCTTGACTATTTCAAGTTGATCCATCCTTGTGGTATTAGCAACCTAGGCGTTACCTCATTGTCTGCTTTAACAGGACAGAAGTTGACAGTTCAGGATGTCGCACCTATTCTGATTAGAGAATTTTGCAGTGTTTTTCAGCGCGATCTTTGACTAGGTTTTGAAAGGTTGCTAGCACTGTTTCGAAGTTAGCCATTACGCATGGTCTTTATTCTTCAGTAAAATAAATCCTAGCAGTTTTATAACTATTCATTATTCTGCAATGCCGTCTCAAGTTGTACTCGTTCCTGCACGCTAAGTAACGGTTCAACGATACGGGTTACCCCTGAGTTATTAAGCTCAATCGTAACTGCAGCAACTCTTCCTCGAGTGTTCAGTTCGCCTTTAAGGCTTACAAAGCACGAGAAACCACGCAATTCATTACCTTTTATCACCGCTGCACATAGAGCTGCCGTTGCCGAAGCTAGTGTGTATGGACCAGGTGGCCATATGTAAGGAGTCTTTGCTTTGAGACGAGAAAAGCTTGGTGGATCAAGTAGGTGACTAACCGGCATACCGCGAGCAGTAGCTGTGGTCCAAGGGACTACCGTCTGTTCAGGAGGGCGACCTAGAACTGCCACAGATACCTGGGAAGCTGAGCATTTAAGCTCAACAGCAATAATTGCTTGCAATGCAAATTGTAAAGCTAAGGGAGCGGAACCAATTAACTGGTATCTAGGTATACGTAGCTTAGCGACACCACTTTCTACAAGATTTCGATGTGTGATTCCGGCACAGATGATGATAGCTCGTTGATTAATAGAAAAAATATTTTTTAAGATTTCTATTCCTGATTTAAAGTCCCATTCTGTATTTGGTGTATTACCAGGTCCGGCGAGAACGATTACAGCTGCTTTGGAAACCACGTCTAAATGATCATGTGCTGTAACTTTCGAATGAAAGTGTTCTATTGCAGCAGATTGTTGAATGTCGAGTATCTTTCCACTTATGCCATGACTGGTCGGGTCCATCAACATGACTTTGCTAAAACAGTCATGCGTAGCCAGCCTGTAAGCTAGTGTTTCACCAAGAACACCTGAACCGATAATAGCTATGGTTGACATGGACTCTTCTATTTATAGTATTAGTGTGATGCGAATAAAACTTACACTTTTGGTCTAGGTTGCATCCTATTCTGGTTTAAGTATTTCATATATGACAAATTCAACTCTCGTGTATACGATACCTGAATACAAGGATGTTTATGTAAATTACTCGTGTTGCAGTAAACGTTTTATGTAGTGATAGGGACGGCATACGTTGAGGCGAGAATATGACAAAGAACGCATCGGAACTAGCTGGAAAAGTAGGTATTGTGACCGGTGGATCGCGAGGAATAGGCCTAGCTATTGCAGCAGCCTTGGCATCTAAGAATGTTTCATTAGTTATCTGTGGACGCTCTGAAGATGCACTTCGTAAGGCGAGGAATCAACTAATAAACGAGTCTGCTTTATCTGGCACACCAGGTCGGGTCGAGTTTATTCAGTCTGATGTAAGCAATCCGATTGATGCACAGCGTCTAATTAAATATGCAGTTACTCGTTTTGGTGGTCTTGATATTTTGATCAACAATGCGGGTTTGTCACGGTTTCAGGAGTTATCTAAACAATCTGTTGACGAGTGGCTTGAAATTATCGGAACTAATCTGAACGGTCCATTTTTTTGCTGTCGTGAAGCGATTCCTGTACTTCGCAGTCGAGGTGAAGGATGGATCATAAATATTAGCAGCCTTGCTGGCACACATCCTTTTGCCAACGGTACAGCGTACTGTGCCTCAAAAGCTGGTCTCAACGCCTTGAGTGAGGCGCTAATGCAGGAATTACGTCACGATAACATTCGCGTAAGTTGTATTGCACCGGGGTCTGTGAATACTCGTTTTGCTGGAACGAAAGAACAAAATAACGGACAGTGGAAACTATCGCCCGATGATGTTGCACAAACTGTAATAGACTTACTAAAACATGAATCTCGAAGTTTACCGAGTCGTGTAGAGATACGACCGTCACGGCCAAGAAAATAAGTTGCTATTCTTTCGACACAGACAGCTCGATTTGACCGAGACGAAGCTTGTCACCTACTCGCAGTTGAGATTTCTTAATGCGGTGTTCATTCACAAATGTGCCGTTAGTGCTGCTGAGGTCCTCAACAACGAGTTCGTTGCTAGAAGCTGAAAGGTAACAGTGAATTTTTGATACGAGGGTAGCATCAACAACGAAGTCTGATCTAAGGCCTCTGCCTAAGGTTTTCTTGGCACCCTGAGATAAGCGTAAAGTATAAGGCTTCAATTCGTCAGTTGATCGTAATATCCACATAGAATTTTTGAAGCCTAATAAATATTTAATATTTTTCTATCGAGGTGGAATGCGGCTAAGCCAATCGGTCAATACGGAAATGACCCGCGATGAGACATTCTTATCCTGAAGCTGGCTATATTCATCGACACTTCCTGTTACTGCTGGGATTAGGAGATGGTTAATACCTGGCAACTTTGAAACTTCAACAGTAGCTTTATTGCTACGGTATCTTTGGGCAAGCGACACAAGACGGTCGGCATGATAAGGTAGGACTTCTGTATCCAGCTGACCGTGGAGAATTAGAATTGGCTGAGAAGTGCGTTGCATGATCTTTGCCGGTTCAAATTGCAAAAAACTTCGAAACCAAACCGTGTCGGCTTGTTTTCTAATATTCGGAGGGACATGTTCCCAAGGACTTAATCCCAGAACAGCTTCATGAATCTTGATTTGGAGAGCTATTTTTTCTGCCTGATTAGCCGCTGATGTTCGAAGTCGGTCGAGTTCAGCTCGTTGCTGCTCGAGTACAAGATCAGCACCTAATATGCCCGGAACCGAGAGGAGGGCCAGTCCACTGATTCTCTTTTCTCTCGATGCAGCCTGTAATCCGATCCAACCACCTTCACCGTGGGCGATAACGATGATCCGATTTTCGTCAACATCTTTTCGTCGGTCGAGGTACTTACTTAAGGTTCTCACATCATCAGCGTAGTCTTCCAGTTTTGCAGATTCAGAGCGACCCCCACTTCGTCCGACCCCCCTTTGGTCATAGCGCATTACCAAGTAGCCAGTGTCAGAAAGGGCTGATGCTAAGTCAGAAAACAACCTGACACCAGATAAATTTTCATCACGGTCAACTGATCGTGGTCCGGGAATGAGCAGCACAGCCGGCCAGCCGTCTTTCGGTTTCTTATTATCTATTGGTGTTGTGACGGTGCCAGCGAGACTAAAGCCTGAAGTAGCGACTCGAACATTATCGTCACCAGGAATACTCGAACCAGTAAGGCGTGTTGATACGAGAACTATATCCTGACGTACAGCCTCAACCTCAAGGGAAGGCAAACTCACACGGAGTAATCGATTATTTTCGTCTGTCCAAAGTTCGACTTCCATCGGATGATCGGTAAAATTAATCGTTAGCTTATAGGTCGTTGCCTTAATTGAACGGTTCTTCGTTTCAATAAATTGGCTAAGTATCTCTCTAACAACTGCTGTAATTTTTCCTTGCGGTGCTTCATAAATTGGGACTTCCGTTCCTATCTCAACGCCGGAGAGACGGATTCCCAGTGCTTCATACGCCCCAAAGAAATACGTTGAAAGAACGATTGAAGATGGATGAACTGAATGGGAATTAGTTATTCGTTCGTACCCTTCGCGTATTTGGTTAGTTGCAGTTCCATCGTCGAAGGTAGTTGTTAGGGAGAGTAACTGACTACGAATAGTGGCATCGATGGATAATTGCCGAGGTCGCCATTCGTGATCGTAGTCAATTTGGAATAGACGATTCTCAAACCGGAGTATGTTTATTTGGCCATTAGAGATAATTTGCCATCCTTGAGGCGTTTGGATAACTTTTATACGCTCAATTCCAGCTGGGGTCGATCTTACGAATATACTGAAGATCGCTTCACCGGTGTCCGGTGCAGGATAATCTTGACCATGAGACAGATCTAAACTTGAGGACGAAACAAGCAAGAACACTGTCCAAGCGATTAAAGTTCGACGAAAAAACCTTTTCACTCGTTTTAGCATATCATCTGAGGCATGCGAGCTGTTATAGCAGAACAGTATAAAGCCATGCGGGAGGGTTTTGGCTTTGTTGACCGTTCGTCTCGTGGCTATATAGCCGTAATGGGGCCAGATCGAGCTAATTATCTCCAAGGCCTGTTGACTAATGACATAGTCGCACTTAGCAGCGGAACAGGCTGTTATGCATTGTATCTGACTCCACAAGGGCGCATTATCGCCGATTGTGAGATCTTAGACCTTGGCGATGTGCTGATGTTGGATGTTCATAAAGAAATTAAGGATTTTTTGGTCGAGAAATTTAAGGAGCTTATTTTTACTGAGGATGTCAAGATAGTTGATTGGACGGATCAATGGAAGAGTTATGGTGTCTACGGTCATTCTGCTATAGATTTTTCTTCAACAGCATTGGAAAAACTTACTGCTAATGAATCAACGTTTTCTATTTTGAGCGTTCTCAAGGAACATCAACATTGCCAAGTATCGTTGTTAGAAACAACGGTTATCGTTACACGCATTGATGAATTCGGCGAGCTTGGAGTAAGTCTCTATATTGACAGAAATTACTCAGAATCTTTCCGAAATGCGCTTTTAGCTTCAGGGGGAACTGAAGTGGATCATCAAACAACGGAGGTCATTCGAGTTGAGTCTGGGCGACCAGCTTTCCCATTAGATATGGGACCAGAAACTATTCCTCTCGAAGTTGGTATTGAAGATCGTGCAATTAGTTTTACAAAAGGCTGTTACGTTGGGCAGGAAGTTTTAGTGCGAGTTTTGCATCGGGGGAAGGGAAGGGTGAGCCGAAAGCTTGTCGGTTTAACGTTTAGTTCTGATTTTGGATCTATTAATGCCGATTCACTAGTTCCTTTACACGGCACTTCTTTGTGGAGTGATAACGAACAAGTCGGACATATTACTAGCGCTGTATTTTCCCAGGCACTTTCAAAGGTAATTGCGCTTGGTTATCTTTCCCGTGATCTCCTTAAGCCAGGTACACAGGTGCAAGCATTATTTCAAGAGGGTCGTGTAGATGGTTTAGTTACTCCTATGCCTTTCGTCTAAACTCTTTTTGACGAGTGATATCTTTTTTGAAAGGATAGGCTTTACAGATTTTTTTCATCGTACAGATTTGGCATTTTGGTTGTCTGGGTGAACAAAGTAGAGCACCAAAATCCATGAGTGCCTGATTAAAATCGAAAACATTACGTCTTGGCAGTAGAGCAGCAGAAAGTGTCCACAGTTTTCGTTTTATCTCATGACTTTTAGGGTCACCTTTATTGATGAAGATACGAAATAAAACACGGGCTACATTAGTGTCGACAATCGGCGCACGTTGACCGAATGCAAAACTTCTAATTGCTCCTACTGTGTATTCTCCTAGCCCCTTAAATGATCTTAGAGTGGACTCGTCCGATGGAAGTTTTCCATTGTAGACAGCAACCACTTCTCTAGCGATTGCATGAAGCCGTCTTGGTCTTGCATTATAACCGAGCGGATACCAAGCACGAGCGGCTTTACCTTCGGTAGTTTTTGCTAGAGATTGCAGCGTCGGGAACTTTTTAATCCATTCATTGTACTTTGGAAGCACCCGATCAACTTGGGTTTGTTGTAGCATAATCTCAGATACCAAAATACGATACGGATCTTTAGTTCGGCGCCATGGCAAGTTTCGTCCGTGACGTTTATACCATCCGAGTAATCGCTGGCGGAAACGCCGACGGATGGCTGAGTTCGGCAGAGTAAATGTCTTGAGATTGTTTAGGTTTTTTGTCATTAAAGTGTCTGGTGCTGATCTAATGCTGACGAAAAGTATAAAATCTGAGCCGTGACACTCTACACCTGTACAGGGGACAAAGGGGAGACATCTCTTGTAGATGGAACCCGATTGTCGAAATCAGATAACAGGGTAGCTGCGTACGGTGATATCGATGAGCTGAATGCAATACTTGGGATTGCGTTAGTTTCTGGTCTCGATTCGGAGATTGCAGATATTGTAATTAAGCTGCAGAATGACCTTTTTGCAGTTGGTTGTCACCTTGCAGACCCGCGCAAGAAAGTGACTGAGCGCATCGCTAAAACGACATTAGATGCTTCTAGTGTAATGAGGCTTGAGGGTTGGATTGATGCATTTGATGCTGATTTGCCACCCCTGCGTCATTTTTTATTACCGGGTGGTGGAATTGGCGGGGCAGTGCTACATATGGCCAGGGCAGTTTGTCGAAGAGCGGAGAGAAAGATTGTGGGGCTTGGTTTGGAAGCAGTGCCTCCTGATTTACTGAAGTACGTCAACCGTTTGTCGGATCTATTGTTCGTGTTAGCTCGTGCAGTTAATGACCGTTGCGATAATCATGAGCGTGAATGGTAAAGGAAGAACATTCTACTGTTTTCAGATTGCCAACATTTATAAAGGACTAGTTTTCGTTTCACCGTCAAAACTATTCAACTTAATTGTTAGACGGATTGCACTTTGTGTTTGCTAACTCAAGTACTCTGTGCCTCTATTGCTTTCTTAGTTGCTTCAAATATTCGACGAGCGAGTTCCTGTGAGACACGCTCTCGAATTGCACCGCACTTAATAACGATAATTTCTGAATCTATTTCGATAGCAACATCCCACTGATCGCCGTAAGTCTGTTCATCTTGATCATTCGAGATGTCAGATTGGTCGAGGCTTCCTCCAGAGATTATCGTAGACTGGCTAATTGACATCGGCGTTCCATTGATCAATATTCGTGCGGATCGGATTTCAGCTTTCGGAATTATGCGTTCCTCCCAATAGAATGCTTTGCAATCTTCTGTAAAGAACTGGAGATGGCCTTTCACTGGAATCTCTGCAAGGATTAACTGGTCATTATCGAGAAAACTCTGACGCAAACGAGCATAGTTTCTCCGGTGCCAAGAGAGAGATGTGGCCATGCGGAATGCGACCGCGAGAAGAATTAAGGCCAAAATGATCGCTCCAAGGTCACGCATAAGGCTATGCTATCAGAGCAGTGTCTAACATTCCTCGTTCACTTGAAAGAGCCTATAGCTGTTGTCTAAGAGTAGCAACAGATCATTACGAAAATTTCCCAGTTTCGACAAAGTTGTTGCCATCACAGTTGCGTTTGCATATCGCAGCTGTATATGCCTTTGCTCGTTATGCAGATGATTTTGCTGATGAATTTGATCGCTCACAGCATGAGCGTCTAAATCTTTTAGATGATTGGTTGAAGCGTCTTCATTGTTCTATTGGTCGTGGTGTGTCTGATGAGATTCGTCATGAGTATGATTTGGTGTTCGCAGCACTTTCTAACACGATCGATGTGTGTGAACTCCCGGTCAGTCTCTTTGAGGACCTGCTAAGTGCTTTTCGACAGGATGTTACTGTTCACCGATACCGCACATGGAATGACTTATTAGATTATTGTCGGCGTTCGGCGAATCCGATTGGTCGGATCGTTCTTCGTATTGCTGGTTATAACAATTCGGAACTAGAAAGAGCAGCCGATAAAATATGTTCGGCTCTACAGATAACAAATTTTCTGCAAGATTTTAGAAATGATTGGCAACGTGGTCGACTGTATATACCAGAGGAAATTCTTAGGGCTAACGGAGCATATGAACAAGATCTCGATGGAATAAGCCTTCCACTTCAGTGGCGGAGATCGTTAGCTGAGGTTGCGAAGCGAACAAGAAACCTATTTGAGGACGGACGAGTAGTTTGCGATTTTGTACACGGGCGACTGAAATTCGAACTTCGATTGACCTGGCTTGGTGGCATGTGTGTTCTCGAACAGTTAGAGAGGATTGAGTACGATTCAGTGATAAAACGACCAACTGTTAGTGCTAGTGATTACGCACAAATATTTTTTAAGGCGGTTGTGTGGCGAGCTAGCCAGCGTTGATTTCTAAATAACTAAGTTAAAAAGTGCGATGAGTCGAGATACTAATTTTTACTATTCGTTTCTTGTGTTAACTCCGATCAAGAGGAGAGCAATCATTGCGGTTTGGGATTTTTTTAGAGCCGTAGATGATGCGGTAGATATTCCAGCGATGAACGGAACTCAATTAGAGACACATGAGCTTGCTAATGCTCTCGAAAGCTGGCGTAGTGAATTAACGTGTTGCTTTGGTGTTGATTCACCAAAGACACTTCAAGGTCAACGCCTTAAACTGTACATCGATCGCTTTAAATTACCACGACAACCATTCGATGATTTAATTGATGGAATTTGGATGGATCTCGGTGTGTGTCGTTATAAGACATTTGATGATCTCTATGAATATTGTGTTCGGGTAGCATCTGCTGTTGGGCTTATTTGTATTGAGATCTTTGGCTATAGTGATCCTAAAGCTCGTGACTATGCTGTATCTTTGGGTGTCGCACTACAATTGACTAATATCATTCGTGATGTACAGAACGATCTTGCTAGCGGTCGGATTTACATTCCACTTGATGATTTAGAAACATTTGGGGTTACAGAAAATGACTTACGAATGGGGATCTCGGAATCTGTTCGTAATTTACTAGCTTTCGAATGTAAGCGTGCCTCATCTTTTTACTCTAAGGCAAAGAAGACTTTACCAACTAAAGATGCCCGTCGCCTTGTTGCAGCTAAAATTATGTCATCGATCTATTTCGATATTCTTCATCAAATTAAACGACGAAACTACGATGTTTTTTCTGAAACAGTGTCTATTTCAAGACCTCGGCGAGCATTAATTACATGTTATGTCTGGTTGCAGACGATGTTATGTAGGTGAATTGTTTGATTGATAGCGAGAACCGTGAGTAAAAATATTTATGATGCCATTATTGTTGGTGGTGGCTTTGCTGGTTTGAGCGCCGCCGTGGCCCTTTCAGTTCGGGGTGCCCGAGTTATAGTGCTTGAGGCTCGTCCAAGACTCGGCGGACGGGCAACTTCGTATAGGGATCCGGCAACAGGGGAATTAGTCGATAATGGCCAGCATGTTATTTTTGGTTGCTATCAGGAAACACTCAGCTTCCTTAAGGTTATTGGCACTAAAGATCGGATCAACCTGCAGCCTAATTTATATGTGAACTATATCGATAGAGATAACCATCCAATTCGATTCCAGTGTCCCTATTTACTACCACCGTTTCATTTGATTGCTGGGTTGCTCGAATTCGAACGAATTAGTTTTCGTGAGCGATGTTCTGGATTACGGATGGTTAAACCTATACATCGAGCCCGTCAAGATGCTAAAAATGATACCTGTGCAGATTTAGTAAAAGAACATGAGACAGTACGTGAATGGTTAATACGTTATGGTCAAGGGCCTCGTCTTAGAGAATTACTTTGGGAACCTCTTGCGTTGGCAGCACTTAACCAGAGGGCAGATTATGCATCAGCTTTATCTTTTGTCCATGTGTTAGCCAAATTATGTGGCTCAAATCCTTCAGATTCGTTGATAGGTATACCATCCTGTCCGTTGGAACAGTTCTACGCTGAACCGGCCCGTGTGTTTATAGAATCATGTGGTGGCACAGTGCTGACGACTACTCCTGCCAAGGTCATTGTAACGAACCGCCAGTTAAAAAGGGTTGAAACTGCGAGGGATCAATTTATAGCCCCAGCAGTGATTGCAGCCGTTCCATGGTTTTCGTTCGGCCAACTATTTAGAGATCAACCCTTTTCTTTATCACGGATGTTTTACAGTGCTACTAAGATAGATTCAGTGCCGATCGTCACTGTTAATCTTTGGTTTGAACGACCAGTGCTCGACGAACCGTTCGTTGGACTTATCGGCCGAACGATGCAATGGGCATTTGAAAAGCGTTCTACATTTGTTGATGGTGGTGTATGTCTTTCACTTGTTTCGAGTGGTGCTAATGATGTGATTCACCTTTCAAATCGTTCATTTATTAAACTGGCACTTAGTGAGTTACGGTCGGCACTTCCTCGCACAAGAGGCATTCGATTATTGCATGCAATGACGATTCGTGAACGTCGGGCAACTTTTTCATTATCATCACATGAGTCTAAACGTCCAACTGTTGACACAGAAGTGAACGGTCTGTTCTTAGCTGGTGATTGGATTAAAACAGGACTTCCCAGCACGATTGAAAGCGCGGTTGCCAGTGGGCACAATGCTGCCGAGTCAGTCTATAAAATGCTTGCGAGTTAAGACGTTGCAATCAGTAATTGTTCACTATCAGGAAATTGCACTTAAGGGACGGAATCGTCCGTGGTTTGTCAAACGACTTACACAGAACCTACGGGATGCACTTTGCGATCTTGACATAACTAAAGTCCAGGTTTTAATAGGACGAATTGAGGTAGTCTTGGGACCACGTGCCGACTGGATGGAGGTTCGTGAACGGATCGGTCGATTGTTTGGTATTGCAAATTTTTCCCGCGCACGTAAATCGGATCGAGATATTCAAGAACTAACCAAAGCTATCCTTAATGATCTTTTGGCTCGAAATGTTAACTCATTTCGTGTTACTGCTCGTAGAGCTGATAAGAGCTATCAGATGACCTCTCCGGATATTGAGAAGCATATCGGTAAATCTATTAAGGACAGTCGTGGATGGAAAGTTGATCTTACTAATCCAGAACTTGTCGTGCGTATAGAAATTCTCCCACAGCAAGCTTTCTATTCTCTTGACCGTTATCCAGGTCAAGGAGGTTTACCGTCAGGATCAAGCGGTCATGTCGTATGTCTTTTATCAGGGGGGATTGATTCTCCTGTTGCTGCATACCGTCTTATGAAACGCGGTTGCCGAGTGAGGTTTGTACATTTTCATAGTTATCCTCTCTTGTCACGTGCATCGCAGGATAAAGTTCGTGAGATAGTAAGCCACTTAACGAGGTACCAGTTGATCTCTCGTCTCTATCTAGTCCCTTTTAGTGAAATTCAACGTCAAATCTTACTATCAGCTCCGTCGTCACTTCGGGTCCTGCTATATCGAAGACTGATGATGCGTATTGCTGAAGAGTTTGCAAAGAAAATTAAAGCTGGTGCGCTTGTGACAGGAGAGTCAGTTGGACAGGTAGCATCACAGACACTCGAGAACCTTGCTGTCATTAACAGAGTTACATCGTTGCCAACCTTGCAGCCTTTGATTGGATTCGATAAGGAGGAGATTTCGAACGAAGCAAAAACTCTTGGGACATATCCTATATCAATCATTCCAGATCAGGATTGTTGTCAACTCTTCACACCACGTCACCCAGCCACTAGAGCTAGATTAAGTTATATCGAGGAAGCGGAGTCTAAATTGCCGATTGATGAAATGATTAATTGTGCAGTTAGTGAGGCAGTGCGAGAGGATTTTCAATTTCCGACTAAGAAGATCAATTAAATTTTCAGTTCCAATCGAATCTAGTGCTACATATAATTTTAGTGTTCAGGGACTGTTGACGTAGTCTCGGAGTGCTTCACGAGTGCTTGGAAAGGCAAGCTTTGACCATGGTATATTGCTAATTCGAAACCAAGCAGCATCAAGTGATTCATCTTTAGGACTCAGATAACCTCTAACGACAGTTGCAGCATAAACAATCACGATGGCATCATTGCCATCATAAGAATAAAGATTAATTAATGTTTCAATTCGGATTTGGAGGTTGGCTTCTTCTCGAGCCTCGCGAATGGCGGCTTCCTGAAGTTTTTCCCCCCTGTCGACATATCCTCCTGGAAACACCCACATACCATATCCAGGTTCGATCGCTCGTCGAACCAGTGCAATTTCTTGCTGCTTGTTGCTAATGATGGTTCCAACCACAACTTTAGGATCTAGATATACGACATAGCCGCATTGATTACAGGTCGGTCTACTAGGTTCACCACGCTTGATAATCTTAGGTTTGAGTTGATTTCCGCAGCGAGAACAATACCTATAGGTTTCGTCGTGCAGGTGAAATGTCATCAACAGGCGGACACTAACGTATAATCAGTGAGAATGTCCATTCTGAAAGTAGCACGGATGGGTCATCCGGTGTTACGCCGACGTGCACGACCGTTGGCTTCGGCGGAGATTCACGAGCCGAACATCCAGCGTTTGATTGATGACATGTTCGAAACTATGCACGAGTATCAAGGCATTGGCCTTGCAGCTCCACAGGTTCACGAATGTCTTCGATTATTTGTCATTGGCGTAGATGAAACGGAAGCAAATATATCACCGGTTGTTATGATCAACCCTGAGATTTTTCCAGTTGGCAAACAGATCGAAGAGGACTGGGAGGGTTGTCTCAGCATACCTGATATTCGTGGGCGTGTTCCACGTTCGACTAATGTTCGCGTCCAGGCGATCGACCGTTATGGTCAAGAACTCTCAATGAATGCATCGGGTTTTCCCGCACGTATTATTCAGCACGAGAACGACCATCTAGATGGGGTTCTTTTTCTCGACCGAATGAAATCTTTTGACAGTCTTACTTTGCTTAGTGAGTACACACAGCACTGGGAAAACAATAACGAATTAGCTTCTGAGGTTTAATGTTGAGTTCTAAATTAGTTAGAACGAGTCTGTTTTCTACGTTGTTCAGTTGCACGCTCTGCTTCCAGCCTCTCTAGTTCAACCACTGAATGGTCGGCAAAGACCATCATTTCAGCGATGGCCTTATGGCCAGCCTGATTCGCTATGAGCCGATGCATTGATTGACAGACTCGACGATAAGCAGGGTGACCCTGTGGTGTGGTTCGTAGCTCTATGACGTGCATAGCTTCACGAGCATTCATCTGGAGATAAAAACGAATACGATATGCCATCGAGACTGCGTACTGTGCCAGTTCTAATGAATGCTCGTTACAGAGAAGTTGGTGAAGTTCAGCAGATTCATCCATCACACGCTGCCAGTCATCAAGAGCACCAACTTCTTCAATGACGACAGGTTGTGTATATCCGTGAGATGCTGTAAGCCTTTGCCAGTCAATTGATAGCATACGATGTCGCTGTAGATCACGAAAAGCACCGTAGTCAGAGAGCACATCGAAACAGTAGGTTGCTCTCTCGAAAGCTCGGCCTGGTTTGTGACGCCTGTTGTCACGTTTTCCGACATAGGCTTGCAGTACGCGGATTCGTTCTTCGACTGACATAGTCCTTGCTAGACTAAGGAGTTGGTTCTTAGGTAATTGAGAAGCAGAATACAAAGCTGCTGCAACGACTTTAACTTCCCCCTCTGGATCAAAGTCGGTTAAAACTACCTCAGGACTCGACGTGGTTTCCGTTTTATCAAGTAGTTCTGATGCTAAGTTTTCTGTTTCGGTCCGACGTTCGGCTAAATAATTAGTCCAGCGCACTCCTCTATCCTCGCGATCAACTCGACTAAGAAAAGCAGGAATTACCTTACGTAACTCTGGCAACATAAGAGCACCTATATTGCGTGCTTCAGCTATTGGTTGGGCGCGTAGATGGAGCAGCAAAGACTCATAAGCTTGGCCTGAGCCGTAGATACCAACGTTAGACTGAGTGGCTGCAGGAAGTAGTCCACGAAGCGCGTCAAGTGCCTTCGCACGAATCGCTGCGTTGTATACTGCTTCTGTGTCGTTAGCTGATTTAGGATAAAGGTTTCGGTAGTGTTGTTGAATTGGACTAATCCAGTTCGAGTACGTGTCGAAAGCTCGATTCAAGCGGTCGGTGAAGTCTTTTCGTATTCTTTTTTCCGTTAGTTCACTTGGAATAATATATTTCCAGCGGCCCTGTGGACGATCGGTGTAAGGTACGTAACGTGTTGATTGTTCAAGGTACGCCATAAGGCGTCCTCGTTCCAATATTTTTGTTAAAACATTTGATACTCCCTCGCAAGCAATATGTGCACCACCCAATTGTGCGACTGAATCATCTCCGTAATCACTCAGTACACGTGCATAGAGTTTTTCGGCCCGTTCAGTACCAACAGCTTGATTGGGAGGTCCATTGTCTGAGACTTGTTTGACAAATTCATCTAGGAATAGACGGCGAACTGACTTGGCAGATCGAGAATAGCGAGCAAAAAGAGCTCCCTTTACTACTTCTGGTAGATTGATGAGTACAAAAACCGTCGAATCAATGTTACCAAAGTACTTTATAAGCGTCTGTTGTTCAGATTTTGAGAACACTTCAGGGGCAGTTATTGTTCGAGGCACACGATATAATTGCCTCGCACAAGGGTATTCGTCAACTGTGAAAATTTATTATGAGATTAAATGTTGAAATTTAAACATGAAAAAGATGAAACGAGGTTCTTAGAAACAGATTCATAATCTTAGTAGACGGTGTTCTGTGTTTAATTCTTGGCTTGAATCATTATTTAGGTTATCAGAGAACCAGACCTCATTTCGAACTGAAGTTCTTGCTGGAACAACGACATTCGTTACTCTGGCATATATCATCTTCGTTCAACCTGCGGTATTAAGTGCTGCTGGAATGGATTTCGGAGCGGTCTTTGTAGCCACGTGCATTTCGAGTGGAATTGCAACCTTAATGATGGCAGCATTCGCTAATTACCCGATTGCGGTAGCACCGGCAATGGGGCACAATTTTTACTTTGCTTTTACTGTTGTGATTGCTACTGGCCTTGCGTGGGAAGTTGCGCTTGGTTGTGTTGCGATTGCGGGTTTACTTTTTATTGTTACCGCCGGTATTGGCCTGAGAGAGCGATTAATTACGGCAATTCCAGATTCACTTAAGCACGCGATCGCCGTAGGTATTGGTATGTTGATCGCCATGATTGGTTTGCAGTGGGCTGGAATAATTGTCGATGCTGAGGGCATGCTTATTACGCTAGGCGATTTAAGAACAATGCCAGTTATTGTTGCAACTATTGGTTTTGCTCTTACAGCAATACTGCTCGTTCGAGGCGTTAATGGGGCGCTGCTGATCGGTATTCTAGTTTCAAGTGGTTTAGCATGGCTCACTGGGCTGACTGAGTTCCAAGGTATTATGAGTCGTCCGCCATCTCTAGCCCCGACATTCCTAAAGTTCGACATTTTAAATGCACTGCAACCAAATATGGTGACTGTTATTCTCACATTTTTTTTCCTCGCGTTATTTGATTCTGTCGGAACCCTTGTTGGAGTGGCTGAGCAAGCCGGGCTTATGCGTAATGGCACTTTGCCGCGTGCGCGAGGGGCATTGTTAGCTGATGCTGTTGGAACAGTTGTAGGGGCTGGTCTAGGCACCTCGACAGTTACTGCTTATATCGAAAGTGCTACTGGTGTGTCTGTGGGAGGTAGAACGGGACTAGCTAATGTCGTGACGGCTATTTTGTTTTTTCTTGCGCTATTCATTTCACCGCTAGTTTCTATGATTGGTGGCGGCTATGAAACTACTGATGGCACAAGGCTTTATCCAGTGGTAGCGCCAGCTCTTATTATCGTGGGAACGATGATGGTTGGTAGCATGCGTTTTATTGCTTGGGATGATTCTACTGAGGCTATTCCTGCATTTTTAACTATGATAATTATGCCTCTGACAGTAAGTATTACTGAGGGCATTGCTTTTGGTTTTCTGGCCTATGCAATGCTTAAGGTTTCAACTGGACGAACCAATGAAGCTAATTGGCTTGTCTATCTTTGCGCAGTGCTTTTTTTAATTAGATATATCATTTTAGTCTAGGTATTGTGCTATTAACTAAGGCTGTTCGGGCAAACAAAAAATGATTTATATAAATAAAACCAGGCTAGTTCTTAGTGTGATTCGTTTATAACCTTTGGAAGGTTAGCATTATGGTTCAGGAAAGCAAGGGTTACACTAATCCCCATTTGCTTATCTCTTCGAAGGAACTTAACGAACAGATTGGTCAAGAACAGATTAAGCCGATAGTCGTGATTGACATGCGTCCAACCGAAGCGTTTGCTACTGGACATCTTCCTGGTGCAGTGCATTTGGATCTGTTTGGTATCAGTCTTATAGATACAGATCAAGCTCCGCTTGATGCATTTATGTGGATTATTGCTCATCTATTTGTATCAAGGGGGGTTTCAGCAGACCGGAATGTTGTTGTGTATGACGAGCATTCTGGAATTCGTGCAGCCAGAGCTTTTTGGTTTTTAGAATTCTTTGGTCACACCAGTGTGCGTGTGCTCAATGGTGGAATAGGGGCGTGGCAACGTGAAGGATTCCAGACGACAACAGTATCAATTGCGCCTCAGGCAAGCAAATGGGATGTTCGTTGGGTTAATGAACGTATTGCTACGTGGAAGGATGTTAAAAATAAGATAGGAACCAAAGACGTTATTATTCTTGATACGCGTAGTGACAACGAGTATTTAGGTACTATAGTAAGAGCCAAGCGAGGCGGAGCAATTCCTGGATCAGTACATGTCGAATGGACTCGTAATCTGGCTGCAGGCGGTGTTTTTAAAACAGCTTCAGAATTAAACAAGATTTACAAAAGTGCAGGGATAACACCAGACAAGGATGTCATTTCGTACTGTCAGGGTGGTTATCGAGCTGCTCACAGTTATCTTACTCTTAGGCTTTTAGGTTATCCCAAGGTACGGAATTATATTGGTTCGTGGAAAGAGTGGGGCGATCGAGAAAACCTGCCTATCGAAATACCAACAAGCATCTAATTATCTGATGTGTATCGAGGACTATCAATGAATGACGTTATAGATTTTATTAACATGAACCGTGACCGATATGTTGACGAACTCAAGAATTACTTAGCCATTCCAAGTATTAGCGCCTTACCCCAACATGCGGAAGATATAAAACGTTGTGCTGTATGGACTGCCGAGGAGATGGGTCGTATTGGTCTTGAAAATGTTGAATTAATTAAGACACCAGGTAATCCTGTGGTCTATGCTGATTGGCTCCATGCCGACGATTTGCCAACCATTCTTTTCTATGGGCATTACGACGTGCAACCAATCGATCCAATTGCCGAATGGGATTCGCCACCGTTTGAGGCGACGGTTCGCAGTGGGGAAATCTATGCACGAGGAGCTGCTGATGATAAGGGACAAGTTTTTATGCACTTTAAGGCTGTCGAAGCATGCATAAAAAAAATGGGGCACTTGCCAGCCAATATCAAGTTCATTCTTGAAGGTGAGGAGGAAATTGGTAGTCAGCACCTAGACAACTTTATCCGTGAGCACAAGGATAAATTGGAAGCTAATGTTGTAGTTATTTCAGATTCACCAATGTTTGATAGAGGCGTTCCATCCATTTGCTATGGTTTACGTGGGCTTACATACCTTCAGATTGATCTTCGTGGTTCTAATACTGATCTGCATTCAGGTTCGTTCGGTGGGGCAGTGGCGAACCCTGCGTTTGTACTGGCACAAGTTCTAAACCAGATGAAGGATCGAGGCGGTCGAGTTAAGATTCCAGGTTTCTATGACGATGTGCGACAGATTCGAAACGAAGAACGAATCGAGTTTGAAAAGTTGCCTTTCAACGAACGGCGCTACCGTAACGAATTGGGTGCTCCTAAACTATATGGTGAAAGTGGCTATACGACGCTAGAACGTGTTTGGGCACGTCCTACCTTTGAAGTTAATGGGTTAATGTCTGGATTCACTGGTGATGGGGCTAAAACTGTTATCCCTGCTGTTGCAATGGCTAAGGTGAGTATGCGGCTCGTTCCCGATCAAGATCCAGACAAAGTATCCTCACTGTTTGAGCAGTACATTTCAAAAATTACACCAAAAACTGTCAAGCTTTCTATTACTCGGATGCACGGCGGTAAGCCGTGGATGACTGATTTCGATAATCCTTATGTACAGGCTGCCGGTCGTGCAATAGAAAAGGGTTTCGGGTGTCAGCCAGTTTTTAATCGAGAAGGTGGTTCCATTCCTGTTGTATCAACATTTCAAGAAGTTCTCGGCTTACCCTCAGTTCTATTTGGTATTGGTTTGCCTGATGAGAATGCTCATGCTCCAAATGAGAAACTTGACCTTAACAATTTTCATAACGGAATCATCGCTTCAGCTATGCTCTATAATGAAATTGGAACGATTTAAAAAGTCGAATAAAACTTCGTTGAAATTTAAGGTTAAGCTAGGCTTGTTTAATTAAAACTTGCTACTCTTCGGTGAAGTGCTTTTACGTATTCCCAAATCTCTTTATGCTCCTCTTGTTCTTCTGTTTCTTTAACATTCCTTCGTGAAGTAAATTTCAAATACACTTCAAGATCTCTAAGTGCCGAAGAAAAATCATTAAGATGATAGGCGAGAAGGCCACGGTCACGAAGTTCAGCCATGGAAGATGGATTCAAGGCAAGCAATAATTCAGTAATTGCTAAGCCCTGAGGAAACGACCGCATCTTAATATAAATTCTTTTTAGGTTAACGAGCATTCGAATCAGGATTTGCTGTTTGGTCGCTCGAATTAGTGAACGTCCATCGAATATAGCTTCATCGCCAATATGTTCTCGTAATAATCTTCGGCAATCCATTTCTGATAAAACAACGCCACCGTGAAATGGATCAATAATAATATCTGTGTTTATTCCTTCTTCTGTCTCTGAGGGATGCCGCATCCGTAACAGAAAGTGTCCTGGAAAGTTAACGCCTTCAAAGTGAATACCAGCACGTCGAGCTACTTCTATATAAACGAGTGCAAGGGTAATTGGAATCCCGATCCGTCGATCCATTACTTCATTAAGAAAGTTATCCCTTGGGTCATCATACCTTTGTCCGTTTCCCGTAAACCCTTGTTCTTTAAAGAGATATATGTTTAGGACTTCAATTGTTTTAAGAGGGTCAACTGCTTTAGAAGTTTGTTGTTTACGAAGACGATGTAGTGCTTCTTCTCCCATTTGATCTAACTGTTTGAGATAACGTGATGCATCTAATTTTCTGAACTCTAAACGCGCTATCAGCAGAGCAGCCGTTGCGAGATCTGGATCTGGACTCCTTGCTACTTGATTAAATCTGTTTATAAATTCTGAGGAAACCACTTAAAAATCCTTTGTTAAGTTAGGTTATCCAGAGTTATTGATCTGAGTACATAATTTTTCTAAAAGGTCTGGTTTTAGAGCAAAAAGATTTGGAACAATTAAATCTGCTTCAATAAGTGCGGTGGCTGGATAACTGTGTGTTACTCCGATACATTTTAATCCAGCTCTTTTGGCTGATTGAATACCCCAGAGAGAATCTTCAACAGCGACGAAGTCGTTATGTGAGGGTAGATCTCGTCGTCCTGTTAATAGTTCAACTGCGAGAAGATATGGATCCGGTTCTGGCTTCGATCGTTTTGTGTCGTTTGCTGACACGATTACCTTAAAGTAGTGTCGTAACTTGGTTTTATTTAAAATTGTTTCAATCTCTGTTAAAAGCGCACCAGACGAAATGGCTAGGGGGAAAAAAGAGGCTAGTTGTTTTATACAAGTTTCTGTGCCTGGGAATAGGATCTGATTGCTTTTGAGTAATGATGCGAATCGTCTCGACTTTAATTCAATTAGCTTAATGAGTTCAACGTCGTCGAGTGTGACACCCTGGTTTTTTGCTAACGAGGTGAATACACCAATGTCATCAAAGCCAAGGTAGTCACTATAGTAAGCTTCTTTATTTAGAGTGAATGAGGTATCAGCCAAAACATCTTGGTACGCCTTTAAGTGTAGGGGCTCGGTATCGGCAATCACACCATCGAAATCAAAAATCACACCAAGTAGCGACATGGCTTAGTTTCCAGACGTTTCACTGATAAAACTTTCATCAGGTGGCACAGATATTTCTATAGGAAGGCGCTGTTCACTTTCATCCGGCAAGCGTTCTCCAGCTCGGATAGCTGTAGTTAGACGATTTTCTGGGGGTGGAAATGGACAGTCGAAGTCTTCGCTAAAGTAACAGAATGGAGTGTACGCACGGTTGAAGTCGAGATCGTAGATGCCGGTTGGTGTCTGGTCTAGATCAAGATAGCGGCCACCAGGGTAAGTTTCTTTGCTACTAGTTTCGTCACGGAACGGTACAAAAAGTTGACCTGATTCCTGTGATGGCAATTCAACAAATGCTGAAAGTGTTCGGGATTCTCCATTTAGTTTAAATTCAAGCAAACCAACGCGTTGCATGCTCCGCAATTGGCCGGTCGATGTTGGAATTTTAAAAATTGGTTGGTCACTGGACACGTTTAGTTCGGCTGGAACACGGTAAGAAAGATCTGGTTCGTAGTACCGCAGTGGGAGCATCCACGAACGTCTATCTAACGGAACTGGAGAGTCTTCATCTTCTAGAAATGCTTCATCCTTATATATGCGATCCTTTAGTAATTCTTCGACGTAACCGCTTTCGTCTGGAGAAGGGGGACTACAGGCACTTCCAATGAGCAAGTACACCATGCATACCGTCAAGGTTAATAGCTTCTGACTTAGAGATACCCGTTTTAAGATGACTGGGACGGACGTTCGGATTAATGACAATTTGTGCAACATTAGAAGATATATGCTCCCCTTTCCACTGTCGCGTTTGCAAGTTGACGTCTTATAGCCACAGTGTTAACAGGATTTATTGTGAGTAGATGTCGTAGCATAGAGAGGTATATTGGTAAGGTATTAGTTTCAGTCATGGCGGCAAGTGCCGATCGGGAAGCAAAATCGATACGTGATACCGAATCATTGATAAATACTTTAACTGTTTCAGTTTGCAGTTCTGCGTTTGGCATATTTGTCTTGGCTGCTTGTAGCGCCCTCAACATCATACTTTCACATGCAAAAGTATCGATAAGCACGTCTGCTATAAAAGAGAGCACCTCTTGCTGATCAGTAAGGTTCTTTTTATAGGTTTGCATAGCTAAGCTAATTAAAAGCAGACTAACCTTTTTGAACATCTTAACCGTATCTTGTTGTGATTCAAGGAGTTCTTCGCCTCTAGTTAACAGGGACGAGAAATTAACTTGTTCTCTCTCTAAATTTTTCGTAGCTTCAACAGGAAAATCTTTTTCAAGCACTCGTTTCACTAACATACCAGTGATAAGTAGTCTGTTTATCTCATTTGTACCTTCAAAGATCTTATTTACCCTTGAATCACGGTAATGTCGTTCAGCTGGATAGTCTTTAACATAACCATTGCCACCATGGATTTGTATATTTTCATCAAGAATAAATTGTAAAGCTTCACTTCCTGCTACCTTTAGGATTGATGCTTCGATGGCATATTCTTCAAGTGAAGTGAGTAATATTTTTTCATCGTTTTCATGTTCTTTTAGTGTGGCATCTAGCAGTCCTGCAGTGCGATATACCATTGATTCTATTGCATAGGCTCGAATGGTCATTTCACCTAACTTGTGTTGAATTGCTCCGAAACTCGCGATAGGTTTGCCAAACTGATATCGTTGTGTTGCATAATTTACTGCTTCTATAATAGCCTCACGTGACCCACCGACTGTGGATGCACCAAGCTTGAAACGACCATAATTAAGTACGTTGAATGCAACCTTGTGACCCTTTCCTACTTCGCCTAAAAGATTGTCAGCTGGAACTTTAACGTCCTGAAGGATCACCGGGGTTGTCGATGAACCTAGTAGGCCCATTTTTTCTTCTTCTTTTCCGCTACTGACTCCAATAAAGCTACGTTCAACAATGAATGCGGTGAAGTGTTTACCGTCAACTTTAGCGAAGACGATATATAAATCTGCAAATCCACCATTTGTGATCCACATCTTTTCACCGTTAAGTATAAAATCCCCGTCTTCGTTCCTGATGGCCTTAGTCTTAGCGTTCAGTGCGTCAGATCCAGATTCAGCCTCGCTGAGGCAATAGGCTCCGACCCATTCGCCACTGACAAGTTTTGGAAGATACTTAGCCTTTTGTTTTTCTGTTCCGAATAATGCAAGCGGTAAGATCGTTAGCCCTGTCTGGGCACCAAATGTTGCACTAAAGGATCCAGAGTAGCCTATCTGACTAGCGATTATTGCTGAACTAAGTTTATCGAGTTGATTGCCTCCGTATTTTTCAGGAACATCAGTTCCAAGTAAACCAAGTTCTCCACAACGACGGAGTAATCGTTTGGCTAGTTCCCAGTCCTTTGTCTCGAGTTGTTCATTACTGTCAATAACCTCATTATTAACAAATTCCCTAGCAGTTTGTTCTATGAGTTGATGTTCTTCTAATATATTTTCTGGCGTTAAAATAACTGTTGACAGTGTTTCGTCAAGCAACCAAATACAACTCTTTTGAACGGTGGTCGTTACGGTAGCGCTCATAGAACCCTCAAGTTTCACAGCCGTTCGAATATCGCTGCTGCACCCATCCCTCCACCGACACACATTGAAACTAATCCGTACCGGCCTTTTTGTCGTCGAAGTTCATGAAGTAGGGTAGTTGTCAGTTTGACACCAGTACATCCAAGCGGATGTCCAAGTGCGATAGCGCCACCGTTTACGTTTAGTTTATCCGGATCGATTGGAAGCTCCTTTAAGCAAGCGAGCACCTGTGCGGCGAATGCTTCGTTTAGTTCGACAAGATCGATATCGTTCATGCTTAGGTTAGTCAAGTTCAGAACTTTTTTAATTGCTGGCACAGGTCCGATTCCAAACAACTCTGGTTTAACGCCAGCGGTTGTGAACGCGACGAACCTTGCCAGAGGTTTCAAGCCAAGCGCAGAAGCTCTGGTAGCAGAAGTAACGATGACGGCTCCGGCCCCATCACTCATCTGCGAAGAATTTCCGGCTGTTACTGAACCGTTCTCTTTAAACACAGGACGCAACTGACTTAATGTCTCAATGGATGTATCTCTTCTAGGTCCTTCATCTGTAGTGAACTGAAACTCGATCACTTTTGGATAGTTACTATTTTCATCTTTAGAATCGATTCTCTTAATTGATACCGGAACGATTTCATCAGAAAAACGATCAGTGTCTATAGCTCTGATAGCTCGTTCATGGCTTCTAAGAGCAAATATATCTTGTTCTTCACGAGAGATCTTTGATATTTGAGCATGGTTCTCAGCAACCAGACCTGTGCTTAAGTAGACATCGGGATAACAGGACATCAATTCTGGATTCGGTGCAATTTTGTGCCCACCCATCGGCACCAGACTCATAGATTCAGTGCCTCCAGCCACAATTGTTTCAGCTGAACCACAGATGATTCGTTCAGCCGCAAAAGCAATAGCTTGCAGCCCAGACGAACACAATCTGTTAATCGTTACTGCAGAGGTTTCAACTGGGATGCCGGCACGCAGGCTTGAAATTCTAGCTACGTTCATACCTTGTTCTGCTTCTGGCATAGCACAACCAAGAATCACATCATCAATTTCTTCCGGTTCGATTCCTGGCGAGCGGCGGAGTGCTTCGTTAATAGCAATAGCGGCTAATTCGTCTGGTCTGGTTGTTTTCAGTGTGCCCTTTGGTGCTTTTCCGATTGGTGTTCGCACGGCTGATGTGATGACTGCTTCTCTCATGGTTCGGAGGCTAATAATTAATCTTCAGTAATTTTAATTTACGATTACATTAATAAATCGATTAGCTATCGTGACAAAGTGAATATATTTACTGTTCAAAGGTTATTAGTTTCTAAGAGTTTTTCCAGTTTTTAATGTATACGCTATCCGTTCTTGTGTTTTCGTTTCTCCACATAAGCTTAGGAATGCTTCCCTCTCTAGATCCAGTAGGTACTGGTCGGATACGTGTGTAGAATGCGGAAGATCTCCTCCGGCTAGAATCTTAGCAATTTTTCGCCCAATTAATACGTCGTGTTCGCTGATATAGCCGGCTCGGAATGCGAGGTGGATACCCAACTCAAGCGCTGAACGAACACCGTCACCTTCGACCTTTATATTATGAAGAGATTGTGGTGGCTGGTACCCTTTTTTAGCAAGTTCGAGGGCAGTTAATTTTGCGTCTGACATCAGTCGCTCGCGATTCATCGTTATACCGTCGACATCATTTAGGAAACCAAGTTCCTTTGCATGAAGTGCACTTGTGGATACCTTAGCGAAGCTTATTAGCTCAAATGCATGTTTTATATATGGAAATGGTTCTTTAGCGCCAGCCGGTATACGACTAGTGTTTCTGATAAGAAGTTCCTTGGTACCACCTCCAGCAGGGATTAATCCTACTTTGACCTCTACGAGCCCCATGTAAGTTTCAGAAGCAGACTGTAGTCTATCTCCGTGCAAACTAAGTTCACAGCCTCCACCAAGAGTGAAGCCAGAAGGAGAGACAATGACAGGGACGGTAGTATGGCGCAAACTAGCAACAACTGACTGAAACGCCTTTATCATAAGATCTATCTCTTTCCAATGTCGATTCTGCGCTTCAGTTAAAATTATCGTTAAGTTAGCACCAGTGCAGAAATTTGAATCGTCGTTTCCAACGACCAGTGCTTCAAAATTAAGCTCAGCTTCAGCGATGCCTAGACTGAGCATCTCGATAGCGTCCTGTCCGATAGTATTCATTTTTGAGTGAAATTCCACTGCAAGCACACCGTCACCTAGATCAACTAAATTGGCACTGTCATTTCTCTTAACTAGGGGTTGCTCCTCTTTCTTGCGTCTCAGAATTTGTAGATCTGGTTGGGCCGGGGGAAGAATTCCAGGTCTGAATTTTCGTATGCGATTTGTCTGTTTAAGATCTCTGATTAGTTCTGGTGTTTCTTTAATATCACAAGACTCAAGAATGGATTCCACTCCAATCGTATCCCAGAGTTCAAAAGGCCCGAGATGCCATCCAAAACCCCAACGCATGGCACGGTCTATGTCATTGATAGAGTATGAGATCTCGTTAGAGATATTGGCTGCATAGAGTAGAGTTTGTCCAAGCGTAGCTCGTATAAATTTTCCCACCAGATCATTTCCCAGAAAAAGAACACGAAGTCGTTCGCGGAAGTCATCAATGGATTTCGTAGCTTCGAGTGGAGCAAGGTTTGGTGTTTTATGTTTTCGGTAGAGCATCGTTGAAGGATCAAGAGTTAAGATTTTTCTAATCTCGTGATCGATTTCTTTTTTATAAAATCCCTGGCCAGATTTTTGGCCAATCCATCCACGTTGTACCATTTGCTCTACTATTAAAGGAAGTTTGAACTTCAGACGTTCGTCTTCGGTGTTAAGTCTTGTTGTTAGATCCAGTGCTACATCTGCTAGCACATCGATGCCAACAATATCTAGCGTGCGAAATGTTGCACTCTTTGTGCGGCCCATAATTGATCCTGTCATGGCATCAATTTCTTCAATTGTGAATTCTCCTTTGACGAAAAAATTTAATATTCGTGTTACGTCATAGATTCCGATTCTGTTTGCTATGAAACTCGGTGTGTCTTTGGCGATAACGATACCTTTTCCAAGTGCGTGACTAGCAAAGTCACTGATTCTGTCAATGACAGATGTTTTGGTGTCAACAGTTGGAATCAATTCGAGCAAATGCAAATAGCGTGGAGGATTAAAGAAGTGTGTTCCTAGCCAGTGCTGACGGAATGCGTTTGAACGATTCTCTGCGAGACTTGTTAACGATATACCCGAGGTGTTAGAGCTGACGATAGTTGTGGGGCTACGATGCGTCTCGACCTTAGCTAGTAATTCTCGTTTAACATCGATTTGTTCAACAATTGCTTCGATAATCCAGTCAACCTGTCTAAGTCTAGCTAGATCTGTTTCAAACCCGCCTATTGAGATAAGAGTTTCAACTTGATGTGTGAAAAATGGACTAGGTGTAAGCTTTTTTGCTTTATTTAGTCCAGCAGCAGCTGTTTGTCTATCGAGGTCAAGTAGCAGCACGGGTATACCAGCGTTTGCTAAATGTGCTGCGATTTGCGAACCCATAGTGCCTGCTCCAAGCACTGCTGCTGAGTGTATTTTTGTCATTAGTTCTCTTTGAACTATCACGAAAAATATGTTTTGTCAGTTTAACTGTACAAAAAAAATGCGGGAGTTTAACCCCGCACTTTTTTAAGAATGAAGGCAATTTATTGAAGCGCGTCTAAAGTAGCTTTAGCCTGGGTTCCTTCTTCGGAGTCTGGTTCAAGCGCGACTACTTTTTCAAAGAACTGTTTAGCAGTTTCAATTTCTCCTCTATTTAGCGCAACGAGGGCAAGCTTAAAAAAGGGTTTAGCCCAATTAGGGTCAGTCGTTGAAGCTTTTTGGTACCACTCTTCGGCTCCATCGATGTTGCCCTGTGCGAACTCCACTTCGCCCATATTATAGAGATCTTCTCGGTTGGCATCTAAGCCTGAAGCAGCCGCAGCGAGTCCAGAAGAGCCTGCTTCAAAATCACCCATGATCAATTTGGTTCTCGCAATCTCAGCTTTTGCGTCTTCATTGTCTGGATCACTAGCGAGTAAGCGATCGTAGGTATCCAGTGCTGCGGTATTTTCACCCTTGGCCCGGTGTGAGTTACCAATTATCAGTAAGAGGTTTGTCATTTGTGGGATCTTTTCTAATAGTGAGTGATAAAGAGTAATTGCTGTATCCCAATCCTCACTGTTGAATGCGTTTTCGGCGTTTTCGAGTTCAGCTTCAATCACATCTGGATCAAGGCCGGCCATTACCTCTTCACCAAGAGCCGTCACAAGTCGATGCGGAATCTTTGTTAAAATCAGTTCAATGTCTGCATTTGAGCCTTGCGAAACTCTGGACACCACATTACCTGGTACATATCCATCGAGGGAACCAGAGAAAGACCACACTCCACTAGAAAACCCAAGGAGTACGAATCGACCTTGTTCGCTTGAGGTTGCTTCAAATGATTGGTTGCCGGTGCCAGTGTCGGCTTCCGCCACGACTTCTGCGCCTGCAATAGGATTACCATTCTCGTCTACAACTATTCCACTTACTCGACCAGACTGGGCAAATACATCTGATCCGGTAGTGCCCACAAATAATGTAGCGATTAGAAGCCAAAGAACTAGAGGCAAACGGTTCATTTAGTACTCCTTAAAGAACTTGGCCAAATAACACACTTTTACAGTTATATTCAGAGAATTATCTTTAAGTATAGCGTATCAGAGAGCACCAGTTTAACAAAGATTTTCAGTTATCTATCGCGACTAGACTCTTTTTTGAGGGCCTGGATTGCCATTTTTACTTCTTCCGACGCAGGGGAATTTTTTGGAACTTTTTGGTATGACTCCATGGCTTGTTTGTAGTTTTGTTGATTTCGATAAGCATGTCCTATCTGAATATTGAGACTGGTTAATTGTGGTATTCGTTCGAGCATAGCACCGTACGCGTCAATGGCAGAGTCGTAATGGCCATCGTCAAACAGTTTATGGGCTGCATCAAGATCTGCTTGTAGTTCTTGAGCTTGAATACCAGCGAGAAAACCAGTCGAAGGAGCGGGTGGATTAAATGGATCCGGTTTGATGACCGTTGATATGCGATACAGGCCAGATTGTCCTAAGTTGATGGGTGCTTGTGAAGGTCTATATCCAGGTTTTTGGATAATAAGATTCCAACGACCACGCCATAGGCCGACAAAAACAAATCGTCCTTCATTGTCTGTTTTGGTCTCTTCTGAACGCTTACGTGTAGAACTATTTATAGCTACACGAGCTCCCTGAATCGGGTCTCCTTCATGATCAAGTAGTTCTCCAAGGATCGTGCTTGTCTGTGCTAATAGACTGACCTCAAGTAATACTAAGAGGATCATGACCAGAAGTGCACCCGCACGAGAACTCGACATTACTATTTGACGATTTTGTAGGTTCATTTTGGTGCTTTCTAAAGGTAGAGCATCGCGTAGATCACTACACCTGTAACAGAGACATATAGCCACACTGGTAGCGTCAATCTCGCTATCTTTCGATGGGTATTAAATTGTCCGCGAATTGCTCTTATAAGTGTGATCATTGCCAGAGGTAGTATTAATGCTGCTAGTAAGACATGTGTAATTAGTATTGCAAAGTAAATTACTCGGATTGCACCCTGACCCGTGAAAGCAACTGAACCAACGTTGAAGTGGTAGATGAGGTAACTAATTAAGAACAAGGTCGACGCACTAAAAGCCCCGACCATACAGGCTCGATGTTGGTTTATGCGTCCCTGGCGAACAAAGACATAACCAGTCGTAAGTAGCAGTGCTGAGATGCTATTCAAGCCAGCATTGAGAGTTGGGAGTATCGATAATTCCATTAAGTTTGTTAAGTTCGTCGATGGTAGTTCACGCTAATCATGCTTGTTATAAATGTAAGTAATGCGAAAGCTACGATAAATATTAATGAGTTGTGATCAGCCATAGATAACACAGAGTTGTTATCTTCTACAAGTATGCTTCGAATAGCTGTTACACCATATGTCATCGGATTGAAAAGCATTATCACCTGAATCCATGTGGAAGCACCAACTAGAGGAAACACAGCTCCAGATAGTAGCCACATCGGGATGAGTAATAAATTCATGATTGCATGATACCCTTGGGTGGAGTCTAGTACCCACGCTAATGTAAACCCAAGTCCCGTTAAGGCGAATGCGAGGGTAGTCAGTACAAGCCCCATCATCGGCAGTGAGGTCCAACTAATATCTGTGTTCGCTATTGGGGCTAGTAGCAAGAATAGTGCTGCCTGCATTAAAGAAAGTGTTGTTCCTCCTAAAATCTTTCCAAGCACGATTGCAGCACGTGGTACGGGTGCAACGAGTACACCCTGAAGGAAGCCTTCATTGCGGTCTTCAATTACTGAGATCGTTGAGAAGATAGCAGTGAAAAGCAATATGAGAGCTAGAGTTCCAGGATAGAAATACTCGAGGTATCCACCAACCGGGGCGCTTGTTGGTCCCATACGAAAGGAACTTCCTAGTCCAGACCCCAATAGCAGCCAGAAGATGATCGGTGTTCCCAAAGCGCCAATAATTCGAGAACGTTGTCGGTAGAACCGAACTATGTCTCTCCTCCAGAGGGTAAATATTGCTAATAGCATAGGTCCTTTCGGACTCCTAAGGTCTCTGTTTCTAATGCCATCTCTGTCCAGTGTGATAAAGAAACACGTCTTCAAGTGTTGGTTTTCCAAATCTGATAGTTTCGATTTTGTCCGGGAATGCTTCCACTAGAGTTGCTATAAATTCGTGTGCTCGTGGTCGTTCGATACGAAGATGATCATCAAGAATTTTCACTGGTTGATGAAACCGGTCTCTAATTTCTGTAGCTAGTGTATTGAGGTGTGGCGAGGCAATTACGAGCACCTCACTGCCGATTGAGGCGACTAGATCTCGAGGGGCTCCAAGAGCGACCAATTCGCCCTTGTTTAATATTGCAACTTTGTCAGCACGGGCCACCTCGTCTATTAGATGCGTTGTAAGAATGACAGTTGTCCCACGTTTTTTTCGTAATGTTTCTAAGTGATTCCAGATATCGTGTCGAGTACCTGGGTCGAGCCCGGTGCTAGGTTCGTCAAGGATTAGCACACGGGGTTCCGGTAGTAGAGCCTTGGCAAGTTCAACACGTCGTTGCAGTCCTCCTGAGAGTATACCTACTTGCTGGTGTGCCCGATCTTCGAGTTCCACCAGTGAAAGCACATCATGAAGCCTAGACTTTAGTTTTTGTCCCCGAAGTCCATACAGGTGTCCTTGGCATGACAGATTTTCTTGAACCGTCAATCGGATATCGAGTGCTGGGGATTGAAACAAAACACCAATCAAACGTCTGACATCAGCTGAACGATCTGTTACGTCGAATCCAAGAATTTGAACATGCCCAGCACGTGTCGGTAGGAGTGTAGAAATGATCTTAAATAAAGTCGTTTTACCACTACCATTTGGGCCAAGCAGCGTAAAAAGATTACCTGCCTCTACGTTAAAGGTGACATCTATTAATGCCTTCTGGCTCGTGTAGTGATGACTTAAACTAGTGACGGTGAGCGCATCGTGTTCAAAAGGCATGTTCTACCACCAGAATCCCCCACAATAGTGGTAGGTAAATAAGTGAACCGATGAAAAGTTCTCGTGCATGATCGGTTGAGTTCGATATAGCGAAGCGAATTGCAACGATTAGGAACATAATACCCAACACAGAAGCACCTGCAAGGTATGTTGTCTCTCCAAGGCCGACGAACGTAGGAATTAAACTCATCGGGATAAGTGCAAGTGTGTAGGCGAGAGCTTGTCGGGAAGTTCGTCTTCCATCGGAGTCACGTACAGCCAGTAGTGGCAAGTGTGCTCTTTTAAAATCTTTACGATACAGCCAAGCCAGTGAGTAAAAATGAGGCATCTGCCAAAGAAATACAATTCCAAATAGCACCCATGCCTCGATGTCAAGTGAGGCACGTGCTGCAGTCCAACCAATAACAGGCGGTAACGCTCCAGGTATTGCTCCGACAAGAGTGGCATAAGATGTACGTCGCTTAAGTGGAGTGTAAATTAAAATGTAACTTACAAGTGTTACGAGTGCTACCGTTGAGGCGATCCAGTTAGTACCCAATACTAATACTATTGTTCCAAGCACGGAAAGCATTGCAGCAAATATCCATGCTTCGCTCAATCGTACATTCCCACTTGGTATTGGCCGTCGCCGTGTTCGCTCCATTGTTGCATCAAGATCGTGTTCAATAATTTGATTAAACACGGCTGCACTTCCAGCTACGAGTGCGGTACCAATAACGGTGTATAAGAGTTTTAGGAAATCTAGGTTTCCTAAAACTCCCAAGTAATAACCAAAACCGGCGGTAACGACCACGAGAAAGTTCAGGCGAGGTTTAGTGAGTGCAAGAAAGTGAATAGCTCGAGACCGGGATTCTGGTAATACCATTGCGTTGGTTTTCATTAGTCTGCTCCCGGAGAATTGTATGATTTCAGTATCTGTGATCGTTTAAAGAGTTTAGTTTGTTTAGATGTTTTGGGATTGTCCTTAAGTTCAACAAAGCGATCACGATACATACGAAGAACGAATACGACGGAAATGACAAACAAGAGTGAGCCAGTAGCTACATGTGCTGTATTTATTGACACTTGTCGCTCGCTGAGTACAGTCCAAGCGCCAAGCATGAATTGTACAAGGACCACTATGAGCATGAGTTGTGCAGGCCTGGTAAGTTCTAGGTTCTTTCGGTGATGCGCTAAGGCGAGACTCATTATTGCGAGCACTAAGCATGTTACGATAATGCCACCCATGCGATGTGCAAAATGAATAGTGATGGCAGTACTCCAAATCGGTGGAATAATTTCCCCAAAGGCCAGGGGAAAATCTGGAATTGCTAAGCCTGCTCCGGTGTGACGCATCGTTGCACCAATAAGGATTTGAATATAGATAGTAATCACTGTGAATACCGAAAGCCGACGGAGGATCATATCGTTTGAAATAGCGTTCATAGCAAATGACTCACGTCTATATTGGGTTTTCCATCCTGGAGAAGTAAAGATAGCAAGGCTTACAATCAGGGCAAAGAAAATCTGTGCTAGGCCAGCGTGACCGATTGAAATCGGTGCTGGCAGTAAGTATAAAACCGTGATTCCACCTAAGACACCCTGAGTGATTACGACTCCAACCGCGATCCAGCCAAGTCGACGCAACCAAAAACGTTGCTCAATGTTGGATAACCAAACAGCTAGACCTATTGTTAGTAGTCCAACGGTGCTTGCAATTAGACGATGTCCATGTTCATAGAAAATTCCTCCAACCATTTTTGAGACTGGAAACGAGAACATAAAGTAACCGTACGTATTCGGCCAGTCTGGGACTGCGAGGCCAGATCCAGTGCTCGTAACAAGTCCGCCAATAGTAATCAGCAGAAACGCAGTAATCGCGAGTAATTGGCTATAGAGGTGTAGCCAGCGCATCGTTCGCCTATTTCAGAACGGTCTCGGACGTCGATAGAGGAGGGGTACGCGTCCGACAATACATCGATGGAACATCCGATTAACTAAGAGTTCAATTGGTTTCGAATGTAAACGCTAACTCTGCTGTGGCGCTTTCGGCGACGCTAGTGTTGCTTTCAGCTGTGCCGAGCATTTCGTGCCAAGCCTCCACGATATATTCGCCAGGTGGTAGGCCACTTATTTCGAAACTGCCGTCAGGGCCGGTTACTGCAAAATAGGGATGGTCGAGTACACCCGCGTACGCGTTCATCCATCCGTGCACGTCACACTTGAATGGGACCATTACCTCAGGTGTCGAAAATGTTCGTTCGAAGCGCATCCCTTCGATGGGTTGGCCCATATTAAATTCTTGATTACTAGCCGGCGTTGCATGAATGTTGTGCAGTGTCGGGTCACTGTTAAGGATTTCTAGTGTTTGATCGACACGGATTCCAAACACATGTGGCTGATAGCGACAGCCGTCTTGATTAAGAGTTACCGCAGTGGTTGGAGCAGGAAAGTTTAATCCTTCCAGGCCTGCTTTCACATAGACGAATACGTTTCCTAATCCACCGTTATCTCCAACAATGTAGTATTCAGTTTCGGTGTTTGACGCTTCATCTGCACAGACTGGATCTGAGTTCATTCGAATATTTTCTGGCTCTGGGGGCATTCCTTCTAGGGTGATGGTCCCCACGATGTTTCCGACCGTTGTTGGATCGATTGTTCTTCCTGCTGGTTCGGCCGGCACGTCTAAGTCAGCTGGTGATTCTGAGCCACCACATGCAGCTGTTGTAATAAAGATAATTGGTAAGGCCAATGCCCACAGTATGCGGTTTTGCATCTCTTTGTCTCCTAACACAAGAGTGGAATTGAGAGAACTCCTGGGGACAAGCGTCTGTAGGCATCCTCTCCGAATACGAGTCTAACTTAGCAACCATATCATACGCCTTCCGATAAGTGCCAACACGATTGACGAAAAGCAATCGATCTAAGTTTAGCGATAAGGTGTTGACCTTTAATTTTCCTCGCGGAGTTTCAGTAGAATCCGATCCTCGATCCAGTGAGGATCCCACCATTCGATAGGATTTACAGGATAGCCCTGCAATAGCATAGTGAAATGCAGGTGATCACCTCCGGCTAGTCCAGTTTGGCCACTTCTGCCAAGTTCCTGGTTTTGTTCTACGTAGTGTCCTTTTGAGACATTTATTGATGACAGGTGTGCGTACAGTGACTGCAGTCCCATTCCGTGATCGATTACTACACAATTACCAAAGATTCCTAGATAGTCAGCATAGACAACTGTTCCAGAGTTGGCCGAAAGAATAGGCGTATTCCTTGTGGAGGCTAGATCGAAGCCAAGGTGTATCTGTTGGTCGATCTCATTATCGTTGTACAGATAGGTTCGATGATCCGCAAAGCCAGATTCTACCTTCGAGTTAGCAAGCTGGCGGAATGGTTCTTTCCATAACATTTGTGGACTAGTTAGATTGGCAAGTGCTGAAATTGAGGATTGATTTCGATGTCGTAATTCACCATTAATTAATAGATATGATTTAAGTAATTCCTCGTCCGAGTTATCTGGTTGCTTGCCTAGAAAGTTTGGAACTTGATTCAGGATGGCTGGAACGACTCGACGAAGGAACTTATTACTAATATTAATTTTTGCTCGGCGGAATTTTTTTGGGTAAGGTCTAGCGCCGAATCCTAGTCGTGATTCGTTTCCAGCTTCATCACGTGCATAAAGCTCGATGGAAGTGTTCAGTTCTTGATCATACGAAAGGGCGAAGAATGCCATGTGTAAGGTGGAGTCGTTTTCAATGCCGACACCAGTTGTGGAATAACCTCGATAAAAACGATTACCTACTTGTACCCCAGATTGCGCCTCAGGAGGAGTAACTTGGTAGATCACAAGTTCCGATCCTCCATGATTAACATAATGAAAGTCTGACACAACTCTTAGTTTTGGTGGTTCAAGTTTGATCTGAAGATCAACGACAACGGTAGTATTGCGTTCGGTAAATCCAAACAGCAACGGTCGTGTGGCTGTCATCAGAATCCGTGCGGGTCCCGAGTGGAGGTTCGGATGAGACACTTGATCAAAAGTTCGCGTAATCCGAATACGATTCGAACTATCTTGATGAAGCTGAGCTTCGGTTGGATGGTCTAATGAAAAGAGATTTAATCGTGTATCATCCTGCTCAATGACAGCCTCTATGCTACTCAGTACTCCTCGTGGTGTTTCGATTGTTGCTTCAAAGACGGCAGTGCGACCAATAAACCGTGTTGGTTGGAGGATTTCAATAATAGGAACAGATGCTAATCTTATCGTTAGGTAAACGGTAGCTAAGCTAATTGTTAAAATGGCTGCAAGGAAAAGAATTACGCGAGACACGTGTCTATAATATAAAATTTCGTCGTTATTATCTAAAATTGGCGGTATCGTCTAGGGGTTAGGATACGTGGTTCTCATCCACGTGACCGGGGTTCGAATCCCCGTACCGCTACCAAAGCTGTTGTTAATTGGTCGTAGGCACGTGTAGAGGAAATTAATAGAATTTCTCACTAAGCCGAACTGGTTTGAGCTGGTCAAGCCAGTAAGCATCATCATCCCTCTTTCGAACAAAGAAGCGGCCAAGGTCATTCTCGTCCTTTGCCTGATGATACCGGAGGTATATGAGATCATCATCAATACCGACAATCTCAATCTTTCCTGTTTCGTGTGACATGCAGAATCGAGCCCGACGTGCTAAACCTGAACCGTACCGAAGTGCTTGTTGAAATATCTTCCAGCCCTCTACGATCGGAACTTCGTACGGTTCATTACCGGCCGTTGGACGTCCTTGGAACAGATAGTACGGTGGGCATCCAATATACGAAAGTGTCGAAAATAATTCAGCTAATATGTATGGATCGTCATTAACACCTTTAATCATTGGGCATTGGTTCACACACACAATTCCATTCTTAATGCAGGTGTCAATTCCTTGAATGGCTACGTCAGTCAATTCACGCGGGTGATCAAAGTGTGCCATTAAATAGATTCGATTTGTTGAATTGGAATACTTCTGGAAAGCAGATTGCAAATCTTCATCTTTTAGTACTCGCCACGGATCGAACGCTGGCATCTTTGAGCCTAGACGTATGATTCGTACGTGCTCAATAGCTCGAAGGGCTTCAAATATTTCAACGAGTCGACGCGTACTCATTAGCAGTGGATCTCCACCAGTCAGGAGAACATTGGTCACTTCCGGGTGAGACGCTATGTAGCTTAAACCATCGCTGATATCGTTAGTTACTTCGTCATTATCGTCCATAAATAGACGTTTACGGAAACAATAGCGGCAGTAAGCTCCACAGACCTCGTTGCAAAGGAGCAATACTGTATCCGTGTATTTATGTTGCACTCCTTTGGTAACTGTCACGGATGCTTCGTTACTGGCATCGAGCTGACCCCATTCGTTCAGTTCCTCTTCTCTAGGGATGATAAGTTGTTTGATCGGATCTTCTGGATCTTTCCAGTTAATCAAGCTGAGATAATAATCATTCGCCCTAAATACATACTTCTCGGTTATTGGTTTCAACCGATCGCTCAGTTCTAGAGGGATCTCTGGTACTTGATCTATTTTTCGAACGTATTTCACACGATTGTTGGCAGAAAATTTGATAGACATTTATAAATATATGCTTAGAACTAATAAGTATCATCTATAAACTTCCAGGTAGGCAAGCGAATAGAATATTCGAAATCTTAACAAAGTTTTAAACGACTGATTTCATTGGTTTAATTGAGTTTTATTTTTTTGGTGTGGGGAATATTTCATGATTCGGTTTTATGTTTTAGCAGGCCTATGCAAAATCTGTCGAAGAGCTTCCTCAAGTGTTGGATATTTAAATTTAAAACTACTTTGGTTGAGTTTTACTGGTAAGACTCGTGTGCTTGCCAGTAAAAGCATGTCAGCCATTTCACCAAAAGCTAACTTGGCTACCATTCCTGGCATTGGCAAGATTGTCGGTCTTTGAAGTACAGCGCCGAGAGCTTTTGTGAACTCATGGTTAGTAACCGGGTAAGGTGATACGGCATTAACCGGTCCTGTTAGTGCCGTAGTCGTCAAAATGTGTAGAAACACTTCAAGTAAGTCGTCGAGAGTGATCCAACTCATGTACTGCGTGCCAGTTCCCAGCACGCCTCCAATTCCAATTTTGAAGGGTAGAAGCATTCGTCCGAGTGCGCCGCCATTTGGCGTTAAAACTATGCCGATCCTGAGATTTACCACACGAATATCAGTATGTTTTACTGGCTTGGAAGCTTCCTCCCATTCTTGACATACCTCTGGGAGAAACCCTATTCCGGCAGGATAGGATTCATCAAGTTGGGTATCGCCACGTTCGCCGTAGAAGCCGATTGCTGACGCAACAATAAGGTTTTTCGGTTGATTTGGAGCTAATACGAGCGCCTCTGAAAGGTGTCTTGTGCTGTTTACCCGGCTGGTTCGAATTTGTTCCTTTCTTGCTGCAGTCCACCGCTTATCAGCAATGTTTGCTCCAGCCAGATGAATTACCGTATCCGCTCCTTCCAATGCCGCAGGAGAGATTGTGCCGGTCATTGGATTCCAATTTGGGATATTCGAAGAGTCACTAGCATTCCGGCTGAGTCCAATTGCTGTATGTCCTTTATCTTTTAGGAATGGAACAAGTGCTGAACCAATTAATCCCGTCGAGCCTGTGATTAATATTTTCACGAGGTTTGTCTGTTCGTTAGGTGCTTAACTTAAGAAGAACACATGTAAACAGAAAAATAACACTATATATTATCTGTAAACAGTCGAGCAGTTTTCCGATTATAACCATTTCGTAAAGCGGTGTCGTTGATATAAGCATGTTTAAGGTACTCTAAACAGATGCTTCGGTATATCAAGACGATTGACGCGCATGCTTCTGGCGAGACTCTTAGGTTAGTGGTCGATGGTTTTCCACGGTCACGCGGTTCGACAATACAAGAAAAGCAAGACTGGTTACGACGACGGCACGATAAATTACGACGGACATTGATGCATGAACCCAGGGGACATGTCGACATGAACGGTGCAGTGCTTACTGAGCCGGTCGTTCCAGGGTCAGACGTTGGTGTGTTGTTCATGCATCATCAGGGTTACAGTGCGATGTGTGGTCATGGTGTGATTGCGGTGGTTACGATTGCTCTTGAACGACAGTTGTTAAAACCGACAGATCTTACAGCTGAGATCCTTCTAGATACACTAGCAGGCACAATTTATGCTCAACCCATATGGCAGGGTGACCAAGTTGAATCCGTATCATTTATAAACGTACCGTCTTTCGTGCTTCATGCTGGGGTACCAATACGTATTGGTACCCACGAGTTTTCAGTTGATGTTGCGTTTGGTGGTTCCTTTTACGCGATTGTCGATAGTGAATCAGTTGGTATTCCAGTTCATGGACAATATCTATCTGATTTACGGAAACTTGGTATGCAGATCAAAGAGGCAGTCGAATCAGTTGTTACAGTTGCTCATCCACTCGACCATAATCTTCGAGGAGTCTATGGGACTATCTTTACCGGGTTACCAAACAATGAGGATGCCGATCTTCGTAACGTTACAGTTTTTTCTGGTTCGCAGGTGAATCGATCGCCGTGTGGAACTGGAATGTCTGCAGTTATGGCCGTTATTGACGCAATGGGATTACTCAACCGTGAACGCTCGTTCGTGTGCGAAAGCATTATTGGTCTGCAGTTTTCCGGATCTCTTGTTGATCGAACTACCGTTGGTGAGTTTCCGGCAATTGTGCCACGGATAACAGGTTCGGCATGGATTACCGGCGAGCACAAATTTATTATTAATGATAGTGATCCACTAGGGAATGGTTTTAGGATTTAGTTGCTATGCAGATGATCATTAAGACACTCTAGGTTTGTGTTACTTATTTTTTTTCAGTAGTCGGTGCAATATAGTTCTGTCGAGCCCTCACTTTCATTCCAGGTCGATTTACCTTTACTTCAAGTTTGTGCGTTTTACCATCACGAACCGTTGGTGAAAATGCCAGTAAGTACTGGCTGTGCAGCTCTTGCGCTACACGTGTAAACGTAGGGCCGAGTTCGTCATTTTCATGCAGTTCAAAGTATCCGCCACCAGTTTGTGCTGCAAACTTTTTAAGGTTTTTGTCTGGTCGACTACGAATCTGTCGCCTGCCGTTAAAGTATTCACTTTCGAGTCCTATAGCGTAAATCATAACTTCTTCAGACACGGCTTGTTTAAGGACATCCTTCCAACTAATAGAGCTGTCGGTATCGTCTCCATCAGTGAATACAAGCAGAACTTTGCGACCTTCAACTGCATGCAGTGCATTAAGGCTTTCTTCAACCGCGTCATATAAACGCGTTGAGTTTCCGAAATCAAGCCAGGCAAGAGTATTAATCAATAAATCACGATCACCAATAAATTCAGGCGGATCCAATTGAACCTTGTCATTAAAAGCTCCAACCCGTGCTCGGTCATCAGGTAGTAATCTAAGTAGAAACTGTTCAGCTCCTGCTTTCAGTAGATTTAATTTTGGTGTCATACTGGCACTGGTGTCTAACATGACCACTACGGTAATTGGCTGGATATCATTTTCAAATAGTGCGATTTCGTGGTTTTGGCCATTGTCTAATATGAAAAAATCTTCACGGACCAAGTTTGGAGCAAGACGACCGTTATTGTCAGTAACCGTGACATAGAGATCCACCAACTCGGTTTCACTTCGGAATAATGGGGCTTGTTGTTGTCCGTTTAATTTGTTCTGAGGTAACAATAAAAGTGTGGTAACTGTTAGCAAAAACATCTTTTTGATGCTCATTCAATCAGCTTAGCAATACTTCTATCGTAGTGCAATACTTGGCAGAATAGATGTGTGTTAAATCACTAGACCACGAGAGTCCTCCTGTTAACGCTTGTTTTGTGTCTTTGATTCTATTGCGGCAATATTTAGCAATTATTGACTGATAAATCTGTTCGTATATAACATCAGACTGTAGCAACAGAGATTCAGCATCATTTTTCTATTGTTGTCTTTTAAATTATTTCGAATGGATGGATTTTGCCATGCTTCAAGCATTTGTCATTACACTTCGTGAAGGACTCGAGGCTTTTCTCATTATTGCAATTAGCCTCGCATATTTGAAGAAAAGCGGCAATGAGCATTTAATTAAGGCAGTCTATTTGGGTATTGTCGTATCTATTTTCCTAAGCGTGCTAGCTGGTATAGCTTTTGCTCAGGCATCAAACCAAGCGCTTTGGGAAGGTGTGCTTGCTATCGCTGCTGCAGTGATGGTGGCATCACTTACAGTGCACATGTGGCGTGCAGGCCGTCGATTAAAAGGAGAAATTGAAGGTCAGTTGCGAAAGTCTACAGTGAAGGTTGGGCCATTGGCCTTTCTGGGAGTATTTGGATTTACATTGCTGATGATTACACGAGAAGGAATGGAAACAGCGCTAATGATGAATGCGTTATTGTTTCAAGTGCAGTCGGTAATGCTTATTTTCGGTGCGGTCGTAGGCATACTATCTGCAGCTTCGATTGCCTTGTTGTGGGCACGATATGGACATCGCGTGAACTTAGGGCAATTTTTTCAGGTCACGTCAGTTTTTCTATTTGTTTTCGTTATTCAGCTTTTTATTTATGGTTTTCACGAGTTGACGGAGGCGAACGTTTTTCCATATAGCGAAGCACTGCATTGGGCTACTGAACCATACGGACCAGATGGCCGGTATGGTAAGTACTTCACTTATCTTCTTGTAGCCTTACCTCTGGGTTGGTTGTTAGTTTCTTCGCGATTAGCGAAGAAGGTTTGACTAATATACGGGTCCGGGAAGATGTCGAAGTCAATCTGTTAGCAGCGTGCTGACAATTAGAACTAAATTTTTGTTTTAGGCTACTAAGTAAGTTCAATGTATAAGGGATTTAAGGCAATATGGTCCCCTGCTAAAACTCAACAAACTTAGAGGCTAGGTTAGTAGTTAACAATAATGACCAGTGTTCAATTAAAAACTAGTGCCAGTCTGGTTTCTCGGCGTTACCTAGAGGCAGGGTTAGCTCAGAGAATCTTTCTCCTTGATGGAGCGATGGGCACGATGATTCAACAATGTAATCTGACTGAGGCAGAATTCCGTGGCACACGGTTTGCATCTCATGGAAAAGACTTGCAAGGCAATAACGATTTACTAGTGCTGACCAAACCAGAAGTCATCAAGTCTATACATGCAGCTTACCTTGAAGCAGGTTCGGACATTATTGAAACCAATACGTTTAACAGTACATCAATTGTTCAAGCTGACTACAACCTTGAAACGGTTGCTTACGAGCTCAATCTAGAAGCGGCGAAGTTGGCTCGTCTAGTTGCAGACGAATGGAACGATCGCACACCAGACAAGTTACGTTTTGTCGCTGGGTCAATCGGACCGATGAATAAAACCTTGTCCATGTCTCCAGATGTGGACAATCCAACTTTTAGGGCAATTAATTTTGACGAAGTGCGAGATGCCTATGTGGAACAAGTTCGCGGTTTAATTGACGGTGGTTCCGATCTACTTCTTTTAGAGACCGTGTTCGATACGTTGAATGCGAAGGCAGCTATTGTGGCCATAGAGGAAGTGTTTGAGGAAAAAGGCGTCGAATTACCGCTTATGATTTCAGTGACAATCACAGACAAAAGTGGACGTACGTTGTCTGGTCAGACACTCCATGCTTTCTGGGTATCAATTAAACATGCGCATCCGTTTTCTGTTGGTATCAATTGTTCGTATGGAGCACGTGATATGCGTCCGTACATCGTCGAACTGTCACGTATAGCAGATGTGTACATCAGTTGTTATCCCAATGCGGGATTGCCGAACGCATTCGGGCAGTACGATGAGAAACCGAGTGAGACCAGTTCGCTGCTTCGAGAATTTTCGACTAGTGGTCTCGTTAATTTGCTTGGTGGTTGTTGTGGTACTACGCCTGAACATATTCGGGCAATTGCTGATGCTGTTGAGGGTGTCAAACCAAGACCAATAGATAAGGGTGAAAAGGATTCTTTTGCAGAGTTTAGCGGTTTAGAAGTGTTGACAATTCGTCCCGACAGTAACTTTATTATGATCGGTGAGCGAACCAACGTAACTGGTTCGAGACAATTTAAAAGTCTTATTAAGGCTGAGCAATATACCGATGCCACCGTCGTTGCTCTAGATCAGATACAGGGAGGAGCCAACATCATTGACGTAAATATGGATGAGGGAATGCTTGAATCTGAGCAAGCAATGTCTCAATTTCTTAATCTTATTGCTACGGAACCAGAAGTTGCTCGGGTACCTGTTATGGTCGATAGCTCTAAGTGGTCGGTAATCGAGTCAGGCCTAAAGTGTATTCAGGGCAAGGGAATTGTTAACTCGATTAGTCTTAAGGAAGGGGAGGAAGACTTTATTGCAAAAGCTAAAAGCGTGCGTCGATATGGAGCAGCTATGGTTGTGATGGCCTTCGACGAAACGGGTCAGGCCGACACTGTTAGTCGAAAAATAGAAATTTGCAAGAGAGCCTACCATCTACTAACTGAAGTGGTAGGAGTCGATCCACACGACATTATTTTTGACCCCAACATTTTGGCTATTGCAACTGGAATTGAAGATCACGACAACTATGCCGTGAACTATCTTGAAGCTACGCATGTTATTAAAAAAGACTGCCCTGGTTCGTTAGTGAGTGGAGGAGTTAGTAATCTTTCCTTTTCGTTTCGTGGCAATGACATAGTTCGAGAAGCAATCCATTCTGCATTTTTGTATCACGCTGTTCGTGCTGGCATGGATATGGGAATCGTTAATGCTGGACAATTAATCGTTTATGAAGATATTCAGCCAGAGTTATTAACGTGCGTCGAGGACATAATTTTCGCTCGGAATGCAGATGCAACTGAACGGATGGTTGAGTTCGCAGAAACCGTTAAGGGTGGTGCTGGGCAAAAGCGGCAAGTAGATTTGACTTGGCGTGAATATGGAGTTGATGAACGTTTAGGCCATGCACTCGTTCATGGCATCGTAGAGTATATCGAAGTGGATGTTGAAGAGGCACGACAACAAATGTCAAGGTCGCTCGATGTAATTGAAGGTCCACTTATGGATGGGATGAAGACTGTTGGCGACTTATTTGGGGCAGGTAAGATGTTTCTGCCTCAGGTCGTTAAGAGTGCGCGTGTTATGAAGAAAGCCGTTTCCTATCTCCAGCCCTTTATGGAGTCAGAACAAGCAAGTAGTGCTGGTGCTAGAGGGAAACTTGTAATTGCTACAGTTAAGGGTGATGTTCATGACATTGGCAAGAATATAGTTTCTGTAGTGCTTCAGTGTAATAACTACGATGTAATTGATCTCGGTGTTATGGTGCCTTGTGACACTATTTTACAAACTGCAATTGATGAAAGGGCAGACCTCGTTGGTCTCAGTGGACTAATTACACCATCACTTGATGAGATGGTTTTTGTTGCTAAAGAGATGGAGCGCAGGAAGATGAGTTTTCCCTTACTCATTGGTGGCGCTACTACGAGTCGTCAGCACACAGCTGTAAAGATTTCGCCTGAGTACTCGGATAGCACCGTGCACGTGTCTGACGCATCTCGAGTCATTGATGTTGTATCGAATCTTTTGAATCCAGTTAAGAAGAGTAGCTTCGATGCAGTCAATAGAAATGATCAAAAAACACTCCGAGACCAATATGCCAAACGTCTCGACAGAACTCTGCAACCATATGCCGATGCTATTGCTAATCGTTTTAAACTTCAATGGGCCAAAGAGATGATTACTGTGCCATCTTTTTTAGGTCGTCGTGAAGTTTCTGTTGAGATAGACGAATTGAAACCTTATATCGATTGGACATTTTTCTTTAGCGCTTGGGAAATTAAGGGACGTTATCCATCCGTACTTGATCATCCTAAGTATGGCGCAGCTGCTCGAGAACTTTACGAAAATGCTACGGTGCTGTTAGAGCAAATTATTCGTGAGCGACTGTTAACATTGCATGGTGTTTATGGGTTTTGGCCGGCTAACAGTGACCAAGATGACATTATTGTTTATCAGCAAGATGTTAAGGATTCCAAGATAGAACCTGAGCGTCGTGAGCATCAAACCAATGAATTGATCCGTTTTAATATGTTGCGGCAACAGGAAGTAATGGGTGATCGTGCAAATAGATCGCTGGCTGATTTTATCGCTCCTGTTAGCAGTGGCTTGCTCGATTATATTGGAGCATTCGCTGTTACTGCAGGTATTGGAACTGACGAGCTTGTGGCTAAGTACGAGCGAGATCAAGATCCGTATAACGCGATCATGGTGAAAGCGCTCGCAGATCGGCTAGCTGAGGCATTTGCAGAACATTTGCATGTTTGCGCCAGGCGCGATTGGGGTTACACACTTGGAGAGCAGTTAGGGTACCAAGAACTTATTGCTGAAAATTACCAAGGCATTCGTCCAGCTTTCGGTTATCCGGCATGTCCAGATCACAGTGAAAAATTTAAGTTATTTGATTTGCTTGAAGCGAATAAAATCGGAATTGACTTAACTGATTCGGCTGCAATGATTCCAGCGGCTAGTGTGAGTGGATTATATTTTTCTCATCCAGACGCACATTATTTTACTGTAGGGCGTATCGGTCAGGATCAGGTTAAAGCATACGCAATGCGCAAAAGTCTATCTTTAAAAAAAATAGAACGCTGGCTTGGTCCCAACCTAGCCTATTCTTTAGTTCGTACATCCGATAATTAGAAGCACATCGATTAACTTAATTAAACTTTTATTTTCGGTCGCAATACAAAGAAAAGTGCGATCTTCCTGTTCCTATTAATACAATTAACCTAGGGGTAAGTCTTAGGGGGACTGGAAATGGGTTCAGTGTATGATGGCAATCGGCTAAGGTTAGCGTTGCTACTACTATTAGGATGAAATATCACATTCGCCAATACACACTTGATGAGGGTGCTCTTGAGATTGAGTATATTGAGGAGCACTTCGGTGAATTTTCTCGTCGAAAAAAGGCAGCAGAAGTCATTCGGCGACTCATAAATCGCGATCATCAAATTCTGATGGCTGAAGCCCCGCTGTCTGATTCTCCTTCGACTATAGTGCCAGTTGCTTACAAGGTGTCACATGAACTCAAACTTAACGAGGTGGATCCTAAGCTGTCAGATTTAGTTGCGCGTTTTCAACACTGTGTTAATTTTAATGATCGCAAGATTTTGTATAGCTGGATCGGTGGAACTCGTCGTGACTGGCGAGGACAGGGATTTTTTCGAGCTTTAACAGAAGAGCAGGAAGCTTGGGCGTTGGATAACGGATTCGACGAGATTCTTGTTAAGACTAAAAACAAGTTATACGATATGCGGAGCACGCTTGCTCACCTTGAGTTTAATGTCATAAGTTTTGAGCCATGCATTGATGATCCTCGTGAGGCAAAGGTATACCTTAGCAAGCAGCTTGGTCTTGAGGTGCTTGCCCACCACCGTAGGAAGCGTTCGGTCGTTAGCGCTGATTAATTATTCTTATCAACTGAGCTTAGTCTTATTTAGAAAAACTAATCGAAACAGATATTTTTACTTCGACAATAAATGTTTTGCAAGCTTTACATAGCAGTCGATTGCTTTAATCATTTCAGAAATTTTTACATGTTCGTTATCGGTGTGTGCGGCTAATACAGAACCAGGACCAAGTAGTAACGGTGTGCCCCAGGCTGATAATAGAGGTATGTCAGTTGTGAACGGAAATACCTGTGTTGTAAATCCAGGTACGGTTTCTAGCATAACGGGTGGAACCTCCACGACATCTTCGAGTTTAATTTTGTCTAACAAGGGGGTAAGCGTTTTTCGAATATCACTTGCCGGCCCAACCGTCCGAAAATTAACTTCGGCTTCAGCAGTTGGTGGCACTACATTCGGAGCAACACCACCGGACATTAATCCCACTGTATAGAAAGTTTTTCCCAGCACCTTAGTTCCTGGGAGTTCGATAGTTCTAAGCTGTGTAAGCGCATCGAGTAATTTTTCAATCGCCGAGTCACCTAATTCCGGATGAGACGAGTGGGCAGCTCGGCCTTTCGCAGTTAGCCGAACTCTATAGACACCACGCGTCGCCGATCCTAATTTATTGTTAGTTGGTTCGCCATTAATTAGATATCGTGAGCCAAGGGTTCGACTGTTAGCAGCTCGAGCTCCCTCACTTCCACGTTCTTCCCCTACGACGAGCAACAACGCAACTCGTCGTTCACCATTTTCCCGGAGTTGTTCAAGTGCAGCTAGTTGAGAAGCTAGAATGCCTTTGGCATCGCATGCGCCTCGACCGTACAGCAATCCGTCACTTTCGCGACTCGGGAAGAAAGGTGGGACACAGTCGATATGGGTAGACATCACGACATCTGGAGTGTCGAGCATGCCAATTACATTAAATCTTTCGTTAGAAACTGGTTGCTTTACGATGTTATAGCCGCGCTCCTTAAGCCATTGCGCTACCCAAGTAGCAGCTTGGGATTCTCGTCCGGTAGTCGAATCAATATCAATCAGCGTTCGCGCGATATTTACGAGTTCTACCGAATCCATTTTTCGAGCTCGGTTCGTGTATCAGTTCGGTTATCTCGATATTTTATGATGACGGGTGTCGCTAGTGAGATTCCCCATTCTTTTCCTGGTGACGCTGTTACAGCACGTGCACCTGGAACTACTACGGCACCTTCAGGAATAATAATAGGCATGTTTGGTTCAGGTTTCAGTAGCTGACGTTTCGGCAGATCATATACTGGGGTAGAACCTGTCAATATGGTACCAGCACCAATTACTGCACGTTTTCGAATCAAGGCACCCTCGTAAAGACCAGTATTTCCTCCAATCAATGCCTCGTCTTCAATAATAACCGGTAATGCGCCTACCGGTTCAAGCACTCCACCTATTTGTGCACCAGCGCTAACATGAACACGTTTACCCACCTGTGCACACGAGCCTACGAGAGCATGAGAGTCAATTAGGCTTTCAGCACCAATATATGCACCGATATTAATGTACATTGGTGGCATACAGATAACATCTAAACCTATGTATGCACCATCTCGAATCGATGAGCCTCCTGGCACCACTCTTATCCGTGTAGTTGTATCTAGTTCTTTTAGAGGCAGTGTATCTTTATCTAAAAAAGAGATTTCTTGAATAGCTGAAGGATAAGTAATTAATTCACCTGAGCGAAACCCCATGAGTATCCCTTGCTTCACCCAAACGTTAACTTTCCAACCTGTTGGAGATGATGGGTCTGGTTCTGCGGCACGTACCTTTCCGGTAGACAGTGCTTCACGAAGTTGCGAAAATACAGATCGTTCCATATCTCGTTGATTTTTATCGTTTAGCAAAAAAAGGCGTTGTATTTCTTCAGCAAGTTTTATCATGGACAGGATGGTCACAATATGCTCCGAAGCTAAATATTTTCACAAATACGAAGAAAATAACGTCTAAAGCGACTTTCCACTCAGACCAAGGTCGTTCAGAATTTTAATGATTTTCTTTCGGGATGTCTGAGTTGGTGGAACTAATGGTAGTCGATAGCATTCCTCTATTAGTCCCATTTCAGCCAGGGCTGCCTTCACTGGTATTGGATTCGATTCTACGAAGTTGATCTGCATTAGCGGTAAAAGGCGGTGATGTAAATTTCTGGCAGTTACGAAGTCTGAATCAAGTGCAGCAGATACTAGACGTGTCATTTCTGAAGGTGCTTCATTAGAAACGACGGATATTACACCACTTCCTCCCAAGGCTAGTAGTGCCAAAGTGAACGCGTCGTCCCCAGAGAGCACACAAAACTCGTCTGGGCTGTCCCGACAAATAGTACATATCTGATCTAAATTTCCTGATGCTTCCTTAACGCCAATTATATTGGGTATGTCTGCCAGTTGGAACAAGGTTTCTGGATTGATGTTGCACCCCGTCCGGTTAGGCACGTTATAGATGATCACGGGGAGTTTAACGTTTTCAGCGATAGCACGGAAGTGTTGATAGATACCTGCTGGTGAAGGCTTGTTGTAGTAGGGCGTTACCGACAATAGGCCATCAGGCTCAAGACTTTCCACGTCTTTTGCAAGTTGAATTACCGATTGTGTATCTGCTCCCCCTACACCAGCCAATACCGGAACTCTTTTATTCGTTTCAGTAATTACTATTTCGATTACACGGAGTTTTTCAGTCTGGGATAGCGTTGGACTTTCACCAGTAGTTCCACAGGGCACTAAGAAATTTATACCTCTGTCGATTTGCCAGTTTGTTAGACGTTTTAGGGCAACCTCATCGATGGACCCAGATTTGGTGAACGGTGTTACTAGTGCTGTTCCGCAGCCCCTCCATCGTGTTTCCATTTTCGTTACCTCAACCAAGATTTAGCACGTCACGCATGGTAAACCAACCACGTCTTCCTTTAATCCAACGAATAGCTTCAAGAGCTCCACGAGCAAAAGTGGCTCGGTTTCTGGCAGTGTGTGTTAGCGTAAGTGTTTCGAAAGGTCCGTCAAATCCTACGGTATGTGTTCCAGTTACAGAACCAACTCTGGTTGACGATACGTCAATCGGGTTTTTATATCCTGACTGTCGCATCGTACGTTCAAGAGCGAGTGCCGTGCCAGAAGGAGAATCAAGTTTTTCCGCGTGATGTGCTTCATGGATCCAAGCTCCAAAATCTTCATATGAACTTAACAATATCGATGCCTGTTCAATAATATTCTGAAAGATATTTACACCAAGCGAAAAATTGGCAGCTACAACAACTCCAATCTCAGAATTAGAAACCACTTTTTTCATTTGTTCTTCGTGTGCATTCCATCCGGTTGTTCCTATTACAGTATTAAGGCCAATTTCGGCCAGACGAGGCAAATTTGTCACTGTAGCTGATGGAGTAGAAAAGTCGACCGCGACATCAGCTGCTGGGAGTTTCGATAAATTAATACCTTCTCCTTGAGTATTATTATGGATGTCTAATCGCTCGACTATCTCACAGTCGTACGCATTGCAAAGAGACTCAATTTCCCTTCCCATGCGACCATATCCGATAATTACAACACGTAGACTCATCGTCTATGCTGTCCTCTTTTCAGTCGAGACCTTTCGAATTGATAAACACGAAGGGTGATTATACTCGGGGGTGACACCGTTATGCACTAATAGGTCCAATACATACAAATGTGGCTTATAAGAATAATCAGCAATCAAGAAAAGATCGAAATCCTCAAGCACACGATATACTAAGCAAGTATCTACAGGGCGCTGCCACGCATTGGTTTTAGACAGGTTTTTAAGTGGGGTAGATAGCATGGCTAATACGAAGATTGGACGTAACGAATCTTGTCCGTGTGGTAGTGGGAAAAAGTACAAAAATTGTTGTGGGAGCAAACAGCAAAGTATGTCTAGTATAAGCGTTATTGCGTTCACTGCCTTTCTGGTAGTGATAGTGGTAGTGCTTGTCTATACCTTCACAAGTAAGCAAAATGCTACGGAACGTCAAGTGTGGGATCCTGAACACGGACATTACCACACGAGTCCTTAAAAAGCAGTTTTATAAATTTGGCGTACTTGTTTAAATTCTGGTCTGCATTTACTACTAATTATCAGTTTAGGGAACCGTTCGAGGTTTTATAAGGAAGTGCGGCAACCAATATTCAGGTTGCCGCACGGTAGACTCAAGAAAGGCAGACCCTCGATGGCTGTTCGAGGGCCTGCCGGTCAATCGCGGTTAGCCTAGATGCCAGATTCCTTGACTGTCTTGATGATGGCCGAAGCGACTTTGTAGGGGTCTGCGTTCGATGCGGGGCGACGATCCTCAAGACGTCCTTTCCAGCCGGCGTCTTTCGTTCCGACTGGGATGCGAATCGATGCCCCGCGGTCAGAAAGACCGTAGCTGAACGAGTCGAGACGTTCGGTCTCATGGGCACCCGTGAGGCGAAGGTCGTTGTAAGCTCCGTAGACTTCGATATGCCGAGGGATCTGCTTCTTGAAGGCCTCGCAGATCTTGTTGAATGTTTCTTCCTTACCGGAAGTCCGCATCAACCCGTTGGAGAAATTGGCGTGCATGCCAGATCCGTTCCAGTCTGTGTCGCCCAGCGGTTTCGGGTGCCATTCGATCGCGTAGTTGTGATTTTCACCAGTGCGCTCAAGAAGATAGCGTGCGACCCAGGTTTCGTCGCCAGCGCGTTTAGCCCCTTTGGCGAACACCTGAAACTCCCATTGGCCGGACGCCACTTCGGCATTGATGCCTTCTACGTTGACCCCAGCGGTTAAGCACGCATCCAGGTGCTCGTCGACACAAAGGCGACCGTAGGTGTTCTTTGCACCGACGGAACAATAGTATGGTCCCTGAGGACCTGGATATCCTTGGGGAGGAAAGCCTGGAGGTCGGTTAGTGTCCGTGTCCCAAAGGAAGTACTCCTGTTCAAATCCGAACCAGAAGTCGTCGTCGTCATCGTCGATCGTAGCGCGACCGTTTGATATGTGTGGAGTGCCATCAGCGTTTAGCACCTCGGCCATGACCAAATAGCCGTTTTTTCGGTCCGGATCAGGGAAAATCGCAACCGGTTTCAGCAAGCAGTCCGAGTCGTTGCCAGCGGCCTGTTCGGTTGAACTTCCGTCGAATGACCACACCGGGCACTCTTCCAACGTCCCGCCGAATTTTTTCGCGATTAGTGTTTTCGAGCGAAGGCTCTGGGTTGGCGTGTAGCCGTCCAACCAAATGTACTCCAATTTACTAGGCATCTTCGTGTTCCTCCCTATCCCTCTGTAGTGTTTGTCCACCGAGAAATCCCATCACGTCTTCCTTGGTGCACATTGTTTCAATGAGTTTCATTCGTCTCGTCCAGTAGTCTCTCCAGAGCCTGTTGAAGTGCCATCGTGTCGTCCGCCGATAGTTTCGCACCGTTGTTCGTCAGGTGGAACACGTCGATGGCTCGGTCACCTTCGCTATAAGAGTTTTGGCAATAGAGTGGTAATTCTAGTCCCTAAAGGGACATCTTAGTAAATGTATAGTCGAAATACTTTGTTTATTTAGAAAATTATTAATGTTGTCGACTGACATACCAAAAGCATTTCATTAATTGGCTTCATTATCTTTCCTTTAATTCTGTTTCGAGTGCCACTTTAAGCCGTGAGGTTTCCTCGGCAATAAGCTTCGAATTGTTCTTTGTGAGGTGAAAAACATCAATCGCCCGATTGCCTTCCGTTGTAATTAAGACCAGTTCTATATCACAACCATTTTTGGAAATGATATGACTAATTCTATGCAAAAGGCCCCAAGCGTCTTGGGTGATAATTTCTAGAATGCTAAATCTGTCTGAATATTCATTGTCGATACGTACTACTGTTTGTGCTCGAATCGGTCCGCGATGTTTGAGGCCTTGTATTCTTGGTTCTAGTATAAGGTTGATATCCTTATGTCCTGCTACTACATCCTCGAGTAGCTCGATTAATTCAGACTGTGCAGACGAGTTCAGGGCAAAGGCCTTTTCTTGGTCAGTGAATTGAAAAATATCTAGCACCAATTCCCTTCGGTTAGTCATTGCTTGACCCCGAAGGATATCCATGCCAAAAAAAGATAGCACACCGCAAATTTTTGAAAACAATTGAGGATGATCTATTGAAACAACAGTTAATTCCCAGATGGAGGATTTTTTCTTAAGATTACAATGCAACTCAAAAGTTTGGAGGTTACGTGATAGGTTGACGTGCGCATAGACATCAAGTTCGTCGACAAAATGTAGATAGCGTTGGGGGAGTCCTTCGATAAACTGTTCGAGGTCTTCTTTTTGAATGTTTTTAGGTCGGTTTTTTATAAGTTCATTCAAGTTTGCTATGTTTGTATCTATTAGTTCATCGCCATATCCAAGTGTTAACCGATTGTAGGTGTCGACGTATAGTTGCCACAGCAGGTTTTCTTTCCAGGGTGTCAGCACATCTGGACTCACTGCTTCCACATCTGCCAGAGTGAGGAGACACAATAGCTTCAAACGCTCTTCGGTGCCTACGAGCTTAGCAAATTGTTGAATTACTTCTGGATCTTTCGTATCTCGTCTAAATGCTACAGTTGACATCTTGAGATGATTTCTAATTAAAAACTCGACCGTCGTTATGTCTCGTTCAGTTAGTTTGATTCGCCTTAGTGCACCCAGGGCCATTCTGACGCTTTCCTCCGCGTGATTCTTATTTGTCCACTTACCGACATCATGAAATAGCAATGCAATTACTAATAATTCTGGAGCTAAGAGTTCTTTGATTAAACCAGAGAATCTCTTACGGCTATTAGTAGTTGGGAGGTATAACGATTCTACGTTTCGAATTGTTAGCAACGTATGTTCGTCAACCGTGTATTTATGGTAGAAATCCCGTATAACCCGACAGTAGATTTTATGAAATTCTGGAAACATGCGAGCCAAAAGGCCGCTGTCATGCATTTCTGAAAGGCGTTCATAGAGACCTGGTTTCGGTTTCAGGATTCTAAGTAAAAGGTCTCTTTCATTGGTAGTTGGAAAAAACTGTTCTGGTGAATATCGTTCACTGTGTCGCTCGATACAAGTTAGAACTTGGTCAGAAATAGTGCAATGCTCATTGAGAGCAACTTCGAATGCATGGAGCCACATCTGAGGTTGTAATGAGGCTCGAGTGCCATCAACAAATGCGATCTCGCTGTTGCGGCGTTCCAAGTCTTTACCAATGGGTATTGATTTAGTTGCAGCTGTTTTATTATGTAACTTAAGTGATGAGTGCAGTGCACTCTTAATCACGCGCGCATGATGAAAATAGGTACTCATCAGAAGTTCAACTTGTTGTTCAACCCGTTCACCTGTCGGCCCAAAGAGCTTTGAAACCACTTCCTGCAACTCGTGAGTTAACACATTAAGGTTTTTTCCTCGTTCCAGGTGTAAGATTGATCGGATACGAAGCAAAAAATCCTCTGCTTCATTCAGGCGACCAAATTCAGTAGATCTCGGCAGGTTGTTTTCATAGAAATCAGTCATTATTCGAGCAGCCGAAACATCACGTAGCGCACCTGGCGAATCCTTTATGTCCGGTTCGAGCTGGTAAAGCGTTCTGTTGTATTGTGCGTGACGCTGTTCAATTAGCTCTCGAAGTGCTGTCAAAGTTGGGGTTCGCCAAGATGTTTTTTGACCGAGACAGGTCTCTACAAAACTTTCGTAGATTTCATGGTCTCCGTCAATGTAGCGCGCATCTAAGATCGAAATAAGGTATTTGGGATTATCCGTTTCGACATTATTGTTGATATTCGACAACTCTCTAACATGATGTCCAAGATCGAGATGGAGATCCCAGAGTGGGTGCAGAAGTGATTTCAGGAAGCGCTCTTCGGCAGTCTCGATATTGTCTTGAAACAGAATCAATAAATCTATGTCTGAGTGAAGGCTAAGTTGTTTTCGACCATAACCACCCACTGCGATCAATGCCAACGGTTTGTCCGTGGAGTTGCGTGCGTTACGATAGATACGTTGAATAAGCTTATCGATATGCTTAGAATATTTTTCGAGCGCTTCAACGCCAGCTCTGGCTAGTCTGGTTTCAATTATGAGTTCCTCGCGTGCTATCTGTAATATATGACCCAGTGAATCTATTGATTCGTGAGATGAGACGCGAGTTTGGCTTTGTGATGGCATCTTAGTTTTGGTAGTCATGTTTGACTATCTTTAGCCACCATGATCTATTTAGAAGCCTGTTTGTTAAATGAATTTTAGCGCTAGGGTATCTTGCTGACCTAAATTAATACAAATATTAATGGGATTATTTAGTAACTTATACTTACGCCGAATGAACCAATAGCTTGAAAATTATCGTTTGTATTGAGTGATTCAAGATATTCACCCAGCGTGAGTAGATGAATGCCCCCTGATAATTCCCAGCTGCCGTATTCTTTAGGTATGGGTATAGGCATACTTACGGTAGCGCCGAGATCAAGGTACCCGAACGTGTCATTAAAGTGAGTAGGAATACTTGAGTCGATACCATTTTCGTAATAATTGTTAAGACTAAGACCGAGGGTTATCGGAAATGCAACACTTGCTCTGTTGTCGATGATGTCGAGGCCAGGTTCAACGCCAAATTCAAGGTACATTCCTTCGCTATTGCCACCATCCGCTTGGCCTTTCATTTCAATGGCTAGAGATGCATGCGGTGAAAGAGCAACGACACCGAGGAAAGCACTGTCATCCATAGTGAGGCCAAGTAAGATTTCTTGCACAGTGCCAAAGCTACCGTTTGGACTCATGTAAGACGAATATGTAACATTCGCTTCCCAATTGTCGATATTTAATGTGAGTCCGGTAAAGAAGTCAGCTTCGTACCAAGTAGAAACGTTCTTCTCGGAGGCAAGTGTTCCAGACGGACCGGCATGAAAACTATTCCATGTGCCAAGGGTGAAGGTTATGTTGCTTAAACTTTGACCAGTATCGAAGACAGTAAAGTTCATATCTGCATATGGTTGAATAATCAATCCTTCGCGCTCTTGTTTGATACCACGAAAAAAATATGCATTTGTAAAATCTACACCTGTGGTGAATGACACTTTTCCGGTGTTTACTTGAGCTTGTACCGAATCTACAGCGAGCACGCTCAACAGAACGGTAGTTAATGTGAATATGATTTGTCGAACCCAATTGATCCCGGTAGTTACCATAAATGTCTCCAATATTGCATTGACATAGGGGGCATGGTTTACATATTCAAGACCAATTCTTGATATTTTAACAAGATTTCACTTAACCAAGAATTGAAAAAGTTTCATATTTTATTTGCTGTTTAATGAAGTGCTTTCGAACTAAACAAATTAATATGGAGTTCTAAACTATTTAACGAAATCGTCGGCAATCAATATCATACTTCTTAACTTTGTAATTTAGTATTCGCTCAGTTGAATTGAGTAGCATCGCAGCTTTAACGCGGTTGCCGCGAGTAGTCTTTAGTGCATCTTGGATAAGATCTTTTTCGTAAGAGCTAACGGCATCAGATAGCGATGTTTTTACGATGGTTCCAGAGGCTTCACTAGTCTGAAGGCTTGGCGGTAAGTGGTGTCCGTGTAAGACGTTATCGTCGCAAACTAGAATAGCCCGTTCAATAATATTCTCGAGTTCTCTTACATTTCCAGGCCAGTGATAAGACATCAGCATGTCAATCGCAGGTGTGGAAATTCGTTTAATATTCTTTCCGTGTTCGATGGCGTATCTTTCAACAAAACTATCCGCAAGGAGAAGAATGTCGGTCTTTCGTTCTCGAAGTGGTGGAATAAATATCGTAAAAACATTTAGTCGATAATGGAGATCCTCACGAAAAGTTTTTGCAGCAATTGCATTTTCAAGGTCAGCGTTGCTCGCGGCAATAAGACGAACGTTCACCTTAATCGGTGCCGTTCCTCCTAGTCGATCGAATTCTCGCTCTTGAAGAACTCTAAGAAGTTTGACTTGTGTTGAAAGATTGATGTCGCCTATTTCATCTAGGAACAGCGAACCATTATTAGCCAGTTCAAACCTTCCTTTTTTTCGTGCAGTAGCTCCGGTGAAGGCCCCTTTCTCGTATCCAAATAACTCGGACTCGATAAGTGAATCAGGCAGGGCTGCACAACTGACTTTAATGAATGGTTTCTGTACACGGGGAGAGTTGTAATGAATCGCGTGTGCAATCAATTCCTTTCCGGTCCCTGACTCTCCTCGAATGAGAACCGTAGTATTGGTAGAGGCTACTCTCGAGATCTGTTCGAAGACCTTACGCATTGGTCCACTCGTGCCGATGATATGTGAGAAGTCGTACCGTTCTTTAAGTTCCTCTCTCAGAAGAGTATTTTCATCAAGAAGGCTTTGACGTTCTGCTTCGACAAGTTGAGTGACTCTTAGCGCTTGCGCAAACATGGTAGCTACGACGCTAAACAGTTGAACGTCGTGTTTATAGTCGCGATTTTTAACAAATGGAAGATCAACATTCAGTGCACCAAGGGCTTTCTGTTTACCCATGATTGGCACGCAAATGAATGTTACTTCTGATTTACCAGTTGTTCGGCGTGGACCCGTACGATTTAAAAACATCGGTTCTTGACCGATTTGAGGAACTACGACGGGACGACCGGTTTGCACGACCCGCCCTGTTACGCCTTCTCCAAGTTTCCATGTTGCTTTTTTACCTTCTGGTGTCAGGCCTTCTGAAGCCTCAATCTTTAAGCAGCCTGCTTTAACATTATGAAGTACAACCGATGCACGGATGACACCGTAGAGTGGTGTGAGAATCTCGAGTGCACGTTGAAGACCAGTACGTGGGCTTCTGGCTCCGCCTAGTGCAAGATTAACATCGACAATTGTCGACAGTAGTTTCGTTTCAGATGCGGCATCCTTTTTCATATTAAATGAGGACTAACTATACGGGAGAAGGCAAGTTAGAGGATCCCATTAGGTATGTATCGATTCCACGTGCTGCGCTTCGGCCTTCAGCGATAGCCCATACAATGAGTGATTGGCCACGTTGCATGTCTCCAGCTGTGAAAACACCTGGCACATTAGTCATCCAGCAGTCATCTCGCCAGACATTGCCTCTCTCGGTAAGTTTGATACCAAGTTCGGTAAGCATTCCTTGACGTTCAGGTCCTAGGAAGCCCATGGCTAGCAGGACAAGATCAACCTTAACTTCAAAATCGCTTCCGTTGATTGGGTCGAAGACTAAACGTCCATTTTTTTTCTGCATTTCGACCTTAGTTGCGTGTAGTGCAGAGACGCGACTATCAGTGTTTCCTGAGAAACGTTGAGTTGACACTGCGTACACTCGTTCGCCGCCTTCCTCATGTGCCCCTGAGACACGGAAGATATTAGGCCAAGTTGGCCATGGGTTATTTTCCGCACGTTCATTTGGTGGGCGTGGGAGAAGCTCGAACTGTGAAACGGAAGTGGCACCCTGCCGATGAGCCGTGCCAAGACAATCGGCACCAGTGTCACCACCACCAATGATTACGACGTGTCGACCACTTGCTGAGATGAATTGATCAGTTGGGATGATTTCGCCCTCGCACACGCGGTTCTGCTGAGTCAGGTACTCCATGGCAAAGTGGATACCATTTAATTCGCGTCCAGGCACTTTAAGATCACGAGGAGACCCCGCTCCTCCTGCTAGGAGTACCGCATCATGAGTTTTACAGAGCTCAGCAGCTGATACGTCTACTCCGACGTTCACCTCTGTCCGAAAATTCACTCCTTCTGATTCCATGATTTTTAGTCTTCGGTTTACGAAACGTTTTTCCATCTTAAATTCTGGGATGCCATAACGGAGTAATCCACCGATTCGATCAGACTTCTCAAAAATAATTACCTTATGGCCTACTCGATTAAGTTGATCGGCAGCGGCAAGTCCTGCTGGTCCTGAACCAACGATGGCAACAGTTTTTCCTGTTCGACGTTTAGGTTTAATTGGGTGGACCCAATCCTCATCAAAGGCCCTTTCAATAGTGGCAAGTTCGATCGATTTAATTGTCACAGCATCTTCGTCAATTGCCAAGACACAGGATCCTTCGCATGGTGCTGGACACAGTCGTCCTGTCCATTCAGGAAAGTTGTTAGTTTTATGGAGTCGGTCTATGGCTTCCTTCCAATTTCCACGGTAAATGAGATCGTTCCAGTCAGGAATTAAGTTCCCAAGTGGACATCCTTCGTGACAGAAAGGGATCCCACAATCCATACAACGAGCACCTTGAGCGCGCAGATCAGATGTAGCATAAGGAAGATAAATTTCTTTCCAGTCTTTTAGTCGCTCCTCAACAGGTCGTTTCGGGGCTTGCTGGCGTTTAGTTTCAAGAAATCCTTTAAGCTTACCCATGTATTTCAGTTTCCTGTGCCAATCAATTCTGTAAACTTTGGCTCGCGTGACTCTGCTCGAGCCTTCGCTTCTGCCATCAATACGCGCTTATAGTCTCGTGGCATTATCTTTATTAATTGATAACGATAAGAATCCCATTCATTTAGTATCTGTCGTCCTACGGTGCTACCTGTTAGTTCAACATGTTGTGTTAGTAAATGTTGAACCAGCTTGTTATCTTCATCAGTGAGAGGATCTAAATCAACCATCTCGTGGTTGCACCGTTGCTCAAAATCTCCTTTGGAGTCAAGAACGTATGCGACCCCACCGCTCATTCCGGCCGCAAAGTTTCGACCAGTGCGACCTATTATTAATACTCTCCCTCCGGTCATGTACTCGCATCCATGGTCACCGATTCCTTCGACTACTGCATTTGCTCCACTATTACGCACACAGAATCGTTCACCGGCTAAACCACGGACGAATGCCGAACCGCCTGTGGCTCCATAGAGAGCTACGTTGCCGATAAGAATGTTTTCCTCTGGAATGAATGTTGATTGGTGTGGCGGGTAAATTACTAAGCGCCCTCCTGACAAACCCTTACCAAAGTAGTCGTTGGCATCTCCCTCAATTGTTAATGAAATTCCTCGTGGAACGAATGCACCAAAGCTTTGACCGGCTGAACCGGTAAAATTGATTCGGATCGTATCGTTTGGTAGTCCTTTGCTGCCCCATCTTCGGGTTAATTCTGATCCCAGCATGGTTCCAACCGTTCTGTTGATATTTCGGATCGGCAAACAGAAATCAACCGGCTTGCCGTTTTCGAGGGCATCTTTAGAAAGATGTATGAGTTTGTTATCTAGCGCTTTGTTAAGTCCATGATCCTGTTGGCGTACGCAGCGTCTGGCTACAGATTTTGGAACGTCTGGCTGATGAAGAATTGCCGAGAGGTCAAGGCCTAATGCCTTCCAGTGCTCAACTGCAGGTGTTACGTCAAGACAATCTGAACGACCGATCATTTTATCTATAGTAGAAAACCCCAATTGTGCCATTAATTCACGCATTTCTTCCGCTACGAAACGGAAGTAGTTTTCAACAAATTCAGGTTTTCCTGTAAAACGTTTGCGTAACTCAGGATTTTGTGTTGCTACTCCAACCGGGCAGGTGTCAAGATGACATACTCGCATCATAATACAACCTGAAACTACTAGTGGTGCTGTCGAGAAGCCGTATTCTTCTGCACCAAGAAGTGCTGCGATTATCACATCGCGACCTGTTTTCATCTGGCCGTCTACTTGGACTACTATCCGATCGCGTAGATTATTCATTACAAGGACTTGCTGGGTCTCGGCGAGGCCAAGTTCCCAAGGCACTCCTGCGTGCTTAATACTCGTTAAGGGTGATGCCCCTGTGCCTCCGTCATGGCCGGAGATCAAGACAACATCTGAATGTGCTTTAGACACACCGGCTGCAACGGTACCAACTCCGACCTCCGCGACAAGTTTGACGTGGATTCTCGCCTGCGGGTTAGAATTTTTAAGGTCATGAATAAGCTGTGCAAGATCCTCAATTGAATAAATGTCGTGATGGGGTGGTGGTGAGATTAAGCCTACTCCCGGCGTGGAATATCTAACCTTCGCAATCCAGGGATACACTTTAAATCCTGGTAGCTGTCCACCCTCTCCTGGTTTCGCTCCCTGTGCCATTTTTATCTGTAGATCATCAGCATTAGTCAGGTACTCACTTGTTACACCAAAGCGGCCTGACGCTACTTGCTTGATCGCACTACGACGGAGATCGCCGTTCGAGTCTGGCACGTAGCGCATGGGATCTTCGCCGCCTTCACCAGTGTTTGATTTTCCACCGAGCCGGTTCATCGCGATAGCCAGCATTTCATGGACTTCTTTGCCGATTGAACCGTACGACATCGCACCTGTGGAAAAACGTTTTAGGATACTTTCAACTGGTTCGACATCATTAAGTTGAATTGGATCTGTTTTTGCTCGAAACTCGAAAAGACTACGCAGAGTAGCTCGTCGTTTGCTTTGTTCATTAACTAAGCGGGCGTAGTCACGATAGATTGCGTACTGTCCACTTCGTGTAGCATGCTGCAATTTAAAAACGGTCTCAGGGCTAAACAGATGGAATTCTCCATCTCGGCGCCACTGATATTCACCACCAGTATCGAGTTCGTTATCTTGGCCTCCACGTTCAGGGAACGCTAGTTTGTGACGACGTTTAATTTCTTCAGTCACTGTTTCGATGCCGATTCCGCCTATGCGTGAAGCCGTCCAAGGAAAGTAACGATCTATTAGTTTTTTATTTAGTCCCACCGCTTCGAAGATTTGGGCGCCTCGATAGCTTTGCAAGGTCGAAATTCCCATTTTAGACATAACCTTAAGAACACCCTTAGTGCTGGCTTTGATGTAGCCTTGAATCGCTTCGCGTAAATCTATTTGATCCAATTTTCCCTCGAGCACTAAAGCACTGATCGTTTCGAATGCTAAATATGGGTTGATAGCTGCCGCACCGTATCCCAAAAGGAGGGCCATGTGATGGATTTCTCGTGCTTCACCAGATTCCAAGATCAATGCGCATTTTGTTCGTGTTCCTTCGCTTACTAGATGATGATGGACTCCGGATGTTGCCAGCAAGCTTGGGATCGGTGCGTGGCAGTAATCGATACCTTTATCTGATAGAACGATAAGAGTTTGACCGTCCGCTACTGCTGAACTTGCCTTGCTGCAAAGTTCTTCCATTGCTTTTTCAAGACCAGACGCACCTTCATTAGGATCAAATAACATCGGTAGCGTTACAGATTTGAATGCAGGATCAGAAATGTGACGGAGTTTTTCAAGTTCCTCATTTTTAAGAATTGGGTAGTCTATTTTTACCTGATGACATGATGTTGCTTCAGGAGCAAGGAGGTTCCGTTCCGAGCCGAGGGTTGATCCCATATCTGTTACGAGTTCTTCACGGATAGCATCTAGTGGTGGGTTGGTTACTTGGGCAAATAACTGTTGAAAATAATCGTAGAGTAACCGAGATCTGTTTGAGAGAACTGCTAAAGCTGAGTCTGTACCCATTGAACCAATCGGTTCTGTTCCTTGTTTGGCCATTGGTCCAACAAGAATTCGTAAGTCCTCTTCGGTATATCCGAATGCTCGCTGAAGATTTATCACCGGTTCATTAAGTTGGGTAGGAGAGTGTGATGGAGATAGATCTGGGATGTTCTTAATATGTACGAGCTCACGTTTAATCCATTGGGCGTAAGGGTGTTCGGTGGCGAGTTTGTTCTTAATTTCCTCATCATCGATAATTCGACCCTGAGCTGTGTCGACTAGAAAGATACGGCCAGGATGTAAGCGTTCCTTAACCAGAATATTTTCAGGTGGTATATCTAGGACACCAACCTCGGATGCCATAATCACCATGTCATCCTTCGTAACGTAGTAACGAGATGGACGTAGACCATTTCTGTCGAGCACTGCACCAATCACAGTGCCATCTGTAAAGGCAATTGAGGCTGGTCCATCCCAAGGTTCCATGAGCGATGCGTGGTACTCATAGAAGGCTCGTCTTTCTGGACTCATCGATTCGTGATTGCTCCAAGGTTCTGGAATCATCATCAATATTGCATGAGCAATCGGCCGTCCAGTCATAACAAGGAATTCAAGTACATTATCGAATGTTGCTGTATCGCTTTGCCCTTCACGGATAACTGGAAATAGCTTCTGCAAGTCTTTTCCAAATTCGTCTGATTGACACAAGGCTTCTCGTGCCCGCATCCAGTTAATGTTTCCGCGAAGAGTATTAATTTCTCCATTGTGTGCTACATAACGATAAGGATGAGCCAATGGCCACGATGGGAACGTATTTGTGGAAAAACGCTGATGGACTAAAGCAAGAGCAGACTCGACAGTTGGATCTGTGAGATCGGGAAACATCGTTTCGACTTGGTCTGCTATCAGCATTCCTTTATAGACGATCGTATTTGATGAAAGGCTGGCTACATAAAACAGACGATCCTCACGAAGCTCTAATTCCCCTACGGACCTTTCTACGCGTTTACGGATCAAATAAAGTTTACGTTCGAAACGAGTGTGGTCGTCAATATAGTGTATTGGGGACTCACCTTGACCAATAAAGATTTGCCTAATTACTGGCTCTCCGCTTTTTGCCGTGTTACCCAGCAATGAGTCATCTATTGGTACATCGCGCCATCCTAAAAGATGTTGACCTTCTTCTTCTATGATTTTTGCGAATAGATCTTCAATACGACTGCGCTCCTCCAAGTCACGGGGGAGAAATATCATACCAATGCCATATTTCCCGGCTTCAGGAAGAGTAATACCAAGGATATTTGATTCTTTTTGAAAAAATTTGTGAGGCAACTGGAATAGTATGCCAGCGCCATCTCCTGAGTTAACTTCGCAGCCACATGCTCCCCGATGTAACAAATTAATCACCACTTCTGATGCTTGCCTGATTACCTTATGGGATTTCTCTCCTTTAATGTTGACCACAAAACCTACGCCGCACGAATCGTGTTCATGTCTTGGGTCGTAGAGCCCTTGTGACTTAGGTGACGAAATTGTTCTTGGGGTATTCCTTATATGATCTATATTCATGTTGCTATAACTATTTCTTTTTTAGTTTGTCATGCGATATTTAATGGTCTTACAAAACAACTACGAATTTTTCTATTGGTTTTGAATAAGTGCCGTTTATATATCTATGTGTTAAGTTTTTTCACAGAGAATTTTAATAAATTCCATAACTATTGGACTTAGATGACGTTTCCGACGGTGAATAATACTAAGAGGACGAATTAATTGAGACTCGTCGTTGTCGACCGAAAGAAGTGGTATCTTAACGAGATCTTGTCGCCGAACCTCTTGTTCTAATGTAGGTTCAGGCAAGATGGCGATACCCGCTTCGTCTTCAATCGCTTTCTTAATATTTTCGATATTATCGAATTCTGCAATGATCTTGATATCGACTGCGTTCCGACGAAGAAATCGATCGATCTCACGTCTAACTTGAAGACCACGATCAAAAGTGATGAATGATTCTCCGGTCAAGTCGCTTAGGTTTACTCCATTCTTATTTTTTGAAAGTCGATGGTTGGGAAAACAGGCTAAGACCATTTTTTGTGTTTGCCACGGGATGATCGTTAGATCTCGTCTGGGGTGTGCGAATGATATCAGGCCAAGTTCAGACTGATCATTTAAAACACATTCGTATACCTTATCTGGATGCATGTAATCCACATCAATAGTTGTATTCGACGCGAGGCTGTGAAACTTCTTAATATGAAAATTCAAATCGTGCAGGTGTACGGAATATATAGAAGCTAAGCGAATTGTGTAACCTGAGACTGCCTTGAGATGCCTAACTGTATTTTCGAGTTCACGATAACGAGAGACGATATCCTGACAACCTTTAAAAAACAACTTGCCGTCTAATGTCAATTGACAGGGGCGCTTAGACCGGTCTAGTAGTTGCATGTCTAAATGTTTTTCAAGTTGTTGAATGGCTTGGCTAGCTGCTGATTGGCTGATAGAGTTTTTCATTGCTCCACGTGAGAAGCTACGATGACGCACAACATCGCAAAAAATACTTAGAGTTTCGATATTCATAAAGACAGCATTCTATCACATAATATTCTAATAAAATAAAAACAATAAATAAGATTAACTAATACTAAAGAAGAATTCTTTTTGTGAAAATTTTAAACTAGGGAAAGTTTATAACTATCTATTAGTAAATAACTTATAAGTTATTTTTTGCTAAGTATTTAAAGAAATTGTTTGCTGCGAGGATTTGAATGGTTAACCGATCCTTTAAATTAGGATGGCATTTCATTTCATACGACTGACCTTCATGAAGGTCAGCAAGGAATTGTTTAAGAACAGGTCGAAGTGTATCGATTGTTGATTGGTTTGATGGTGCTAGCAATCGGTCGTTTGAAAAGAATTCGAGCTCGTCCCAATTGAATTTAAAATTTCCACCAAGCGTTTCATCTGTTTCGATCAAGTAGCTAGCTTTAAATAAAGTTTGACCAATTGAAAGGATTCTATTAGCGAGTGTTTCATCGCTTGGCTGCTTTTTGTAATAGGATAAACCAAGTTTCCCATTACGGTCGTCAAGTGCGTAATTTCCCTCGTGCCCAATTAACAAAACTTTTGGTCCATTGCTAAGGTGAGTGTAATCGGCTACGTCTATTAGGAGTTCTGGAACAGCTTTGATTTGAATCCAGTGATGAAATACAGTAATGAGCGAAGTCGGATTTAAATTGTGATTGGGTTTTAGGAATAGTTTAAGCCCGATCCGTTGTAGCTTATTGATAGGGTGCTCCATATTCTCTAGCACAGCGATTTAGAAATTTCTTAAGGTTAGATTTAGAGTTCGATTTCTTCTTTTTTTATCTACCACAATTTTCACAGTTTTCTATTAATCATTAGAAAGACATTTGATGTCAGTGTGAAAGGGTTTCTCTAAACTTCCACACTAGATTCGTTGGTCTTGAATAGGTATCGACGCTTGAACTTCACTCTGTCGAGTCATCAGTCGTGCGTAGCAGGCGTGACTCGCTTCGAGAAAAAGTTGAGCTTCTTCAATGAGTTGCCTTGCTTCTTCAGCAGTTTCCGAATGCCTGGCTGTTGCATGACGACGAAATAAGTACATTGCGAATTTACCACCAGCGTACTTATCAAAAAACAATTTAGTGTCAAAGAACCTATCACGAAACTGGGTGACTATTAAGTCTGCTTCGTCTGAGATATCTGAGAATTCGGTCTTAATGAGTCCTTTGGCTGCCAATAGCATTGCGTTATAGGCAAGTTCGTCTGCTTTTTGATAGTTCTTTTCCTCAAGTTGCATCTGTGCTTCAAATGCTTGAGCTTCGGCTGCTGCCAAGTCGAATTCTGCTAGCGAGACAACTTCACCGGCACATTCTCCAGTACCCATGTCACCAAGTGTGAACTCACGTGGATCTCCCCAGTCTGAATAAAACTTGGCATCTTCGTCGTGAGTGGGGACCTGGGTGAGGTCGTTAAAAAGTTGTTTCAATTCACGTTTGCCGATTCGTTGAATAAAATCTTGAAACGTTTCGTTTTCTAATCGATTAGAAACGAATTGTTCGGTAATACGTTTCATTGCTTCTGGTATTCGCTTTGAGGGAACAGCGCCTATCGCTAGGCCGTACGATCCTGCGTTTTCCACCCATTTTCCACCGAGAACAACTTGAAAATGTGGAACGTTATATCCATTGATTGTTCGGTTAACTCCATAAAATCCCAGATCAGCTATATGATGCTGACCGCACGAATTAAAACAACCGCTTGTTTTAATTCGCAAACTCTCAATAGCCGGTTCGAGGGTAGTGTCATTTTCAAGCAATCTTGATCTGAGTTCGGCAGTAAGGCCTCGAGATGATGCAATGCCAAGCTTGCAAGTATCTGTTCCAGGGCATGCAGTAATGTCCGTGAGAGTTCCGGCGCCTGATTCGCCGAGATTGATCGAGTCAAGTTCTTTGTATAAATTTGGAAGATCTTTTTCGCTAACCCAGCGCAATACAATGTTCTGTTCAACCGTGGCACGAACCGTGTCTCCGACGTAGCGTCTAGCTATATCAGCCAAGACACGCATTTGTCGAGCCGTGAGATCGCCTAGTGGTAGAGTGATAGTTGCGACCACATAGTTATCTTGACGTTGATGATAGACATTTGTGCGTTTCCATTTGTCAAACCCCTTTGGTAAAGAGACCAGTTCTAAAGGCGAACCTTTTTTAAGGGGTGTTTCTGAGTATTCAGTATTTGCTGTGAGATGGGATGTCCACTTATTGTTATGTTGTAGTTTAGAACGTTCTTCAAGAACAAGACGTTTAAATTCGTCAATACCGAGTTTGGCAACTAGAAACTTAATTCGTGCCCGAGCTCGATTCTTTTTTTCTCCCAATTTAGTAAATACGCGAGCGATTGCTTGTGCAATAGGTAGTAATTCCTCTTCTGGAATAAATTCGTCAAATAATTTAGCTTGGTGAGGAACAGCACCTAAACCACCTCCTACGTATGTTTTAAAACCACGGAGTTTAACTCCATCGACGATTTTCGTTTCTGCGATCAGTCCAAGGTCATGCATTGAGACAAGTCCGCACGCATGTTGATGGCAACCGGAAAAAGCAACTTTAAATTTTCGACCGAAATTCTGGGTGTCGGCATGTCCAAGAAGAAAATTCATGCAGGCTTTAGCGTGTGGTGTTACGTCGAATGTTTCATCTCGGCAGACACCAGCAAGTGGGCAGGCAGTAACGTTTCGAACCGTATTACCACATGCCTCGCGGGTAGTAATGCCTACTGCTGCGAGTCGTCGCATTAGATTCGGAGTGTCATTGATATGCACATAATGTAGTTGGATATCCTGACGGGTAGTAATGTGACATACCTCATCGCTGTACTCTTCAGCAAGATCGGCTAGGATGCACATCTGATCTGGTGTAAGACCTCCGAAAGGGATCTTGATTCGCATCATACCAGGTGCGTCCCAGACAGTTTCCGGTCCTTTAGTCGGAACGTTTGATGGAAAAGATAGCCGCTTTGTTCCTTTTCCATCATTTCTTTGTCCATTGTCATATCGTTGTCCGTACACTCCACGGCGAAGACGTGTTTCTGCGAAGACCTTTTCATCGAGCTTTCCTTGTCTTCGAAGTGTGATTTGATTTTCAAAAGTTTCTATTTCTGCAACGAGTGCATCTGGTATTTGTTTGCCTAGTTTATTTTTCCAGTTCATTTCAAATCTCATCTTATTAATAAGTGCAGGTATTAATTAACCATTGCTAATAGCATCGTTGATCTCTAAGTACTCAACATTAGCAATCAATGAGCGTAGCCCAACTACATCTCCAATGATGATGGTTCCTGGTGCGCCGTCTGTCGTGTCAATAACGGCAGTTTTTAACTCCTGTAGTTGACCATTCCACGTTCTCATGTTGCGAGTGCTAGCAGCTAAGACAATAGCTGTACATGTAGTGCTTTGCCAGCCTTGATTGATTAAATACGAGGCAATTTTCTCACGAGTAGACATGCCCATGAGAACTATTAGAGTTAGCGAATTCGGCGCAACAGAACTTAGTATTGGTTTAAATGCTGCTTCCGAATGACCGGAGACTACAACAAATCCTGATGCCAAGCCGCGATGGGTAAGGGGTATTCCTGCTAGGCTTGGTGCAGTGATTGCACTCGTTAGACCAGGGATAATTTCAAAAGAAACACCTGCATTTTTTAAAGCTAAGGCTTCTTCGCCTCCACGTCCAAGTACAAACGGGTCGCCACACTTTAGTCGAACTACTCGTCGACCAAGACGAGCTCCTCGTATCATTAAGCGTTGTATAGTTTCCTGATTTATTATTTTTTTATTTGAACGCTTGCCAACACAGAACCGTTGGGCATGTGTGGCAAGTTCAACGATTTCTATTGGAACGAGAGCATCGTAAAGTACAAGGTCAGCAGTTTTTAGACGGTCGACTGCTTTTACTGTAAGTAGTTCTGGATCTCCGGGTCCTGCGCCAACTAACGATACAAATCCCATTATTGTTTCAAGTTCTTGGTTTCTAGGTAATGTTTAGTAATCGCTTCAAGTAAATTAGGCCGGCGTTCAACTATTGGTACCTGATCTTCTTGCCATTTATGTCGTAGGCGTTCTGCGTCGCTCAACCATTGTTCAAGTTCTGTTTCAGGCAACATTGTTTCAAGCCCTTGTCTGAGTATTCCAGCGAGTGCCGGTGCTCGACCATCTGTCGAGATTGCAAACGTTATACCAGCTCGCCGTACAACACCTCCTAAATATGCACTGGCATTAGTTGGATCGTCAACCGCATTAACGAATATCCCACGGGCTTCTGCTGCTTCTGCAACTTGACGATTAACCTCTGGTGTAGCTGCAGCAATTACTAACCAAGCGCCGTCTAAATCCTCAGCTTTAAACGGCCGACGGACAATTGAATCACAAGATCGTTCAATATCTTTATTGATGACAGGGGCTATTACTCGAATTTTAGCTCCTGCCGCTGTTAGCGTGTCAAGCTTTGAGGCAGCGACAGTTCCAGCTCCTACCAGCACGACAGTTCGTCCTGTCAGTTTGAGAAATATAGGAAAGAGTGTGGTATTAGCTACCATGTTATTTAATGCTTTTATAATCCTAAGATTTTTCAGATCCTGAAGCTATAGGTATTATTGGACCATGAATCCCGCACTCAGTCTTTATGGCGCCACGCCATCGGCCAGCCCGTTCATCCTCTCCAGGTTGTATTCTGGTCGTGCAGGGTTTGCATCCGATACTTGGATATCCTTGGTTATGAAGAGGATTGTAAGGAATTTTGTTTTTTAAAATGTGTCTCCAAACGTCTTTCTTTGTCCATCGAACCAGTGGATTAATCTTATTAATACCGAACTTGTTATCCCACTCAATGACCGCAGCATTCGCTCTCTGTGGTGTCTGTTCTCGTCGTATTGCCGTGATCCAAGCATCAACATTCTTTAATTCATCTTTCAATGGAATGACTTTTCTTATTTCGCAGCACTGATTTGGAGCTCTTTCCCAGAGCCGGTCTCCATGCACCTTTAACTGACCTTCAACAGACAAGGTTGGCTTAACACTACGAATTTTGATCTGATATTTATTCTCGAGATGTTGCCATAGCTCGTATGTTTCAGAAAAAAGTAACCCGGTATCCAGTGTGAAGATATCAATCGATAAATTATGGCATCCGATTAGGTCAATCAGAACACACCCTTCTGGTCCAAAACCAGTGGCAAAGGTTAGCCTATGAGTGTAACGATCGACCGCCCATTGCAGAATCTCAAGCGGTGTTTTTGATTCTAATAACGTAGCCCATCGAGTTAGTTCATCTTGATCATTAGTAATGGTGGAAGTTCTGTTTTTTTCCACGCTATTGTTCATAACATGTTTCTTTCTTGAGCCGTTGGCGATACAGACTGTACCTGTACAGGCAACACATTAAAGACTGTTAGTTGAATTCCAATAGCAATTAATACTATAGCAAGGCTTGCTCTTAAGATTCGCTCTGGCATTGAAGTTGCAAGTTTGGCTCCTATGAGCACACCAGGAATAGCTCCTAGTAGCACAGTGGTTGCGAGTGCTATATCGACACGTCCTGCTATCGAGTGGCCGACTGTTGCTACTAAAGCGAGGAACAATGCATGAACTATGTCAGTTCCTACAATCGTGGTAGCGCTAAATGGATAGAGAAGCGATAGCATACACAGGAGAAGTGAACCGCTTCCTATGCTGGTCATGCTAACAAGTAGACCGGTGAAAAATCCTAGCATTGCGGAGATCGACCATCTAGGAGGATGTCGAGGATGGAATCGCTTGTTCATGGTAAGGAGCAAGGCCATAAAGGTTCCAGCTAAGATAAGAACGATACCAAGCGCGTGACTTATATATGCATCTAGTGCAGACATGGGAAGATTGTTGAGAATCAAGATTCCTAATATTGCTCCTGGGATTGATCCAATCGTAAGGTTTTTAATGGTTTTCCAGTCGACTTCACGGCGTGAGATATAGAATCCACCTCCGAAGAGTTTCATGCCGCTAGCGATCAGAACATCAGAGCCAATGGCAATTGATGCGGGAACCTTCGCGATCAGAATTAGCGCAGGGGTAAGCAGTGCTCCTCCTCCAGTTGAGGTAGCACCAACTATGATGCCGACAAATAAACCAATCACAATAATTTCAAAATCCATGTTTCATTAAAAAAAGCCCTGGAGATATTTTCCCCAAGGCCTTAAGTCCTACGCGTTAATTAGATAATATTTAGCGATAAATGGATATCCACGCGACACGACCGTCGGTCAGGGGGCCCAAGTGGGCCTCCGTACAACAACAGTCGACGGTGTGTAAGTGTATATTCACTTTATTAATTCTTTACTAATTTGACTGCTTGCGTCAAGAGCAAGTCTGTTTTTAGCTTAATCTTTAAATACACGATGCACTTTAAAATCAAGGCAAGATTCATTTATAAGAAACCAACCACAACTTAACAATCGGTCGACTTTAAAACTTAAAAGTTAGGACAACTGTAGTTATTTCGCTGGATCATTATAAACACGTTGATACGCGGAGTAGTTAGCTAACACTTCACGGACAAATCGTCTGGTTTCAGAGTATGGGATCGTGTCGACAAAGAAGTCATTAGAGAGTCCGTGTGCAGCTTGCCACCAGATTGCAACACGTTTCTCACCAGCGTTGTATGATGCAATTGTTGGTGCAATTGACATATTAAATTCATTCAGTAGATTGCTGGTAAGTTTCGCAGCTATCATTGAGTTAATTGATGGTTTGGTCAGCATTGTTTCATCGATGCCGTCTTTCGTGACAATCTCTGCGACGTCTGCACTAGTGGCAAGTAATTCAGCGGTATAAGGCATGATCTGAAATAAACCGATAGCTCCAACAGGAGAGCGTGCCTGGTGATCGAAGCGAGATTCCTGCCGCATCAATGAGAATAGTAGTATCGGATTGATGCCGTAAGAACTGGCAGATGCTTCAATGGATTTAATAAATGGACGAGGGTACACTAATTCCCAGAAATCGGTTGGTAGATTATTGGCTGGCCGTTGCAGGAATATTCCAAAGTGGTTAACAATAATATTTGATGCACTGGTATGATTGCCGGCTTCTGCTGAGGCTCGAGCAGCTAGTAAAGCCAAGCCATGGTCTCTGCGATGGCTTGCGAGTAAGCGTCGAAAGTACCAGGCGGCATCCTTTGTTAAACCAGCCCTGGCTAGCACCATTGCAGCTTTATATTCGGCCCTATCTCGTGAGGACTGTTTGACATTCAACACAGGAAATTCGAGAGTTGTGTTTGTGTTCTCATCATTTCGTCTATTGGTTAATAATAATAATTTTTCTCTGGCACGAACTCCGTAGTAGTGGTAAGGAAATTGTTCAACAATAGAACGGAATGTTTGTATTGCAGTAGCTTCTTTTCTAGCCTGTTCTTCAGCCATTCCAAGCCAGTAAAGTGCAGCTGGAGCGAGATCGCCACTTGGATTTCTTTTGTTTAAACTACGTAAATTCGTTAATGCTCGATCGTTCTGTCCAGCACGAAGTGATGCGACACCGGCACGCCATAGGTATGCTCTTTGGTCTACAGCAGAATTTGATGTTTTGAATAATTCCCGATAAAGACTAAGTCCTTCTGTTAAGTCTCCAATTGCAATTAGATAAGCAGCAAGGAGCTCAGCTACGCTTCGCCTCTGTTTAGCAGTTGTTCCGGCGACGCGTCCTTTCCATAAATCAAGACCAAGTTGCTTTGCACGTTCTGTTTCGGCCATTCGAATTGAAAGCCGGAAGTCTGTCACGCGAATTCTTGGTATAAGACTGCTTGTGGGAAACTGTTCATAGAAGCGTTGGCTTGCTTCTACTGCCTTTTCATTAGAACGCTTTGTATAGAGTGTAGTAATTACCTCAGCTTCAATACGGTCTAATCGAGTGCTCGAGCTATGCGTTGTGCGCCATTCTTCGAGCATTTCTAATGCTAGATCAAATTTTGAAGCGTTTCTTAATCGTTGTACTAGAGTCAGGTATTGGTTTTCGCTAAATGGATCTAGTAAATGTCTAGATTTAGTTGCTAAACGAAATTCTTCATATTGGGCCTGACGAAAAGTTTCTCCAAGCCAGTGTTTTAGTTTTGTTTCACGAAGTATGCTAAGGGCCAATACTGTGTCACCGCTGAGCTCGAGTGCAGTCGCGAGTTTAAGGCGAGCTTTGTCAGCCAATATCCCTCGACTTTGCTTCGCAAGCACCTTATTGTATAGCCGTATTGCTTGTTCAGTGTTACCTGTAAGCTGATAACTATCTGCTGTCTCAATTACTAGATCAAGATGACGAATAGCATCAGAGCCAATCAGTTTGTCCAAAACTTTTTCGGCAATATTTGGTTTATCACGTGAAACAAGACTCTGAACAAGTAAGCGACGGGCAAACGTTCTCATCCAGATCTTACGGTTGATTAAGTCGACTAGTAGGTTTTCAGCCTCTTGTGTCCTTCCGAGTTCGCTGAGTAATGTCGCATGGAGCACCAGGGCTTCCAGCGGAGGCTCATCAGAGGTTTTTTTAAATTGGCTTTCTAGCATAGTAAGTGCATTTGCGATGTGTCCTTCGCTTTGCAACTTAATTACTTTTGGAAACGTTGGTTTAGGAAGGTGTAGAGAGTCGTTGGAGGCTTGAGCGAGTATCGAGGTAAGAACAATAACGGCAAGGGCACTCAGTGGCTCTCGTGGTAGTCTTCTAAGGGTTTTCATCCAATTAGTTCCTACCTAACATCGTGGCCGATGCTGCTCGTGAGACCTCGATGCCTATGTAGATGGCCATCCCTCTACCGCTGTTTGGAATAACTGTACTCTTCTAGAGTAACACGTCGCTAGTAAGGATGGATGTTATCTCTTCATTGACGTGGCCAGACTGCTATTGAGAAGGTAAAATATAAAGTTACGTTCTGGTTGTTAAGTATAAAAGGAGTTAAATACGTGAAAATTACACCAGGAAAACTCGAAGGAATGAAGGCCGTATCAACTGGCAATGGAACCATTGCTGCTGCTGCGATGGATCAACGGGGTTCATTAAAGAAGGCATTAGCCAAGGAAAGCGGTCAAGACGTTACGGATGCGATGATGGAAGAATTTAAGGGTGCAGTTGCTGAGGTTTTGACGCCTCATGCTTCTGCGATCCTGTTGGACCCTCAATGGGGCATAGAGGCATCTAAGAAGCGCAGTACTAATGCTGGTTTGTTATTGGCTTATGAGAAGAGCGGTTACGACAACACTCGTCCTGGGCGACTTCCCGACCTCTTAAATCAATGGTCGGTTCGCAGATTGAAGGAAGCTGGGGCTAACTGCATCAAGGTGCTTCTCTACTATAGTCCATTTGAGGCATCTGAGATTAATAAGGAAAAACATGCGTTCGTTGAACGTATCGGAGATGAATGTCGTGCAAACGATATTCCGTTTTTTCTTGAATTTGTTGGGTACGATCCTAAGGGTAATGATGAGAAAGGACTTGAATTCGCGAAGGTTAAACCAACCGTGGTTACAGCGAGCATGGCCGAGTTCACTAAAGAACGTTATGGTGTTGATGTTATGAAGGTCGAGGTTCCGGTCAACATGAAATTTGTTGAGGGTTCAACAAGCTTTGTTGGACAAAAGGCGTACACGAAGTTGGAAGCCCTTGATCATTTTTGTGCCGCAGCAAATGCAGCTACGAAACCATTTATTTATCTATCTGCGGGGGTCAGCAATTCCGAGTTTACAGAATCTCTCGAGTTAGCAGTCGAATCTAAAGTGAATTGGGCTGGGGTTTTATGTGGGCGTGCAACTTGGAAAGAGGGCATCCCTATTTATGCTACACAGGGTATAGAAGCGTTTCGTGATTGGCTTCATAACGAAGGTGTAAAGAATATCGAAAATGTAAACGATCGTCTTAAGCAAGCAGGTTCTTGGTTTACTGCATATGGAGTAAGTTCAGTTGACGCACTGGCAACAGGGTGACATATATTTATCAACCACAGATACTTGTAGAACTTGAGAACTATGGGATTCGTCCTACAACCACGACTCCGCCAGAATTCGTCCATGAGTTCATTAGCGATCTCTATAGATTCGAACTCAGAAGGCTTCGCGGGAGGCAGGTAAAAGGAAAGATAGAGAAGCAAGATTATGTAGCTCATGTGATCGAATTAAGGAAAAAGTACATTTTGGTATCGATTCCTGTTCGATTGTGGACAACAGAAAATAGCTTAATCTAAACTCTATGAAAGATTGCCTTGAATTTAAATGTTGTAAGTTTTAAGGACTAGCCATATAAAATTTGAAACATTTCAAGAAGTCTTAATAACGCCCTTGGCTGCTATTGGGTTCAGTGTTTTAAGATTAAACTGATCGCGTTTCCGATATCTACAGCTTTTTAGATAAGTAACTCAATCTAAGCCGTGGGTTATTGCTATGGTTTGGCTATGTGGTTTCTGCTATTTCTACCTGTTTTTATCCTATTGGTCGTGCTGTTTTTTATAGTGCGTCGACTAAACAAAGCTAGTAGTCGTACAGATAGATTAAGTTCGCATTTAGCTTCAGTTCTTGAGAGCCAAGAGATTGGATTTTCAGTATGGGACTCTAGCGAACAACTTAGGGAATGTAACGCTCATTTTCAAGAGTTCTATCCAGGAGTTCAATTTAAACGAGGTCTCGTATTTGAGGACCTTATTCGGTTAACAGTGACATGTGGTTTGGTTCATGTTCCTGAAAATCATATTGATCAGTGGGTGAGTGATCATGTAAATAAATTTCGACAGTCTACGTGTGAGGTTCTTAAAACTTCAGATGGCCGCTGGCTTAAAATTAAAAGCATTCGAATAGCTAACGACGGGTTCTTATTGTTATATAGCGATATTACAGCTGTCCGGGAAATGGATTTTACTTTATCTGCATTAAACAACAAATTTCAAAGACAATCAGCAGAACTCAAACTTCTTCAACGGTTGATAGCTATAGGAAGGGAAGTGGATTCCTTCGAATTAGCTACTCAGCAACTTATAGACATTGTCTGTCATTGGTCAAACTGGCCTGTCGGCTTTGCCTATTCTGTCGAAGGTGCGAATGGTGGGCACCTTAAGCCAATGAAAACATGGCATGTGCCTCCAGACGATTTGTTCGCTTCGCTTCATTCTCTTGTCGAGCAGCAAGGGATTAGCTTTGGTGACATTGTGATGGAGCGCATTGCGAAGGCAAGCGATATTGTCTGGATTCCAAACATTGAAGTCGACCCTGTATTTTCAAATGAACAACGAGCCGTAATGCCAGGCATTCGGGGCGCATGTTTATTGCCGATTAGGAGTCGTGAGGGAGAGATTATTGCTGTAATGGAGTTTTTGGCACATGATCAGCTTACTCCAGATTCATCTGTAGTCGGATTGCTCCAATGTGTGTCTGATGTGCTTGGGCAAGTCTTCGAGCGGCACGAGCTTGGCCAGCCTTATTCTGAGCGTTGAATATTTAAAGTTATTTCTTGTAGCACAACAGAAGCAATTTGTTCGAGTGGTGCAGTTCCATCGACTACAATGTTGGCGTATCTCTGTGTCGGTTGGATATAACGTTTAAACATCGGACGAACAGTTTTTTCCCATTGTTCGCGAACGGACCTCTCGTTTCTATTGCGTTCTTTAATGTCTCGCCGTAAGCGTCTTCTTAAGCATGTTTCATTATCTGCTTTAACAAAGACCCGTGTACCTAATAGGACGCGTACCTCTTTTAGGTAAAGAGCTAACAATCCTTCGGCTACGACAATTTTTCCTGGATTAACCTTTTCAGTTCTTGGCATTCTAGTATGAGTATGGAAATCGTATACTGGGCGTTCGATCGATTGTCCAGCGGCCAGTTGGTGTATATGACTAACAAGGAGTTCGAGATCAAGAGCTTTTGGGGTATCAAAATTTAGGAGTTGTTCAGTCTTTACTGCAGTTTGTGGTAGGTCTAGATAGTAAGAATCAATTGAGAGTATTACACTAGCATGCTCAGATAGTTTCTTGGCTAAGCAGCGTGCGAGGGCTGTTTTGCCAGCTCCCGAAGGACCTGCGATACCAATTAAATGTGGAAGGTGCATGAAATATTTTAATTATACGATCGTCATTCAACAGTCGGCTGTATGGCGACAATCGGTATAAGATCAACTAATACAGAGTAACTAAATAAATAATGGAGTCGATCAATGAATGATAAAAGAGATTCAGGATCAAGGCACGAATCTGAAATACCAGACATGTTAGAACATGGGGCACCGGTTCGTGGACAGCCTCAGGTGCTTGACCGACGTTTGTTCGTTCAGCTTCATGTGTTCACGGAATGTTTAGACACATTACCTGTCATCGAGGCAATAAGTAGTAGTGGACTTGACGCAGCTGTATATGCAAATTTAAACGATCCACGCGGGATTGGAATTCTTGCAATGAATGAAGATCCTTTAGTATTTTCAGAATCTTTACGTGCGTTACTTATTACTAAGCCGTTTAGGGAGCTTACTCCGCTGCCTAATTTTACGATGATTGGACGTACATACGCACAAGGACGCGAGCCAAATTTAGAAGATTTTCTTCTCCACAAAGTTCGTCGAAATGTTCTGAATCCAGTATTGAAATGGGCAGTCTGGTACCCGTTACGGCGAATGGGTTCCTACAATATGCTCTCGCGGGCTGAGCAAGGCAAGATTATGATGGAACATGGAATGCTTGGGCGACGTTATGGTGAGGCTGGGTATGCTTCTGATGTGCGTCTCGAATGTCATGGAATTGATCGTGATGACAATGAATTCGTAATTGGCTTAGTAGGTCAAAATCTCTTGCCGTTGTCGAAACTCATTAAAGATATGCGTTCTACGCGTCAAACTTCTGAGTTTATTCAAGCAATGGGGCCGTTCTTTGTAGGCAAAACGCTCTACCAGACGTCTATTCCAGAAGCGTCACTAGAAACGAAGAGCTGAGTTAATATGGTTAAGGGATCAGTACTTTTTATGGGTATGTATTCTCTGTCTCTATACAATAGCTCACACTAATAATCAGGTTAATCATGAAAGCGATCACCACTTTAACGGTAATAGCCTTAATACTTACTGTCACATCTACTGGAAGCGTTAAGGACAGCACTGCACTTGATGTTTCACACCGTGCTCGAGCTCTACACCCTGGTGAGGTCGTGGTGATTCAAGTGAAACTATCTTGGACACCAGTTACTATTCGTGCATCGGCATTTGGGCATTCTCATAGATTTTTCCCAAGTCGAAGTGGTGAGATGTGGTTAGGGCTCGTGGGTATTGATCTCGACACTAAACCCGGTGAGCACCCCGTGATTCTTTCGGCGATTGCTTCTGATGGTCAGAATATTCAAAGCACTTATACTCTTACTGTTGAACCGAAGCAATTTCCCACACGAAATTTAAATGTCAATCCGAATTTCGTTAATCCTCCGTTAGATGTACTTGATCGTATTCAAAGTGAGGCGCTAAAAATAGCAGAAATTTTTAGTAATTCGAGTGCGGAACGGCAGTGGAAGGATGGTTTTATAGTGCCAGTAGAAGGCCCATCAACAAGTAGTTTTGGTAGGCGTAGCGTGTATAACGGTGAGCCGAGAAGTCCTCATACTGGAACAGATTTTCGTTCTGCTCATGGAACACCGGTTAGAGCGCCTAATGCTGGGATCGTTGTTATGACTGCGAATCTTTATTTTTCAGGTAACGTGATTATTCTAGATCATGGTTGGGGTTTGTACTCCTACTTTGCTCATTTATCCGATTTCAATGTTATTGAAGGAGAAATAGTTCGGTCTGGACAAATCGTTGGTAAAGTAGGATCGAGTGGACGAGTCACTGGGCCACATCTTCATTGGACGATTCGACTCCATGAAGCACGAGTTGATCCACTTTCGCTCGTGGAACTCTCTTCTGATTTGAGTTTTGATGATTGATCTATGTTTGTGATTGCTTTACGTTTCCGACAAGTCGTAGCAGTTCTACCTCACTATTCGGTATCGCTTCTAAGTTGTCACTGATCTTGGCAAGCATTATTAGTCCATGAAGACAGGCAACCAAAGCCTTTGCAGTATTAACTGGATTATCAACATTAATTTTTCCTTGATTTGATGCTTCGGTCAGTAAGTTTCGAAATGCATCAATTTCTCTGTTAAAGAGTTCGTTCAGCTTCATATTGACATGTTCATCTTGCGCAGAGAGTTCAAGTGCAACATTTGCTAACAAAGAACCACAGACTCGTCCGTTTGCTTCACGTTCAGCATAGTGATAAGCAAAAAGTTCTTGAAGGTACTGGCGTAATTGTTCGATGGGTTGGTCAGGTATTTTAGTTTCCCAACTAGTCAAGAGACCCGTTTCATCCCATGCATTATCGAGAACCTCAATTAGTAGTTCACGTTTAGAAGAAAAGAAATGATAAAAACTTCCCTTATTAACATTAGCTGCTTTGCAGAGTTTGGCTACACCGACTGCTTCGAATCCATGATGACGAAAAAGACGGCCAGCGTTAGCGATCAACCGATCTCGTGCATTACTTCGTCGGCCCATTGGGAACAGCCTATAACCGCTTAGGTGGTTGGTCAATCGTTTGAAATTTATACATTCTTAAAGTGTGCTTCCATGGCATCTCGATGTCTTTATCGAAAAGCTATTAAGGATAATCTAGTTAGTGTTTTATCTGATTATAGGGTTGTTGCGTTCCTGTATTTACTAGCTGTTTCAATACTTAAGTGCTTAACTAATACAGAAGGGACAGGTTGTGTTATAAGGCCGCAGTTGTAGACTATATGTTGGCATTTAGTTATCTAAAAATTCAGAATGGAATCTAAATTTGCACGTTAGTATCCGTGAGCGACAGAATGACTGAACAGTTAGCCCTAAGTTTACCATCTGCACTCAAGTCTATAAAGATACTGTTTCCTACGATACGCCATGGTATGGCTATCTTTCTCGATTACGACGGCACATTAACACCAATTGTAGAAAAACCAGAATTGGCGATTCTTTCGGATAGTATGCGAAAGACTATCAATCGACTGGTGTCTAGTTTTCCGGTTACGATCGTTAGTGGTCGAGATATCGACGTAATTTCTAAGCTAGTAGCAGTTAAGGGACTTGGTTATGTGGGAAGTCATGGTCTTGACATCGTTGGATCTCCAGGTACTGGTTTTCGCAAAGAAATGGCTCTCAATTTTTTAACCGAACTCGACATTGTTGAATTTCAGCTCAGAAAAAAAATAGATTCAATTGACGGTGCTATGGTTGAGCGCAAGCGGTTCAGTATATCGATTCACCTAAGACTCGTTAAACCTAGTGAGCATGCACTCGTGGAGAAAATTGTTGATGATGTTAGGTCTAAGCACTACTCGCTAAGACGAGAAAATGGCAAAATGTTGTTTGAGCTTCGACCTGATATTGTGTGGGATAAAGGTGAAGCAGTAGTATGGCTTCTTCATTCGATGGGATTTAAGCGATCGGCTGCACTTTTCATTGGTGACGACATCACAGATGAAAATGTATTTCGAGTTCTTCGTGGTCGAGGCACAGGTATTATTGTTACTGAAACCAACCGGCTAACTGATGCACATCTCCGTTTACGAAATCCAGACGAGGTACAGCTTTTATTAGAGAAGTTAATTAGTGTCTATGCTGGTTAGCAAGGTTTTCTTAAACAGAAAGAAAGTAATGTTTAATAATAAAAAGGTATCGACCTTTAGTAGTTGAGTAGTGAAGTTTTAAGAAAAGTTCGAAGTAAACGGAAAGCTTTTCCGCGATGACTTACGACCTCTTTCGCTTCGATAGATACGGATGCTAGTGTTTGTCCATACGGTGGATAGAAAAAGATTGGGTCATATCCAAATCCGCCATTTCCGTTTGGGTTCTTCGCAATTTGACCTTCGACCGTTCCACTTGCTTCAAAGATAATTTTTTTGTAATCCGCTACGGCTAATGAACATACGAATCGAGCTGTACTTAAAGTTACATTCCTCGACTTCAGCTGTTTATAGATAGTCTCAAACTTTTTTTCGTATGAGTCCCCGTTAAATCGAGCAGATAGAACACCAGGTGCTCCATCTAGTGCATCGATTTCAAGTCCGGAATCCTCAGCTACCGTCAACACTTCGCTTAGTGTGCTGTAGTAAATAGCTTTATCTCTCGCATTCTCAGCGAAAGTTTGACCTGATTCTTCAGGTTCTTTAATCCCAGGGTAATTATCAAGTGTGTACATTTTAATGGGTAGGTCCGATAGGATAGGTCGGATCTCTTTTATTTTGTTGGGATTAGTCGTTGCAATGAGAAAATTCACTGTTGTAGGTCTAGGTACTCGTCGATGATTTTACGTTGCAGAGTGACGAGTTGAGCGATGCCGGTATCTGCCAGTTTAAGAAGTTCAGTTAAGGTGTTCTGTTCAAATGGACTACCTTCAGCGGTACCTTGGATTTCGATAAATCGACCATTGCCTGTTTTGACGATGTTCATGTCGACATCAGCATTAGAATCTTCCTCGTACGCAAGATCTAATACAGGTGTTTCATTAACAATTCCGACACTAGTAGCAGCAACATAGTCCTCAATAGGTAGCTTTGAAATAGTTCCGGCTTGGTGAAGCTTTTCAAGTGCTAACACTAGTGCAACGAATCCACCCGTGATCGAGGCCGTACGGGTACCACCGTCTGCTTGGATCACGTCGCAGTCAATCCAGATGGTTCTTTCTCCAAGTTCGTCAAGTCGGGTGACTGCACGTAGAGATCGACCGATTAATCTTTGGATTTCCTGCGTTCGTCCTCCGAGTTTTCCGATTGTAGCTTCCCTTGTGTTTCGTGTTGATGTTGCTCGAGGTAACATACCGTATTCAGAGGTAATCCAACCTTTTCCAGAACCGCGCAAGAACGATGGCACGCGATCTTCGATACTGGCTGAACAGATAATCTTTGTGTGTCCCACTTCAATAAGCACTGATCCTTCAGCGTGCATTAAATAGTTAGGGATAATATTTGTAGGGCGAAGTTCTTCCGCCCTGCGCTGATCGAACCTCACATGTTTGGTTGAGGGATTTGTCATTACTGTTAACCTTCTCCAGAAAGATTGCGAGATTCTTCGAAATCGGTGTTACTTTGAGAAACCCATTGCATATTGAGTTCGAGTGGACGACGTAAGTCAACGTGGCCGGCTAGTGTATCAACCTCTTGGCCTTCGATTAAGATCTGGACACCCAACACATCAGGGACGTTAGTGGTAAGTGCGTTGACAAGGGCATATACCGTGAAAAGTTCATCAAGTGAACCACCTGGGTGTCCAGAGCTCACTGCCTGATTTAGATCTACGAATATATTTCCACCACTGGTAAGGTAAATTGTGCGTAACCTGGTTCCTTCGGGAAACGGAGAAAGCAGTGGTTCTGGTGGTTCTGAGAGTTGCGCTTCGGTAATATTCCTGGCTAGGACTAGACGATTTTCATTAAATGGCACATCATATTTTTTGCTAACCAAGGAAGTACCATTTTCTGAGATAAAGAATAAAACTGCTTGGTATTGAGAGTTTCCATTAGTGTTGCTCGTGATGGCGTTATTGTTTATCGAATTTTTTTTAGAGAAAGAATTGTCGTCGCGACTAGAGATAAACAACCAAATACCAATTAATAATACGATAGCTACTAAACTTGAATAGATGAGGTTCTTTTGCTTCCCTCGACTGAGATCAGTTTTCCCTTGCAGCACTATTCACGTTCCTTATTTGCAGACATGTTGTTCGAGTCATCTCTCCCAGTTGATTCAATTACTGCGTATTCAATTTTTTCGATGTTATCTCTAAATCGAAGGATGCTATCGATAATCGATTCGACTATTTGATTTTGAATCCTTGAGCTTGTAAGACTTTTTTCATCGTCTACATCTGATATGGAACCCATTTCAATCAAAACCGCTGGCATATTTGCACCTACTAAAACACGAAACGGAGCTTGTTTTACTGCCTGATCATCCATCGGCATATGTTTCCTGAGCTCTTGTTCCGCGATGTTAGCAAACTCCTCAGATTGTTTAACATACCTAACCTGTGCCATGTCCCATTGAATCAAATTAATCTCACGACTTCCACCGCCAATTACCGAAACACGTTGTTCTAAACGTTCAGCAAGCTCCTGTGCTTCGGTTCCATAATCAGCAAGACTTAAGTAGAAAACTTCTGGACTGCTAGCTGCTGGACGAGAAGATGCGTTTAGGTGAAGGCTGATGAAAATATCTGCTTTGTTGTTATTAGCGATCGCTGCACGTTCGTCAAGAGGAACATTTTCATCTCGGTCTCTGGTGAGTATGACATTTAGGCCGAGACGATTTTCGATGGCTACACGCAGGCGTTTAGCCACATCAAGGGTAATGTCTTTTTCATTAATCCCATCTTCTCTATGACTACCTAAGTCATTACCACCATGTCCAGGATCAATAACGATAACTTGGACAGTCGGGGAAGCACTTAGCGTTGGCAGTAGGTCAGTTGGAGTTGGGAGTAGTTCAGTCGAAAGAAGCGACGTAGATGGTTCTAAAGTAGTCTTTGTTGTTTCTTGAATGTTAGTCTGTAATTCTATATTGATCTCGATCCCATTGTTTACTATAGCCTCGTTTGATGTGCTGAAAGAGTTATACGAAGGATCTAGAACGATTTCTAATCTTGGTTCTTTGCCAATCTGTTGGAGATTTGTCACGAGTCTACCGTTTGGCGGTAGTTGTTCAAGGTCAATTCCGTCAGCCTGAAAGGTAACGATCAGTCGATCTGGCTCTTCTGTGATCTCGTAGGCTGTGCCTGGAGTAATTTCGAAGCTAAGTCGTTCGCCTCCCGCAAACGAAGAATATCTCGAAGAAATCCGTGGTACTCGAACATTACCAACGAGAATTAGTCTCGACCGAAGTCTTAATTCAAGAGTGTCGTCGTGAATCTGAGCAAGAGCTCGGTTTAAAAAATCTAATGGGACCACCCATCGGTTTTCAATTCGACGTGGAGCCACCTGAAGTGACACTAGTCGACCAGCAACAGATACTAATTTCTGATCTTCGGTCAGAAGAATTGATTTTCCACGATAGGTTACTGTAAGAGTTCCGCCACGAGAATCCTCTCTGATATCAAGTTGAAATAGTTGCGCTAGATCATTTAAGACCAACATTTCCTGGTTTCGATCTTCAATGCTATAGACGGTTGTAAACCCAGTTGGCGAAATGAGTGTGAAGTTGTTTGCGGTGTTTTGAGCTGACAAAGATATTCCAAACGCTACGAATGGCAAGGCATATACAAGCACGATGGATAATTTGGAAAGTTTCATTCTATGGGAGGGCAAACACGAGATTTACTTTAATATACTGCTCCAGTGATGATACACCTCTAAATATGTCACTAGTATGGTAAGACTAGCAGATCGGAGTTTGTTTTAGGGTATTTGAACCTTCTTCTCAAGAGCATAGCTTGGCCAACAGATAAAGGGTGTTGTTGGATTAGAAGGGTCTAACCTGGGTTGGTTATTCTCTATATCGATTTGATTTAACAAAGATACTAATGATCTCTGTGATGTCGCTACTGAAAAACTTGGGTCTAAACTACGTGCGATTTGATCCAATGCATCTTCGAGGTGAAGTAAAGTAATTCTATCGTTAGCACGTTCAATGGCTAATTTAAGCGTTTTTGTTATCGATTTAAGTTCCCCTCGTAGCAATGCCCGTTCATCGTTTGTGACAGCCAGAATGCCGTTCAGTTTTTCTTCCATAATCGATAAATATGATCTCTGAATATTTCTTCGATAGGCATCTATTTCGATCGATTTATTTTTTAATTCACTCCATATGCCATTTCTAAGTTCCTCCAAAAATTCTGTTGCCATGTACGCCTTGTCGCTCTCGATGGTTTGCTGTTCTACTAAACGTGTTATTCGCATTGAATCCAAAAGGTTATAAAGAATCCTTTGTTGAGTAAATCCGATCCTCGCGATAGTTCCTGTCGATTCAATTCGTCGAAGGATTTCTGGTTTAATAAGAAAATCTGGTGTGTTAAATGCGTGAGAATTTAGAAATGCTACAGCTTCTTTTTGACGGTTTCTGGGAATTGGTACAAAACGAACACCATTTTGTCCCACGTGTTTTTGTTGTGATTCAAATCCTCCAACAATTGCAGCAACATGGTTTAGTTCTATTGCCCATTGGTTAACCAGTCTTTCGTATAGTACTTTTAGTTCGTCGTAGGGCTCTCCTGGTTTAGACGTAGCTGTTAATAGCATTTCTGAAACACGTTCGAGATTTTTAAGACCTAAGGTAGTTGCAGTAATTGAGTCAGCATCGCCAACAGCCTCTGTTAGTTCGCCAGGGTCAGCTCCACGTGAATCAGTCGTTGTGAACCGATACCAAGGCGTGTCATCCTGGGCTCTAGCCCACTTATCTAACGTTGATTTTTCATCATCGGGATTCGTTGTTTCTAGGATCGGTTTATAACCCCACATAGTTGCCCATTTGTCGTATGGACCTATTTTGGGAATTAGATCGCTGGGGGCAATTTTGTCTTCCGGTTGAGCCACGTAGTTAAACCGCGAGTAATCCATCAGAGTTGGAGTATGTCCATGAGTTTTGACCCATGCCGGGTTTCGAACATTTTCCAGCGGATACATGGAGCTAGCCTTCATATTATGTTGAAACCCAATTGTATGACCGACTTCATGTGCTGCAACATATTGGAGCAACTGGCCCATGAGATCATCTGGTAGTGGAAGGTTCCTTGCACGTTCATCTAGTGGTCCTACCTGTACAAAATACCAATCTCGGATTAGGTTCATAATATTGTGGTGAAATTCGATATCAGCTTCCAGGATTTCACCAGTCCGAGGGTCGTGGATATGTGGTCCCATTGCATTTTGGACAGTTGATGGTATCCAGCGTATGACTGAATAACGCGCATCTTCTGCGTTCCAAGTAGCATCCTCAGCTGGAGTCGGCGCTTCGCGTGCTATGATTGCGTTACTAAAACCTGCTTCTTCAAAGGCTACTTGCCAGCTCTCAACGCCAGCCTTGAGATAGGGGACCCACTTTTTCGGAGTCGCCGGATCAATCCAGAATACGATAGGTGTTATAGGATCAGAAACTTCGACTAAAGGATCTTGCTTTTCAAGCCGCCAACGTGTGATATAACGTCTCTCGACTGCCCGATGTTCATTGCGGCCAAAATCATGTTGCCTTATAGAAAAGTATCCAACTCGCTCATCGAATAAGCGAGGTTGCATCGGGTGTTCCGGAAGCTTGACCATGCTGTAATGCACGACGACACTAGCACTTCCAGGTTGCATGCCATGTTGTCTGAAAATTGGAGTAGCCGTGCTGGATTGGCTTGAAGGGGGTTTTGTATAAGTGTGAGTGGCCCTTACCTCGATATTACGAGGAAAGGCTGAAACAGATTCAACAAACGATCGTTGTTGATCAAACGAACTTGCTCCGATCTTTATACGAGCACTGAACTCGGTAAGTTCATTGGTAAAAAGAGATGTTACATCGATGACTGGTGCTTCTAATTCTCCAAATGTTTCTATTTCGAATATCTTGAGAATCGTATCATTATTTGCTGCTTGAACTGCCTGCGAGATTGGAAGTTCTGAATTCGCAACGATGGCATATGAAACACTTCTAAGAAGGATACGTTTCTCTCTGCGTTCCCATCTTACAACACGGTTCCCGATCGCCTGTCCTCCGAATCCAGCACCCGCAGTTGTTTTTGCAATCTGGCCCACCCACAAGAATTCAGTGTTTAGTTCGTCTGTTGGTATTTCGTAATAAACCTTCTCTTTTATTTGGTGAACGGTAAATACACCTTCTTCTGATATGGCATCTTCAGTTATTATTTCGTCGTACGGTTTAATTTGTGTCGCATTTTCATCGTTCAAAGCAGTGTCTGTTGCTTCTAGACTTTCTTGTTCTGTTTGCTTCTGATCCTGGCTTTGCGCGACTAGTGTCGGTTCAAAAAACACAACCAGTGATAACCAGGGAATCAGTATAAATCCTAGTATGTTTTGCATGATTAGATCTCCACAAGGCACTCGACTTTGCTGTACAGGAAATTTATCATAGAGAGAGCAAATAGTTTATTCGTACCATTTATTACTTGGTCTAATCTTTGACAGTTAATCCATTTTTATGAAAACTGAGATATGATACATTTTGTCATAATAAGCTTGATAGCCGAAGGAACTAATGAGGAGAAGTGCAGAATATTAAGTATAATTTTATTTGTTTCGAGCTTTACTTTAGGTGCTGTCCACTATAAGTAGCCATAGCAGTTTTTAATGGACATGCACATGTCTATTGAGTGTCTTAAAGTAAAAAATTTTAAATTTATGGTGCCATGCCTCATTTGGTGAAAGGAGAGTAATTTTAATGAATCGGTTTAACACACTGGAAGTTCTCAATAAGCTTATCCAGTCAGAGTCTATTCTGGCCCACCCGTTCTATGTTGCCTGGGAGCGTGGTGAATTAAAACGTTCACAAATTTCTACTTATGCCACTTTGTACTATCGTCATGTGCAAGCATTTCCGAGATATTTAGAATCGGCTATTAAAAACACAGACAATGTTTATATACGTGACGAGTTAACACAAAATTTAACCGATGAATTATCTAATCCTAAGGCACATCACGAGCTTTGGTTAGACTTTGCTGAGGAACTTGGCTTAGATCGACATACGGTGATCTCAACACCTGCACATTCTTCTGCAATAGCAATGGATGAAGTATTTGATTGTCTTACGAAAGAAAGTACAGCGTCCGCGTTAGCTGCTCTTTATTCTTATGAAGTTCAACAGCCTGAAGTATCGAATCGAAAAATGGTTGGACTTCGTAAATTCTACAACTTAGACAATCCTAAGGGTTTAGCCTATTTCGAAGTCCATGCCACTACGGATCTCAAACATAGTCAGGGAGAACGAGATGCGTTAACCAGATGTTTAACCGATGATGTTGCTGCCAATCAAATCATCAGTGCTGCAACCCAAGCTCTTGATGCTTACTGGAGATTGCTAGATGGTGTTTGTGATGCTACTGGTATTTCAACATCCTAATGTAATAGTTGGCAACCTTTTGATAAAAATATTGTTCTGGTAATTTGTTATAAGCGAATTATGCGGTGATGTTAACCATTCTGCATATCTGGACGCATTAGATTTACTACTAACAGTTAGATCGTTTGAGACACTACATCGAAGACCTGCTAGGCAAGTAGAATTCCGATCTACGAGAATGCCGACTGTCTCTATAGGGTCTGTTGGTAATGAACTGTTATCTTGTTGCTTAGTATTAATGGAACTACACCACTACTGTTTCTCTTCCTGAGCGCGGTATCCACTAAGTGCCCCGGCTAAGCCTCTATTTCCTTCATGACAGGCGAATTCATAGATTGCTCCCTCAGAGCGTTTAAGAGGAATCATGCCTGACCAAGGCTGTACCCAGGTTGTTGGATCTGTTACTGTAAATTCGTACTTAAGTGTATCTGGAGTTATACGTGTGAAACGTTCAACGAGATGTAAGTTCTCATGAGATTCTCTGAATTGACTTTTAACTGAAAAGTTTCTCGTTTCGACAACTAGCGTTTCGCCGTCCCAATAACCACGCGCATCACCATTCCATTGACGTATATTGCTGTCAAGATGTGGACGTCCATCGATGGGGACAATGCGTGCATCATGTGCCATCTCACTAAGAATCGCGACATAGTTACGTGTCTGAAATATTTGATGATAGCTATTGTATCCAGCACCTACCTTTGGTACACCAAAATTGAGACAACGGTGACCTAGCGATAAATCCTCTGGGCCATCAGCTGGATGGAGTTTTTGGTACTCAAGTGTGGCCGTCCTTCGTTTCTTCGCTTCTGGTGTTAACTCTGGTATTCTTCCGTTCTTCGGTTCAACTATTACCGATGTTCTGTTGTCAAATTCTCGTTCAACTAACCAGAACTGATTATAGTTACCAGTTGCCACATCAAATCTATTTAAGTCCCTGATTTCCTTGTTTGTGCTGGCACCCGCTAACGCTGCTTTGAACACTGCATCACCAAATGCAGCATCCGTTTCTCCATTAAATAAAGTTGATGCCACTTCTTCAAGTTCTTTAACTTCTTCGTCCGTAAGCGAAGTTCTCCCCTCAAGTTCTTTTGGGCGTTCAAAAGGGGTTGCAGTGTTATTTGCCCAAACACCCTGTAAATCGGGTTGGCCGCTTGCAGTTCTTGGAGATGTCCATGAGGTTGTAAGTTCCGATGGGTTCTTTTGACTAAGACTTTCCTGGGGCTGCGCCAATACCTGTATTCCTATCAGAGATAGAGTGGCAATTGCGACACTCAAAGAAATCTTAAACGCGGCACGTCGATTGTTCATTTGAATCTCCTTACAACTTTCAGTGGAGTCGACATCTTCACTATTTTACCAATCGAAAGCATTAAAAACTGACTAACAGTATATCTTCTTTTTTTTTATTGATATATCTGTTAGTGGATGTTGAGTTAAATCTAGAAAACTACCATTTCGAATTTTTAGTGAACGATTCAGGTGTTAAGATTAGCGGATCAGTTGATATTGAATGTGGCTCTTTATTGAACGAAGCTTTTATACAGCAAAGCATATTATGCGTTACAGATTGTTTTCTGGACTCTCTATCTTTTTGCTCTCTAATTTAATCTGTATTCCCGTCGGTGCACAAGAAGTTAACGAGCCACGAACTGTTCAAGCACTTCGGTTGAATTCTGGTGAGAGCATTTCGCTGGATGGTCGTCTTGATGAAACTGTTTGGGCTCGAGCTCTGGCAGCTGACGCATTCCTTCAGCAAGATCCTGATGAAGGCAAACCAGCTACTGAGGATACAGAAGTTCGCATCGTTTTCGATGAAGAGAATCTTTATATCGGTGCTATGTTGCACGACAGTGATCCATCTGGTGTCCTCGGTTATCAAAAGGGGAGAGACGAAGGCCTGGTATCAGATGACCGTTTCATGCTTATTCTGGACACTTTTCTTGATGGTCGAACTGCGTACTTCTTTGAAACAAATCCAGCCGGACTCATGGGCGATGGCCTGATACGTGCCGGAGGTTTTTATTTCGCTAATAAATCGTGGGATGGAATCTGGGAAGTTCAGACAGTAATAGACGATTTTGGATGGTCTGCAGAAATTAAAATTCCGTTTCAAACCCTTAACTTTTCCGAGACAGGAAGCACGTGGGGTATCAATTTTCAGCGAACAGTTCGGAGGAAAAATGAGGAAACACTCTGGTCCGGTCATCGGAGGAACCAGGGGCTCTGGGTGCCGATTCATGCTGGCCGACTGACGGGTATTCAGAACGTATCTCAGGGGGTCGGTCTTGAAATTATTCCCTACGGAACAGCTGCGTGGCAAGACGTTACCGGTGCTCACACAAAAACTCCGCTGAATGGTGGTATGGATCTTAACTACAGCGTAACTTCCAGTCTTCGAGCTGCGTTTACGCTGAACACTGACTTTGCCGAAACAGAGGTAGATCAACGTCGGGTGAATCTGACACGCTTTCCATTATATTTTCCCGAGCGACGCAATTTTTTTCTCGAAAGTGCTAGCGTCTTTCAATTTGCACAAGCCAATCGAGTTAATCCCTATTTTAGTCGAAGGATTGGCTTAACTGAGGGAGAAGTTGTTCCGATTGTCTATGGAGCCAGACTTGCTGGGCAGGTCGGGGCATACGATTTAGGATTCCTTCAAGTAAGGACGGGGCAGCTGGATGAACAACCAGGCGAACATTTTACTGTCGGTCGTGTTAAACGAAATTTTTTCAGCCAATCGACTATAGGTCTTATTTACACTCGGCGGGCAGCTAGTGATTCAAGCGATGATTTAGCATCTCCAGATCGTCAAACAGTTGGGGTAGATCTCAATCTCTCTACTGCAGAGTTTTTAACCAATAAGAACCTTCAGTTTGAGGCCTTCTATGCTTGGAACTCCCACGCGACTCGTGAAGGTTCTTCCGGAATTAGTGCTCGGTCCGCAAGAGGAATTCGTTTGAACTACCCGAACGATATTTGGCGGATGCATGTATCCTACCGAGAGCTCGGAGATGAATGGAATCCTGCAGTTGGGTTTACCCCTCGTCGCGGGTTTAAGCGTGTTCAACCCGCAATTACGTACGCACCTAGGCCACAGTGGTTTTCTAGCATACGTCAGTTAAGGTTTGGTATTTTCTACGAGTACTTAATGGATCTCGACGGCCAATTGTTGACACGTAGAGCTGACGTGACGTTACTTGGTGTTACGTACGAAAGTGAAGACCGAATTAATTTCGGAAGAAATTTTCGTTTTGAGCATCTCACAAGGGCTTTTGAAATATTTCCAGGAGTAATATTACCTGGCGGAGGTTATTCCTTCAGTTACTGGGATTTTAGTGCATCTTCAGCGTCACGGAGGACGGTTTCTGCTCGAGCCTCTATGAGGAAAGGACAGTTTTGGTTGGGAGATCGGTCAGCTGTTGAACTCAATCTAAGAGTTCGTGCGCATCAGGATGTGACCGTTTCGACTAAATGGGAACGTGAGGCAGTCGATTTTCCTCAAGGACGATTTACAACAGATCTATTTAGACTCGAGGGAAACTTAGACATTAATCCATTAACTTCTTTTACTAGCAATATTCAGTACGACACAGTGAGTCAGATTATAGGTTTCTATGCTCGGCTTAAGTGGATTCTCAAACCTGGAAATGATTTTTACTTTGTTTATACAGATAATCGGCAATCAGTGCACGATCGGTTTGTAAGTCTTTCACGTGGTGCAACAACAAAGTTCAGCTACACATACAGATTTTAAAAACAAGTTGCTGATTAAACTATGTGTGCAGTCGATTATTAATCAGAGCTGTACGGTTTAGTTTCGTTCGGCTGACCTTGTGCATCTACAGATGTAACTTGTAAGAGGAGTGCATCATCCTTAACATCGTCGAGAGATGCTACCTTCTGAAAGTTCCCCTGAGTCGGTTCTGTCACGATATCACCAATTGTAAAATTTGCACCGACGGTCAGTAAACTCGTATCGTTTAGTTTTCCAGCCACTGGAGGAGCTAGTCCCTTTTCTAGATAGATCTCTCGCAATAATTCGGCCGTATGAGGTTGAGCCTTATAGAAGCCTGCGAAGAACACACCGTCTGCCAATGTTGTTGGTGTCCATCCAAGGAGATTTTCCACGCCAACCTCAGCTCCTTGATCAATTAAGTAACGCGTCACGGTGTTCCAGCCGCGATACGACGGACCAAAGAGTGGTGTTTCCCCGTTAGTATTAATTGCATTTACGTCTTGTCCAAGTTCTTCTACTAAGTATTTCACTACGGTAAGTGCCTCTTCTTCGGTTCCGGCATCCTCTCCACCTGGATTAAGTGTTGAACCACCGGAAGCTAGTATAAGAGGGGTGTCATTATCGCGATTCAAGATATTGATATCGGCACCATTTTCAAGGAGCAATTTCATCATTGGAAGATCAACCAATTTTGAAGATAAGAGAAATGCTGTTGCTCCAAATCGAATCATCCGATTGCGATACCCATCAGCAAAGCTCTTTTCCATCCGAGCATTAATAACTGCACCCTTCGCGATGATCATCTTAGCAAGGTCTAGACTGTCGAGTGAACCTGTCGCTTCTGGGTTGAGTGGTCCAAACTTTCCGTTTAGTCTACGGGTCCATGCGATTTGGTGTAACGCTGTGTATCCTGGGCCAAGATTTGGATCCGCGCCTTGCTCAAGAAGAAATCCAGCCAATTCATAGTGACGATTTTCGATAGCTAATATGAGAGCTGTTCTACCATCAGGTTTGACATCATTGACATCAGCACCTGCTTCCAATAGCACCTTTACCGTATTAATGTGACCTTCTCGGGTTGCCCATAAGATTGGCGTGAACTCCCAACCAAGCAGATTAACAGCCCAGGTCGGATCGCGATGTGCTCGAAGACCTAGAGGGTCATTAATACGAGGGATCCGACCACCGATAAAGGGTTTCGTTTCTGGGCCTGTCGATCTTGCATTCGGATCTGCTCTGGAGTCAGTCGTTGGGCTACCTTCATAAATAAGCACCTCGACTGCATCTGAATTTCCAGCAGCCGCTGCAAACATTAAAGGAGTTTGACCTCGTTCGGATTCCTTGACGTTAGGGTCGGCTCCATATAGTAAGAGTGCACGGATGGCATCTGGGTGACCAGCTCGAGCCGCCATCATCAGTACTGGTTCGCCATTAATAAGAGCATTGGCATCCGAACCGGCTTCAAGTAGACGATTGATAACTTCGGGATGGCCTTTGTAGCAAGCCAGTGAGAACGGCGTGGCACCATTGCGAGTGGCTACCTTCCAATCGCCTCCCGCGGTTATTAGTAAATCTAATGCCGAGGCATCACCAAGATGAGCAGCCCAATGTAGTGCAGTAGTTCCATCTGGTTCGCTCGCGTTGACATTTGTTTGCTCAGAGAGCAGGGCACGCACCTTGACTAAATCACCTTGCTTGACCGCTTCGATCAGGGGAACTTTAGGAGGAGCTGCTTGTGCAGAAGAGATTCCTCCCAATACGAACGCAAATATAATTAGTATGGTCGTGACACTCTTCCAGTGTTTAAGACTCATGTTTCGTATCTCCTTGTGCATGTGCTATCACGTGGGCTCAAGATTTCAATTGTCTTGTAAGCGAAAAAGAAGGGGGCGAGCAAGCCGACTAGACTTACTCGCCCCCTTAACAACACATAAAACTTAGATATCCGTCAGCATACCGTCTGAATCACCTATTTTTTCAACTTGCACACCAGCTTTATCCAAAAGAGCCAAGTGCAGGTTCATCATTGGTGTTCTAGCTGATTCTGGATAATCGATGAACTGGTTACCCTTAACTTTTCCAGCTCCGCCACCAATGAGTAATGTCGGGAGATCCAGAGGGCTATGCAAGTCGCCGTCGCTTTGCCCAGCACCGTAGACAAGTGACACATGATCAAGGAGTGTTCCGTCACCATCTTGAGTGTTATTTAGCTTCTCGAGGAATCTCATTAGTATCTTGATATGGTAGGTATTGATCTTCGTTAACTGTCGATGTTTATGAGGGTTATTCTGATGGTGTGAACACTCGTGATGTCCTTCAGGAACCCCAATATTCACATAGCTTTGGTTGCCCTGTTCACGTGCAACTGAGAACGTAATAACACGCGTAAGATCTGCCTGATATGCCAGGTGGATCAGATCAAACAGGATGTTGGTATGTTCTTCCCACACGCCAGGAATACCGACTGGACGATCAATTAAGTTAAGCTCTGACCCAGAATTCGCTTGCTCAGCTTTTTGGATTCGTCGCTCGACATCACGTACGGCCTGCAGATATTCATCGACTCGTCGCCGGTCACCAGCCCCAATATCGAGACCAAGGAATGACAGTTCAGAACTTACGCCATCGAGAATGCTTTTGTCTGCTTTCATACGTGCGATGCGCGCTACGGGATCACTCTCTTCTCCGAACAGGCGCTCGAAGACGACGCGCGGGTTGCGCTCCATCGGGTTCGGCACAGTAGAAGTTCGCCAAGAAAGAGTATTCACATACAAGCAGCTGTAACCATTGTCACACGCACCTATTCGGTCACCAGGGTCAGTACAAAGCTCGAGTGATTCGAGCAATGTATCCTTACCTAAAACCCGTGCGGCGTGTTGATCCACAGTGGTTGTTAGCTCAGGGTCACCACCTTGCTTTGCTAGTGTGCCAGAGAGCCACGCTGCTTGGTTTCTGGTATGTGGTCCACCTCCATCACCAAGACCAGCCTGATAGTTGTTGAGACCGCCAAGCACAGTCAATCGGTGCTTTACTGGTTCCATGGCTTGTAAAATCTGCGACAGTTCAAAATTCTTACCCGCAGTCTTTGGTTTCCACAGCGGCATGTGCATGCCGTTCGGCACATAGAAATAGCCAAGACGTGGTACAGCTTTGGTTGCCGCAGTTAGTGCCGGTGTCATAGCGTCTAGTAGTGGGAGTGCCAATGTGGCCCCTACACCTCGCAGGAATGTTCGCCGTGGAATAGCCTTTTTCGCAACGATCATGAGGTCTCCTTAAAAATTGATTTTATTTAGATGCAATCTGTGTCGTTTCTGTTCCTGATAGTTTCATCCTAAACGGCACACTTTTAACTATAGACATTATCAATGACGAAAATTTGTAATTATTAGATTCTGCCTCACGCATAATCTGACGAATGGCTGGTGAATCATAGTACTCTGTACCACGTCCGATTGCATACATCAAAAGTTTATCTGTCAAAGTATGCACGAACTGGTCAGGGCTTGACATTAGTATAGCTCTAAAATCTTTAATACCACTAAATGGGGTGCCATCAGGCATTGTCCCAGAAGCATCGATTGGTTGAAAGCCAGCATCTACTTCTCGCCATTTACCAATGGCATCAAACTGTTCGAGAGCAAACCCCGCTGGATCAATTGTGGCATGACAAGACGCGCAAACCGGATTTGCGCGATGTTTAGCCATTAATTCACGAACCGTGAGTACTCGTCCATCGTTTTGCTTTTGCTCGGGTAACGCCGGTACATTTGCTGGTGGCGCCGGAGGGGGTGTGCCAAGCAGGTTTTCAAGAATCCATTTACCCCGAACTACAGGCGATGTACGCGTTGAACGAGATGTAACCATCAGCACCTGTCCCTTACCAAGTAACCCCCGGCGAGGACTAGTTTCGTCTAATTGAATTCGTCTGAAATCTGTGCCTATGATGTACGGAATGCCGTAGTGTTTTGCCAGGCGCTCGTTAACGAACGTAAAGTCGCTGTCTAGTAGGTCAAGTATGCTTCGATCCTCTTTTACGATCGTTTCAAAGAAAAGTTCTATCTCTTTCTTAAATGCTTGCCTGAGCGCCTCGTCAAAGTTTGGAAAGATCGGATCCGAAGTTGTCGAAGTCTCAAGGTTTCTCACCCATAGCCATTGAGCGGCGAAGCTTGTCGTTAATGACTTAGCCCGGTCATCTGCCAACATTCGATGCACTTGAGACTCAAGCACAGAAGGTTCTTGCAAGCGGCCTTCGATAGCTAAGTCGAGCAATTGGTCATCTGGAATACTGCTCCACAAGAAGAACGACAGTCGCGAAGCCAGCTCAAGGTTGCTAATTGAATAAACAGTATTCGCGGTTATGTTTTCTGGAACCTTTTCAACACGAAATAGAAAGTTCGGGTTGGCTAATATTCCGCGAATGCCTCGTTGGATACCTTCTTCAAAATTTGTTTCGGTACGCCCTTCGCCGTAGAGGGCCATTAATAAGTCACTATCGCGGTTAGTAAGCGGTCGCCGATATGCTCGGCGTGCTAAGGTCTCAAGAATCGTTTGGGCGCATTTCTCTTCACTTGTTCCGTTGACTGGATGACATACAAATATCTTCTTTCGGCTAGGGGAGTTCCCCTTGCCCGTTACTGTTAAGGGACCCTTAACAATGATGTTGGCAATACCCGGCAGCACCTGAATAGTCGTGGGGGTTCCAGCTCCACCCTGGCTTCTACCAAAGAATTGTTTGCGGTCACTTTCAAATAAAGTAGCAGGGGTCTCTTTTACGAAGGCAGCAGTAATTTGCTTTGGGCCAGCTTCGATCGAAAGACGGAGAGTGTGTCCTTTTGATGCTGGTCCACCGTATTCGTTACTTCTTTCTTCCGGAGGTCTAACATAGAACAACTGAATTTGTTCGCCCTCCAAGGCTAAATCAATCTTTCCTGTTCCTCGACCCAGGACATTAATCTCGAGTTCGTATTCTCCGTCGACAGGGAAAATGTGATCAATTAACAATCCACCTCGTGTGCCGAATGGCATGCCATCAATATGTACATTCTGAGGTATGTCCTCATGCATCAGGAATGTCAACTCGGCTGATGGAGGAGTTCCGCCTATTGCCAGACGGCTAACTTTGTTCGCGACGGATAGATAGGTTTCCATCAACGATTGTGTTAGTCGGAGCGAGGACGCGATATTGTCAAATGGAGCATCACCACCACCGGAGTCATCGGTTGGTAGTAGGTCACTGAAGTCCATGTCAATAGCTAATAAGTCACGTACAATATTTTTATACTCTGTTCGATTTAGGCGATGAAAAATCTCGGTACGGCCTGGATTGGGACTAGTTATAGCTGTTTGGTCGAGTTCATTCTCAAGCCAAGATGCAAACCCAGTGTAGGCTGTTTTTTCCGGCCGTGGCATTCCCTGGGGAGGCATTAGCCCTCCGCGAAGCTTAGCGATCACTTTTTCCCAGAGTTCGCCATGTTCGTCAACTGTTGCTAGATCGGCATTATCTAGTCTCAGTTTGCCTGACTGGATACGTTCGTTATGACACCCGATACAGTAAGTATCTAATAGTGCACGCTGAACTGTTATGTCGGTTGATTGTTCGGCCTGCAACGTTGTTGTCGTTAGCGCGAACATTAACCATAAGCTGGCAACTGCAAAAAGTTGTACTACCTTCATGCGTGATTCTCCCTGACGATTTCGTTTTAAAAAAATATCTTACCTTGCTTATTCGGACTTACATTCTAATTTTATTATGATAAACGCTGAGGACATGTTCGATCAATGTAATTAAGCACTTAGCATTTTATAAGTATGCTTAAGAGATACAACTCATTTATATGTAAGTATTTATAAACCATTTATACGTATGCGTTATGACTGATAATCAAGGTTAGACAATCGTTACATTGGGAGCCTGATCTCTATAATAGTGTTTTGTTTTAATTATTTAAAACCATTGACAAGCTAGAATAATAAATTACGCAGTTCGCTGAAAGAGAACCAAATAAGCATTGCTCATTGCGATGGTTTTGAATCGGTGGTCATAAGGATTTGTTGGAGTGCTTCAGGTTCCGTCGGAAGTTCAGATGAGCCTGCTGGTATGTCATTGCCCCATAGAATAAAACTAGTGACATCCACATACTCCTGACGGCTCAAGGTGCCAGGTTCGTCAAATGGCATGAGTTCTTCGATCGTTTCGATCAGTATTTCTAGGTTGAGGCCTTGCCAGCGCATTGTGAACTGTGGCCCTCTAAGTGGAGGGCCACCATCGATGGTATTTCCCAGCAAATTGTCTCGGTGGCAGGCGGTACACTCTTGTCTATAAATCTGTTCACCACGCTTAGCTTGTTCAATTGTGTAGACTCCATCCCAGACCGTCTTGTTGTTGCCTTCAGTCGTAGAGGTTTGCGTGAGCAGTATCATTAGTGTCACGCACAAGGTTCCTAGTAATTTAAAAACAAGACGAATCATTTTTTTAGTAGAGGTTATGGTATCAGGAAAAAGATATGAGTAATTACCTATTTGATGCCCTGTTACGCGATCGTTTGAACGATAAGCGTACATTTTTAATTCTGTCTGATGGGAGAACATGGAGCTATTTTGAAATTCTAGCGTTGTCCGGTCAGATGGCTAATTCACTTTATGCTTTCGGAGTGCAACCTGGAGATCGGGTTGCTGTACAGGTGGAGAAATCACCAGAGGCGCTGGCACTGTACTTTGCCTGTATTCGCGCTGGTGCTGTGTTTCTTCCTTTAAACCCTGCCTATACCGTCTCCGAGCTGGACTATTTTATTAGTGACGCCAGTCCTTCTGTAGTGGTCTGTGATAGTCGGCACCGGAAAGAAGTGATATCGATTGTGAAGGGAAGCGACACCACGCTGTTGACACTGGATGCCGATGGTAGCGGCGAATTGAGCGAAGTGGTCCGTAGCGAAACGGTGGATTTTGAAACGGCAGTCAGAACAGCTGACGACTTGGCAGCTATTCTCTATACCTCTGGTACCACCGGGCGTTCGAAGGGGGCAATGCTAAGTCACGCTAATCTACTTAGCAATGCCCAGACTTTAGCCGAGTTCTGGCATTTCAGCGAAGACGATGTCCTGTTGCACGCCTTACCGATCTTTCACACTCATGGATTATTCGTAGCGACTAATGTAAACCTAGTTTCCGGTGGATCGATGATTTTCCTGCCTCGATTTAATGTCAATGAAATCATTCAATTATTGCCTCATGCCACTACGATGATGGGTGTGCCGACCTTTTACACTCGTCTGTTGGGGTGCAAAGATTTTACCCGTGAACTAGTAGCGCATATGCGTCTATTTATCTCCGGCAGCGCACCACTTTTGGCTGAGACCCACGTTGCTTTTGAGACCCGTACCGGTCATCGCATTCTCGAACGTTACGGCATGACCGAAACCAACATGAATACCTCTAATCCGTACGACGATGAACGACGTTCCGGCACTGTCGGGTTCCCGCTTCCAGGTGTTGAAATACAGATCTGTGATCCAGAAACAAATGCTGAACTACCACAGGGTGAGATTGGTGTTATTCAAGTGCGCGGTCCGAATGTGTTTAAGGGTTATTGGGGGATGCCAGAAAAGACTGCTGAAGAGTTCAGTGGTACAGGCTTTTTTATTACTGGCGATCTTGGTTTGATGGATTCCGACGGTTACGTAAATATCGTCGGTCGCTCTAAGGACCTTATTATTTCTGGTGGATTCAATATTTACCCGAAGGAGATCGAAACGGAGATTAATGCCATCGACGGTGTGTTCGAATCAGCAGTGGTGGGTCTGCCGCACACAGATTTTGGCGAAGGCGTTGCTGCCATGGTTGTACTTCAGTCTGGTTCGGAGTTATGTGAGGCAAAGTTGCTGGCTGCGTTGGACGGCAGGTTGGCCCGTTTCAAACAGCCTAAGCGTGTATTGTTTATCGATCAATTACCTCGTAACGCTATGGGAAAAGTACAAAAAAACATTCTTCGTAAAGAGTATGAAACGCTGTTTAATGAAAAACAGGCATGACGGATTTAATTCGATTGAGCGCCTGTGAGGTTGTCGCTCTGCTCGACCAGGGCAGTATTATGCCCAGCGAGGCGCTGGATGCCCTCGAGGCACGGATTACAGATGTTGATGGATGTATAAATGCGCTACCGACACTCTGTTTCGAGCGTGCCTACGAACATGCCGACCGCTTAATGACACTGCCGGTCACTGACCGCGGGTTGCTTCGCGGTTTGCCAGTGCCGATCAAGGACTTGACTATGGTCTCCGGGGTTCGAACGACCTTCGGCTCGAAGGTACACGAACACATGGTTCCCGAGGTTTCTGACGTTCTTGTTAAGACCCTGGAAGGCAATGGTGGTATCGTCTACGCTAAGTCCAACACTCCAGAATTTGGCGCTGGCGGCAATACCTTTAATGATGTCTTCGGCGCTACCCGAAACCCCCACGATCTCAGCCGCACAGCCGGTGGATCTTCCGGTGGTGCTACGGCGGCACTGGCTAGCGGCACGGCCTGGCTAGCCCACGGCTCGGATCTAGCAGGTTCGTTACGGACTCCGGCAAGCTTTTGCGGTGTCACCAGTCTCCGGCCTTCGCCGGGATTGATTGCCAGTGGACCGAGTGCGTTGGCCTTCGAGGTTCAGTTTCAGCAGGGGCCGATGGCACGTAATATTTTAGATCTAGCTCTATTTACTGATGCTTTGGTTGGTGAGAGCTCGATGGCTGGACTTTGCAAACCGTTACGACAGGAGTCCTTTTCTAGCGCTGCAGCTTGCCCGAAGCGTCCTGCGCGGGTAGCTTTCAGTAGCGATCTTGGAATTACTGAAACTTCTCCGGAAGTACTCTCTGTGTGTCAGATGGTGATGGTGAAACTGGAACAGAACCGTATTACTGTGGAACAGAACCACCCTGATCTGACTGGTGTCGACGAAGCCTTCGATGTATCTCGGGCACTAGGTTATGCCATTACCCTTGGGGAAAATTTAGATAAAACTCGGCATTTACTTAAACCGGAATTAGTTTGGAACGTCGAACAAGGACTTGCGTTAGATGGTGCTGCTATTCGCCGCTCAATGATTATCCAAGCACAGTTATTCGAGCGCGCTGCTAAATTTATGCAAGACTACGACCTTCTGATTTGTCCGGCAGCGATTGTTCCGGCGATTCCAGTGGAAGAACGTTATCTAGGCTATAGCAAAGGCGTGGAGATTTCCGATTACTATCGCTGGCTGGCGATCACTTATGCCATTACCGTGACCACTCTACCAGTAATTACTATCCCTTGTGGGAAGACTCCTGATGGTTTACCGATAGGTGTTCAGCTTATTGGATCTCCACATGGTGATCAGCACTTATTCGCACTGGCAAGTTATATCGAACAGCTTCTAGAGTACGACACGCGTCCTATCAATCCTCTCGGGTAGCACGAAAATAATAATAGTGGATAGGCTTGCGGAGAACTAGAAACTCGCGTTCAGACTTAGCCGTAATGTCCGTGGGATGGAAGGGTGAAAGTGTAAATCTTCCACGCCATCCAAGGGTTCTCCATGTAACCGTGAGCTGTAAAAATAATCAATGTCCGACACTTGATTATTGAATAGATTAAATATCGCACAGTTGATATTGAGATGTTGATTAAAATCGAACCCAATCTCACTATTGATGATCGTAGTAGATTGAGAAGCAATGCTGTTATCTTCAATGAGCGGCCGTGGTCCGAAGTGACGCATTCTAATACTGCCAGAGAGTCTTTTAATATCGGTTACCGCTATTTCTGCCGCTAACACACGATTAAGAGATCCAGGAATATAATTACCTGCTGGGTCTGTATCAGCAAACTCCGCCTTTGAGAAACTAAGGTCTAGCGAAGTTGTCAACCAATCTAGAAGGTGTGCATAGATCGTCCATTCAAGGCCAAGGCGGTTGCTCTGACGACTTGCTTCCGCAATACCCGCATCACCGACAAATATTAGTTCTGAATTAAAGTTGAGATACCACAAAGCAATCGTTGTTTGTACGCCTGGAACAAATACCGTTCGAAACCCCAGTTCGCCACCGCCAGCCGGCACGAGTGATTCGCTTCCTATAGTTGGCTCACCACTTATGGGATCAATTGTTGTTGTCACAGTTCGAGGGTCATTACTGTGAAAACCTTGACCATAATTTAGATAGATTTCATTGCCAGCCCAAGGCCCGAACACAACTGCTATCTTTGGGTTTGTTAAAGAATCGTTTCCATTTCCACTATTTAATGGATGCTTCGCCGTAACATCAAATTGATATCCATTAAAACGTAACCCAAGAGTGGTTCGAAGATAACGTGTCCATTCGATATCGATCTGACCGAAAAGCGCAGCCGCGAATTGGTCGACATGGTCATTTCGAATTGTATCTTTACGGAGTCTTCGTACCGTATTGTATAAGCCAACAGACGAAACATGGTCATTTCGAATCTGGACTCCTAATAACAATTCGGATGGAAAATCGAACAATCTTTCTAGTCGTCGATGCGTTATTTTTCCGCCAGAAACAAAACGCTTTCCTTCTTGTTCGATCTGATCTCCGTTCATCGGGTCATTCAAAAAATACGTAAAGTTTTGAAACAGATTTAACTTAGCTTTAACTCCGTATGCCGTTACATGAGTCGAGTGATTATTTCTCGAGCTCATATATTCACCTGCTAGGCTATATCGCTTACTATGACCGCCATCGCTCGAATCAATGTTGCCGTAACGGTTAATTAGTCCTTGGGATACCGCTCGTTTGGGGATCTGATCTGTCGCATTCCAATCGGCTGAATAGAACATGCCTGTCAACGCGAAACCGTTCTGCTGGTTGCCTCGGCTGTAGCGCAATACGCCGTTTACCTTTTCCATGTCATCGGGCAATTCCCATGGTCCGTTATTCTTGGACAACTCCACAGCTAACAACAGATTTCCATTTCCGACGCTCGGTGACACAGCAGTCAAAAGCCGTTTCCACCCATGTCCACCGATACTGAAGTTCAGTAGCGGTTGGTCCAAAGAATTAACATAGTTGATATTCGCTGAACCAGCCGCCGCGAAGTCACCCTGTTCGGCAAAATACGGACCTTTCGTGTACTGAACACCACTAACCAACTCCGGAATCAGTAGATTCATATCGTTATAGCCGTGGGCATGGGCACCAGACGATTCATTTAGTGGTATACCGACGAGTGTGGTAGCAAAATCAGATCCGTGGTCCAGATTAAAACCTCGAAGATAGTACTGGTTAGCTTTTCCTTCGCCACTGTGTTGACTCGTAATAAATCCAGGGACCGCTTCCAAGACCTCTCCAGGACGCATGATAGGACGAGACTGCAATTGTGCAGCCGTAATCGCTCCAACGCTAGCAGATGTAGCTATTCCTACGAGGTTTTCTCTTGGGTTTGCAAGATCTGCAAGATTTCTGAATGTACGTGACCCCGTTACAACAACGGCTGCGGTCATACTTAAAGAGAGAAACTCATCTGAGACGGTGTCACCGCTTATGTTGAGTTCACGAATTAATCTTGAAAAGTTAATCAGCCTGAACGTTAAAGTGGCTGGTCCGTTAGCCACATTTTCGAAGCGATACTGTCCTGTCTCGTTCGTGACAGTCGATATTGAGTTTTCATCTATAATTTCCAGTTCCACTAAAACGCCAGGAAGGACACCACCAGTCTCATCTGTTACGATTCCACTTAGAGAATTCTCCGTCGATTGAGATTGCAGTATTGTGCAATAGCATAGACTAACAAAAGCGATTTGAATCAAAAAGCACCGACAAGATTTCATAATATGCGTGTTCTTTTCATAATAACCAAGACCGTTGTTGTAGAATATTTTAATATTTAAAATAAATATTAGCAGTGTGATATGTACGATTAATTGTTTTCAAAATACTAAGTTTACAAAAAATTATTACTTACTTCATGGATAAACCTTTTTTTTCTACAAGCATTGCTCTTCCAATAACAAAAGCAACGTTTTTGGCAAGCATAGTAATTTCGTTTTTAGGTTTGGCCTGTGGATCTGGCTCGGTCGAGACGGAGATTGCAACTGCGAGACAACACTCACTAAGTGAGATGTCAGAACTCGTTGGTCAGATGCGCGACATGGCCTGGACCGAAGAGGTCGATGCGGCTCAGGAGCTTATTGAACAGCAGCGTCCGAACCAGGATGTGTCATCGGCTCCGTGGTTGGTTGCTGTTTCTTGGCTCGGCCGAGGCGCAAGTTTTGCTGAGCGTTGGGATGTAGCAGAGAGGTATGCGAGAGAAGCGTACGATGGCAGTCTTGCATTGCTCAACGAACGTGAATTGGATGAGGAAGACCAGCTTCCAACTGCGCTGGGTGCCAGCATCGAGGTTCTGGGTCGTGTGCAAGATGCTCGCGGCGATCGTGAAAGTGCGATTAGTTTTTTAGGCAAACAGCGCGAACACTACAAAGGTACTTCGATCGAGACTCGGATTCAGAAGAATGTCATGCTGCTGAGTTTGGAAGGACAGCCGTTCCCCGTGCTCGATGTCGAACATCATCTCGGTGAGTCACTTCCGTTAGTCGGCAGTCTCGATGAAAAGGTTATCGTCGTATTTTTCTGGGCTCACTGGTGTGGGAACTGTAAACAACAGCTGCCTATCCTTGAGCAGTTGCATGAAGACTACAGCGAACGTGGACTCGAGATCCTTGGGCCGACTCAGCTTTATGGCTACATCTCCAGTGGTCAGCACGCGACACCGGAACAGGAGTTCGAGTATCTCCGCGGTGTCTACCAGGAGCAATATCCCATTCCGACCTGGATGAGTGTGCCTGTGAGTCAGCAGAACTTTCTAGATTTTGGCGTGAGCACGACACCGACATTAGTCGTCATCGATCGAGATGGGATTGTGCAACTCTATAATCCTGGGACCTTGTCGTACGAGGAGTTGTCGGCGTACGTTGAGCGGCTACTGGTCACGTAATCGTTCTGAGGGTTATAGATGTATCGGTTGATCAGTACTAATTTGGGCCTGGTGCTCGCTTGATTTCAATCGAAGCGGCGAGCCACTGATCGCCCCCAGCGAGTTCCCAGCGAGCTGGCCCCGAGGCACCGGTCGAAGCGTGTCGTGTATCTGACACCGCCAACCCAATCGCTTGTTCTGTTGCTTCGCATGCTGATAATGGTGGGCCGCAGCCATTCGTAGGATCTGTTGAGGCATCAGGGAAAGATACAAGGTTGACCCTAAGCGTGGAGGGAGGATCACTCAGAGCTAACGAGCCACTGAGAAAGGTCTTAGCTTCGTCCAGTTCAGAGATGGCGATTCGCAGCACACGGGAACCTTCTTGTGTTGTCGTGACCATAGGTGCTGTTGGTATTGCATTTGAACCGCGCTGGACATTCGTGGCACCAATAGGGGCGTTCGTATCCACGTTTGAGAATCGTAGCACCGCGCCTGCGGCGCGTCGCGTGCCTCCCCAACTGAAGGAAACACTGGTTTCCGTTCTATCGATGATGTTGTAGAAGACTGCTAGTTGGCATGCGGTTCCCTGACCGTCTGCCTGACATGTTGCACCGTTAAAACCGGCCAAACCAGGCACTGCCGTCCATCCATCAGGCCCAGATGTGTTCGGATTGCCATTTACACCGAGGATGGCAACAAGCAGATCTGTATTTCCACTCACACCTGGTGGTACGCCGATAGACAGTGAGTTAGCACCGTCGGGTCCAGTGTAGCTGGTGATAGCTTCCTCAAAGTTCGGAGTCTGACCGCAACCGAACAGAAAAAGGCTAGTCGCGACGCTAGCGAGATATATCAGTACGCGTGAAGGCATGAGTGACAGAATACATGGTTTGGGGAAACTTAAAAAGATAGAGATGATGCCACCCACGAGAAATTGCACCGTCCGTCATTTGGCACTAGGCTAGAAATTTTTACGATTGAAGCGATTGGAGAACTGAAGTGGGAGATCAACTACGGAACTGCACCAACAGAATATCTGAGGTGGTTGGTAATAAAATCAAGGAGGGGCGATCTGTTGGTTTCCTGAGGGCGCTAAATTTTTCTGCCGAAAAGCATCGAATCCAACGGCGTAAAGATAGGAATAAATCGCCGTATATCAATCACCCAATTGCGGTGGTGCATCTACTCGCGACCGTCGGTGAGGTGTTTGATGATACGACGCTAGCTGCTGCGGTCTTGCACGACACTATCGAAGATACCGAGACGACACGAGAGGAACTTGACATCACATTCGGTATCGAAATAAGGCGACTTATTGACGAAGTTACCGACGACAAGAAACTCGTGAAACAGGACCGGAAGAGACTTCAGATTGAGCACGCTCCACATCTGTCGCGAAGAGCTAAACTAATCAAATTGGCTGATCTCAGTTGCAATCTGGCAGATGTCATCGATCACCCACCTGTAGAATGGTCGTCTGAACGTCGTTGTGATTATCTCGCTTGGACGGAGAAGGTTATTGCGGGTTGTCGCGGAACAAACGACAAACTCGAACAGCACTATGACCGACTGATTCGTAAAGGACGGCAAGCATTACGCTGTAAATTAGGTAGATGAAAATGCCTCCACTGGACATCACCCCCACAAGGAGATTCACTCGACGACAGTTCCTGCGGGATAGTGCAGCAACTGCAGCGGTGACACTGGCGAATCCCTTCGGATTTCTTCACACAAAATTGCTCGCTAATCAAGTCCTGTGTGGGACACGTGGCCCGAGTCCGTATGGACCCTTGGTTCCTGCAAAAGACAAGGCTACGGGCTTGTATCTCATCATGTTGCCGCCTGGCTTCACATACACAACGCTAAGCTGGGCGGGTGATACTTTAGACGATGGCAACTCTGTTCCAAAGGGTCACGATGGAATGGCGGTTCTCGACATACGAGGAAGAGGGAGTGCAGCCGAGTACCTCCTTATCCGCAATCACGAAATCTTCGGATTAGGAAAGCCAATCGCTCCAGCATACAACTATGACAGTCAGGGTCCCGGCGGCACTGTTGTGCTTCGAATAAGCAACGGCAGGCTTTTGGAACACGTTGTGAGTCTCTCTGGAACTAGCGGGAACTGCGCCGGTGGATTAACTCCCTGGGGTACCTGGCTAACCTGTGAGGAAAGAATCATCACGGGAGGTGAACCTCACGGATATGTCTTCGAATCAACTCCCTCTCGGGTGACGACTCCGATACCGTTACCACAACTGGGTCGGTTCAGTCACGAGGCTGTTGCCGTTGATCCGAGAACCGGGGGCATCTACCTCACTGAAGATAATTCGAGCAACAATATAACCCTGGAGTCACGCAGCCGGATGCGTGGAAACTCCGGATTCTATTACTTCGCTCCAGATGACAAATTAGGAGGACTGGGTTCACTTAATAAGGGTGGAACCCTCTATATGCTCCAGGCTTTCATGCCGGGTACGGACACCGTCGTCCAAGACCTACGCAATCCAGAATGTTTATCGGAATATGACGTCAAGTGGGTCGAGATCACGGAACCAGACGCAGACCCGACAGACGGCATGTCTGGACCGTATATTGAAGGTCGCGAGAGCGGAGCCACTCGATTTCAGCGATGCGAGGGGTGCTGGTGGGACTCACGGGAAGATCGTGTCGTTTTTGTTGATACTGAAGCTGGACCAGTCTCCGCTCAGTCAGGCCATAACGACCGCGCCGAAGGTGCCGTCTGGGCGTACGACCCGAGGAAAGCATGCTTGACCAACTTGTTTGTATCACGGGGTGCTGAGATGCCATCAGTCTACGGTTCTGATAATCCAGACAACATTTCTGTTAGTCCACAAGGGGGAATTATTTTGTGTGAGGATGGAGGACAAGATGATGGCAATGGACTGGCACTCCTAGGACTCCTACCCAACGGCCAGACTTTCGAATTTGCTCGAAACATTGTGGAGATAGATAAGGGTGACAAGGTAGCACTTTCGGATGCTGGCCACAATCTGGATATCATCGGAACAGGGAACTATAGTGGCCGCGAATGGGCAGGCGCGACTTTCAGTCCAGACGGACGATGGTTATTTGCTAATATCCAGACACCTGGAATCACATTTTCGATAACCGGTCCATGGAGTAAGGGGCCTTTTTAGCATCGAGAAAGAGTGGTCCAAGACGGAGGTGAGCTATGGCAACAGGTATTCCTACTTTTCTCAAGAGAATCTTAAACTACGTGCGCGCACTGCGGGACATACCCCATGTGCTTCACGATGTGTCAGTTCGTCTCACTACACTTGAGCGGCGGACTAAGCAGCTCTCTAAGCAACTCACAGAATATGATCACCGACTCCAGAACCGTACCGAGAAATTGTCAGAGGCCATAGCAGTAACAAACAAAGAGCACCGAAACCGTACCGAGAAATTGTCAGAGGCCATAGCAGTAACAAACAAAGAGCACCGAAGACATACCAGAGCCTTGGAAAGGGGTAGTGCCAAGGTGGCTGAAGAAGTGTCGCGTACGAATAAGGTAGTGGTTGGAATTGAGCCGAAAGCTCGAGCGTCGGTCAAGGCCATGAGCGCACTAACGATCACCCTGCGCACGATGCAGAAAATGCAGACCAATGACAGAACTCATCGCCACGATCTAGACAAAAGAAACGCGAAGTGGTCCAAATTGATTAGAGGTCAGGTGTCAGCATTGATAAGACGCTTGTACATGCCTCAAGAGGGGGTTACTGACGTTCAGACAATCAAAGCGAACCGCTTCCAACTGCACTCCCAGCACGAAGAAGATGGGCTTCTAACTACCTTATTTCATCGGGCAGGAATGCAGTCAAAACGATTTGTCGAGATCGGGTGCGGACGGTCAGGCGGTAATGCGGCGATGTTTGTGAAGGAACTCGGGTGGACTGGACTTATGCTCGACATGAGCGAATTGTCAATTAAGCGACAGAGAGCATTGTACGGGCATCGGCCGGGAATGGTATCCGTGTGTGCCAAGATAACGCCAGAGACGATCAATGACATTCTTACCGAACATGGTTTTGATGGCGAAGTGGATTTGTTCTCGATTGATATCGACAGTTACGAGTACTGGGTACTGGACGCACTTAAAGTATGTCGCCCGCGGGTGTTAGTCGTCGAATACAACGCTCTGTTTGGCCCTACGAGAGCGGTGACTGTTCCGTATAAAGAATTCCCAGCGGATGCGCCGAGGCTCTATCGCGGCGCATCTTTGGCCGCTCTTGAGAAAGCGGCTCAAAGCAAGGGATATCGTCTCATTCTCTGTGAGGACGAAGGATGTAACGCGTTCTTTCTGCGTGATGATGTCATATCAGAGCTTCCTGGTATCACACCGATTGAAGCATTCCGACCCGGTTTAGTGAGGCAGTCGATTGGGGATCGCATTATTGGGGAGGACATAGACTTCTTTCAGGTTCTGAGCGAAAAAGAACTACCACTCGTAGAAGTATGAACTCCTGGTTCGGTAGATCCAAAATATGAACGATCGGGACAAGGACGGTATTGTGTGCGAGTAGGTTCGGAAGTCGTCGGTAGAATATGACACCAGTCCCTATATCCGTCGACAAGATTTTGTCGGGTCTCCTGATTTCACTGCTGTTCTCTCTTCCGTCACTCATTGCAGCTCAAGAGCGACAAGAAATTAGTGGGGTAGTCATTGATGCCGTGTTGGCAAGTCCAATTCAGAATGTTCGGGTCGAAAGCCAAGTAGAAACTGTTACGACTGACTCTGATGGTCGTTTCGCACTGGAAGTTCCTGCGGGGGATAGGTCACTCAAGTTTTTTGCGGAGGGCTATCTTGAAACAGCTATATCAGTTGAAAACTCCGAGCTCGAGGTTCGACTGTTCCGCAATACATTCGCTGAAACTGTACAGGTCGTTCCCGAGGTCGTGTCTGAGGAACGTCCTTCCGCGAGTGTAATTTCGTCTGAGCAAATCTTTCGTGTTGCTGGAAGTATCGATAATGTATTTCGTGCACTTGACACGATGCCGGGTGTTGCATCAACTGATGACTTTGGCAGTCGCCTAGCTGTTCGAGGCGGTACGCCAGACCAGAACCTGACGGTGATGGACGGAATAGAAATTCACAATCCGTACCGTCTGTTTGGAATCACGAGCGCATTCAATCCCGAAACGGTCAACAAATTCGAACTCACTGCTGGCGGGTTTGGCGTGGCCTACGGTGACCGGCTTTCCTCGCTACTCATCGTTGATAATCGACGGGGTAGTAGAGAGTTTCAGGGCGCGACCTCGCTCAGTATTACGGACGGCAATGTCGTGCTGGAAGGTCCAACACCTATTTGGGACAACGGCTCGTGGATCTTTAGCGCACGGCGAACATACTACGACCTTGTGGCTGGGCGTATTCAGAACCAGAACTTCCCATCGTTTACCGATCTACAGCTTCAAACAGGGTGGGATTTTGAGGGAGGGCACCAACTTACCCTTACTGGCCTGCGAAGTTTTGAGGATGCGGCTCTTAATATCGAGGGTGATCATCCTGGAGAGCAAGCGTCCTTCGGATCCGAAATCAAGAATAATTTAGTATCAGCACGCTTCGATGCGGTTCTTGGGACACATGCAACCTCGACCACAATCGCGTCCTGGTACCGTAACCGTGAATTTCTTGATTTTAACGGGACGATACGCGCCAACGCGAAACGATCCAACACGCCAAATGATGATGTCGCATTTGGAACAGCCAATATTGTGTTCGATAGATTGATCTCAGTACGTGACGCATCGATCCGACAGGAATTCTCGACTCAAGTGACACCCGTTCATCTTGTTAGCACTGGGTTTGAACTACATCATCTGAATACGGGTGTAGGATTTACGAGTAGTGGTGACCGAAACGAGACCGAGGCCAACGGCTCAAGTATCTTGGGCGGCACAGGATTACCCAATCAGCTTAAGTCATTGCTTGAAGGGACACGTGGTGGCTTATGGATCCAAGATATCTACCAACCATCGTCGCGGTTATCGATTGAACCTGGGTTGCGAGTAGATTGGAGCACGGTGAACGGCCGTGCAACCGTGTCACCACGTGTGGCAGCGAGTTATACCCTCGGCTGGGGGGCACAGATGCGAATGGCTGTCGGACTCTACACCCAGAGTCCAGGTTATGAAAAACTTATCCAATCTGATTACTTTATTGACCTTTCTGCAACCCGAGACTTAGGTCTCAGACACGAACAAGCAACCCATGTGATCATTGGCCTTAAGCAAGATTTTGATGCCGACCTTTCGGTCCGTGTAGAGGGCTACTACAAACGTTTCGAAAATCTCCTCGTGGGTAGATTGGAGACTGAACACGAACGGCTTCAGAGAATTGGACAGTACGACTTCCCTGATTACCTGCAAGACAGTGTTCCAATTACACCACGCATTACCAGTAACCCGACCAATGAGGCTGGAGGCCAGGCATACGGTTTCGACGTTTTTCTAAATCACACCAATGCAGATGCGCCGTTAACTGGATGGCTATCTTACACTTGGGGCCGGGCTAACCGGGAGACGTACGGACGACGTTATCCCTTCGAGTACGATCGTCGCCATGCATTTAACGCAGTTGGTCGCTACCGAATCACGAGCCGGTGGGAGGTGGCTGGAACAGCACGCATAGCTAGCGGCTTTGCCTACACCGCACCAAGGGGATTGCGTGTGTCTGCAACTCAAGATAAACACGGCAAATTGGTTCCAGAGATTGACGACACTGGAGCGTTGGTTTACACAGTTGACTATGGAGGTATAGAGAACCTTAACACTAGTCGACTCCCACACTATGCGCGGGTCGATCTCCGGGTAACGTACCAACCCGGAGGCTCTAATGGGCGATGGTCGCTCTACGTCGAGGTTATCAATTTACTGGATCGTGACAATCCAATTGACCTCGAGTCACGACTTGAACATGATTCCAGTTCAGACTTACCTCGACTTCGAGAGATTCCGTCACAAGGATTTCCACGACTTCCCACGTTCGGCTTTCGGCTACGGTTCTAAATGGGCGGCGAGTTCGGTTCCAGCACGTCCAGAAGATTTGAACGCATGCGGTTGCACATTTTTTGTTAGCATTAACAGCAATACCACTTTTGGGACTCCCAACCTTAAAACAAGGATGGGTCCAAGTAGAAGCTCATCATTCGACATCCAATTCGAGGAACTATGATACTGAGTAAATCTGAATTCATTGCATCCCTGCAGAACGAAGTTCGCATCCTTCTTCATCTCGCAAGCAAGATCGACCGTTCGACGTTTGATTATCGCCCCACGCCGAAGCAACGCAGCACGCTAGAGCTGCTCAGGTACATGAGCATGATGGGGCCGATGATGATCAGGTACGGCCTAGCCAAGGACGGCGAGTTCAATCCTGACGATTGGATGGCAGAGGCAAAGGTAGCGGAAGCGCGTGACTTCGACCAGGCACTCGCTGCGATTGCCGCTCAACCCGACGAGTACGCAAAGCTGTTCGCGGAAGTGACCGACGACGATTTCCGATCCGAGATGACTGCATTTGACGGTAGCAAGATGACACGCGGCAACTACCTGATCAATGCTGTGCTCGGAGGCTGCGCGGCCTATCGCATGCAGCTGTTCCTGTATATGAAGACCTGCGGACAGGAGGAACTCGGGACATCTAACCTGTGGCGCGGAGTCGATGCCCCGGCATCGACCGGATAGAGTGCCGAGCGAACGTGAAACCCTGGGGCAGTGTTTATAGATGGTTGCATCACGTAGAGATGTCGTTGCCAAGTATCTCGAGCACTATGCAGAGCCAGAAGCCGTTATTGGAACACGCCTGAACCGATCCACCCAGCACATTGTCGTAATTCCGGCACAAGATGAGTCCTCAACGTTCTTTAATGGTATTCAACCTGCCTTAAGTAGCGTTGTTGCTCAAGGCGAACGTGCTTTGTGCATTGTAGTTGTCAACGCCACCGACGCACAGGATGCCGAGATTCATGCCCGCAATCAATCATTAGTCGACGCTCTCAAAGCCAGAGTTGCAGCCGTCCCGATACACACTCAGAGCGAAACACCCTGTTGGTACGGTCAGGAAAAGAGGTTCGATTTGGTCGTGCTTGACCGAAATCGTGAGGGGCACCGATTGCCCAGTCATGAAGGCGTCGGGTTAGCGAGAAAAATCGGCTGCGACCTTGCACTGGCAGCTATTCATAAGGGCGCGAGTGATGCTCGGCTCATTCATATGACCGACTGCGACGTTCGGTTGCCGAAAGATTACTTTGAGGCCACCGTTCGGCCTTCAAGCGCAGCCCTGATTTACCAGTTTATTCACGAGCCGTGCGGTGAAGCCTTGATCGATGAGGCGCATGCGCGCTACGAGGCCTATCTTCGATACTACACTTTGGGTTTACGTTACGCAGGGTCTCCTTATGGCTTTCATACTATCGGGAGTTGCATCGCGATCAAACCCATCACCTATGCTGGCGTACGCGGGGTGCCGAAACGGCAAGCCGGTGAAGATTTCTATTTACTTAATAAACTTGCCAAACTTGGCCGCATTGAGACGGCAACTAGCGCACCCATTGTGATCCGTGTTCGAAATTCGCAGCGTGTCCCTTTCGGCACAGGCCGCGCAACTCACGACATCGCGAAGAACGTAGGAGCTTACCGAATCTACGATCCACGGATCTTTGATCTTGTGAAGGCGTGGCTTAGTGCTCTTCCCGCGATCGAGGGCGTATCTCCAAACCGTGCCTACGATACCGTGTGTCGCCAGGCGGGTAAGCAGCTTTCCACTAGAGACCGAGATCGTCTCAACAGGACTTTGGTTTCCATCAATGCACCGAAGGCCCTGAGTCAAGCTGCCGCGCAGAGTATCGCGATTAGAGTTCGCAAGAAATGGATTGATGACTGGTTCGATGCCTTTCGAACTCTTAAGCTCGTCCACGCCCTTCGGGATGAAGGCTTTGTCGATGTTGCTTGGCGGAAGGGGATTGCTGATGCCTCTTTCTGTAGACCGGCGGCTATGGGTAATAGCGGGGATGACACCACGGAGGGAAGTTCTTTTGAACTGTGCCGGGGCTTGGCTAGTCTGGAAGCATAGGGTTGCCCTGTTCGATGTTGTGGTGTCCCTATTGGATCGCCCACCGCGGTGCACGTGAAGGTCAGCCCATACGACGAAGTCATCTTCGCTCTGAAACATTCTCAATGGACTAGTCGTCAAATAGGAAGCAGAGGAGACAGAATGAGATTGAATACAACGGCTGTAACTCACAACAACAAATCCGGGTGCCGGTGCACTGACAGTGCAGGCCATCTTGGTGCGGGTCTTGAAACGATTCCGAGGGGAGTATTCACCATGACGAGACAGCACGTGTGGACAGTGGCGGCGGTCTTGGGTGTGCTTCTGCTGGCTCGGCCGGCCGCGGCCGGTCAAGCCTCGATGCTGGATGCCTCCGAGGCGAGTGCATTCATGGGCACCTGGACCATCGCCATGGAGAGCCCCCGCGGTGGCGACACGCGCGATCAGACCGTAGTGATCCGGGACGAAGGCGGCAAGGCGGCGGCCAGGATAGAAGGCGGTCGGGGCGGCGCGCTGGACATCACCGACATCGCAAACGACGGAGACAGCCTCGTGCTCTCCTTCGAGCGGAGCGTCCGTGGCCAGACCATTCCCATCGTGTTGACCCTGACCCTGGACGGCGAGATGATTAACGCCAGCCAGGACATCGGCGGTGGTCGGTTCACCGTCAACGGGTCCGGCAAGAAGCAGTAGCTAAAACGTTCGCCGCGCCGCGGAAGGTAGCTGAGGATACGGCTTAGCTGACCTGACTGCGCATCCGAGACAGTTGTGTCTGCTCGAAGTGACGTATGATCTAGGGTATGGCTAAGGTTCAAATTTTTCACAACAAGCATTGAAACTCGTCGGTCAATGCCGTGCGCATTGCTGACGAATTGGGAGTGGAGTTCGACGAGGTGAACTACATGCAGTCTCCCCCGGATGCTGAGACATTACGGGCGATCATCGCCAAGCTCGAAGATCCTCCTACGGCGCTGGTCCGTCGTGACTCAAAATTTAGGAAACTGGGACTCGGGGACGCCGATGTGGCAACTGAAGATCAGGTCGTCGATATTTTGGTGAAGCACAAGCAGTTGTTACAGCGGCCGCTGGTCGTGACCGGGGACACCGCCATTATTGGTCGACCCAAGGACCGCGTGCGAGCACTCCTAAGCTAAACCTCGCGACTACCTATGCCGATGCATCGCAATAAGAACGTTACGCCAACCCGCGTGACTCACCCCGTCTCCGTTGAACCGCCTGCGAGTCAGAGATAGGATCGCGCCACCCCCAGTGGGCGATGAAGCGCAAGAGTGAAGAGGTGCCGTGAAGACCTGCGAGCAGTGCGGTAACGAAGTCGAGAATTCCGTGCGGGTGTGCCCATTCTGTGCGCAACCACAAACTAGGGTTTCAGCCGAACACCGCCGTGTTTCTCGGATCAAGATACTTACTGTCAACCTTGAAGAAGGGCACCCTTTGGTCGACGAAGCTCTCAATCTGATGGAACGAAGGCTGCATGATGCTCGCCTGCAGGGCACGAAAGTTGTCAGATTGGTCCATGGCTACGGGTCGTCCGGTACTGGAGGTGCGATCAAAGTGGCGGTCCGACAAAAACTCTCATCGCTATGCGAGAGAGGCTCAATCAAGCGTTATGTTGGTGGTGAAGAGTACCTGGTTTCGGATGCAGGACGTTCATTGCGGTCTCAATATTCGCAATTGAAGTTGTCGCTAGCCACCGATCAGGGAAATCCAGGGATCACGTTGGTTGAACTCTAGCTTCTCTTTTTTTGCATGCCCGGGTGAACCGCCTTCGGAATGCCGCCGCGTGGAGTTAGAGGGGAAGTCGTGTCCCTACTGTAAGGAAGGGGTGTTCCGTTGCGAGTTAGGCCCTGTCTCGTGAATGCGGCCTTGCTTCACGTTGTTCGGCGTGTGGACTCCCACTCGTGACTTTTAGCACATTGCCAGCGTAGTTTTGTGCGGGTGTCGACATATATTTTTGAGAGGGAAGAGGCGGAACATCGAAGGGTTCGGAGTTGTTCGGTACTTTCAGATCAGGCATAGGTGTGGCCGCGAATATTTTCTGGAGGAGAGAGAAACCGATCCCTCCCAATTTGGTAGCGCGAGAGGCGCGGGCGCTATCGGTTGACAACCCCGTGTTTCCAAATGCTTGGAGCATGACCTTCGACGCTATAACGAACACTACACGATTCCTAAACGACTTTAGCATCCCTGATCGTCTCCAAGAAGCCCTGAGGCTATAGAAGTTATTCCAGACGTTCTGGGTTCCCTGACGGATTTCCTCGCCCGACATCGCGGGGTGAGGTGTTAGTAACTTTGGTCGTTTCGCCTGAGGAATCAGCCAGTGACGTGATACCGGGATACCGTCGACGCTGATCATGTTGTCACGCTGTTCGCGTTCCCACCGTTCAAAATCTAGTGTTCCCGGAAACGGTGTCAAAGTTACAAATTGCGCAAAGGTAATGTCGGATCGTTTGGCTAGCTCCGCGGTTGCCTCAAAAGTGTTTGCGCGGTCGCTTGGCAGACCAAAAATAAACGACCCGAGGATGTGGACACCATATTTCCGGAATTTCTGAAGCCGTTCGACGAGTTCCTCGCCAGCAAGGTTAAAGTCCTTATGGACGTCCTTTAATCCTTCCGGGGTGACTGCCTCGATGCCGACAAGAGCGCCTTTGATCCGAGCTTGCCTCATAGCATCTAGGAACTCCGGATCTTCAGCAGATTCCATGGTGATCTGTGTGAAGAAATTTAGGTCGCTTGGCAACTGAGCCATTAGACCCATCAGTTCAAAGCGTTCATCGCGGAGAGCTTTAAGCTCGTTGTACCTCGTTTTGTCCTCTCGCCGAGCAGCCATCCTCAAGTCTTCAAGCGTAACGGGGTAAAAATTGTCGTCTGCTAACGCGATGAATCTGAACCCCATTCGTCGAAGTTCGACGATCTCTTCAATAACGGGATTGACTTGCCGCTGACGGGGTTCTTGCCCGTCGGTACGCCACACTGAGCAAAACGAGCAGTGTTTAGGACAACCGCGGACGGTCTGCACCGATGCCCACGCATAGTTCTTACGGTCCATCAGGTCCCAACGGGCTTTCCTGAATTTTTTCGCGTCAACTCGTCCACCCTCGTAAATCTTTTTTGATGAACCACTGACACAATCTTCGATTGCTTCGCCCCAAGCGACTTCACCGTCACCTTTCACCACTGCGTGCGCGCCACCACGTTCTAGCGCTTCTTCCGGAAATAGAGTCGGATGGCTGCCACCATAGATCACCCATGCTCCACGCTCTCTGGCACGTTGCCCAAGTTGGTAGCCAACTAAGGCATTGCTCGTGTGAACGCCGATGCCAATGACGTCGCCCTTCTCAAGGCGGTTTGTATCGAACGGTTCCAGCGACTCGTCACTTAAAATCGGGTTGCCCCACTTGGAGGATGTGGCCGCTGCAAGCACAAACATCCACCGCGGTGTGATAAAAGCAGTTCCGAAGGAGAAATGACTGGGGTTGACGATATGTATACGCAAGAAACTATTCTCTTTAATATTACTAGACCATTTCAGGCCTACCGTAGTCGGAATCAAAGTTTCTAGTTGCCAGTGTACTCTGTTGTGATGTCTGCGTCGTGTGTTTGTTGTGCAAGTCCAGCACGCCACCGCCCATCCGCGTAACCCCCGTCCCCGAATTGAACCCCCTACCGCCAGCGGCAGGACCGGGATCTACACCCGTAGGGTTGTGGTCGAAGCTAGCTGATGGCGAGTACCCTGGCGAGCGAATGATAGTCAATCCGCATAGGCCGGGAGCGTGGTGAGCCGAGTGTCTTCGACCGCACCGCCGACTGTGAAGTGGTACAGGTCCTGATAGGTGGTGTCTTCAAGGCCAAGGATTTCATGCATCGCATCGTCGAAATAACAACCGATTCCGGTGCTCCTGATCCCGGCGGCTTCGGCTTCCAGATAGAGCACCTGACCGACCGCGCCTGCCTCCCAGAACAGACGGGGGTAG
>Ga0315336_1000286_pt1 | contig 174215 bp, 170 predicted proteins | sample ASW5metaG_FD_204512 | JGI IMG/M metagenome (GOLD analysis project Ga0315336, IMG submission 204512) | Ammonia-oxidizing marine archaeal communities from Monterey Bay, California, United States - ASW #5 | ecosystem: Environmental > Aquatic > Marine > Intertidal zone | place: USA: California... | reverse complement strand
AGCCGGGCGATGGCGTAACCGGCGGTTGGCACGAGGAAGATGGCCAAGAGAGCCATATCGTCGGTGAGTTGGGCCGCTTGTTTGAATTGATTGTCGTCGGGCGAACGCTGAAGCATGGCGCCGGTGGTTGGGAATTCACCTGCGAAGCGGCTTTGTTCGAGAGTGGTAGGCCGGTGTTGCTCGCCGCCGAAACAGTGCCCGAAGCCATTGGCAAGCAAGTGGTGATTGCCTGGAACGGCAGTACGGAAACGGCGCGTACGGTTGCCTTTGCTATGCCGTTTTTGAAAGCCGCGGAACGGGTGGTGGTGCTGACCGTGCGCGGCCAGACCGTTCCGGGTCCGAACGGTGAATCGGTCGCCGAGTATCTCAGGCGAAGCGACGTCGACGCCTATCCGGTGACCGTCGAAACCCTCGGTCGGCAAACAGGTGAGGCCATACTGGACGAAACACGTATGATCGGCGCCGACCTGCTGGTCAAAGGCGCCTATACCCAAAATCGACTTCGCCAGATGATTTTCGGCGGCGCGACAAGGCATATCTTAAGCCATGCGGATCTTCCGGTATTCATGGCCCACTAGGCGTCGTTGAGACCAGCGAAGGGTCTCGGCACTCGACTAAATGGTCGATCGCTAAAAAACCCTTCGGCTCCGCCTCAGTGTACTTTTTACCGGTAGAACAATGCCAAATCAAACCGCCGGGCCGCCTCAAGAGGCGCTAACACATTATTTCTACTGAAGAAAAGTACACTGAGCGTAGCAAAGGACTTTTCTTCACGGTGAACTAAATGATACCTGCCTTGGACAATCGGGCGCGCTCTGGCGCCGGTATGTCAAGTAACTCACCATAGATTTCCGCATTGTGCTGGCCGATGTTTGGTCCCGTCGTCTCGATGCGCCCCGGTGTGCCCATGAGTTTCGGAATGACGCCGGGCATGGCAAGCGGGCCATCGCCGCCGTCGTCGATGGTGACAAAGCTCGCGCGCGCCTGATAATGCGGATCGTCGGCGATATCGGCCGGCGTATAGATGCCGCCAAACGGAACATTGGCGGTTACCAGGCGGTCTTCGATTTCGGCGAAATCCCGCTCGCCGATCCAGTCGCTCAATAGCTGCTCGAGAGCATCGGCCTGGGCGATCCGATCGCGGCTCAACCGGTAACGGTCATCGGTCGCCAACTCCGGTCGGTCCATGGCTTGGGTCAGGCGCTGCCAAACCTTGTCGCCGCCGGCGGCGATTTGCACGAAGCGGCCGTCCCGGGTCTTGAACGTGCCGGCCGGCGAAAATCCAGGATTGCGATTGCCGATCCGTTCCCGGATCTCGCCGGTATCCATGTACTTGGCGAGCAGGTCGGAGGTGATACGAAACATCGGTTCATAGAGCGCCAAGTCGATCAATTGACCTTCGCCGCCCCGCGCATCGCGCTGAAACAGAGCCAGCATGGCGGCATAGGCGGCGAATGTACCGGTGTTGTAGTCGGCAGTCGGAAAGGCCGGCCGCACCGGATAGCGATCAGGAAAGCCGGTCGGATACATATAACCGGAAAAGCCGAGCGCGATCCGGTCGTAGCCGGCACGTTTCGAATAGGGACCGGTTTGGCCATAACCCGAGACCCGGATCATGATTAGACGCGGATTGATCGGCTGCAATTCGTCCCAGCCAAGATGCCATTTTTCCAGCGTGCCCGGGGTAAAGTTTTCGACCAGAACGTCCGCATGCGCGATCAGCCGGCGCAATATGTCCTGGCCTTCGGCCTGGCGCAGATTGAGTGTGATGGATTTCTTGTTGCGGGCGTCGATCCGCCAATTCAAGGGGCGCCCGGCTTGGCCGTCGCGCGGGCTGCCGCGCAGCGGATCGCCGGACCCGGGTTGTTCCACTTTGATGACCTCGGCACCAAAATCACCGAGCAAGGTGGCGCCGAATGGCCCGGCGATCAGGGTGCCGATATCGAGAACGCGAATGCCCGAAAGGGGTAGGGGACTACTCATTATTCATGTCTTCAAAACAATTGTTGTGGGAAACGACGCCGGTTGGCCCAATTGTAGTCGGGTACTGAGTGCCGATAAAGCCGACGTCTCTATTTCTTATAAATTTCGTCGGGGCCGACGATGTCGACCAGTTGATAGCCGGCCGGCTCCATGATGTCCCGGACGGAGCTGGCGGTGTTACCGGGGCCGTTCTCGACCGATAGCACCGAAATATCGTAGGCGCCAAAGTCGAAGTCGGACAGAATTGCCCGTTCGGCCCCCTCGACGTCGATCGAGCAATAATCGACGCGATCGAGTCCGTGGGTTTGCAAAAGGGTTTCGAGACGCAAGGTCGACACCATGGTCGTTCTCTCCACATGGTTCGGATGACTCCGTACCATCTCCAAGGCATCGGCAGAGTAGTAGTCGACCAAGCCGCCCATCTGGGTAAACCCCTTAGCGACCTCTCGGAACGCCATGGTGTCGTCGCGATCGGCAATTGCCGCATGGACGACGGGATTGTCGCGGATGCCGCCAATTTGCTTGGCCAGTGCCGGGGACGCCTCAACAATCACGCCGGTCCATCCCAGGGTCTTTTCAAAGAAGTAGCAATTGCTGCCGACCCAGCCATTACAGCCGCCGATCTCAACGAACACGCCGTCCCTCTTATTCTTGAAGAATGTTTCGTGCACGTATCGATCTTGCCCGCCTTGAGACAAATACAGGGGATAGTCCCCGAGGCATCGGTCGATGTGCCAAATATCTTGGCGAATGCGGCCGCGTGTATAGGGCTCGAGTTTTTGCTTTAGACAGGCCTCATAGATCGCTTTGGCCTCAAGCAGCGTCGCCTTGCCGGTTTCAGCCGTCTCCTGCGCTCGCTGGACAACGTTTGAAATGTTCATGCCGTGGAACTGACTTGTATCCAATGGTGGCATTATGACCCTTTCGTTATTCCGGGCGCGAGGATGCTAGCGAACTGGCTTTGGTCATAGCGGCAATATCCATTCCTCGGGGGAAGAGACTTCTTGCATGCCGGATATTTTCTGCTGAGTTTGACGCGACAGGCAAAACAGATTGCAGGCAACGGTTCGACCGAAGACGTTGTTGCGGTTGCCGAAGAAATTTGCGTCGTTGTAGTAGGGTGCCAGGTGCCAATAGAGCCGGTAACCGAGATCCAGCAGCGCTTTGATCAACGCCGGTGATTTGTCCCGGCGGTTGTTTTCGGCATAAAGATAAGGCCGGTACCGTCCTATGGTCTGCTTGGCGCCTTCCAGCACCTCGTATTCCATTCCCTCGACATCGATTTTGATGAAATGGCATGCGGCGAGGCCTAATCCATCGATTGTGACGAGCGGTACGCCCTCGCCGGCGGGGCGCTCGGCTAAACTAAGGCCGCCGAAATTTCCGGACACGCCATAGTCGATGTGCGGTACGGAAATCGTGCCGTTTTCGCGGCCAACGGCCGCATGCATCGGGTAAATGTTGGTCATGTCGTTCAGTGCGACGTTGGTGCAAAGCAAACCGTGGATAATCCGTTGCGGTTCGAAGGCATAAACCCGGCCTCGGCGGCCGACCGCGTGACCGAAAAACAATGTGTGGGCGCCGATATTGGCACCGATGTCGAGGACGGTTTGACCGGGCCGCACGACTTGGCGGAACAACGCAATCTCGTCCTCGCAAAATTCGCCGTAGCGGTCGAACGATCCGCCGACATAGGTATCACCGGCTAAATAGGAGACGACGCCATGGCGGCAGCGTTTGGTTCGGATGGGGCCGTTTTCCAGTAGCGGGCTGGCATCGGCGGATTTGGGGGTATTGGATTTGGTTTTGCCGGAAAAGTAGGCCGCGACCAGCGCATCCAAATCCGCCGCCCGCGCGGCGATTAACGGCAACCAGTCATTGGCGTTGATTTGCCGATAAGCATCAACCGTCTGGTAATGCGGCGGTTCGTCCGCGGACCCGAGCCAACGAAAATCCGGTCGATGAACGAGAAGGGCCCATGTCGGTGCCCCGAGCGCGCCGGCGAGATGGACAAGTGACGTATCGACCGTAATGACCAGATCCAGCGCCCCGATCGCAGCGGCCGCCCGATGGAATCCGATGATCTCGTCGTCGAGCACAATGCATCGCGGATCATGCAACAGCGGGTCGTTCGCCGAAATTTCAGTCTGAAGGCAATAAAACTGAACGCCGGAAACGGCCAACAATGGCTCCAGAAACACCGACGGAATCGAGCGCTCACTGTCCCGGGGATGGTTGGGGTTTCCGGACCAGACCAATCCGACATTCAGATAAGCGTCGCTCAGAATTTCCGAACGCCAATGCTCGACAAGGGTCGGATCGGCTTCGAGGTAAGGTATGGCAGAAGGCTCGGCCGGCCAATCGACTTTGCCCAGGCGATAGCCGAGCCCAGACATCGGGGCGACGAAATCGCATGGCGGAAAGGGTGCATCCGGCGGCAGAATCTCGTCGGCAATGCGGCATTGCCTGAACAGTTCGACCAGCGTTTCTTGGCACTGTAGGACAATGGTGCAGCCTTGCGCGGCTAGCGTCTCAAGGTAACGAGCCCAGTCAATGGTGTCGCCGATGCCCTGGTTGGCGACAACCGCCAAACGTTTGCCACTCAACTCCTGACCACGCCATATCGGCAAGTCGCGGACGCCTTCCGGTAAGATCGTCGCGCCCATGAAAGTTCTATGTTGCGGCATTTGATTATCGCCGTCGCCGCAAGACAACAGCCGAACCCGCTCGGCCTCACGTATTTCACCCGTCATAAGCAAACAATTGCTAAGATCGAAAAGCCCTTTTAAATCGTTCGGGTTCATCGCGGCAGCGCGTTCGAGATGGCTCTGAGCGGTATCGAAATCGCGGGCTTGCATGAGACACCGGCCGATATTGAGGCGATGTTCCGCGACATTCGGCTCGGCCTTGGCGAGGCCCTGATAGATTTCGGCCGCTTCCCTGAAGTGGGTTTGCCGGTAGAGGCGAAGGGCCTGATCCATCAAAGTATCGCGTGACATGGGTCATCCGAGAAGGTTGGACGATATCTGCTTTTAGCCACCCAGCATCCAATCGTCGGTCGACGTAACCTCGCGAAGGCCGGAGAGATCTTGATCCACTTCCTCCGGCAGACACAGCAGGTTGCAGGAGACGGTACGGCCGAAAACGTTTTCAGTATTAGCAAAAAAATTGCCGGGGTTATAGTAGGGCGGCAGATGCCAATAGAGCCGGTAGCCAAATGACTTGATCAAGCCGATCAAAGCGGCCGACCGGTTTTTCCGATCGTTCTCCACATAGAGCCAGGGACGCAGGCGGCGGATTGTGGCCTCGCCGCCGGCCAAGACATCGGCTTCCATGCCTTCGGCATCAACTTTGATGAAATGACAGGCAACAGGCGCTAGATCGTCCAACGTGAGCAAGTCGACGGGCTCGCCTGCGGCAGCGATGCTGAGCGACAACCCGCCAAAGTTTCCCGTCACCGTATAGTCGGGCTGTGGCACCGTAATCGTGCCCGCTTGTCGACCGAGAGCGCCGTGGATGGCATGAATTTGCGGCAGATCGTTGAGCGACGCATTGGCGCTTAACAGGCCGAAGATCCGTCGTTGCGGCTCGAATGCCAGCACCTTGCCACGCCGGCCAACGGCATGGGCGAAAAATAAGGTGTGGGCGCCAATGTTGGCGCCAACATCCAGTACGGTCTGGCCGGGCCGTACGATATGGCGGAAGAGACCGACTTCGCCTTCGGAGAACTCGCCATAAAGATCGAACGACCGCCCGACATAAGTATCGGTCGCGTAATAGGAAACAATGCCGTATCGGCATCGTCTGGTGCGGACCGGGCCGGTCGCGACCAAGGGTGCATCGGCCGACGGTGGCGGCGTCGGTCGCACATCCGCGATTTGAATTTGCTTATTTGCAGACTTCGCTTGGGCGCGCGCCTTGAGCACTGGCGCAAGCTTTCTTGTCAGCGAATGCCAATCATTCGACTTTGTCAGGCGATGGATTTCAACGCTTTGATAGAGCGGTGCTTCACCGGGGCGGGGGAACCAACGAAAGTCGCCGCCGCTGCGGGCCATCAGAAGCCAGGCCGGCACCGCCATCGCCCCGGCGAGATGGACGGGAGCGGTGTCCACCGTAATCGTCAAATCGAGTGCCGTCATCGCAGCGGCGATTTTCTGAAAACCATCAACATCATCCCGCAACGCCGTACATCTCGGGTCATGCAACAGCGGGTCGTTTGGTGCGGTATCCTTCTTCAAACAATAAAACTGTATCTCTTTGATACCAAGAAACGGTTCGAGAAAAACAGAAGCCATCGATCGGCTGTGGTCGCTCGGGTGGCTTGGGTTACCAGACCAAACCAAACCGACGTTAAATCTCTCGACATCGACGATGTTTTTTTGCCAATGCGCGACCATTGTCGGATCCGCCATCAAATAGGCATCGCCGATCGTGTCATTGGACAGACCGCGCTTAGCAACGATGTGCGTAAGTGCCGAGACGGGAACGACATAATCGCAATCCGGCACAGATTGTTTAGCGGAGACTAACCCGTTTGCAAGGTTGTTGAACCGAAACAGCTCGAACAAGACGGGTTGACAATGGACAAAGACATCAGCGCCTTCGGCGCGCAGTGTTCTGAAATGACGGGCATTTTGAATGGTATCGCCGATGCCTTGATTTGCGTGTACCAAGAGCCGCTTGCCGGCGAGCGGTTCGCCTCGCCATGGCCGGACGCCTTCAGCGGCTTCGGGTAAGTGTGCGGAATGGCAGTAGTCCTCATGGTTTGGAATTCGGTCACCGCCATGTTTGCAGGCGTTACGCAGTGCATTCTGGGCTTGGTCAATTTCGCCCATGCCCAATAATGAAGCGCCGAGAATGTGCCACGCGTCGAAATATTCCGGATAAAGGTCAATGGCCGTGCGTAGAGCCGATGCCGCTTGCTCGTAATCTCTATTGGCGAATTGGCAGCGCCCTAGATCCAAGAAACGCTGGGCGTTGGCGGAATCAAGGCGGCACAAGTCTTCATATTTCGCCGCCGCTTCTGCAAATCGCGCCTCGCGGTAGAATTGAACGGCCTCGTCATGAAGCGCGCCGCCGTCGCCGATGTTGGTGGTATCGGTCATGACTTATCGTATACTCGAATAGGCGTCATCGCGGCCCCATTGGCCATTCCTCGGTCGATGTAACCTCACGAAGACCGGCGATGTTTTGCGGCACTTGTTCCGGCAGACATAACAGATTACAGGAAACCGTACGGCCAAATACGTTCTCGGTGTTGCCGAAATAATTGGCGGCATTGAAATAGGGCGGCAGATGCCAATAGAGGCGATAGCCGAGCGTTTTGAGCCTGCTGATCAATGCGGCAGAACGATCCTTGCGGTCGTTTTCGACATATAGCCACGGGCGAAAGCGGCGGATTGTCGCCGTGCCACCCTGCAATACCTCGGCTTCCATACCCTCGACGTCAATTTTGATGAAATCACAAGACGTGAGCTCCAGACCGTCCAGAGTGAGCTGTTTTACCTTTTCACCTGTGGTCACCCCGCCCAGCGCCAGCCCGCCGAAATTGCCGGTTTCGGCAAAGTTCAACTGGGGCACAATAATTGTGCCGGCCTGGTCTCCAAGGGCGCCGTGGATCGGGCGGATCTGGGGCAAATTGTTGAGCGTCGCGTTGGTGCATAGCAAGCCAAAAACCATGCGTTGCGGCTCGAATGCCAGGACCTTGCCGCGCTGACCGACGGCATGGGCGAAAAATAAGGTATGGGCGCCAATATTGGCTCCGACATCCAATACCGTTTGGCCGGGTCGGAGCACTTGCCGGAAGAGCATGACTTCGCCCTCGGAGAACTCGCCGTAGAGATCAAAGGACTGGCCCATATAGCGGTCGGTTGCGTAGTAGGACATGAGGCCGTATCGGCATTGTTTGGTTCGGACATGACCCGTCGCCAGGATCGGGGCCGTCGTCGGCGGCGGCATCGGTCGTACCGCCATTTCAGTGTGACGCGCGCGCGTCGCCAAGTGCTCCTGAGCCCGGGTCTTGAGTTTCTCCGCCATGGCGACGATGGTGCCATACCAGTTCTTCGACGGACCTTGATGGAAAAATTCGACGGTTGGGTAAAGCGGAGAGTAGGCCTGCGGTGGCGTCCACCTCGGGTCTGGCCGCTCTCGGTTCAACAGAAGCCAAGCCGGTTGGGCTAGCGCGCCGGCCAGATGGACCAGCGACGTATCGACGGAAATCACAAGATCAAGGGCTTCGATCGCCGCCGCGGCTCGATCGAAGCCTTCGACCTCTTCCGGCACCATGATGCAGCGTCGGTCGTGGAGCAGGGGATCGTTTGCGGCTGTGCCATTTTGCAGGCAATAGATCCGGACGTCCCTTAGGGTGAGCAGAGGTTCGAAGTAGACAGATGGAATCGATCGTTCCGCGTCACCCGGATGGCCCGGGCTTCCGGACCAAACCAAGCCGACGTTCAATCGGCCGTCTTGCAGGATCGCCGAACGCCAGTGGGCAACGTGGGCCGGATCGGCCTTGAGGTAAGGGATTGAAGCCTTGACCGGAATATCACTGTGGTGTTTCAAGAAGTGGAACAGCGACGACATGGACACGACATAGTCACAAGCCGGTGCCGGCATCCGGCGCGCCACAATCTCATCGGCGACGCCGCATGAGCGCAACAGAGGGATCAAGGCCGGTTGGCATTGCAACGCGATCTTGGCGCCGGCTGCACGCAGAGGTGCCAAATATCGAACCCATTCGATGGTGTCGCCTACGCCTTGGTTGGAATAGATCAATAATGTTTTGCCTTGCAGCGGCTCGCCGCGCCATAGCGGCACGTCGCGTGTCCCTTCAGGCATTTCCGCCGCGCGCGTTACGGCTCTGTGGTTGGGTATGCGTGGGCCGGCCAACCGGCAGGCCGTGTGCAGCGCCGCTCCCGCTTTCCTGATCTCGCCGATCGCCAATAAGCATGATCCGAGATCGAGCCATGCCTCAAAATTGTCTGGGATAAGCGTCGTGACCGTTGCAAACGCTTCTGCCGCTTTGTCGATCTCCCGACCGGCGTAGAGCGCGCGACCGAGGCTTCGGCGCAACTGTACGTTTTCGGGATCGGCGTCGGCCAATTCCCTATAGACGGTTGCCGCTTCGATAAACCGCGATTGTTGGTAAAGTCGATGGGCAGAACGCATGGAGGTCACATTGGGCATGAATAATTCGAAAAATCCCGAACCTGCAATCAGCGAAAGACGGTGTTAAACACTATTGCGTCATTCTGAAAAAGAAATGAAGGCCGATCAATTGTTTGAGCCGGCACCAGCCGGCCGGCTGACAACTCCTTTAACAGTGGATTGCGATCCATGTTGCTCATACCCGCATCTCCCGGCGAACTTCTTGACAAAATATCCATCCTTGAAATCAAGGCCGAGCGCATCACGGCCTTGGGGAAACGCGAAAACGTCCTACACGAGCTGCAGTTGCTGCAGGCGGTGAGGGCGAAGTCGGTGCCGGATTCCCGGGATTTGGACCGTTACTACGCATCACTGAAGGCGGTGAACCGGGAACTTTGGGACATCGAAGATGCGCTCCGCGATTTGGAGCGCAAAAAGGCATTTGGTGAGATATTCATCGAATGGGCGAGGTCGGTCTATCGCACCAATGACAAACGATCGGCGCTGAAACAGGACATCAACCGTCTTCTAGGATCCGAGATTTTCGAGGAAAAGTCCTACAACGAAGAAAAATAGGATAATGATCCTGGCGGGCCGTTTCGGCTACGATTCCAAATGTGCGCGGACTTCTTCGAGGATATCCGGGCCGTAGGTTTCGAGCTTTTGGGCGCCGATACCGTTGACGGCGGCCAAATGCTCCAGGGTGGCCGGTTTTTCCCCCACGATTTCGACCAGCGTGGCATCGTGCAGGATGCGATAAGGTGGAATGCCTTCCGCCTCCGCCCGGCTTCGTCGAAAGCGGCGTAGACGTTCGAACAGGATTTGATCGGCGGCATCGGTGATGCCGGCGCCGACATCGCGGTCTTTAGACGTTCGACGGGAACGGACCTTGGGACCGGCGAGGTCACGGCGCAGAGTGACGGCTTGCTCGCCGCGCAACACCGGGCGGCTTCCATCGGTCAATCGCAAGCCGCCATGGCCAGCGAGATCAACCGCCAACAAGCCGAGTGCGAGCAGCTGGCGAAACACCGAACGCCAAGCCCGTTTGTCGAGTTCCTGCCCTATGCCATATGTCGAAAGCCGGTCATGGGAGAGGCGTTCGATGCGATCGGTTTCGGCACCGACCAACACGTCTATCAAGTGACCGGCGCCGAATCGTTGACCGGTTCTGTAAACACAGGACAACGCCTTTTGCGCCAAAACCGAGCCGTCATAGGAATCCACGGGGTCGAGACAGCTGTCGCAATTGCCGCAGGGCTCGGCCAGTGCCTCGCCGAAATACGCTAAAAGCACTTGGCGCCGGCAGCTAATGGTTTCGCAAAACCCTAACAGTGCGTCGATCTTGCGGTGCTCGACGCGCTTGACCTCCGGTTCAGCCGCGGAGGATTCCGCCAGATTGCGGAGCTTGATCACGTCTTGCATGCCGTAGATCATCCAGGCATCGGACGGCAGGGCATCGCGCCCGGCTCGGCCGGTCTCCTGATAATAGGCCTCCAAATTCTTCGGTAAATCGAGGTGGGCGACGAAGCGCACGTCGGGTTTGTCGATGCCCATGCCGAACGCGATCGTGGCGACGATGACCACGTCCGGCTCGAACAGGAATCTTTCCTGGTGGCGGGCACGAGCATCGGCGTTCATACCGGCATGATAGGGAAGCGCGCGAATTCCGGCTTCAACCAGCCATGCCGCGGTCTCTTCAACCTTGGCTCGGCTCATGCAATAGACAATGCCAGGCGCGGTGGGATGCTCCTCTTTAATAAAGCGCAAAAGCTGGCTGCGACTATTTTCCCGCGGCCGAATGCGGTAGCGAATGTTGGGGCGGTCAAATCCGGCCACAAACCTCGACGCGTCTGCCAGATTGAGGCGTTCGACGATGTCTTGACGCGTCGCCTCATCAGCGGTCGCCGTCAGCGCGATCAGCGGCACGGCAGGAAAATGCTGGCGCAACCGGGCGAGCTCGAGATATTCCGGGCGGAAATCATGGCCCCATTGTGAGACGCAATGGGCTTCGTCTATGGCGAACAAGGCGAGGTCCGCTGCGTTCAAGCGATGAATGAAACCGCCGCCGAGCAAGCGTTCTGGCGCGACATAGATGAGGTCCAATTGACCAGTGCGAAACGCCTCTTCGGCCGCTCTGAGTTCGTCGGGGGGCAAGGTCGAGTTGAAAGCGGCGGCGCGAACGCCCAATTGCCGTAGCCGCTGGACCTGATCCTGCATCAAGGCGATCAACGGTGACACCACCACGGCGAGTCCCGGCCGAATCAGGGCCGGTATTTGATAGCAAAGCGACTTGCCGCCGCCGGTCGGGGCCAGGACCAGCGCATCACCGCCGGCGATCATATGCTCGATGATAGCCTGTTGTTGGCCGCGAAACCGATCGAAACCGAAGATCGTGCGCAGAACATGCAGCGGGTCTGAAGCCATCATGTTGCTTAGCCGGAACACCGGTTCCATGCAAGCCAATGCAGGCCCGACTTAAGCGGATTCGACGGTCAGGATCAGATTATCGGCGTCGTCAATCTTACCGCCCCAGCCTTCGGGCACGTATATGGTCGAGGTCCCGTCTTCCAGCAGCATCGGTCCGGTTAAGTCCTGTCGGCCCGCCGCCGTTTGCCGGGCTAAGATTCGGCAATCGCGGTGGGCGCCCTGATCAAAAATCCGCGATGTTATCTCTTCGGCTTCCGTTTGGCCGTAACTGCCGGTCGACAGCGAGGGAATGCTGCCCGGCGGCGCCGCCGTACCGAGCCGGAACGAAACGATCTCGGCTTTGTGCTTGTCGGCATCGCCGAAAGAGAACAATTGTTGGTGCGCCGCGGCGAATAGATTGGCCAGGGCGGCGGCGTCGATCGCTCCGACATCCGCCACGGTAACCGGTACTTCGAAGGCTTGCCCGACATAGCGCATGTCAAGTGAATGGGTGAAAGTAAGATCGTCGTGTAATCCGAAGGCGGCGAAGTCGGCGCGCGCCGACAGCTCCATTTCGGCAAAAACTCCCCGAACTTTGGCCGGCGCGTCTTGATCCAACGCCATGAGAAGCGTGCGCGAATCAAAGCGTAGAAAATCCGCGGCCAATAGCCCGAAGGCCGACAAGACACCGGCATTCGGCGGAATGAGAATGGTACCGATGCCGAGTTCCTCGGCGATGCGCGCGGCATGCAGGGGGCCGGCGCCGCCGAACGGCACCAAGGTGTAATCCCGTGGATCTTGGCCGCGTTCCGTCGACACCACTTGCACGGCGCGGATTATGTTGGCCTCGGCGACCCGCAAGGCACTGTCGGAAATTGCCTCCAGGCTCATACCGAATTGGTCGGCGAGGGCGCTGAACGCCGCATGTGCCTTGTCACGATCGATCGCCATGGTACCGCCGAGAAAACTATCTGCCCGGACGGTGCCGCGGATGACATGGGCATCGGTTATCGTCGGCTGTTCGCCGCCGCGTCCGTAACAGGCCGGGCCCGGATCGGCGCCGGATGATTGCGGACCGACGCGCAGCATGCCGCCGTCGTCGCGCCAGACGATGGAGCCGCCGCCGGCACCCACAGTGGTGATATCGAGCACCGGCGTGCGGATCGGCAATCCGTCGACTTCGGTTTCCGCGGTGATTTGCGGTTGGCCTTGTGCCACCAAGCACACATCGGTGCTGGTGCCGCCCATATCGAAGGTGATGAGGTCGCGATAGCCGGACTGTGCGGCCTGTCGAACGGCACCGATGACTCCGGCCGCTGGCCCGGAAAACAGCGAAGTGATGGCGTTTTCCGCCATACCCTCGGCCGGCATGCGCCCGCCATTCGATTGCATGACGCTAAACCGGCCGGCAAAACCATCGGCAGCAAGCCCGGCCTCGAAGCGCTTTAGGTATTGATCGATGACCGGTTGCACATAGGCGGCAAGCGTTGTCGTGGATGCCCTTTCGTATTCGCGAAATTCCCGGGTCACCGAGGTCGAGGTGGTGACGGTGAGGTCGGGAAATCGCTCGCGAACGAGTGCCGCCAGCCGCTGTTCGTGTGCCGGCGTGACATAGGCGTTCAACAGACAAATAGCGACCGCGCGATAGTGGCGCTTAGCGTGCGCTGCCGCCAAGTTGCGCAGCACCGGTTCCGGATCCAACGCCGTGACGATCTTGCCTGAGCCGTCGATGCGTTCATCAACCTCGAAACTGTCGGCTCGGCTGACGATCGGTTTCGGCTTGCGATAGAACAGGTCGTAGATGCGGCTGCGGTTATGGCGCTGCAACAGCAGCAGGTCACGGAACCCGCGCGTCACGAGAAACGCGATTGGCGCACCTTTGCGTTCCAGAATGGCGTTGGTAGCAACCGTGGAGCCATGCACTAGATCAACGATGGCCCCCAGATCGGTATCCGCGGCAACCAGCACGTCCCGCGCGCCTTCGTCGGGGTGGGCGGGCACGCTCGGCACCTTGGCAATGGTGACAGCACCATCCTCGATGGCGACCAGATCGGTGAATGTGCCGCCGACTTCAACGCCTACACGCATGGTCGATCCTCATGGGTAGGCGCAATGCGCGCCGGTCACCGTGGCAAAGCCGCGTCTGCCCAAGGTAACGGAAAAACGATATTCACTGTCGTTTAGGACGATGGAATGGTGCAACGGCAACATGCCGGTTGTTTGCGTCGTTTTTCCGCCGAGTGACGTGAATTGCACCGTCACCGGTTTGGCGGGATCGAACCAAGCCTCGATATTGCCGCTGTCGTTTACGGCGGATGCGCCGGAGGCGAGGACCGTCAACTGGCTGCTTGCGAAAGTCACGGAATCGTTGGCTCCCTGGTAGAGTGGTGTGCGCACCAGAAACCGCTTAGTTTCCGGTTCCTCATCGCATGCTCGACGATTTTCGGCCGCCTCGATCACGAAGGACAATCGTGCGGGGTCAATGTTCTGTTTGAGTTTCTTATCCAGCTGAATCAGCAGGTCCGACAATGGCGGCTTCGGTACGTCGGCGTCGTATTTCGATCGCCATTGCTGCTCCCGCTGTCTGGCATCGGCCAATTCGGCGATCATTTCGGTGTTCTCGCGTTTCAGGTCGTCGATGTTTGCCTTTGTCCCGGTCAATTCTTTCTCCAAGCGTTCGACATCGCGCCGGGCAAATTGCGATCCGGTTTCGTGTGCCTGGTAGCCAATACCGAACAGGCCGCCAAGGACGGCGATGGTAATCAAAAGACCGAGCCAAAATTTTCGTCGCCGTTGGCGCGAACGACGCGAACGATATGAATCGAGCGGCATGAGGGAACTCCTCGAAATTTGCCATAAATGTACCCAATTGGCCTCAAAGGGCAACACCGGTATTGAAACAGCCGAAAACAGGCCTCTCGGCCGGCAGTTGCTGCATAGGCAGCCTATGATTTCTAGTAGTAGACGTATCGCCGCTTCAGTCGAATACTCTGATGGTGGCGTCGCGGCGCCACAAAAGTGCCAGGACTTGGCAAAGTCGCGCCCTATTGTCGGGTCCTGGCACGCCTTTCATCGCCGACAAACCGTATCCCTCGCCATGACCGTGCGGCCGCGGGCAGAATCCGGGCCATGGATTAGGTACGGTTGATGGATATGTCTTGCAGCCGGTCGAAGGCGTTGGCCCGGAATGCGACGAACCGTGCCGCGGCGATGCGATTGAGCGGGTCCCAGCGCACATATTTGATCTTTGCGGTTAGGCGGACGGATCGTCCCCTAAAGGCGCACGTGATCATCACATCTTGTTCCTCGCCTGGTTTGATCGGATCCGAGAACGCTTGCAGACTCAATCCGCCGAGGCTCCAATCGCCGGTGGTGAATGAGCGCGGGCCGATCGTCACCCGCAGTTGCGGGTTCAGTCGGCGTTTGTCCTGCCGCCGATCCCAGCCTTTGATGTATCGGTGCCGCGTTACCATGATTGTCGGATAAATCGGTAACCCTAACAATTCGTTGATTAAGGGTGTCGGTGGCGTGTATTCGAGTATGGTAGGATTATTTTCCCAATATTATATTTGCCGTACCCAAGCCGAGGACTTTAAGATATGATAGTCCTCTGTGATGGATTCCGCAGCCTTATCGGATGTTCTGTTGGCTGGGACAACTGGTCAAGAAAGTCGGCGCTGGTGCTCTCTTGTTATCTTGACGACAGTGGCGAAAAGGCTGAGCGCATCATTACGATGGCAGGATATTTTTCACTTGCTTCTGAGTGGGAGGGTTTTGAGCCAGAAGCGCGATCGTTTCTGGACGCTAATAATATTCCGCATTTCCATACGGTGGATTTTCATCATGGTCGCGGCTGCTTTAAGGGGTGGGACTGGGACAGAAAGTTGGTTTTTGCTAAAAATCTGTTCGACATACTTAGGCCGCATCTTGGTTTTGGGATTGAGTTTTCCACTCTCAAAAGCGTTTATCATGCACAGAAAGCAGAAGCTGGACTAAATCAGAATATTTCTGCATATGGTTTTTGCTTTTTAGGAGTTTTGGATAGGCTTAAAAAGCACGAAGGGGTTCAAAAAGTGCTCAAAGAACCCAATGCCGATATATCATTTTTTGTAGAAAGCGGAAATAAGAACGATCAAGACGTTTACCAAGTTTTTCAAAGAGCGCAGAAGCACGAGAATGGAAGCGCGCTCAAAGCAATATCGTTCGTGGATAAGAAGAAATTTACAGCATTGCAAGTTTCAGATTTTCTGGCCTATTACTCGCGTCGTTTACGTGTCCGGAAACAAAGCGATAGCCATTATTCAGACGAGTTTAAATTTTTCCATGCTGCTACAGACGGCATTGAACATATTCGCTTCCTCGCAACCGACTTCTCTGGCTAAGAAGGGTTCTTTGATAGGGCAATCTTCTTGATCGCTACTTCAAATGCTTCTCCCGATTCGTCCGCGCCCAATTCTCGGGCGGTGTCAACAAACCGCTCGCTTTGGGACTTTTCGTCTCTATCTTTTATTGCGTTTTTTTGCTTTCGGCTGGTACTTGCTCGGTCTCCAGACGCCATAGGGCTTCTCACCTTGCTTGAGTCGTTTCATAAGTCAGACGCTTGCCAACAACGCCGCGCAGCGCCTGATCGGCGCGGGCGATATCGTCAACGCCGGTTGCTTGGCGGGAATTATAGCGGAAATCAAACTCGGCAAGATACCTATGTAAATGTTTCTCGGCACAATGCTGATAGGTGCCCTTCATGCCGCGTTTGAAAACGGAAAACACATTCTCGACAGTGTTGGTGTGAACGTCGCCACGAACATACTCGCCAACGGAATGCTTGACGGTTTCATGCCGTTCGAACTGCGGGCCAACGCCGTGGTACAGCCGGCTTTCGTCAGTATGCAGAGCGGTTTCCCGCGCCACATTCTGCGACACCAGATCGTGAACGTTGATCTTGTTGGCTTGGGCCATGTGGAACGACCGGATTTGACCGCCGCGTTCGACCAGCGACAAGATTGCGCGTTTGTTGGACGGGCCAGAGCGGCCTTGCTTGGTATATGGCGGCAGATACTTGTTGCGGGGCCGTGGTTCCGCAGTCTTACCGTAATAGGTCTCGTCGGCCTCGACAATTTTGCCCGAGCCGCCCAGCGGCGACAGATCGCCACTACGCATTGCTTCACGGATGCGGTGTGACAGAAACCATGCCGATTTCAGGGTGATACCAAGAGTACGATGCAATTGATTACTGCTGATGCCCTTCTTGCTCGACGACATCAGGAAGATCGCCTGCAGCCACTTGTGCATCGGAATATGACTGGACTCAAACACGGTGCCGATCTTAACGGTGAATGGCTTGCGGCATTGATAGCACTTATAGGCACCAATGCGGGTACTTTTGCCCTTCATGGGGCTAATGCGCTCAGTGCCGCCGCAATGCGGGCATACGGGGCCGTTTGGCCAAATGCGCTTTTCGACAAAGCGGTAGGCCTCGACCTCGTCGTGAAGGTAGGGGGCTGAAAGTATCGACATGACCATATTCCTCTTCGTTCCCTTAGATATGAGGACGAATATGGGTATGTCAAGTATAATATTGGGATTATTTTCCTTGACAGCCAACGGCTCATGGTCTATCATCCGGACATACTGAACAAATGGGCTCGCGACGAGAGCCGCGCGACTTCTCCAAAACTTTTGGTCTTCAGCTTCCGATTTCCCGTCGGCCGTACGGTCCTGCGCGAAATCGGCTCAAGCTTGGGAGAGGAAAGCGTGAACGGGTTAAATGACAGGGAATCAGCCTTCGTGTCGGCCTTTGCCGTATCGCGCGATGGTCAGGCGGCGGCGGTTGCCGCCGGATACGCGCCGGGCCGGGCGCAATCGACGGCACGGCGATTGCTCCGCAATCCAGCGATCGTCGCGGCGTTGGCCGAGCGCGACAAGGAAAAACCTGCAGATGACACCGGCAAGCCGGGGGCACGCTCCCGCTCCGGCATCAACCGTATTCTCGAGGAATATGCGAGTATCGCCTTTGCCGATATTAGAGATTATTTGAGTTTTGGCGCCGATGGCGTGCGTGTCGTGTCGTCCGAGGATCTCGATGAGTTCGCGGCACGGGCCATCGCGGAAGTCCACGAAGTGCGCAATGCCAGCGGCGTGTCGGTCAAAATCAAATTGCATGACAAACGCGCGGCACTGGACAGCCTGGCCCGCCACTACGGTCTGTTTGTCGATCGTAAGGAACTTACTATAGATGCCGGAACCCTTGCCAAGCTGACGCCCGAGCAGCTCGAGCGGTTGGCGGACGAGATCGAGCGCCTTGACGATCAACCGGGTTAGCCACGGGCTCCGCAGTTTGGCTGATCGGCGCCGTCGCAGCTATGACTGGCAACGGATCGCTCGGCCCGAACAACTATGGCCTAAAGGCAAACACTGGGACACATGGCTTATCCTGGCGGGCCGGGGCTGGGGCAAGACCCGTACCGGCGCGGAGTCTATCCGCTACATGGTGGAAAAAGGCCGGGCGCGAAGGATCGCGTTGATCGGCCGCACCACGGCCGACGTCCGCGACGTCATGGTGGAGGGTCCGGCAGGCATACTTAACGTGTTTCCGGCAACCACAAGACCGATATATGAACCATCCAAAAGGCGAATAACCTTTCATACCGGTGCCGTTGCCATTGCCTATACCGGTGACAAGCCCGACCAACTGCGCGGTCCCGAGCACGATCTTGCGTGGTGTGACGAACTTGCCGCCTGGCGCCATGCCGGCGAAGCCTGGGATAGTCTCTGTTTTGGCCTTCGGTTAGGATCCCAGCCGCGTGCGATCGTCACGACGACCCCGCGACCGATTCCGCTGATCCGCGATTTATTGAGCGAAGACGGGCGCGCAACCCACGTGACGACGGGCACCACTTACGAAAACTGCGCCAATCTGCCCCCGACCTACATCGATCGATTGGAACGGACCTACGCCGGAACACGGATCGGCCGTCAAGAAATCGAAGCGGCGCTGCTCGAGCAAGCCGCCGGCGCATTGTGGACGCTTGGCCGCATCGATGCCGATAGGGTCACTGAGGCGCCGTCGCTGCAGCGTATCGTTGTCGCCATCGACCCGGCCGTTACGAGCGGCGAGACCGCGGACGAAACCGGGATCATCGTTGCCGGTCAGTGCGGCGATGGCCACGCCTATATCCTCGAAGACTTGTCCGGGCGGCATTCGCCGGCTGAGTGGGCGCGCTCAGCCATACGCGCGTTTCACCGCCATGGCGCGGATCGCATCATCGGCGAGGCGAACCAGGGCGGCGACTTGGTTGAACGGAACATTCGCGTCGAAGATCGTCGCGTGCCGTTTCGATCCGTCCGCGCCACCCGCGGCAAATGGTTGCGCGCCGAACCCATTGCCGCGCTTTACGAACAGGCCCGAGTTCACCATGTCGGTGGCTTTCCCGAATTGGAAGATCAGATGACAGGTTGGGAACCGGGTGCCGCCCAATCGCCGGATCGTCTTGACGCCCTGGTGTGGGCGCTGACCGAGTTGATGGTGATGCCACGTGCGCACAACACACAAAGGGCGCTTTGGTAAGACTGGGACAAACAGAAACGATCCTCCGCCCAGGGCAGAGGATCCGATGACGGAGTGGTACTCCGACCAAACGGCGTTGGCGGTGCCTGTGCCTTTTCGTGTCGACATGCAACGCAATTAAGGTCAGTGCCGCGTTTGCCTGCCGATCCGGTCAATTTCTTCACATAGGAGCCACATCCAATGGCCACTGGTACGCTTAGTGATTTCAAAGTTTACGAACCGCAGATGCGCGGCGCGTTTATCGAACAACTGACTCAGGCGTCGCACGCCTTCAACGAGGCGTCGCGCGGCGCGATTGCCATGACCACGGAATCGTTGGCCGGGCAATACCGCTATGAATCCTACTTCAAGAACATTGCCAGCCTGATTTCCCGGCGCGACACGTCGAGCACGGCGGCCGCGACGGCGCTGAAATTGGAACAAGGCGAGTTCATCACCGTCAAACTCAATCGAGCGGTTGGTCCGATCGATCAAACCTATGACTCGTTTCGAAAGATCGCTTCCGAGGCGGGCCCCGAGCAGATTTCGTTTCTGCTTGGAACGCAAGTCGCCAAGGGCATCGAGTTGGATCAGCTCAATGCTTGCGTTCGCTCGGGCACCGCGGCCATCGGTGCCGATGCAGCAAACACTGAGTTTGATTATACCGGCACCGGTGATTTGACCACCAGCGCGCTGGTCCAGGGACTTGCCAAGATGGGCGACGCCGCCAATCAGGTGGTTGCTTGGGTCATGCATTCGAAAGTCTATTTTGACTTGGTTGCCGCGCAAATTTCGGCCAACACCTATGAAGTGGCCGGTACGGCGGTCCGCGAATCCGCGCCGGTGACGCTCGGTCGCCCGGTCATTGTCAGCGATTCCGACGCTTTGGTGATCACCGGGTCGCCGGACAATTACCTGACGCTTGGTCTGGCCGAAGGTGCGGCCGTCGCCACCAACTCCGAACAGATCGACGTGGTTCAGGAAGTGGTGACCGGCTTGGACAATCTGGTCGCCCGTCTGCAAGGCGAATTCGCCTACAATGTCGGCGTGAAAGGCTATCAGTGGGATGTGACCAACGGCGGCGCCAACCCCAATGACACCGCACTGGGCACCACGACTAATTGGGACAAACAGGTCGCGAGCCACAAAGACGGCCCGGGGGTCCGGATCAAAACGACGTAAACTCGGTGTGGGCGGGACATAGTCCCGCCCGCATTTTTCATTCCATATTTCCGCACCGCTCAAGGGAGCTCCGCAAATGGCCAAGCGTTTTGTGTTGGTCTATGGAACGGATCCAAGTCGCCTGAAATCGGTGGCGCAGACCTACCGCGACGCCGGCTGGATCGCACAGACCAGGGATTTGCGCCACTTTCGTGTCGACCAGATCGAACAATGCGATCACGTCCGAATGCTGCAGCCCGACGGCGTCGTGGCGTCCGCCTTTCGCAATGCCGGCATTACCGTTGAAGTCGAAGACGGCGATGCCCGGTCTGCTTCACCATCCCTTGATAACATGAGCGTCGTCGCATTGCGGGCGCTGGCAAAGGCAAGGGGCGTCAGCCTGCATGCCAATTTGCGCCGCCGCGACCGCATTATCGCCCGTCTACGTGCGCAACTGGGCGCTGACGCAAATCGTTCGGAGGATCACCCATGAGCCTGATCGTCGAAGATGGCTCCGTCGTTGCCGGCGCGGAAAGTTTTCTCTCGCTATTCGAAGACCGGGTTCACGATACCAGCCAAACGACGGGCTCGGGAACGATCACCCTCGATGAGACGCCGCCGTTGGGATTTCGCGATTTTTCCGCGATTGGTGACGGCAATTCTGCCAAGTTCCTGATCGACGACGGCGGCGGCAATTGGGAGCTTTGTGAGGGCGTCTATACGGATTCCGCCAAGACGTTGTCACGTCTCCGGGTAATACAGTCATCCAACAGTGGTTCGTCGGTCAACTTTGCGTCCGGCTCCAAGGATGTCGTGCTGGTCTCGACGTCTGAGGAATATACTTTGTCATCGGCAACGGCAATCCTCGGTGAAGGCTCGCTCGCTTCGGCCGTCACAGGCGGCGCTGGCAACATTCATGACGTTGTCTTTGGGGCTGAACAGAAAGATGTTGGTGAGAACATGGCCAGCGGCACGGCCTATACGGCGCCGGCGACCGGTGCTTATTTGATGACGGCGACTGTTGTTTTTACGTCCGCGTCATGGACTTCCAGCCACGACCAATTTTACGTCGGATTCGAAATCAACGACACATTGACGCACGCGGCAGACCGAGGGAACGCGTTCGCCATGCGCGACACCGACTCGACTGAAACACTGTATTCCAATATCTGCGAGATGCATCCGATGACAGCGGGCGACACGCTTCACGTTAGTTGCAAGGTCGACGGCGGCGCCAAGGTGATTGACGTCACGGGGATGCACTTCGGCGTAATCCGGGTGCTGTGACATGAGGAGATCAAGACGATGAGACGAACAGCAACATGGTTCGCCGCAGCCGCCGTTCTGGCGGCTTTTTTATTGCCTGCGCCCGTGTCAGCCCAACCGGTCTGCGGACCGCGTGACAAGTTCTTGGACCATCTGCGCGGTAAATACGACGAGCGGCCGGTCGGCCTCGGCTTGACCGGCGGCGGCGGCGTGCTCGAGATGCTGTCGGCGCCGGACGGCAAGACTTGGACGATCATCGTCACCACGCCTGGCGGCCTCAGTTGTGTGGTTGCCGCCGGCCAAGCCTGGGAATCCCTGGACGGCGAACCCGTGCCAGAGGATGGGACATAGATGGCCGAGAACGTTTCGCGAGAGTTGGGCGAACATGACGCCAGGCTTACGGCCGTCGAGCGCGACGTGCGAGACATCAAAACCGACGTCAAAGCGATCCGATCGCTGGTCGAACAGGCCCGCGGCGGTTGGAAAATCATGATGCTGGTCGGCGGCGGCGGCGCCACGCTCGGCGGTGTCGCCACGCTGATATTGCGGAAGCTTGGAGCGCTTTGAATGACCATACCCTTCGAAACCGAAATCCTGGCCCGCACCGTCTACGGCGAGGCGCGAGGCGAGTCGCTCGAAGGCAAGGTCGCCGTCGCTTCGGTGATCTTGAACCGGATCGCGTCGAAGAAGTTTCGCTACGATGAAACGATCGTCGGCGCCTGTCTTCGTTATCGGCAATTCAGTTGCTGGAATCGGGCAGATGCAAACTTCGCGGTGGTCGCAGGCGACCGCCTTGATACGAAGACCTATCTCGACTGTGTCCAGACGGCGCTTCGAGCCCTGGAGGGGCAAGATCCGACCAACGGTGCGACCCACTACCACACCAAAACGAGCCGACCCGCGTGGTCACGCGGCAAGGCACCGTGCGCCGTCATCGGCCGCCACAAGTTCTTCAACAACATCGACTGAAAGGACCATCGTCATGATGCCAGATAGGAAAGTCGGCGTAGGCGCCGGCGTCGGCGGGGCCATCGCCTTACTTAGCCATTGGGCGCTTCAGGAAGCAACGGGCCTGCAAATGCCTGACGAAGTGCTGATCGCCTGGGGCGTGCTGTGCACGTTCGCGGTTTCGTATTTGGTCCGGAATGCGGAGAGTTGAAATGTGCGTTCTCAGGCCAATCGTGGTCCTTGGCATGCTTGCCCTGCTCGCCGCTTGCCAGACCAGCGGCCGCCAAATCTATGCGGACGCGGCGCAATCCTACACGATCGCGGTTGAAGCCGGATCCTATTTGGTGACATCGGGGCGCATTAGCAGGCAAGAGGGTGCCAAGTGGTTGCCGGCCGTCGACGCCGGCGAGGCCTGCCTCGGTGAAATGAAAGTCGCTGTGGCGCTTGATGACGACGACAAACTGGCCGTCGCCCGAGTCTGCCTCGATGGCGCGCTCAATAAATTGCAATTGTTTTTCGCAGAGGTGCAATGATGGATCCGCAGCTTGTATTGGCCCTTGCCAAAGTCGGCATGGATGCCTTCGACATGATTGAACGGCATGTCGACGGCCGTGAGGTCACGAACGACGAACTCGACGCTTTGGAGGCGCGGGCCAAGGGCGCCGCTCAGCGGTTTCGGGATCTGGTAACGGTGGATGTGAGCGATCAGTAACCGGTCTAGGTGTCGATATTGGAATTTGCCGTATAACCCAGCGCTTGACTAAGTGAGGGGTCTAGGTTGGCTAGAACCGCATCGCGATCGTCGGGCGGAAAGTCGTCGAGCGTCAAAGGGGAAAGATTCGCATCGCGCTTCGTGGTATCGAAGTCGTGGGATTGAGGCACGTGTTTGAAGTCTTTAATCGTACCAACCCGCGGCATTCGAAGCACCGTGGCGAGACTTGAAAATGCTAGCTCATCGGATCCGAGCAAATCTTCATACCGGATCAGCGCAATCCTTTCCGGATCCTCCGCGGCGAGCGCGCGCCAAGTGCGGTAGTAGGCATTCCACTCTTGCAGGTAGTGATGGTCGACGGCAGGCCATTTGATTCGGTTTGCCCAGGATTGGTAGCTTCGATACCAATGCAGCGGCTCGCGAACGACCACGACCACGGCGTCGATGTGGACCCCCTCGTTCTGAAGCAACGTCCAAAAACTTTTGGCATCTTCAGCCGAAAGTTTTGACCGATATTGCCGTGTCGGTATCAACGAATTGTCCGCATAGAGTCGCCAATGCTTATGTCGATAGTGCGAGCGCCTGTTGGCGTTTCGAATTCGGGCGCCAGGGAAGTTGGAACGTATCAGGTGCTCCAAATAATTGGTGCCGCTCCGTTGCAGGCCATATAGAAGACACGATGATTTTTGGGCCGCTAAGACATAATTGACATAACGGTTCGCGAGATATTTGCCTTCGAGTATCTTTTTATGCGACCGGTCCAAAAGGGCACTCGGGCGCATATCGATGCCGCGGTAGCGTGTTTTAACCATCCGTCACCCTTCTTAGCCGGACCAATCGATTAACCAGCCGGCATCGCCGGGCCGCTGGAACGACTCGACTCAATATGCCCACATCGCACCACATTCAAAGTACAAATCTCACCTTGCCGCAAAGTTAAAATCGGCACAGGGCAATAGCCGCTTCGATTTCATGTCATTGCTCTTGCCGGCTATGGCGACAAGGCGCCGGGAGCGGCTATACTGGCCGTGAACGGGAGTGGGAGCGTTCCATGGCCGATTTGGCCGACGGCTTACACGTCATCGTCAAGCGCGATTGCCCAACGTGCCGGCTGATCGAACCGGTGCTTGCCGCAATGGCCGCACAGGATGGCGCGTTGACGGTTTACTGTCAGGACGCCTCCGATTTCCCCGCCGATTTCCATGGCGTTGTCGACGATCGCGGGCTCAGGCATTCCTATGGCCTGGACATCGAGATCGTACCGACCGTGATTCGCGTGGCAGAGGGCCGGGAAACCGCACGCACCTATGGTTGGCACCAGGGCGATTGGCGGCAGATCACGGGAATTGCCGATCTCGGTGCCGAATTGCCGGAAAGCCGGCCGGGGTGTGGCTCGTTGAGCGTTGAACCGGGAACGGCGGAGGCGCTGGCGGCACGTTTCGGTGATGCCGGCCTCAAGTCCCGCCGTGTGGTGTTGGCGCCGGCTGAGGACGAGATCGAAGCTTGCTTCGACCGCGGCTGGTCCGATGGCCTGCCGCTGGTGCCGCCGACCGAGGAACGGGTGTTGCGCATGCTGGCTGGCACGGCGCGCGCCGGTGACGAAGTTATCGGCATCGTGCCGCCGGACATGGCGCCCTGCACAGTCGAAAAAATTGCCGTCAACGCCGTCATGGCCGGTTGTCGGCCGGATTATTTGGCCGTGGTAATCGCCGCTGTCGAGGCGGCTTTGATCGAAGAGTTCTGCATGCATGGGCTGCTGTGCACGACCATGTTCTCGGGGCCGATGGTGATCGTCAACGGGCCGGTCGCCAAGGCGATCGGCATGAATTCGGGCATGAATGTGCTGGGCCAAGGCAATCGTGCCAACGCGACGATCGGCCGGGCGCTGCAACTGATTATCCGCAATGTCGGCGGCGGCCGGCCCGGGGAGATCGACCGATCGGCTTTCGGCAATCCCGGCAAATACACCTTCTGCTTCGCCGAGGACGAAAGCGAGCCCGGTTGGCCGAGCCTGGCCGAGGATCGCGGTCATGATCGAGACGTCTCGACCGTCAGCCTGTTTGCCGCTGACGGCATGCAAGGCGTGGTCGACCAAAAATCACGCGATCCGGAATCTTTGGCGCGGTCCTTCGCCGCCAGCCTCAGGGCCGTCGATCATCCCAAATTGGCGATGGCCGGCGACGCGTTTTTGTTGATCGGTCCCGAGCACCGTCGTGTCATCCGCAATGGCGGCTGGTCGAAAGCTCAGTTCCATGAGCGGCTCGAGGCCTTGCTGCAGCTGCCCGGCGCCGAAATGATCGCCGGCGCCGGTGGCATCGCCGAAGGCCTGCCGGAATCATTCAAAGACAAAACAATCCCGAAATTCCGCCCAGGCGGCCTCAATATCGCCGCCGCCGGCGGTGCCGCGGGCATGTTCTCAGCCATCATCGCCGGCTGGGCCGCGAGCGGCGAGACCGGCTCCATTTCAGTGACCAAGGAGATAGCCTCATGACCAACCAACGGGTCGTGCTCGACCCGACGGCCGAACGCGCGCCGCCGGAGCGGGCATTGTTGCCGCGCCCATCAGACTTGGAAGGGCTGACTGTCGGTCTGCTCGACATTTCCAAGCCGCGGGGCGACATTTTCCTCGATCGGCTGCAAGAGAAGCTGAACGACCAGGGCATCGCGGTGAAACGGTTCTGCAAACCGACCTTCACCCGCACCGCGCCGCCCGGCTTGATGCAGGAGATTGTCGGCGATTGCGATCTGGTCGTCGAAGGCCTGGCCGATTGAGGTTCCTGCACGTCGTGCTGTATGCATGATCTGACGGACCTGGAACGGCGCGGCATCCCAAGTGTTGGTGTTGCTTCAAGCGAATTCACCGGCGCCGCCGAGGCGCAGGCGCGCTCGCTCGGCTTCGACGCGGCAATGATATTCGTGGCCCATCCGATCCAAGACCGCACGGATAGCGAAATGCAGACCCTGGCCGATCAGGCGTTTGCCGATATCATGGGCCGTCTGTGTGAAGGCGGCGGCGGCGCGGTATAAGCGCGCCAAAGATTGGAGGAGGCGGCACCATCGCGGGCAACGGCAAGATGAACGGCCACAAACCGCCGGGCCTTTCCCAAGTTCTGGGATTCTCGGCGGGTCCGGCGGTTCCCACCAACGAAGAGCTTGCCTTCGATTTGGAGGCCGCATTGACCTCGGTCATCGGTGTCCGCACGCTGATACCGTCGGATGCCTTCACCGCGCCTTTTCTTGGTACGGAACGGGAAGGCCACGGCATATTCATTGCCGAGCCGGACCTGTTCATCACCATCGGGTATTTGGTCGCGGAGGCCGCCGACGTCATGTTGACCTTGGCCGACGGTCTCGAACGGTCGGCGGAGGTCGTGGCTTACGATTATGAAAGCGGCTTCGGCTTGGTGCAGGCCGTGGCACCGACCGGTGGCTTCCCGCTGGCCCGCGGATCTACCCAAAACCTTGACGTCGGCGATCCGGTCATCGTCGCCGGCCAGGGCGGCCGCCACAACGCGATCGCCGCCAAAGTGTCGGCCAAGCGCGCCTTCGTCGGCTATTGGGAATATATGCTGAACGAGGCGATCTTCACCACGCCGGCGCATCCGAGCTGGGGCGGTGCCGCGCTGATCGGCCAAGACGGTACCTTGCGTGGCGTCGGCTCGCTTTACGTGGAAGACGCCGGCGAACACGGCGTCCGCCGCCAAGGCAACATGTTCGTGCCGATCGACGAGCTGGAGCCGATCTTCGACGATCTGCTGACCCACGGCCGCAGCCGGCGCACGCCGCGGCCTTGGCTTGGCCTGTTCACCATGGAGGTGATGGACCATCTGGTGGTGGCCGGCGTCGCGCCGGACGGGCCGGCTGACCGCGCCGGCTTCCAGACCGGTGACGTCATTGTCAGCCTGAACGGCCGCACTATCGACGACATGGCCGACTTCTACATGCATCTCTGGACCGTCGGCCCAGCCGGCATCCAGGTCCACATCACCATCCTGCGTGACGACGACGCCGTCGACTTGCCCGTGCAGACCGCCGACCGCTATTCCTTCATGAAGCCGCCTGGCGGCGCCTGAGCGGGCTTGCATCGCGTCCGTTGACGTCGGACTATGCTGCGAAACCTAAGCAGCAATCGGAGGTCTAGGGAATGGATGTACGTGCCGCGGTAGCGCATAAGGCGGGCGATCCGCTGACGATCGAAACCGTGCAATTGGAGGGGCCGCGGGCCGGTGAGGTGCTGGTCGAGATCAAGGCGACCGGCGTCTGCCATACCGATGCCTTCACCTTGTCGGGGGCCGATCCGGAAGGCATCTTTCCGGCCATCATGGGCCATGAAGGCGCCGGCATCGTCGCCGAGGTGGGCGCCGGGGTGAGCGGCCTGAAGCCCGGCGATCATGTCATACCGCTCTATATTCCGGAATGCCGGCAGTGCCCGTCCTGCATGTCGGGCAAGACCAATCTTTGCACTGCGATCCGCGACACCCAAGGCCAAGGCGTGATGCCGGATGGCACCAGCCGGTTTTCAATGGGCGGCGACAAGGTCTTTCACTATATGGGCACGTCGACGTTTGCCAATTACACCGTCTTGCCGGAAATTGCCTTGGCGAAGGTGCGCGAAGACGCGCCGTTCGACAAGATCTGCTACATTGGCTGCGGTGTTACCACCGGCATCGGCGCGGTAATCAACACGGCCAAGGTGAAGCCGGGCAATAACGTAGTGGTGTTCGGCCTCGGCGGCATCGGCCTCAACGTCATTCAAGGCGCGCGCTTGGCCGGTGCCGACATGATTGTCGGCGTTGATATCAACCCGAAACGCAAAGCCTTGGGCGAGGCCTTCGGCATGACCCATTTCGTCGACCCGTCCGACATGAAAGACGACGAGGTGGCGCCATATTTGGTCGACCTGACCAAGGGTGGCGCCGATTTCAGCTTCGAATGCATCGGTAACGTCAATGTCATGCGCCAGGCGCTGGAATGCTGCCACCGAGGCTGGGGCGAGAGCATCATCATCGGTGTCGCCGGCGCCGGCCAGGAGATCTCGACCCGCCCGTTCCAGCTGGTCACCGGCCGGGTTTGGCGGGGCACAGCCTTCGGCGGCGCGAAGAGCCGCAGGGACGTGCCGAAAATCGTCGATTGGTACATGGACGGCAAGATCAACATCGACGATCTGATCACCCACACCATGCCGCTTGAGAAGATTAACGACGCATTCCATCTGATGCATGAGGGCGAATCAATCAGAAGTGTGATTATATATTAATATCAGCCTCTTGAGGAGGTTTGGTGAAGTAAAGGCTCCTGAGCGATACCGCTCGGGAGCCTTTTTCTTTTGGCTGATTGCGATCAATGCCACGACAATGCCACACCAATTTAAGCTTTGTTCGGGCACTTGTTGCTAAGGTCAATGCCATCACGAGAACCCGCTCGGTGAAGCGATTTGCCGGCCCTCGGTCGGCGACAGGGTTCAGGATCATGGATGGCGACAGGGTTCCGGGGGTGGCGCATTAAGGCCACCCCCGGTTTTTTTATTGTGAAGAAAAGTCCTTCGCTACGCTCAGTGTACTTTTCTTCAGCTGAGATAATGCGTTAGCGCATCTTGAGGCGGCTCGGCGATGCGCTAACAAGTTTTTTTTGTTTGCAACAAAATTCGCCTTTCAGGCGAAATTTGTTGCGGTCTCTGATCATGACCAAAGGTCATGATCAGTCACAAAATGATTAAATCAGACCGCCGGGCCGCCCCAAGGCCTGATTTAGCGATCGACATTTTATGCCCTGACGAGGGCCGAAACCCGCTCCCGCATCGCACCATCAATGGCGAGGCTCTGTTCGCCCTTCAGATAGACCGCCACACTTTCCGCCGTAGCGATGCAGTGATCGTCCTTGAAGATGCCGCTGCCGATGGTGCAAGAGCGGGTGCCGAGGCGGATCATGCGGGTGCCGACACGAACCTCACCCGGCCAATGCGCCTCTTTCAGATAATCGATGGCGAGGCGGGCGATTATCAGCCGGGTCTCGTCACGCAACTCGGGCAGCACGACTTCATGCATGTAGGAGACGCGGCCGGTTTCCACATAGGCGGCGATGGCGACATTGTTGATATGGCCGCTGCCGTCCTGGTCGGAAAACCGTACCCGATCGGTCATCCAAAATGCATAAATTGTCGGATCGGTGAGGTCGAACTGGCAGTCGGTCATGAGGTCCGGTCTCTTATTTGAACTAACGATCGCCCGATGGTCTTAGCGGAAGTGAGCGTCTGGCGCCAGAACCCGGCGTCGACCGTTGACCGCTACCGATGAATCCTTAAAGCTGGGCTGCCCGTACCTTGAATCGAAGGCATGCCCGAATGGAAGAGACAGACGCCGGCGCCTGGCCGGCGGCGATTTTCAGCGCGATCAAGGCCTACGACGTCGGCCAGGTGGCCTATGTGCCGGATGCCGGCCACACGGCTTTGATTGACGCCTGCATTGCTGATCCAACGATCGAGACGATTTCGCTGACCACGGAAGAGGAAGGCGTGGCGCTACTCGGCGGCGCTTGGCTCGGCGGTCAGCGCGGCGTGTTGTTGATGCAGTCGAGCGGCCTCGGCAATTGCATGAACATGCTTTCGCTGGCCAGGAACTGCCGCTTTCCACTGCCGATGCTGATTACCATGCGCGGCCAATGGGGCGAGTTCAATCCCTGGCAGGTTCCTGTCGGCCAAGCCGCCGCGGATATGCTAAGGCTTGCCGGATCCCTGGTGTTTGACGTCGATCGCCCAAGCGATGTCGCGGAAACCGCCGATACCACGTTGAAAATGGCCTACGAGGGACCCGCCATGACGGCGATGTTGATTGCGCAGCGTTTGATCGGCACCAAGTCATTCGGGAAATGACGATGATGGATCTGAAACGAAGCGAATCCTATCCGCTGCGCCGGCGCGCAGTAGTCTCCCGCCTGCTCGACGAGCGCGGCGATATGCTGGTGGTTGCTGGCCTTGGCGCCTGCGCCTGGGATGTCACGGCGGCCGGCGACGATCCGCTGAATTTCCCGTTGTGGGGGGCCATGGGCGGCGCCGCGATCATGGGCCTCGGCCTCGCCTTGGCGCAGCCGAGACGGCGGGTCATGGTGATCACCGGTGATGGCGACATGCTGATGGGGCTCGGCAGCCTGGCGACCATTGCCACAAAAATGCCCGGCAACCTCACCGTCGTGGTGCTTGATAACGAACGCTACGGCGAGACCGGCATGCAAGCGACACACACCGCCCACGACGTCGACTTGGCCGCGGTCGCCACCGGGTGCGGCTTGACCCAGGTATCGACAATCGCCGACGACGCGGCACTTGAGGCAGCCTTGCCAAGCCTCCGTCGCGGTAACGGGCCTATTGTCTCGGTCATCAAGGTACGTGCTGAGAATTTGGCGTTCGTGTTGCCGCCGAAAGACGGCGCCCATCTGAAGGATCGGTTTCGCACATCGCTGTTGGGCAGCGCTGGCTGAGCCCCGTGACGTCGCGTTCGCGCCAACAGGCGGCGCGGACGGCATTGTCTGACCGAATGGCCTTCGATTATAAGAATAGCAGCGGCGGGCGGCGATGGCCGAACGGCGAGGGGGGCTAATGAAGCGCTACTCAATCTTTAGTCTGGCGCGCAATGCGCTGGACTATCACCGGAACTGGCAAAAGGCGTGGCGCAGCCCCGACCCGAAACCGTCCTATGACGCCGTCATCGTCGGCGGTGGCGGCCATGGCCTCGGCACCGCCTACTATCTCGCCAAGGAATGCGGCCTCCGAAACATCGCCGTGCTGGAAAAGGGCTGGCTCGGCGGCGGCAATACCGGCCGCAATACGACCATCATCCGCGCCAATTATCTCCAGGACGAAAGCACCGGGATTTACAAACACGCCCTCGATCTTTGGGACGGCTTGAGCCAGGAGCTGAACTTCAACGTCATGTATTCCAAGCGCGGCGTGCTGCACTTGGCCCACAACCAACACGACCTGAAGGAATTGGGCCGCCGCCATAACGCCAATCGCATGATGGACAACGACCTGGTCTTTTTGACGCCGGAGCAAATCAAAGCCTTCGTTCCGATCATCAACATCTCGCCCGAGCTGCGTTACCCGATCCTCGGCGGCAGCCTACAGCGGCGCGCCGGCATCGCCCGCCACGACGCCGTCGCCTGGGGCTATGCCCGCGCCGCCGACGCGCTTGGCGTCGATATCATTCAGAACTGCGAAGTTACCGGATTTCGGATCGAAGCAGGCCAAATGCGCGGCGTCGAGACCAACCGCGGCTTCATCGGGGCGCCCAAGGTCGGTTGCGTCGCCGCCGGCCATTCCTCGGTCCTGGCGGCAATGTCCGGCCTGCGCCTGCCGATCGAATGTCACCCGCTGCAGGCCTTGGTCACTGAACCGATCAAACCGGTTTTGGACACCGTCATCATGTCCAACACTGTGCATGTCTATGTCAGCCAGTCCGACAAGGGCGAGTTGGTGATGGGCGCCGGCATCGATGCCTACAACGGCTACGGCCAGCGCGGCTCGATCATGCCAATCGAGCATTTGCTGGCCGCCGCCATGGAACTTTATCCGATTTTCTCGCGATTGCGCTTGATGCGGAACTGGGGTGGCATTGTCGACATCTGCCCGGACGCCAGCCCGCTGATCACCAAGACACCGGTCAAGGGCCTGTATTTCAATTGCGGCTGGGGCACCGGCGGCTTCAAGTCGACGCCAGGATCAGCCCATGTGTTCGCCCACACCGTGGCCAAGGACGAGCCCCATCCCCTGGCGGCGCCGTTTCGCCTGGAGCGCTTTGTCAGCGGCGATCTGGTCGATGAAAACCTTGCCGCCGCGGTCGCTCATTAAGGTCTTGAGGGTTCGAAATGCTGCTCATTGATTGTCCCCATTGCGGTCCCCGGTCGGAACAGGAATTCGCCTATGGCGGCGAAGCCCATATTGCTCGCCCGACGGATCCAGATCGGTTGAGCGACGCGGAGTGGGCGGATTATCTGTTCATGCGCACCAACACCAAAGGGCCGCATTATGAACGCTGGGTCCATGCCCATGGCTGTCGGCGCTGGTTCAACATGCTGCGCAACACGGCGACAAACGAAATCTTGGCGATCTACAAAATCGGCGATCCGCGGCCGAATCTGCCGGCGTCTCGAGACGGCGAAGGCAAGCGGCCATGAACGGGCGCCAACGATTACGGGACGGCGGCCGGATTGACCGTGGCCAGTCGATCGGTTTTCGGTTCGACGGAAAACAATATTGGGGCTATCCGGGCGACAGCCTGGCGTCGGCCTTGCTGGCCAACGGCGTGCATCTGGTTGGCCGGAGTTTCAAGTACCATCGACCAAGAGGCATTTTCAGTGCCGGGCCGGAAGAGCCCAATGCCCTGGTACAGCTCGAATCCGGAAACCGCACGGAGCCCAACGTACGTGCGACCGTCATCGAGCTCTATGAGGGCTTAAGCGCCCGCAGCCAGAATGCTTGGCCGTCGCTGCAGGCCGATGTCGGCGAGCTCAACAACTTATTCGGTCGGTTTTTTCCGGCGGGCTTCTATTACAAGACCTTCATGTGGCCGGCGCCGGGCTGGAAGCTCTACGAGCAAGCGATCCGCCGGGCCGCCGGCCTCGGGCGCGCGCCGCAGGAATCCGATCCGGATCGATATGAACATCGCTATGCCCATTGCGACGTGCTGGTTATCGGCGCCGGGCCGGCCGGCCTCGCGGCGGTGCGGGCGGCAGCGACGTCGGGCGCGCGTGTCATCTTGGCCGATGAACAAAGCGAGTTGGGCGGCGCCATCCTGTCCGGCGCCGACACCATCGACGGCGCGCCGGCGACGCAATGGCTGGCCGAAGTCACCGCCGCGATGGCCGCCCAGGACGATGTGCGACTACTGCCCAAGACCACGGCATTCGCCACTTACGATCACAATTATGTCTGTCTGCTGGAACGGGTCACCGATCACCTGTCGCTCGCGGCGCGCGACGCGGCGGCCGCGCTGCCGCGGCAGCGACTTTGGAAAGTCCGTGCCGCGGAGATCGTTTTGGCGACCGGCGCCTTGGAACGGCCGCTGGTGTTCGCCGACAACGACCGGCCGGGCATCATGCTGGCTGGCGCGGTCCGAAGCTATCTCAACCGCTACGCCGTCAGTGCCGGCAACCGCGCTGTCATTTTCACCAACAACGACAGCGCCTACCGGACCGCTCTCGACCTCCGCGGGGCCGGCGTTCACGTGACCATGGTCGATACCCGGCCAGATCCGACGGAACGGCCTTTGCCGTTGGCGGCATTCGGCCAGGGCGTCGAGATATTGGCCGGTCACGCCATCGTTGAAACCCAAGGGCACAAACGCGTCAATGCTGTCAAAGTCGCGCCGCTGTCGGACAATGGCAAGTCTCTGAATGGTAAGGCCATGCGCTTGGAATGTGACCTGGTCGCCATGTCGGGCGGTTGGAACCCAGCGGTGCATTTGTTTTCGCAGGCCACCGGCCGCTTGCGTTATGACGCCGGACGGAGCCAGTTTCTGGCCGACACCGGGCCGGCCGGCTTGCGGCTGGCCGGCGCCGTCGACGGGCGGGACAGCTTGGCCGATTGTCTAAACGAAGGCTGGCGCAAAGGCGCGGCCGCGGCCAAGGCTGCGGGGTTCAGCAAGGTCGGCCGAAAACCAAGGTTTGCGACCGACGATGATGACACGGCCGAGGCCCAAGCCAAGCCGATCTGGCTGGTACCCGGGCTACGCCCGATCGGCCAGGGCGCCAAGCATTTCGTTGATTTTCAAAACGATGCGACCGTCGCGGACGTGCAGCTGGCCGAGCGGGAATCTTACTTGTCCGTTGAGCATCTGAAGCGTTACACGACGACCGGTATGGGCACCGACCAGGGCAAGACCGCCAACGTCAACGCCTTGGCGATTCTGGCCGCTGCTCGCGGCGTACCGATCGCCGAGGTCGGCACGACAACCTTTCGCATGCCCTATACGCCGGTCACCACCGGTGCCATTGCCGGGCGAGACGTAGGCGCACTCGCCGATCCGCTGCGCAAGACGCCGATGCACCAATGGCATGTCAACGCCGGCGTGATCTTCGAGGATGTCGGCCAATGGAAGCGGCCGTTTTATTATCCGCGGGCCGCCGAAAGCATGGATGATGCGGTCACTCGGGAGACCAAGGCGGTGCGCACCAGCATCGGCATCTTGGATGCGACGACGCTCGGAAAGATCGATATCCAAGGGCCGGACGCGGCTGAATTCCTGAACTGGGTCTATATCAACGGCTGGAAGACACTGCAGACCGGCCGATGCCGCTACGGTTTGATGCTACACGAAGACGGTATGATTTGGGACGATGGCGTCACCGCCTGCCTCGGCGAGAACCACTATTTGATGCATACGACAACGGGGAACGCGGCGCCGGTCTTGGCCTGGATGGAAGAATGGCTGCAGACCGAGTGGCCGCATCTCAAGGTTTATCTGACCTCGGTGACCGAGCATTACGCCGTCGCCAATATCGCCGGCCCAAATGCCCGCCGGTTGCTGGCGGAATTGGCGACCGACATCGACTTAGGCCCCGAGGCTTTCCCACATATGAGCGCCCGCCATGGCATGGTCGCCGGCATTCCGGCGCGGGTCTTTCGGGTTAGTTTCACCGGCGAATTGTCCTATGAAATCAACGTGGCGTCTTCTTTCGGGTTGGCGCTCTGGAATGCCTTGATGACCGCTGGCGAGAAATACGATATCACGCCGTTCGGCACCGAGGCGCTGCATGTCCTGCGTGCGGAAAAAGGCTATCTGATGATTGGACAGGACACCGACGGCACCATGACACCGGCCGATGTCGGCATGGCGCGGATGGCCTCGACAAAAAAAGATTTTTTGGGCCGCCGCTCGTTGGCCAGGCCCGACATGCAGCGCCCCGACCGCAAACAGTTGGTCGGCCTGTTGACTGACGATCCCAATCTGGTGCTGGAAGAGGGCACTCATCTGGTCGACCACTACCTCCGGCAGCCGCCGATGACCCATGTCGGCCATGTCACGTCGAGTTATTGGAGCCCCAATCTCAATCGCTCCATAGCACTTGCCGTGGTCAAAGGCGGCTTCGAGCGCAAGGGCCGCAAGATCAAGGCAGCACTGGCCGATCGGGCGGTAGAGGCGACACTTGTCGATCCGGTGTTCTTCGACCCGGACGGGAGCCGGATGAATGGCTGACCGTTTCTGGCGCCAAGGGCCACTTACCCATCTCGGTTTGGCCGGCCGGCCGTCCGCCGATGGCGCGACGGCGGGTATCACGGTGTCGGAGCGGTCCTTCCGCGCCGCCATCAATATTCGCGGCGCCGCCGATCGGCTTGATGATTTGGAATCGGTCATCGGCTTGCCGTTGCCGGTCCAGCCGCTGCAGTCGGTCAGCGGGGATCGCATCACCGTGTTGTGGCTCGGTCCCGATGAATGGCTGTTGGTGGTCGAAGATGCCGACGGTGCCGTGGCCGAGCAGTTGCTGATTGCCTTGCGCACCGGTTTGACCGGGCCGGGGGTCGCCGTGACCGATGTCTCCGATTCCTATGCGGTGATCGGCGTCAGCGGTACGAACGTTCGGGACCTTTTGGCCAAAGGCTGTCCGCTGGATCTCCATCCGTCCAGATTTAATGCGGGCCAAGTCGCGCAGACCCTCGTCGGGCGCGCCGATGTGATCCTGCATCAAATCGATGACACGGGCTTCGAGCTCTATGTTCGCCGCTCTTTCGCCGAATATCTCTGGCTTTGGCTGGAAGATGCCGGCCTGGAATTTGGCGTTGCCTTGGCCACGGGCTAAGATTGCCTGACACCCGAGGAAGGACAATAGAATGATCAAACGATTCTCGTCGCTTTTTGCCGGCCACATCGATCTTGGCGACTTGGGCCAGAACGCGACGCCGGTCAACGAGCGCCGTTATTCCAACGATGAATTACTAACGGTCTTCGACAAATCCGAGGCCATGGCCCGCTGTATGGATGAGTGGGGCTACGACAAGCTTTGGTTTGCCGAGCATCACTTTCAGCACGAAGGCTATGAGTGCATCCCCAACATTTTAATGTTCGGCGTTCATCTGGCACACGTAACGAAACAACTGCGGATCGGCTGCGGCTTCAATATCACGCCGATGTGGCATCCGCTTCGGCTGGCGGAAGATTATGCGGTCGCCGATTATTTGACCAAGGGCCGGGTCGTGTTCGGCGTCGGCCGCGGCTACCACACGCGCGAGGTCGAATCTTTGGGCGGCCCGATGATGGACAAGGAAGCCAATCGGGAAATCTTCGAAGAACAAGTCGACATCCTGTTCAAGGCCTTCAATGAAGAATCGTTCTCCCATAAGGGCAAGCATTATACCTTGCCGGAAGAAGTGCCTTACCGCGGCTATCAGTTGAAGGAATTGACCTTGGTGCCGCGGCCCTATCGGCTGCCGGTGGAATGCTGGCAACCGGTCGTCAGCGCCACCGAGCGTGGTCTCGATTTCATGATCAAGCATGGCATCAAGGGCGTGATCGGCGGCGGTTCGGCGTTAATGGCGCAGAGTTCCGTTACCGCTTTCCATGAGGCCCATACTCGCGCCGGCATCGACACCAAGCTCGGCGAAAATCTCTGCTTCGGTATTTCCTTCCATCTGGCGCCGACCCGGGAGCAGGCGATCCGCGAAGCGACGCCCTATTTTGAGGAGCATGCCAAGATGTTCGCTCCTCTGGGATTCCTCGGTAAGTTGGAGAAAGACCAAGTCGAGAACCTCGCCCGGCGTGGCGGCATGGCCGATGCCAGGCTGCCGTCTCTCGAACTATCCTGCGACAAGGGCGCCTGGTACTGCGGGCCCGCGGAAGGCTTCGTGGAGTTCCTGCAGGAGCTTGGCGAGAAGTTCCCCGGCCTCGAGGAAGTGAACGTGCAATCCTCCATGGGCACGCCGGAAGCGGTCATGCTCGAGCAACTCGAACAGTTCGGCCGGGACGTGATGCCGAAGGTGGTTTGAGGGCAGGGGCCCAGAACACTAGATCTATTAGGAGACACCATGACCACGGCCAATTGTTTCGGCGACGCGGAGACCTATGACTACGCGGCCATTCTCGACGAGCTCAACCGCTATCTGCGCCTGAAAGCGACGCCGATTGGCATGAAGCGGTTCAAGACCGTGGCCGAGATGGAGGCCGTGCCGCGTATTCGCCGGCCGAACCCGGCCGAGAAACTGGCCATGGACCAAATTGTCGGTCAAAGCCGCTGGATCGGCTATACCATCGGCGTCACCATGGACAATTTGATGGGCGCACAGTGTGGCGCCGTGGTTGGTCTGCATCCGCCCGATGAAGAATGGCTGTCAGGCGACCGCATGCACGGCGTCTGGTACGGCACCTTGGAAGACAGCGCGGCGCATCAGTCGGCTATGACCTGCGCCTCCTATGGCGACTATGAAGCGGTTGCGACCTCGCCGCTGGTATCCGGGCGGCTTGATAATCCGGACATTTGCCTGATCTACATGACGCCGGGCCAGATGATTACCTTCATCAACGGCCTGCAATACAAGAACTACAAGAAGTACGAATTCACCTGCGTCGGCGAAAGCGCCTGCGCCGATTCATGGGGCAATGCACTTGCGTCCGGCGAGCCGTCGGTGTCGATCCCGTGCTATGCCGAACGCAAGTTCGGCGGCGTCCAGGACGATGAAATGCTGGTAGCACTGCCGCCGAGCTTCCTACCCGGTGTGGTCGAAGGCCTGGCGCAACTCAGTCGAAACGGCCTGCGCTATCCGATCCCCAATCACGGCATCCAAAAGTCGCCGCTCGACAGCATTTCGAAAAGTTACGGGTAGTTATCGTCAAAAAGTCCCTCGGCTTCGCCTCGGTGTACTTTTTGCCGGATCAAGATGCGCTAACGCGTTATTGAAACTGAAGCAAAGTACACTGAGCGTAGCGAAGGACTTTGCTTCACGGCCGCTTAACCGAGCCAACGCTTGCGGCGACGGTAATGCTTGACGTCACGGAAGCTTTTCTTCTCGCCGCTGGCGATACCGAGATAGAATTCCTTGATGTCGGCATTCTCGCTCAGGCTCGCCGCGTCTCCTTCCAGCACAATGGCGCCGTTTTCCATAACGTAGCCATAGTCGGCAATGCTCAGTGCTAGGTTGGCGTTCTGTTCGACGATCAGGAAGGTGACGTTCTCCTGTTCAACCAGAATTTTGATGCGGCCGAAAATGTCGTCGAGAATCATCGGTGCGAGGCCGAGCGAGGGTTCGTCCAACAGGATCACGTCCGGGTCGGACATCAACGCGCGGCCAACCGCCAGCATCTGCTGTTCACCGCCCGAAAGATACCCGGCTTGGACAGTGCGGCGTTCCTTCAGGATCGGGTAATAGGTATATACGCGGTCGATGTTGTCGCGCATTTTTGCGGCCGATCCCAGTATATGGCCGCCGGCGATGAGGTTTTCTTCGGCCGAGAGATGCTCAAATACGCGCCGGCCTTCAAACACCTGAACAATGCCGACCTTGACGATTTCATGGGCGAATTTTCGATCAATGCGTTCGCCGTTGAATTCGATGGTGCCGCGCGTGACCTCGCCACGTTCCGGGCGCAATAGCCCGGAAATTGCCTTCAACGTGGTCGTCTTGCCGGCACCGTTGGCCCCAAGCACGGTAGTAATCTTGCCTATTGGGGCCTCTATGGAAACACCCCGCAAAACCAGGATGACGTTGTTGTAGACAACTTCGATATTGTTAAGAACCAGCATGGCAGGGCTCATACACCAAGAAAATTGACAAAAAAAGGTGGCCGATCCGGACGCCCGGACCGGCCAAATTGATCGTGGTTTATTCGCCCTTCGCGACCATTTCCATAACCACCTCACGGTAGCCATGCATCCAGTCGCTGATGGGCTTAAAGCCATTGCCTTCGACCTGGAAGATCCGGACCCAACCGCCACCTTCATGATCGGCGGCCGTCACTTCCAGCGGCGGCAGCATGCCACCGAGCGAGAAGTCCTTGATCTGCTCAAAGCCCTTGGCCGCATCGGCGCCGGTAATATCGGCGCTGCCACCCTTTGCCTTGACGGCATTTTCGATAGCTTTTAGATGCACGGCGGCAATCAACAGACCGCGGTTGTAGTACACGGTCGAGTCCATTTCCTTCGGCGCCGACTTGCCTTCGGCTTTGTACATCGCCTTGATGTCACGCAGCACATCATAGTCGGATCCGGCACCGGCGAACTGCATAACATAGTAGCCTTGAGCCTTGTCCCAGCCCCCGGCGCCCATAATGTTCGATTCGCCCGCGGCCCAAACGAAACCGATCATCTTGTTGAGCGGATAGCCGTTGCGGGTGAATTCGTTCAAGGCAACTGACGGCGCCTTGCCGAACGTATGGTTGATGACGAAGTCGGCCCGGTAGCGGCGGGCAATGTCTTGGACCTGAACCTTCATCTCGACACCCGGCGGCGGTATCGCGAATTCTCTCAGCGTGAAGCCCTCTAATTCCTTCAGCTTATGCAGAATCGGTAACGGCTCACGTCCGGCGGGGTTGTCGTAATAGATGTAGGCAATTTTCTTGCCTTTGAGGACGCCGCCAAGCTGTTCTTTGGCAAAATGCACCGCTGCAGCGCCTTGTGACCAATAGGTGGCCGCAATTGGGAACAGATACGGATACTTTATGCCATTGGCCGCCGCGGCCGAACCGAAACCGGGGCTGGTGCCCGGAATCTTGTCTTCATGCAGAAGCGGCGTCAGTGCTTGGGTGTGTGGCGTGCCATAGATGCCGACGACTACCGCACCGGCCTGCTTGAAGCGCTGATAGGCTTCCATGCCCGGCGGCACTTTATATTCATGGTCGATTTCCATGACTTTAATCATGTGGCCGCCAATGCCACCTTGGGAATTCTTCAGCTTGACGTAATCGTGGTAACCCGGACACAGGAACGTACCCACGGTTTGGGTCGGCCCGGTCCGGTCGCACTGCAGACCGACGACAATCTCGCCGGCGGTCACGGTACTGGCCTGCAGGGCTGCGACCGAGATCACGGTTGCGGCCAACAAGCCAAATCTAAGGTGCCTCATACTATTTCTCCCTGTTATAGTTTGGCGCTCCCACAAAGATGTGTAGCCGGTAAAGACGTCAATAAGAGAACGGCCACACGCGAAAGTAGTTTCTTATATTTTGCCACAGTCTATTCAATCCTTCCGGTTCGACAACCAGGAAAAAGATGATCAGGCCGCCAAACAGGATCAGGCGCATTTGCGCGATGACCTGCGCCAAGTATACGCCATCGACGAAGAATACGCCGACATTTTCCATGAAAATGCGGATGACGATCGGCAGCAAGGTGACGAAAACGACGCCGTATATCGTGCCCAGTACCGAGCCCAGGCCGCCGATGATCACCATCGCCAAAAAGTCGATAGATATGGGCAGTTGGAATGCCTCGTAATTGGCAATTCCGAAATAGTAAGTGTACATCACGCCACAGACACCGGCATAGAAGGACGAGATGGCAAAGGCCAGCAGTTTGTACCGGTAGACATTGATGCCGATGATTTCGGCGGCAATGTCTTGATCACGGATGGCAATGAATGCTCTGCCAATTCTGCTTCGCACCAAATTCAACGTCGCCACGATGGCGATCGCGCTAAGCGGCATAATGAAAAAGTAAAGCTCGGCCTGGGTATTCAAGACGCGGCCAAAAATTTCTGGACGGGGCATTTCGATCGAGGCTTGCACACCGCCGGAAATCGCCGGCGTATGGTTCAGCACCCATTCAATGATGAACTGTGCCGCCAGGGTTGCGATCGCTAGGTAAAGCCCCTTAACCCGCAGTGACGGCAATCCGACGACCAAACCAATCAGCGCCGCCATAACACCGCCGGCGGGCAGGGTGACCCAGAAAGGCGCATCCAGTTTGGTGGCCAAATTGGCCGCCGTATAGGCGCCGACCGACATAAACGCCGCATGCCCGATTGATATCTGTCCCGTATAGCCGATCAAGATATTCAATCCCAGCGCGCCGACGATGGCGATCCCGATCAAATTGATGATCGACAGATAATACTCGCCGAGGAATATCGGACAGATCAGGAAGAATAGAATAGCAAATCCGATCACCGCCGCCTTGCCGATCGGCAGCGGGTAAAGCGCCATATCGGCCCGATAGGTCGTCTTATAGTAACCGCTCTCGCGATGGAACATGCTCTAACTCTCTCCGTCGCTCAGATGCGTTCGATAATCGGTTTGCCGAAAATACCATAGGGCCGGATCATCAACACCAGGATCATCAGGACATAGGGCGTAAAGTCTTTGGTGCCGCCGCCCACATAAGGATCGAGATAACCCGCGGCCAACGCTTCCACCAAGCCAACGACCAGACCGCCGACAATGACGCCGACAATAGAATCCAACCCGCCGAGGATCACGACCGGGAACACTTTGAGGCCGAGTTGGGCCAACTGGGTATCGACACCGATTGCATTGCCCCAAACAATTCCGCCCAGCAGTGCCACAACGCCCGCCAGCATCCAGGCAAGCGCGAAGTAGCGCTCGACATTGATGCCCATGGCCATTGAAACTTGGTGGCTGTCAGCAACCGCCCGCATGGCCACGCCTTTGCGGCTTTTCAAGAAGAACCAGCCGAACACGGCCAAAAAGGCGATGGAGATGACGGCTCCCAGGATATCGATCTGTGACATAAAGAATGGGCCCCAGATCACCGGCGCCTGTTCAATCGGCAGGTTGATCGGGCGTGTCTCAGCGCCAAAGATCAATGGCCCAAGTCCGCGGAACATCAATGCCAGTCCGATCGTCGCCATGATGATCGCAACGACATCGCGACCGATCATGCGGCGCAACACGATTCTTTCCAACGACCAATTGAAGCCCAGCATGAAGGCCAATGCCACGCCGATGGCGGCCCAAAGCGGGAATCCGTACAATGTCATCATCGAAGCGACAACGATCGCCGCTATCATACAGAACTCACCTTGAGCGAAGTTGATCGCGTCAGTCGATTTGTAGATCAGCACGAACCCTACTGCGACCAGCGAATACATTAGGCCGGTCAGAAGACCGTTGCTCATCAATTCAACAAGAAATTGGAGTTCCATCTTAAGTGCTCCCTAGGCCGCTTCGTCGATCGTCATGTGGGATTCGACTTGTGACCGGCTGCCATCTTCGAAGGTGACGTCAAGCGCCAGCTGCACGTCCTGCCGGCCGCCGTAAATCGCCTCGATGACAGGTGCGTATTTCTCGGCAATGACCCCGCGGCGCAGTTTTCGCGTTCTGGTGATTTCGTTGTCGTCGGCGTCGAGATCCTTGGTCAACAGCAAGAACCGTTTGATGCGGGAGACTTCCGGCAGTCTAAGGTTGATCTTGCGGATCTCATCGGCGATCAATTTTCGGACTTCGTCCTTTTGCGCCAGATCCATGTAGTTGGTGTAGGGCAGGGCCAGGCGTTCCGCCCATTTACCGACGGCCTCGAAATCGATGGCGATCATCGAGGCTACGAACGGGTGGCCGTCGCCGAACGCCACCGCTTCGTTAATGTAGGGGCTGAACTTCAGCTTCAGTTCGATGAATTGCGGCGCAAACGGCGTGCCGTCCGTTAGTTTGCCGACGTCTTTGGCCCGGTCGATAACCACAAGATGCCCGTTTTCATTGATCAGCCCGGCATCGCCGGTGTGGAACCAGCCGTCGGAGTCAATAGCCTCCGCGGTCTTGTCGTCCTGTTTGAAATAGCCGCGAAACACGCCGGCGCAGCGGACCAGAATTTCGCTGTTGTCTCCATCGATCCGGACGTCGACGCCGTTGCACGGTAGACCGACGGTGTCCGGATTGGCCTCTCCGTTCGGCTGCAAAGTGGCTAGACCACTTAATTCCGTTGAGCCATAGACCTGTTTCAAATTTATGCCGAAGCCGCGGAAGAAACGAAACACATCCGGGCCCAACGGCGCGCCGCCCGTGTAACACCAACGCGCACGGCGCAGGCCAAGTTGGTCCCTGACCGGGCCATACACCAAGATTTCACCGATGGCATGCATCAGTTTCAGCCCGCCGGAAATCGGCTTGCCCTCGAACTTCAGGGTTTCGGTTTTTTCCGCCACGTCTTGGAAATAGGAAAATACTTTACGCTTCAGCCGTGACGCATCCGCGCCCTTGAGCAGTAACGTCGACAGCATGCCTTCCCAAACCCGGGGCGGCGCGATGATGCCGGTCGGGCCAAGATCACGCAAATCCTGCATCAGGGTTTGCGGACTTTCCGGGCAGTTGCAGGCACTGCCGATCATTATGCTGACGCACAATCCATAAAGCCCGTCGCCTACCCAAGCCATCGGCAGGTATGACAGAAAATCATCGCTTTGCCGGACATCTTCATGATCCAGGTAGATTCTGGTCGTAAGGATCAAATTGTCATGGCTCAGCATCACGCCTTTTGGCTGACCCGTTGTGCCGGATGTATAGGCCATCAAGGCAATGTCATCGCCGGTTACCTTGGCGACTTCGTCCTCAAAGTAACTCGGTGACTTGGTTCTGAATTCGTCACCGAGTTCCTGCACTTCGTTGAAGGACTTGACTATAACATCGTCATAATCCGTCATCCCGCGCGGGTCGCAGTAGATCAGCCATTTCAAGGCCGGCAATTGCTCTTTGATCGACAGGATCTTGTCGACCTGTTCCTGATCCTCGGCGACGATCACCTTGGTATCCGAATGCTCCAAAACAAACGCCAGCTCAGACGCGATCGCGTCCTGGTACACCGGCACCGATTGCCCACCCAGGCACATCGCGGAGAGCTGTGCCCAATAGAGCCGGGGACGGTTGTTGCCGATGACCGAGAGTTTGTCGCCGCGAGCGAAATCGAGCGCCGCCAGGCCAAGGCTGAACCGGCGGGTATTTTCAACGTAATCGGCCCAACTATATGTTCGCCAAATGCCCAGGTCCTTATTTCGCATGGCCGGCAGTGACGAAAATGAGGCGTCGGTTTCGTTGCGCAGTAAATAGCCCGGAATTGTGTTTGGTTCTGCCATAACAACCCGCTCCTAGTGGCTGGATCCTAAATAAGCTTCGATCACGTTCGGGTCGTCGCGGACCTCGTCGGGTGTGCCTTCGGATATTTTGGCGCCATGGTCGAGCACCGCGACGCGGTCCGAAATATCCATGACCACGCCCATGTCATGTTCGATCAAGACAATCGTGTTGCCCCATTCCACGTTCACGTCCAGGACATAGCGGACCATGTCCTCTTTCTCTTCCTGGTTCATGCCGGCCATCGGCTCGTCGAGCAGCAGAAGGGACGGGTCCAACGCCAGGGCTCGGCCGAGTTCGACGCGTTTTTGCAGACCGTAGGCCAAAGCGCCTGCCGGTGTTTTACGCAAATCGGTCAGCTTCAGGAAATCGATGATCTCTTCAACCCGTTCGCGGTGCCTAATTTCCTCGCGCTGGGCCATGCCCCAATAGATGAACGAGGAAATGACACCGGATTTCATGCGCACGTGACGGCCCAGCATCAGATTGTCGAGCACGGTAAGACCGCGGAACAAAGCGATGTTCTGGAAGGTCCGAGCAATGCCCATATGGGCACGATCGGCCGGCGCCGTATTCGTAATGTCCTTACCGTCGAAGGTTATGGTGCCGTCGTCCGGGTGGTAAAATCCGCTGATCATATTCAACAGCGTGGTTTTGCCGGCACCATTCGGACCGATAATTGAGAAGACTTCGCCTTTACGGACGCTGGTCGATGCATCGATTACAGCACGAACGCCGCCAAAGCTTTTGGCGACGCTTTGAATACTGAGCGTAATGTCGCCCGGATTCGATGCGGTTGGCATCGTAATATCAGTCCCCCCTGGATATCGGTTACAATCTTATTATTGTTGGCGGGATGATAGCATGCCGTCCGGATGTTCCAACCCATTTCGAAAAAAAAGCCAGAAATGTGCTTGAAACGGCAGAATTCAGCGCTATTGGCTACAGACCGGGTCCAATTTAGTCATGCGCGAAGCCGCGAGTTTTCGGGATCGTAGGCCGCCTGATCAAGAATCCTGGCGTCCTTCCGTTCGCCCAATACGGTGATCGACAAGGGCGTATCGGCGACTGCCAAGTCCGGCTCCACATACGCGAAAGCAAGACTGTTTCCAACGGCATGGCCATAGGCACCGGAAGTAGTGACCCCTACTAAACGACCGTCATGGTAGATAGGCTCGTTGCCAATGCAATCACCATCTGTAGCGCTGACGGTCAGATAAACCAATTTCGTTCTCGGGCCCTCGTTATGGCGCGCGCTTAACGCATCGCGGCCGACGAAATCACCCTTACCCATGGCGACGAAGCGGTCCATATCGGCTTCGATCGGCGTGACCTCGTTGGTCAGTTCGCCGCCCCAGCCCCGATATCCCTTTTCCATACGTAGGCTGTTCATGGCATAGGCGCCGAAATCGCCGACGCCGAGATCGGCACCGGCGGCCATGACCGCGTCGTAGAGCGCGACCATACCGGCCATCGGGCAATGCATTTCCCAGCCGAGCTCACCGACATACGACACCCGCAAGGCCCTTAGGCTCTGGCCGGCAACGGTGATTTCCTGCGCCGTCATCCACGGAAAGGCCGCATTGCCGAGGTCGGCGTCGGTCAACGGCGACAACAGCGCCCGCGCGTTCGGCCCGGTTACCAGCAGGATACCGAATTCGTCGCTGACGTTGTCGACCTGCAGCTGTTGTCCGGCGTCGGCGCCATGAACCAGGAAGTCCTTGTCGCGTAGTTCCGCGACTGCGGCTGAGGCCAGGTAGAAATGGTCGTCGGCCAGGCGTGTGACCGTGACCTCGCCTTCGATCATGCCGTCGGCGGTCAGAATATGGGCGAGCCCAATGCCGCCTTGCCGCTTGGGAAGCTTGTTGGCCAGCAAGTGATCGAGCATGGCTGCCGCATCCGGGCCGCGCACGTCGAATTTGGCAAAACTGGAAATATCGGCGACGCCGACCCGTTCGCGTACCGCCCGGCATTCTGCTGCCACCCATTGGAACACGTTGGTCCGGCGATGGCCGTATTGCTCGGTCGCGCCGATCGGAGCAAAGCATTTCGGCCGCTCCCAGCCGGCCACCGCGGCATAGAGTGCGCCCTTGGCTTTGAGCTGTTCATAGAGCGGGCTGGTGCGGATCGGGCGGCCGGCGTCGCGATACTCGCCGGGTTGGCGCAACGTATACATTTGTTCGTATTCGTCATGTGATGTCGACAGCGCGTAATCGCCGACCGACCAGTCGCCGAAGCGCCGCGGATCGAATGGTGCCATGTTGATTTCCGCCTGGCCTTGGACCATCCATTGCGCCAGATATTTGCCTGCTCCGGCACCTTGTGAAATACCGATGGAGGCGCCACAGGCCATCCAGAAGTTGCGCAGGCCGGCCGCCGGCCCGAGCAGAAAGGTGCTGTCCGGCGTATGCGTGATGAGCCCGGAAATGACTTGGCGGATGCCGGCATCGCCAAACAACGGCAGGCGTTCGGTCGCCTTTTCCAGCCACGGCATGATCGGATCCATCTCCGGCGGCAACAATTCCCGGTCGAAAGACCAATGCACGCCATCCATGAAGCAGGCTTTCGATCCTTGGGTTTCGTAGGGGCCGATTAGGAGCCCGTTCTGTTCCTGGCGCAAATAGGCGGAGCTGTAGGGATCACGGATCACCGGCAGCTCGACGTCACGGACTTTCAGTTCGTCGATCGCTTCGGTTACCACATATTGATGGCGCATGTTCACGATCGGCACCTTCAATCCGACCATGGCCCCGACCCGGTCGGCGAAGCTGCCGCCGGCATTGACCACATGCTCGGCGGTGATCGTGCCGTTCTCGGTAACGACGTCCCAGTCGCCGGACGGCCGCCGGTTGATGGCGGTCACCCGATTGTTGCGGTAGATCTCGGCGCCGCCGGCCCGGGCTCCGATCGCCATGGCTTGGGTGGCGCTCGACGGGTCGACATGGCCGTCCGAGACCGTATAGGCGCCGGCGATCACGCCGAAAGTCTCGAGGAACGGATGCATGCGGGCGATCTCATCGGGCCCGATGATGTGCATGTCGTAGCCGATCAGTTTCGATTGGCCTTCGATATGACGGAACCAGTCCAGTTCATCGGTTGTCGTGGCCAGGCGGATACCGCCGCAGCCGTGCCAGCCGGCGGATTGGCCGGTCTCCGCTTCCAGCGCCGGATAAAGCTGCGTGCCGTAATGGTGAATGTGGCCGATCGACAGGCCGCCGATGAAATTGGGACATTGCCCGGCGGCATGCCAGGTCGATCCCGAGGTGAGTTCGCCTTTCTCCACCAGAACGACGTCCGACCAGCCCTCCTTAGTCAGATGATAGAGCAAGCTGACGCCGAAAATTCCGCCGCCGATGATGACTACGCGTGCCTGATCTTTCATGAAAAGCGCCTCCGGATTCGCCACCGGCAAATACTATGCGGAGCGCTTTGTCGGCGCACCCTTTTCTATGCGACCAGGGCTGGCGTCTGGAGGACGCCGCGTGCCGTCAATCGAGCTCGGCCACGAAAACGGTCATGGCCGTGGCCATGCCGTCGAAATCGGGATTGTAAGTCAGCCGGCAAAGCGGCCGGCCCAATGACTTGGCTAGTGTCATGTGATTGACGGAGATCTCTCCATACAGCAGGCCATCCGGATCGGCTTTCAGCAAGGCGCGCCGCCGATCGGCCGCAAGTTTGTAATGCGGCGTGTATCGATAGGCACCGCCGTGCCCATAATGGGGATTGTTCCGGCCGTCGACCGGTAGGGCCACATGGGAAATGCCGGCGACGTGGTCGTCTTGATGGCGCGGGCTGCGGGTCTCGACCGAGCGACCGTTGACCCGCTTTGGCGGCGCCGGCGGTTGGTCGGAGGCGTACCACAGCAACCGGCTGCCGATCGGCGTCCTATGCAGCAAGAATTCCTTGGCGGCCGACGCGTCGATGGTACCGTCGTCGGCGCTGACGGCCATGAAGACGGGAACTTGTAGGACCGGGCCGTCGGCGGGATCGCCGAGCCCTTTGCTTAGGCGATAAAACTGGCAGGCGGCGTTTGAAGCCATGGATTCATATTTGTAATAGTCAAGGTCATCATGGCGGAAGACCCAAGCCAGTTTCGGCACGGCCCAAGCAAGTTTCGCTGCCGGACAGGAAAGGGCAATCGTGTTGTTTGCGGCCCGCAGCCCCGGCGCGACGGCGATGAGGCCTCGGATAGGGCCGTTATCGCCTTGCGCGAGAATGCGTTCCACGGCCAAGGCCGTACCGAGAGAATAGCCGCAAATAACGATGCCTTTCGTGACCCGCGCCGCAAGTGTGTCAATTGACGCCTGAACCGCCTCGACCCAGTCCGTGTAGCGCGCAGTAAGCAGGGCTCCGGGCGTGATGCCATGCCCCGGCAGCAACACCGATTGAACCACATGGCCGGCGTCGCGGAAGCGACTGGCCAAGTCACGCATGATGAACGGGCAGTCCATCAAGCCATGCACCAGCAACACGCCGAGGCCGTCGAAGCGCTCGCCGGCAGACGATGCATCGAACCCCTCGGGTCCCCACTGAAAGGGCAGGCGGTTTTCAAGGATGTCCGCGGGCAGGGCGCCGCCCGTGGCCCGATCGAGCGCGGTGCGCAACCGGTCCACGTAATCGGTGAAGTAAGCCTGTGGACCGGGCAGCGGCATGGTGTCGTGGACCGGGTGAAATCGCTCCGGACCGAACAAAGGCGTCAGCCAGTCTTTCTCAGGCGCGTCGCGACCGATCGTCCGTTCCTCCGTATGATCGAAACTTGCTCCTGACAACAGATGCACGCACGAGAATATTACCAGTCACCGTCCAATGAAACGTTGATTGGCCGCCCGGCGCGAGTCAGGTTGTCGCATTCGCCATGAGAGGGAGAAGACCGTGAGCGCTTTTCGTATCGTTATCCTGTTTGCGATGGCCAGCTTTCTGGTGGCTTGCCAGACCGGGCAGGGCGGCTTTGCCGCGCGGAAATGCGAAGAAGCCGGCCACGCCAAAGACTCGCCGGCCTTCAAGCAGTGCGTCGACCAAGCCTACGCGGTCGAACGCGCCAGGGCCAACCGCTACCGCAGCGGCGGTCCGTGAGCGGCGCGTGCGTTCGGCATCACCTTGACGTCGGGGTGGTTCGGTTTCTAGGATAATTGTTGCGTTCGTTCTTTAGCATCCAATGGAGTATTATTCCGATGAACGAGACCCAGAAGTTGCTCGCTGACAAGGTCAACCGCCTCACCCAACGCCTTGAATTTAATATAAAAGATCCTTCTCGCACAGATATTGAGAATGCACGTTCTGGCGTTCAACTTGCCGGTTTGTGCGAGGTGCTGGAACGTATCGTTCCACACCCGACGTTTTCCGCTGAAGAACGGGTGGAACGCCTAGCGCGCGTGGTCGACGGTGCGACGCCTGATCCGCGCCTCATGGAGCCGGAGATCGTCAAGTTGGAACGCCTTGTGGCACGCATCGATGAGCTAATGCCGGTTTCCGGTCTTTCCGTACATGAGAAACTTGACCGGCTCGGCCAGATGTTTGCCGCGGCCTTCCCAGACTCGGTGAAAAACGTAGGCTAAGCCTACGGACGGCACTCGGCGTTCGGTGATGCTCGCGACAGCCTCCAGTGCGCGACGCTTTTATCATGGCTTGTGGCGCCTTGAATCCGATGCCGAGCCGCCCGCTTATTTAGACAACGGTAGTGCTTTACCACCGTTTCTTTGCCGTCGATTGGCCTTTGGCGATCCTGTCGTTAATCTTGACTGCAGCTGGGCCGCCGCGATGGCGGGCGATGATCAATCAACCGTTGAGATGATTGACGTCGGCGGGCGTCGTCTGCACTGCAGTTCGCTCGGAATCTCTCCCAGCGTATTCGACATACTTCCTGTTGACGGTCACAGCGTCGTAGAGCTAACACACCAACGCCGTGACGCGCTTAATCGAGCACTGACGCACCTTTCGGTGCTGGACGACAGCGCGTTCGCTATCGACATCGTTGCGAACTTCATCGGCATGCTGGTGTGGGTCAAGTCGGACGGACCGGGCGGGATCACATCTTCATCGTTCCCGCAACTCCCCCACCTGACGATGATTACGGACCGGGTCCTGCATATCCTTCTGCCCAACACGCCGACCGGGGCAGAATCGACCTGGGCGCTTGCCGAAGATCTGGTCCACGAAGCGCTTCACCAGCAGCTCTCTGTCACGATTCTCGAGCACGATGTGTTCACCGCGGACTACGAGGCGGCAACTGGACCAAAGATAAAGATCCAATGGCGCGATGAGACATGGACGCTCGACCGTGCTTTGCACGCGCTGCATGTCTACAATGGCATCGTTCGCCTGCGCCGTGAGGCTTTGCGGGGATCCGTGCTCTTCGACGACGAACGTCTGTTGGTCGAACAGGCATTGCCCGAAGCAAATTCGGCCGTGGCATTTCTTCGTCAGGCACTACAACAGCATTCCCGTTTCTTCACGGACAATGGTCGTGAACTGGTGAACGCGATTTGTCGTTCTGATTGAGCGTTCAACGATCCGGCAGCGGAATACCGGCGCGCTCAAAATGAAATGTAAGCAGCGCGCGGAACAAGCGGTTCGTCATGGGGCTCTTATACGGAAATATGGGGTTCTCGACGTACTCAAGATCAGGGAACGGGTTAGCCTCCCACACAACCAGCGTACCGTTTCGGTCAACACCGTAGTCAAACCCCACAACGTCGAAGCCGAGTCGGCGACGTACGGCATCAAGTTGGTCGTGGTGCGGGTCGGGATTCTGAATATAGGCTTTCTCCTCCGTCCGGATCGCCGGTTTCTCGACGTAAGTTCCGCCATAGGTGTTCCAGTCGTAGGAAGCCAACATGTGACGCGGAAACCCTTTACTTCCGATCATGACATACCGGTATTTGCGATACAGGTTGTCATCGTCCTTAACATCAATGAACTCGACGGCGACCGATTCTTTGAATGCGCTACGAACGTCGTCGGTCAGGTCCCAGCGATCCCGTACCAAATGCATCGCCTTGCCGTGCCCCCATGCCGGCCGCACGATTATCGGGAGAGACAGACCGCCCAATCCCGTGGCGAACGTATCCCAGTCGTCAATTTCGACTGCCCGTGGCACGCGGATTCCTGATCCTGCCATCAAGTTTAGCATGCGCGAGCGCACGGAGTTCGATAAGACATCGACCGGGTTCGTGATCGGGATCGCGTGCTGCCGGCACCGCGCCTCTGCGTCTCGTGCCTCGGCGTAAACCGCCGGACTTCGCTCGTGTACCGGATCTTGGAGCCAAGCATAGAAGGTGCCGATACTGCTCCAGTCAACGTTCTTGCATGGAAGCGGTTGGACTTCTATCCACTTCGCCGCTTCCGGCCAATGCCGGGGAATCCAATCGAGGAGCCCATGATAGAAGTATTTGGCCTCTCTCTCACGAACGAAGAGGATGCGTCGGGCTGAGTGTTCCGATCGCTTATTGAAAAAGCGTTCCGCACGCCAGTTGATGTAATGGCGCCGACACCAACGCTTGAACATTTTGGCTCTCAAGAAGACCGCGGATCGCTTGAACCAAAGCCATATTTTTTGTTCATGCAGACGCAAGATCGAGTACACCGGACATTGACAGCGAGATCGGAGCGGTTATCGATCATAGGACATCGTACGGTAAATAAGGAGGCGCGCGTGGCGGCACCCCAGGGGGCAATCTTTTCCGAAGAGTACCCATTCCATCATCACCTCGAGTACCGGCTGACAGGCGCGGTCGCCGACCTGGTGCCGGCCATCACGGCGATTCGGAAGGCGGCGCGCGACGATGACAATGTCGAGGTGCTGATCGGCTTTGGCGCCGAGGTCTGGCAGCAGCTCGACGGCGCCGGCGGGCCGGCCGGCCTCAGGCCGTTTGAATCCGTCGGCCCCGTCGCGGGCGCGCATGCGCCGGCGACCCAGAACGATGTCTGGATCTGGCTGCAAGGGCAGGGACCGGACGTGCTCCTCGACGTGGCCCGGCGCGCCGATCATCATTTGTGCGCCAGTGCCGAGCGGATGGTCGATGTTGCTGGCTTCAGCTACCACGGCAATCGTGATTTGATCGGCTTCGTCGACGGCACCGCCAACCCGAAGGACCGCGAAGCTAAAGAGGCGGCGGCCCTAATCCCGGGCCGCGGCGGTGCCTTCGCCTTCACGCAGAAATGGCTGCATGACCTGGATGCCTTTAACGCGCTGACGGTCGCCGACCAGGAAGCCGTCGTCGGACGGACCAAGGTCGATGATATTGAGTTGGAAGGCGACGCCATGCCGGCCGATTCCCATGTCAGCCGCACCGACGCCAGCCTGGACGGCGTGGCGCTTAAGATCTATCGGCGCAGCACGCCCTATGGAACTGTCGGCGAGCATGGCTTGTTTTTCGTCGCCTTCGCCTGCGACCTGATGCGGGTTCAGGTCCAGCTCGAGCGCATGTATGGTGTCGCCGGCGACGGCCTATATGACCGGTTGATCGACTATTCCACGGCCGTCACCGGCTCGTATTGGTACGTGCCCGAAGAGGCAGAGCTTAGCCGGCTGTTTGGCTAAGAAAAGCACGGGAGACATAAGACTATGCGCGGATTGATGATGGACATGCCGTTGTTGGTGTCCGGCTTCATCGACTATGCGGCGCGCTATCATCCGACGACGGAGATCGTCGCCCGGGAGATCGACGGCTCGATCCATCGCTATGGCTATGGTGACGCGGCACTTCGGGCCAAGAAGCTGGCGCAAGGCTTAATGCGGCGCGGCGTTGAACCGGGCCAACGCGTCGCCACGCTCGCCTGGAACACCCACCGGCATTTCGAAATGTTCTATGGCGTCTCCGGCTTCGGCGCCGTGCTGCACACGGTCAATCCGCGGCTGTTCCGGGACCAACTGGTCTATATCATCAATCATTGCGAAGACAGTTGGCTGTTCCTCGATCTCGAGACCTTGAGCCTGGTTGAGGACTTGGCTGCCGACCTCGGCACGGTGAAAGGCTATTGCCTGATGGCCGCGGCCGCCGACATGCCGGCCGACAGCAAGCTACCGGACCTGGTCTGTTATGAAGACTTGTTGGCGGCCGAGGACGGCGATTTCGACTGGCCGAGTTTCGACGAAAACACCGCCTCCACCATCTGCTATACGTCCGGCACCACGGGCAACCCGAAGGGCGTTGTCTATTCCAACCGCAGTGCCGTGCTGACAACCCTGCTGGCGTCGTCGGCCGACATGACCGGCGGCTACCGTCACGGCGCCCAGGAAATCGGCATGGCGATGGCGCCGATGTTCCACGGCAATGCCTGGCAATATCCTTATTTCGCGCCCTATACCGGCATGAAGCTGGTGCTGCCGGGCCGCGCCTATGACCCGGCGAGCCTGGTTGAATTGCTGGTCGACGAGCATGTGACGGTGACCTGCGGCGTGCCGACGTTCTGGTTGATCCTGCTGGATCATCTGCAGAAGACCGGCATCAAGCTGCCGGATTTGCGCGCCACGTTGTCGTCCGGTGGCGCGCCGCCGCGGTGGATGGTCGAAACCTTGGCCAACGATTACGGTGTCGAGTTGTTCAATACCTGGGGCATGACCGAGGCGCTAATGGGCTCCAAGGGCTCGCTGAAGCCCGGCGACGGCGACTTGCCGGATGCCGAGCGCTTCGACCGGCTGATGCGTTCCGGGCGCGGCCTCTATGGCGTCCGGCACCGGCTGATCGACGACGACGAGCGGGAAGTGCCGCAGAACGGCCAGAGCGCCGGCAATCTGCAGATCAAGGCGCCGTGGGTGTCGTCGGGCTATTTCAAGGACGAAGGCGGTTCACCGCTCGATGCCGAAGGCTGGCTCAACACCGGCGACGTCGCCGTGATCGACGAAGAAGGCTATCTGACGCTGCAGGACCGCTCCAAGGACGTGATCAAATCCGGTGGCGAATGGATCAGCTCCATCGAGCTCGAGAACCAGGCGCTCGGTCATCCGGAAATCCTGCAGGCGGCGGTGATCGGTGTGGCCCACCCGCGCTGGCAGGAGCGGCCGCTGATGATCTGCGTCCGGCAGCCCGACAGTACCATCGACGGCGCCGCGGTTGTCGACTACCTGCGCGACAAAGTCGCGCGCTGGTGGCTGCCGGAGGCGGTCGAGTTCGTCGATGCCATTCCGCTGACCGGCACCGGCAAGACCTACAAGCTTGGCCTGCGCGAGCAGTTTCGCGACTACCGGCTGCCGGAATGATGCTTTCAATCATCGAGAAATAATTTGGACCGTCTGCTTGAGTATCTGTCGGCAGTCGGCGTCGCGCCGATGGAGCTCGTGCCCGTCCTGGCCGCGGTGATACTGGCCGGCGTGGTTCGGGGTTTCTCGGGCTTCGGCGCGGCGATGATCCTGATGCCGGTCTATTCTGCGGTGTTCGGGCCGTTGATCGCGGTACCGTTGATGGGCCTTGCCGACAGCATCGTGACCTCGCCGATGGTCGCGTCGGCCATGCGTCGCTGTACGTGGCGGGAAGTGCTGCCGTTGGCGGCCGGTGCGATTTTCTTGCTGCCTGTCGGCGTTCACGTGTTGTCGATCGCCGACCCGCTGGTGCTGCGCTGGGCGATGTCGCTGTTCGTGCTGGCCGGCGTCTTGGTCTTGATCAGCGGCTGGCGTTACCGCCGTCGGGCGCCGATCCCGGCGACGACCGGCATTGGCGCCGCGGCCGGCTTCTGCTCCGGCCTGTTGGGCATGTCCGGGCCGATCATCGTGCTGTTCTGGCTCGCCGGACAAAGCAACGCGGCCCAAGCGCGCGCCAACATCATCGCCTATTTCGGCCTGAGCGCGGTCATTGCCATCACCACCTACTGGCTCAGGGACCTGCTGACCGCCAAAGTCCTGGTCTTGGCGGTGATCGTGGCGCCAGCCTATGCCTTGTCGCTGTTTATCGGCACCCGGTTGTTCGGCAAAGCCAGCGAGGAAACCTATCGGCGCGTCGCCATGTCGATCATCGCGTTGGTCGCCATCGGTAGTCTATTTGCCTGACGATCGCTGGCCGAGATACCAACGATTGATCAGCTGATCGATTGAAATCTTGCCAGGCCCGAGCGCGAGCACGGCGAACAGGATCGTCGCCCAAAACATATGCACGTTGTACCAGGCGTCTGGGAACACGAACAACTGAATGACCATGGTCATGATCAACATGCCGAAGGCGCCGAGCCGGGTAAACAACCCAAGTACCAGCAGCACCGGCAGTACATGTTCTGCAATCGCCGTGACATGGGCCGCAAGCTCCGGGAACGGCAGGCCGAATTCGTGCTCGAACAGATACGATTGGCTGTCAGTGATCGAGAATATGTTCCAACCCTCGACCCGGGTCTGACCGGAATTCCAGAATACGACCGCGATCGGCAGGCGCAGCGCCAGCAGCGCCAACGGGCGGAGCAGATCGGTGATTTTGCTCCGTGCCTGCTCGGTCAGTTCCGCGATCGTATCGAGCAGTGAGGCGGTCGATACGATTTGGTGTGAGTCTGATGTTTTCGCCAACATGGCTAGCTCCCTTCAATGCAAGTGTGTGGTTGATGCGTAGCGTCGAGTTCAGCAAAGGCACCGGCCGCCAGCAGCGCGCCGAATGCCTTGGTCAGATCGAAAACCTCTTCCTCGCCCTGGACCCGGTCGACGGCGGTGACGACGTCGTCGCCGGACAGCAGGTTTTGGCCGAAGGCGGCCTCGGCCGATGACAACGGGCGGACCATGACGTCCAGGCCCGGCCGGGTGACCAGCACGCTTTGGCCCCCAGCACTGATGGGCCGGCCCGTTGGTTCCGTTCCGGACTGATGCGCCTGCCAAATCTCGAGTATGGGAAAGTCGGACGTCACGATGCGGGTTGCCGGATGGCCGACAAACCGCGTCTCGGCAAGCCGTTCGCCCAGTTCAGCGAGCCGCATGGGTGCGAGCGGTACGGTGTCGGCGGCATGTAGGGCCTCCAATCGGGCTCGCTCCAGCCGCGCCATGTCCGGCAGGTAAGTCACGGATGCGGCCGGTGGAAAATGGCGTAGAAAAACCGGAAAATCTTCGCCGAACAATGTTAGTGACCGGCTTCGTGGCGCGTGGCCGGCGAGATAGTCACGGGCCATGGCAAAGAAAAAATCATCACCGACGAGTTGCCGAACCACGGGGTAGGCCGCCGCGAGCTCTTGGCCCAAGCCGTGTACATAGTTGTTGCGATGGATCCGGAACCGCGTTGCCGCCGGACCGTCCAAGCCTTCCGGGTGCGCGTCCCCGCCATGTTCTGCCAACGCCGCCGCAAAGCCCGATTGAAAGGCTGAGAGCGGTGACGCGTTCATTGGGCCGTACCTTGTACCGGACGGAACACCGATAGGCGATCTTCCGCCTTTCTGGCTTCGGCCTGCAGGATCGGCCATGCCGGGATATCGGTATCCCATTCGATGAGTGTCGGCCGTGGCCCGGTTCGCGTAATCAGGCGCTCGAACAGTGTCCACACAGCGTCGGCAATTGCGGCGCCGTGGTTGTCGAGGAGCAATTGTTCGTCCGCCTGGTCTCGGACATGGCCGGCCAGGTGGATTTCGCCGATCAGGTCGATAGGCAGCGCGTCGACATAAGCCTCGGCATCAATGCCGGTGTTGTTGGCGCTTACAAAAATGTTGTTCACGTCGACCAGCAAGCTGCATCCGGTACGCTCTGCGACTTCGGAAAGAAATGCCGGTTCCGGGATGTCCGAGTCGGGCAGCGTGAAATAGTGCGACGGATTCTCGATCAGGATCGGCCGGCCGAGTGCTTCCTGGGCTTCGTCGATATTCGCAGAGAGCTGTGTCAGCGCTTCGGTGGTCAGCGGCAGTGGCAGCAGATCGGCGAAATAGACACCGTCCCGCGCCGACCAGGCCAGATGTTCGGAGACGAGCCCCGGCTCATAGCGGTCGACCAGTTGCCGCAGCGCGCGCAAATGGTCTCCGTCGAGCCGCTCGGCGCCGCCCAGCGACAGCGCAACACCGTGCAATGAAAGGGGGTAGGTCTCCCGTACAGCCTCGAGCATCGCGTGCCGCGGCCCGCCGGCGACCATGTAGTTTTCCGGATGTACTTCGACCCAACCAAGGTCAGGCTGTTGCTGGAGGATGTCGTCGACATGCGCGGCCTTTAGGCCGACGCCGGCCCGGTCCGGAATATTGGCCGCCACGCGATCGTTTGGTGTCCGGTCAATTGTACGGCGCATCTGGCTTGTCTCCCAATCGGGCAGGCGTTGCCCCGGCGCTGGGCGCCGGGGCAGGGGGTGTTTCCGGATCAGCCTGGCAGATCGCGGTTGAGGGCTTTCAGGCTGCCCTGAACGACGCGACCGTCGGCAGCTTCAATGCTAATGGTTTCGCAAGTACCCGCCGGGACGAGCTTCCAGGCGTTGCCCTGGTAGTCGATGGTGGAGCTCGCCGCACAGCTCGTTCCCGGACCGGCGGCGCAGTCGTTTCCACCGGCCAGAGAAATGCCGTAACACTTCTCCTTGGCCGACTTGCCGGCCACCGCGACGTTCGCCGAGGCGAACGTCGTGGCGGCCAACAGGGCGGTGGTCAAAATCATGGCGCTCTTGTTCATGGTCTTGGCTCCTTTGCTAGGAATTGTTGGTCAAGCTTATGACAGGGCCGAGCGCCCTCAGATCGCGCCCTGGGTCAAACCGGCCGGCGCATTGGCTTCAAGTTCGGCGTCGGTCAGGCTGGCAATGATCGGCCAATTGTTGTTGGCGCCGCGGATATATCCGGCGGTGTTCTTCAGCCAGGTGGCTTGAACCTTTTTGTTCAGGTTGAGGTAAAGCTTGCCGTCGATGATACGCCAGGCATGGGGGTCGCCGTCGAACTTGCGGCCAACGGAAGTGCCAAAGGCGCAATATCCGCCGAACTGCGGCGCGTAAGCGGCCGGATTTGCCGAGAAGGCATCGCGGTTTTCGCTGCTGGCGAACCGGTAGGTGGCGTTTTTGTAGTCCGCGGTAAACCGATCGGAACCAACCGTCGGCTGCCCGACGGTGAAATAGGCGACGACGTCGTAGCCGTGAACGGCGTAACCGTCTTGGACGTTCACCTCTGTAGCGGCCTGGGCGTTGGTGCCCAGCGAAAACACGGCGGCGAGGCCGAGCATGGCCGCAACCGCGATCGTGCGAAGCTTGTTGGTAATGGCGGTGTGTGGCCATTGCTGTGTGCGTGTAAAAGTCATTGGTCTGGTCTCCATTCAGGTCATCGTGGGTTTCGATGGACTTGAAGTGGTGACCGGGGGCAGCGCGTTGAAATATCGATTGCCTATTTATTCGATAGGCGACGGCTATGAAGAGCGAAGCTGTTCTGGGCGGCCGGCTCGGTGTCTTCACATTGGCTCGCGAACGCAACACGTCCCGGTGAGTCGTGATCGCCGTCACTGTGGTTGCGACGGATCGTCCCCAGCTTGAGGCCTAGAGCGGTTCTCGACCATGACATCCGGTATGAGGAGGAAATAGTGGCACCACCAACCCATTCCGCTGCCCAAACTTCGGCATCGGGCGCGTCGCCCTCGGCCGCGGTCCTGCAATTGGAAACGGCCGCAAGCTCAAGATCTACGGCGATGGTTCAAGATCCTTTCAAATACCTGCTGCTGCTACGATTTGCCTTGTTCAACCTCGCCGCCTTCGCGCTCCTCGGCATGGCTTGGAGCCAGGGTTGGATCGCCGACGTGGTCTCGGCCGATCAAACCGGCCTCAGTGTCGCAATTTTTGCGGTGTTTGCGGTGGGCCTAGGGCTTTCGGCGACCAAGGTCTGGCGCGTTAGCACCGAGCTCAACTGCCTACGCGATGCAGACGCCTGTAAAGGCACGTGGGCGAAATCCTATCTGGGGGAAATCCGGGGCCGGAGCGCCGGCAGCCGGGCGATCATCGCGTCCGCCTTGCGCGCCACGGTGTTCGGCCGGATCGCCGTCGTGCGTACGTTCGCCAACAGCCTGGTGTTGCTCGGCCTGATCGGCACGGTGTTGGGTTTCATCATCGCGCTCTCCGGCGTCGATCCCGAGGCGGCAAGTAATGTCAGTGCCGTTTCGCCGATGGTCTCCAGACTGCTCAGCGGCATGTCGGTCGCGCTCTACACCACGTTGGTCGGCGCCGTGCTTAATCTGTGGCTGGTGGTCAATTTTCATCTGCTTTCCGCCGGCACTGTCGTCCTGGTAGCCAAACTGATCGGATTGGGAGAAACCCATGCACGATCTTGAACTCACGGGTGACACGCAGGACGGTACGGTATTCCGCGACGTCATCATGCTCGCCCTATTGGGCTTCGTGACCATCGTCATCCTGCTCCTGCCGCATCTCAATCCACCGGGCCAGACCGAGGCGGGAACATTGCCGCCTGGCAATCTGGTCGTCTCGGTGCGTTGGCCGGATCGGATCGACGCGGATGTCGATCTTTGGGTGCAGGCGCCGGGTGACCGTCCGGTCGGCTATTCCAACCTTGGCGGTCGGGTCTTCAATCTGTTGCGCGACGACCGGGGGCATAATCAGGAACTGGATAGCGCCAACTTCGAAGTTGCCTACAGCCGCGGCCTTCCGGCAGGCGAGTATACGATCAATTTGCACCTTTATACGGATCGGTCGGGCAGCTTGCCAGTTTCCGTCGTCGTCGAGGTCGGCCTCAAAAATACGCCCGACACGCCGGTCCACCGAATCCTGACGCGCCAAGTGAATTTGACCAGGGTTGGCGAAGAGCTCACCGTCGTGCGCTTCGCCTTGGACGCCCAGGGTCAGCTGATGCCGGCCACGGTGCACGAGCTGCCGCGCCCGTTGCGCCACGCCGGACGCTAGCGTCACATCCGGGAGGATCATCGAATGGATGTCTTGATACCCTTATTTTCCATTGCCGTGGTCGTGGCGGCCGGCCTCGCCGGCATCGCGATCTGGGCTCCGCGTGCGTTCCGCATCAAACTTGTCGCGCTGGGAATGACCGCTGTACTGTTACCGCTCGTGTATCTTAGCCTCGCGGAGTTGCTGGGACGGCCAAAGCCGGTCGCCTTCGAATGGAACCCAATAGCGTTCACGGAAGCCAACGTCGTGGCGGCGGATCTAAGAGAGGGTGAAGCGATCTATCTTTGGCTGCGGGTCGATGGCGCCGACGCGCCACGCGCCTACGCGTTGCCCTGGAACCTGAACACGGCACGGCAGTTATACGCAGCACAGCAAGCAGCCGAGGTTCATGGCACGCCGGTGCGTGTGCGGCGCATCGGCTCGAGCGAACCGGACGATGAGTCCGAGCCGATGTTCTATGCAGCGCCACAGCCCCGCGCACCGTCGAAATCCTAGCATTGGACGGGTTCGCTTCGACCGCCAAATTTGCTACGCTAGCGATGACTGTTTTGGGTTGTCCGGAGGATCTTGATTTAGATGACGTGGTTGGACGCGCGGCCGCTCATCCTCAAGGGTGGGCAGCATAAATTTCATTTAAGACGAAGGGGATGGCCTTGTCTGCACCGGGGCTGACTGGCGGCCGATTGCCTGATGAGAAGCTCATGGCCGGTGACATTGTCCCCGCCGTCGAGTTTGCCGATGCGGCCGGCAACAAGATTGATCTAATCAGCGACGAAATCGCCGGTCACTTCCAGATCCTCTTGTTTGCCGCGGATGGCTCGGCCGATTTGGTGCGGCCTTTCGCCGACCGTTTGGCCGAGCTCGCCGCGCTTGACGGCCGGGTCTGGTTGGTGCGGTCGCCGTCGTCGCGGCTCAAGCCCGTGGCCGGATTGACTGTTTTGGTGGATGAGCGGGACGCGCTCGATCGTCTGTTTGGACCGGCGCCGGCTGTTGGCGCCGCAAAAGCGGTGATCATTGGCCCCAATCAGCATTTGGTCGTCGTGTTGAATTCAACGGACGGCGATCTGTTGGATCGGGTCGAGGAGATCTTGAGCAGCCGATCGCCGGGCCGGCGGACCGCGGACATGGACATACACCCGCCTGTGTTGATGGTGCCCGATGTTCTGAGCCCGGCCGATTGCCAAAATTTGATGGGCATTTACACGATGAGAGGCAACGAATTCGTACCGCCCGGTCATATGACATTGCAGGGCCGGACCACCGATTGCAAAATGTATGTGGATGATTACGGGCGCGAGGATCGGGTTGACCATTGGGTGATCGAAGCGGATACCAATCAGCTTCTGGACAAGCGGCTTGCCGGGCGCTTGTTTCCGGAAATACGGCGCGCCTTTCAGTACAATGTGACCCGACGGGAACATTATCGGATCGCCACGTATACCGGCGCGCGTCGCGGCGAACATCACGGCCACCGCGACAATACCGAAGAATTGGTCGCCCATCGTCGGTTCGCCGTGACCTTCAATCTCAATACCGAGAATTACCAAGGCGGCGCACTCAGGTTTCCCGAATTCGGCGACCAGCGTTATCGTCCGCCGAGCGGTGCGGCAATCGTCTTTTCCTCTTCTTTGCTGCATGAGGTGCTTGAGGTCGAGGATGGGCGTCGATTTGCGCTGTTGGCTTTCTTATTTGGCGAAAGCTGATGCTCTCTTGTTGGAAGCCTGAGGTTGATTCCAGCCCGGGGATCTGAAAATCATCGTGAACTGAGCAAAATGAGCCGTGGCCATGCGCGACGACGACTACCCTCTCGCCTCCAATCTCGATGAAATTAGGCGGCTTCGCGTCCAAGCGGAATCCTTGTCGGACGAAGCCGCCATCCTGCTCGACCGCATCGGCGTCAAGACCGGCATGGCGTGCCTCGATCTTGGCTGCGGCGCCGGCGGTATTGTCGATCTGTTGTCGGCCAGGGTCGACCCGAGCGGCTCCGTCGTCGGGCTAGATGTCGAGGAATACAGCCTAGCCGCCGCCCGGGCCTGGACCGACGACCTCGGTCTCGACAATGTGGCGTTCGAGACCGGCGACATTTTCACCAACGACTTGCCGGCCGAGAGCTTCGACCTCGTCCACATGCGCTATGTGATCACGACCATCGGCCGGCATGAGGAGGCCATCGCCGCGGCCTGCCGTCTGGTTAAGAAAGGCGGCGTGCTGGCCATCCAGGAGGCCGATGCCAGTGGCATTCGCTGCTACCCGGAGAATGCGGCATTCAGCCGCCTGGCCGCGGCCTTGACGGCGGTGTTCGACACTATCGGCGCCGATCCCTATGCCGGTCAGCACCTGTACCGGCTACTGGGCGACGCCGGTATGCGCGACGTCGACTTCCGCTGTTGCACCGCGCGGGCGCGTGCCCATGATGACCTGGTCGATTATCTGCCGCAAACCGTGCAGTCGGTACGCGAGGCTATGCTCAAACTCGGCCTCATGGAGTCTGCCGAGATCGACGCCGACATCGCCGCCTGCCGCGCCCATCTCGCCGACCCCAATACGACTTCCACCACATCGGTGGTTTTCCAAGCGTGGGGACGAAAACCGGGTTGAGTTGGGGTTCGTCCGGCAGCCGCGGTGCGATCAACCGGGCAAGAGATCCTTCAAGGCCTCCAGTTTCGCCGACTTGTAGTCGGATCGCCACGCCAGCAGCGTTTTAATATGCGACATGCTGTCGGGCAGGGCGTAGCGCTGGAATTGGCCTTTGGTCGAGACGATATCCAGGACGGATTGCGGGACGACAGCATAACCCGTGCCGGCCGAGACACAGGCCAAGATGGCGAGATAGGATCCTACTGAAATGATGGTGCCCGGCACGATGCCGGCTTCCAGAAGCCAGTCCTCCAAATAGCGCCGGTAGGCGCAGCCGGCTTCGAACGCGACCACGGTCTTACCGCTGATTTCATGGATATTTTCGAGCGGTGGGAAGGATTTAGGCGCCACCAGGATCAAACGCTCTTCGAACACCGGTTCTGTCGAGATACGGTCGAAGGATACCGGTTCGGCAATGAAGGCAGTTTCAATGTCGTGGTTCAGCAGACGATCTATCAGGCCACCGGCGGTGTCCGTTTCCAGTTCGATCTGAACGTCGGGATGGCGTTCATGGTAGCGCGAAAGAATTTCCGGCAGGCGCGCGGCGGCGGTGCTTTCCATCGTCCCGATCCGAAAGACGCCGGCGGGCTTGCCCGCCTTCAGGGCATCGGTTGCCTCCATCGACAATTGCAGCAGACGGTCGGCGTACGAAAGCAGCACCTGACCATCCGGGGTCAAGGTCAGGCCCCGGTTCCGGCGCAGGAACAGATTTTTGTCCAATTGTTGTTCCAACTGTTTGACACGGGTGCTGATATTCGACTGCACCCTGTTCAATTTGATCGCGGCTTTCGAGACGCTGCCTTCGGTCGCGACGGCGCGAAAAATCTCCAAGGCTCGAAGGTCAAGACTTTGCATCAATATCTCCAAATGAGAAATCAAATATCTGTCTAATTCACTTTTTTAAATATATCGCACGCGGTACATTCTTCGCAAGCTTTGTAACGGCACTGTTCCAGGACACGACATGTCACCGCAAATCCCCATCGTTCGGATTACCCTGGTCGGACTGGTTTCGTTGGCGATCGCCATGGGTATCGGCCGCTTCGCCTTCACCCCGTTGTTACCGCTGATGCAGGACGACGGGCTGGCCAGCATCGCGGACGGTGGCTTTCTCGCCTCCGTCCATTTTGTCGGTTACTGGCTCGGTGCCGTCTTTTCGGCCAGGCTCGGCTCGGCGCCGAGATTCACCCTAAGGCTGTCTCTGATCGCCATCGCCGTCTGCACGCTCGGCATGGGGCTGACGGACAATTTTGTCCTTTGGCTAATATTTCGATTTCTGTGCGGCGTGTTCAGTGCCGTCGCCTTGGTGCTGGTCAGCAACTTTTACATCAAACATCTGGACGACATTGGCCACGCCGAAAAACAGGGGTGGGTTTTCTCCGGTGTCGGCGCCGGCATCGCGGTGGCTGGGCTCGGCGCGCTGGCGATCATGATGAGCCATGCCGGCAGCGTGCTGAGTTGGCAGATCTTCGGCGCAGTAACACTGATTGCGGTCGTCGCGGTCTGTACCCAGATGGGGTCGGAAATTCCGCATCGGCACAGCTCCGCCGAAAGCCGAAAATCACAACGGACGCCGCTGATCTGGAGCGCCGTGATCGCCTATGGCGCGGCTGGTCTCGGCTACATTATTCCGGCCACGTATTTACCGATCATGGCGCGCGAGATCGTTCAATCACCTATCGTTTTCGGTTGGAGCTGGCCGGTCTTCGGTGCCGCCGCGTTCCTGTCGACGCCGCTCGCCGCCGGACTGCATCGCCGCTACACGAACCGGCAAATTTGGGCGGTCAGCCAGATCGTCATGGCGGTCGGATTGCTGTTGCCGGTTGTTTATCCGCATATCACGACGATCCTGATCGCTGCCGTCTGCGTCGGCGGCACCTTCATGATCATCACCATGACCGGCATGAAGGAAATGCATCGCATGGCGCCGCCGCATGACGTCATGCGCCATATCGCGGTCATGACCGCGTCGTTTGCAACCGGGCAAATCGTCGGCCCGGTGCTGGCCAGCGCGCTTTATGAGCTCACCGACGGATTCTCGGTGTCACTGGTCATAACCAGCGCCATACTCGTGGTGACCGCGGGCACCTTGGCGTTGGGTGTGTCGAACAGGGCGACGATCCGGAGGCTGGACAATACCTGATCCAGGCCGTTTCACGGGTGCCGGAGCTGTCAATTTTCCTCGAATCTGTTATCGGTACTAAACGGCTGGGATTCGACCCGGGAATCCCCGAATGAGAGGGCGATGATGGCCGCACTGCCTTTGGCATCGACGAACATCCTGATCGGCACGCCGTGTTATGGTGGCACTATCACCACGCGCTATTTCCACGCGATCCTGCGCTTGGAAAAAGCGTTCGAAGACCTCGGCATCCGGCATCAGATCTATTCAATCGGCAACGAAAGCCTGATCACGCGGGCGCGTAACGCCATCGTTGCCGATTTCCTCGGGCGACCGGACTGCACCCATCTGTTGTTCGTCGACGCCGATATCGGTTTTCGCCCGGAGACGATCATTCGGATGATCCGGCACGATAAGCCGGTCGTTGCCGCCGCCTATCCTATGAAGAACATCTACTGGGATGAAATATTCGAAATCGCAAAAGTGGCGGATTCGGCGGAAACGCTCAGGTCGCGCGCTATGCGTTACGCGGTCGACCTCGGCGCCGGCCAGCAGTCCGACGTCGTCAACGGCTTCATCAGGGTCAACGCGGCGGGGACCGGCGTCATGCTGATCCAGCGCACCGTCTTCGAACAGATGTGTCAGGCCTGGCCCGATCTCGCTTATCAGAACAATGTCGAAGGCTACGAAAACGAGCGTACCCGAGGCAATTTTTGGCTGTTCTTCGATACCATGATCGAGCCCGAAACCGGCCATTATCTCAGTGAAGACTACGCATTCTGCCGGCGTTGGCGGGACACCGCCGGCGGTGAAGTTCATTTGGATATAGAGAGCGAGCTCAGCCACTCCGGCAGCTTCACGTTCCGCGGCAGCTTCATAAACAAAATTCGCTAACGGGATAACGCTTCCCTTGGATTCGAGATTTGCTCTAGAGTAAATTCCGATGGCGTCCGCGCGTTACCAGCGATCTTGTCCGTGAACGGACTGGATAACCCAACCAAAAACAAACAAATCCAATTAGGGAGTGACCGATGAAACTCTACTACGATCCAAGAACCGTGAATTGCCGCAAGGTTGTGGCCGGTTTCCAGCTCATGGGCGCAGATTTTGAATCCGAGGACATTGATTACTTCACCCAGGGTCAGCAGGCGCCCGAATATGTCGCGATCAACCCGAACGCGGCGCTGCCGGCGCTGGTAGACGGCGATCTCAAGCTCTGGGAATCCAATGCCATTCTGCAATATGCGGCGGACAAGGTTGGCGCATCCTCGGCCTATCCCCAGGATCTGAAGGTGCGGGCCGACATCAACCGCTGGCTGTTGTGGGAAGCCAGTGCGTGGTTCCCGAGCTGCTATGTCTATTTGGTCGAGAACGTGGTCAAGCCAATTTTGGGCGCGGAGCCCGACCAAGCGGTGCTGGACGGGGAGGCCGAAAGATTCCACAAACTGGCAGGTATTTTGGACGCGCGATTGGCCGGCAATACATTTCTCTGCACGTCAGATCCGACCATCGCCGACATCGCCATGGCGGCGCCCATGCACCTGCACAGCCATCAGAAGCTGCCGCTCGAGCCCCACGGCAACGTCCGCGCCTGGATCGGCCGGGTCGAGGCACTGCCTTGCTGGCAGAACACGGACGTGGCACCGTTGCTTGGGTTGAGTTGACAAGTTGGCCTTGAAGAAAAGTCCTTCGCTACGCTCAGTGTACAGAGGCGAAGCCGAGGGACTTTTTAACGATCGACGATCTATCCGGCACAACACGACAGCTTGGTGATGTCCTTGTCAAAGGTCTGAGCCGCTAGTTTCAGGCCTTCCACCGTGGTCAAGTAGGGAAAGATCATCCCTGCCAGCGCCTTTGTGGTCACCCCTTGGGCGATCGCGAGCGCCGCCGTTTGAATGCTGTCGGCACCCTCGGGCGCCATGATATGCGCGCCGATTAGCAAGTCCGACTGGGCGTCAGCCACCAGCTTAATCAAGCCGCGGGTGTCGCGGGCGGCCAGCGCCCTCGGCACGGCGTTGAGCGGCAGCAGGGACGTCTTCACGTCGATGCCTTGCGTCCTTGCCGCGGCTTCGGTCAAACCGACAGTGGCAACCTGCGGATCCGTGAAGGTCACCGCCGGCATCGCTCGGTTGTCGTAAATCAGGCTGTCGCCGTTCAATGCATTCTCAGCCGCGATCCTGCCGCCATAGGCGGCCATGTAGACAAATTGATCGTCGCCGGTGACGTCGCCGGCGGCGTAGACGCCAAGGCGCGAGCTGCGCATGCGGTCGTCCACCTTGATGCCGTGATTGCCATTGACGGCGATCCCGGCTTGGTCAAGGCCGAGCCCCTCGACATTGGCCGACCGGCCGGTCGCCAACAACAGTTTGTCGGCGGTCAGGTCTTGCGTGGCTCCACCCTGGTCGACGGTCAGAACGGTTTGCCCGCCTCGCGAGGCAACGCCCTGGTAGGATGCGCCGGTGAGCACGGTCATGCCTTCGGCTCGGAACGCCTCGGCCAGGGCTGCGCTGATCTCCGGCTCGCCTTCGGGCAGCAGGCGCCGCCGGCAGACCAGGGTGACGTCGACGCCGGCGCGCAGAAAGACCTGGGCCAGTTCGCAGCCGATGTAACCGCCGCCGACGATCAGCATCGATGCCGCCAGAGCATCGAGTTCAAGCGCCGTCGTGCTGGTCAGGTAGTTGATGTCGGCGATGCCGGCGATGTCGGGACAGTGCACTTTCGATCCGGTTGCAATGACAATGCGATCGGTTTGCACGTCGGCACCGTCGACCTGCAGGCCCTGATCGGTGAATTGGGCACGGGCCGGCACATAGGTGATGGTGTCGTAGGACGACAGCAGATCGACGTATTTGGCTTGCCGCAATTCGTCGACGAGGTCGTTTTTCTGCGCCACCAACGACGACCAATCGTCGATTTGCACATCGCCGGCAAGGCCGGCAAAGCGTGATGCGGCACGCGCCTGGTGGACGGCCTCCATCGCCCGGATCATTGTCTTTGACGGCACGCACCCAACGTTGACGCAAGTGCCGCCAATGGTGCCGTCACCGATCAGCGCCACCGACGCGCCCTGTTCCGCGGCGGTGATGGCGGCTGAAAATCCGGCCGAGCCGGCGCCGATGACAACCAAATCGTAGTCGGCAGTCATGACGGTTCTTTCATTTGCGTTTTCCTTGGCGGTTTCCGCGCCATGCGAACGGCGGCGTAGATGGCGATGCCGACGAAAAGGGCAAGTGCTGGCAAGAGCACGAAATCCAGCCAGGCGAGCCAGGCCGTGAGGCCAACGGCACCAAGCACGATCACCAACGCCGGCGTGAAACAGCAGATCGCGGCGATTATGCCGCCGCCAACCCCGGTCCTAAGCAATGTGCGGTTTCTCATGGTTGCCTCGTCGTCACAGGGCTGGGGGTTTCATCGCGTGGGCGCCGGCGGCGCGAAACAACGCGCCACGCCAGCGCCGCTACGGCAAGCAGAACAACGACGATCACGAGCGCCTGGGTGCCGGTAAACCATGCGACAATGGTCCCGGCGACCGTCGCAATCTGGGCGGGGCCGGCGAGACAGAGCAGGCACAATGGCGCCGCTACGGCTATCGCGACTAGAGCGCCAAACGGTCGGTCAGACATCGTTACTTATCCTTCTGCCTCGAGGTCTGGTGGTCACGAGTATGCAATCTGGAGCAACTACAGATTCAAGCGGCATTTGTTTCGGTGCATTCACGTTGGCGTGATGTGTTTTCAGAAACCAATGTCGGGGTATCGGCTGGCGTTTCGTTCGGTGCCTAGATCAAACTGCATAAAAATCGAATCATTTTGATGCAGATTTCCCTGGAGTAACGACGGACAACACAACGCCGTCAGGCCGATGCGAAACAATCCGTTTAGGATCGAGATGAACCTCGATTGCATCAGCGCTGGTCGGGCAACGGGTTCTGAGGATCGCTCCGCTGCCGGTAAAGCGCGACCGCGAAGTGTTGTGCGCCACGGTCGGTATCGAGCGGGCCGGTATGAATATAGTGCTGCGCGCGGTCGCGGATCGTTGCAGCGTCGGTTTGGTCATGGCGATATTCCTTTGGCGGCGGCTTTGCCGATCGTGCTAGCCTAAAGCCTGTAGTGGCTACAGATTCAAGAGGCACCAACCATGGCGACCAACACGAATGCGCGAGCGCGGGACTTGTCCATCGGTGCTCTGTCAAAGGCGACCGGTGTCAATATCGAGACCATCCGCTATTACGAACGCATCGGCGTTGCGCCGAAGCCGCCGCGCACGGCCGGCGGTCATCGTGTTTATGCCGACAGTGACGTCAAACGGCTCACCTTCATTCGCCGTGGGCGCGAATTGGGGTTTACCCTTGATCAGGTGCGCGCCTTGCTTGACTTAGCCGATGGCAGCGATGACGCCTGCGCCAAGGTTAAAACGCTGACGCTCGACCATTTGACCGATATCGAACAACGGATCGCCGACTTGCAACGCATGCGAGACGTGCTGACGGTGCATGCGGCGCAATGCGTCGGCGCGCGAGCGCCGGCCTGTCCGGTGATCGAGGCGCTGTTCGCGGCTTGATGCGATCGGATGGTTCGGTTTTAAGGTTGTTTGCCGTTGCTGCGGCCTGCCTCCGCCCAACGCATGGCGCCAATCGATGCGGCGCTCAGGACACCGATGCCCGCGACCAGAGGCTGGATCGTCCCATCGTAGCTTTGGCTAATCAAGGTACCGAAAATCATGGCCAGAAACCACGTCAACGATCCGACGATACCGGCCGCGGCGCCGGCGATGTGGCCCAAAGGTTCCATCGCCAGGGCATTCATATTGCCGAACAATATGCCGACCAAAAAGAACGTCGTGGAAAGATAGACCATCGTCATCCACAACGCCGGTGTGCCGGCACCGATCGTGGCCGGGATGAAAAACAGCGCTGATACTATACCCGTGCCGATCGCCGCGCCTTGACACAGGTGTTGCATGGGCACGCGCGCGACAAGGCGGGCATTGACAATGGAAGCGAGGGCGATCGCAAGGCCCGAAACCGAGAACAAGAAAGGGAACCAGGATCCTACGCCGTATTGGCCCAGGAAGATTTGCGGCGCCGACGCCACGAAGGCGAAGAGTTCGCCAAACACACAGCCGGCGGCAATTGAATATCCTAAAGCAACACGCGACGCACAGGTCTCCCGCAGCGCCGCGCTTATCGGCCGCCATGAGAATGGCAATCGGCGCGACTTCGGCAGCGTTTCGGGCTGCCGCCAAGCGAGCCAAACACACAAAACCACGCTGACGGCCAGCAGAACGGCAAACAGCACACGCCAATGGACGACGAGCACGATACCCTGACCCAGAAACGGGGCGACCAGCGGCCCAACCATGAAAACCGCAATGACAATGGACATGATGCGTGCCATCGCCGGCCCTTCATATTGATCGCGTACCAACGCAAGGGTGACGATGCGCGGGCCCGCCGCGCCGACGCCTTGCAGGAATCTGCCGGCCAGCATCACCTGAAAGTCCGCGGCAAACAGACAAAGCGCGCAACCGGCCGCGAACAGGGCCAATCCGACGAAGATCGCCGGTTTTCGTCCGACCGCGTCAGAAACCGGTCCGTAAAATATTTGTCCGACCGCCATGCCGACGATGACGAATGAGATTATGAGTTGGCTGTCGTTTATATGCTGAACATTCAAGTCCCGCCCGATTACCGACAGAGACGGCAACACTATGTCTAGAGACAGCGCGAATAGCGCCATCATCAATGCGGCGAGCGCGACGAACTCGCGTTTTACCGGCGCTTGAAGAGATGGTGCCATTGCCGCCGCCACCCCGTGTCCTGATAGTTCCATTAAGATGTGACGGTGCGGCAGCCTAAATGTTCAAGCGCGCTTGAAGTCAAGCATAAAAAAACCGCTCTATCCTTCTTATTGAAAGGAACAAAATTCATGCCAAATCTATTGATTGGCGACGTGGCGCGGCAATTTGGTATCAAACCGTCAGCTGTCCGCTATTACGAGAGCGTGGGCCTATTGCCGGAGCCCGCGCGGCGCAGCGGCAGACGTGTTTACGGTCTCGACGTTCTTGATCACCTTACCTTCATCCGATTTGCGCAGCGGGCGGGATTCGGTATTTCGGAAATCAAAGACTTGGTCGCGGACCTGACACCACAGTCGAAGCCCGGTGACCGCTGGCGCCCCGTCGCGGACGAAAAGCTCGCCGAAATCGACCGCAAGATCGACGCGCTACGATCGATGAAGCGCGTTCTAAGCAACCTTGTGAAATGCGAATGCCCGAGTCTCGCACATTTTGCCGCCGATGTGCGGCGGGATTGAGGACATGCGCATCGCCGCAAGTTGTCTTCAGATTGCCGTGAGATGTTGTTGCAGCAGTCAAGGCCGCCGGTTAGCATGACACCGGCTGGCAATCGTAGGAGCACAGGGTGTTATTCATCGGTAAATCTGGTTGGCCGCGCTTGCGCGGCATCGGGGCGGCCGGCGCCGTCCTCCTGTTGATCGGCACCGGGTGTCAAACGGCATCGAACGCGCCGCCATCCGGCAAAATTGACACCATCGCGCCTGTCAGCCCGGCGCCCGACGCCGCAGCGCTGAAACCGGGGTTGGCGGTATTTTATGCCAACATCAGCGCCAACAGCATCACCGACGTCGAAATCGCCGGCCGCGGCAAGCCCGGCAAAGCTTTGCTGCATTTGAACTGGCAGGCATCGGACACGCCGGTCATGACCAGCGCCTTCGCCAATCAAGTGTCGGCGCAGATCTCTGGCTTCATGCGGTTTCCGGATCCCGGCACCTATGTGCTCAAAATCCGCTCCAACGACGGCGTCCGCCTGTCGATCGGCGGCGCCAAGGTGATCGAAGACCCATCGGTGCATGCCGCTCGCTTCTCGCAGCCGGCCAGCTTGGTGATCAAGAATACCGGTTGGTACAAGCTCGATATGCTGTATTTCCAAAAAGGCGGCTCCGCCGTCCTCGAACTCTATTGGCAACCGCCCAAAGCGGCGGATTTCGTCATCGTGCCGGGTGGGGCCTTCGCCCATTTGGCCGGTGGCTGAGACGACGAAATAGGCGGTCGGTGTCGTCATTGTCGATGCCTTCGACCACCGCATTTTAGTTCACCGTGAAGAAAAGTCCTTCGCTACGCTCAGTGTACTTTTCTTCAGTTGTAATAATGCGTTAGCGCATCTTGAGGCGGCTCGGCGATGCGCTAACAGCGTTTTTGTTTGCAACAGAAGGGAGCTAAAATGGGGACAGGCACCATTTTAGCTCCCTTCTGTTGCGGACTCTGATCATGACCGAAGGTCATGATCAGTGAGAGAAAGGGTCGAAATCAGACCGCCGGGCCGCCCCAAGGCCTGATTTGGCATTATTTCACCGGTAAAAAGTACACTGAGGCGGAGCCGAAGGACTTTTTAACGATCGACATTTTGCCGTGAAAAAAAGGTGGTGAATGGTACGGCCTTTCTGCTTCGACCGCTTTGCCCTCAGCGACACACCCAAGACTCATTCCGGATATCGCCAACACGTTATTCAAGCGTGAATTAAACGCTCAAGCGGCATTTCGGCCGCGTCTTTAATCGGGCGGGATAGATAGAATTCAGCGAGCAGACCGCCTTCGGCCTCCATGCCGGTCGGGTCGATACCTTGGTCACTCAGTTGTTCGATCATTTGATCCTGCTCATCGGTCGAAGCGAACCGGCGCTGAAAGAAAGTTTGGTCTGCTAGTTTCTCGGTAACATAGCCCCAGTCGTTCAGCGTCTCTTCGATGGCGTCGAAGGGAAACATCCGCAGAACGAAATTGCCCATCCACGGCGACCGTCCCTGCGTTATGGCTGGCAACAGACGCTCGAAGCTCTTTTCGGTCACATAGCCGATGCATCCGGTCGATGCCACCAGATCGACGGACGCCAGTTCTTCTTTCGCCGTCGCCGGAAGTAGGTTGGTTTCGAGATTTGCGGCAAAACCTTCGTCCAACAAGCCCACATCTTCAGCATAAGCAATAGCGTTTTTCGCCAGGTCGAGCCCTATGACTTCGATATCCTCGGGTTCGCCGAGATCGGCAAAAAATTGCCGGTCGTTTGCGATGACTTCTTCCGATGTGGCGTCCTCCAGTTTCTTCTGACCCCAATGTTCAAAAAGGTCGTCCAGTGAAATGTCGTGCTTTAGAAGTGCAGCATTGACGCCATAGGAACAGCCCAGATCAAGCACGCGGATTGCATCGTTCCGGCGTTGCTGTAAGTGAGAAATCAGTTGCTGGAAAATGGGTTTGGCTACGCCAGGTATCGCATAGTCGAGTTTTTCCAATTCACCGAAATACATCCTCGGGTCATTCTGGTTGTAAATATGATCCATGTTGGCTTTCGCCTCATTGATCTCCTCAAAGGCCGCATCGTCCGGCATTGGTCGTCTCCCCCATATTATCTTTAGTACCCTGTATCCGTCCGCAAATGGCGTACGGCAATAGTCAACCGACACGCTGCATATGAGCGCACAAGCACGGCATCGCCGCGCCAATGCGGCGCGGGGCAAATGTGGTTATTTTAGCGTGACTGGGCGAACCTAACACATCTGTCCGCAAACAGAAAACCGAGCAAGAATCTACGGTCGGCGCACAACTGCATAATGTCTGTTTTGGCTATGAGCTGCCTTATACTCTATGGGCAGCGTCCTTGTTCAACGAATTTTGAAATCGTGCCAGCCGAAGCCTTCGCCCATTCAGCCGGCAACTGACGCGACGAAATAGGCGACCAGGATCGCCACGGTAACGATCGAGCCGGCGGTTGAGAGTACCACCGTCGATGCCGCCCGTTGCAGGTAGGTGTCGTATTTCTGGGCCAGGATGAAGACGTTGGCGCCGGTCGGCAGCGCCGCGGTGATCGTCGCCGTTGCCACCCATAGCGGCTCGACGTTGAAGACATAGATGCCTAGCATCCAGACCAGCAACGGGTGAAGCGTTAGTTTGAGCAGGGTCGCGGTCAGGCTCTCCGCCAAATTGCCGGCGACGCGGAACTGCGTCAGCGTGGCGCCGAGGGCGAACAGCGCGCAGGGTGTCGCCGCCTGGCCGAGCAGTTCGAGAAAGCGGTCGATCGGGCCGGGCAGGGCGCCGCCCGCCGCGTGCAAGGCGATGCCGCCGGCGAGGCTGAGCAACACCGGGTTTTGGACCAGCGCCATGGCCGTCGATTTGATGCTGTCGATCGCCCGGCCGCCGCGGCCGCGGGAAATCTCTATCAGGACGGTCGGGATCGACAACAGCAACAGCGAGTGGAAGGCGACGATCATTAGGATCGGCACCAGGCCGCGCTCGCCGAAGGCGGTGACGATCAGGGGAATGCCGATCATCACCGTGTTGGCGAATACCGAGGCCATGGCGAACAAGACCTGTTCTTCAAAGGTGATGCGAAAAACCAGCCGGCCCATGTGCATCGCCGGTATCGCGACCAGTAAAGCGCCACCGAAATAGGCGCCGATAATGCCGAAATCGAGGTCGTCGGGAAAACCACCGCGGCCCAAGGTGCGGACCAAGAGCGCCGGAATCGCCACATAGAAGACGAAATTGCCGAGCCCGGCGATGCCGGCGGCGCCGATCAACCGGGTGCGGCCAACTAGGAAACCGCACAGGATCAAACCAAAAATCGGCAGGACGATATCAAGCGTCGCTTGCATCAATAGCCGTCGGTGCGGTCGACGACGTTCCGCGGCGCTTCGCCGGCGCGAATACGGCGGACGTTGGCAACCAACTCGCGGGCCGCGGTATCCGGGTTTGAATCGGCGGCCATATGCGGCGTCACGAACACGCCCGGATGGCGCCAGAACGGATGGTCAGCCGGCAGCGGCTCATCGCGGAAGGCATCGAGCGTGGCACCGGTCAGATGACCACTATTCAAAGCGGCGATCAGGTCGTCGTCGACCAGAAGGCCGCCGCGCGCCGCATTGATCACCGCGGCACCCGCCGGCAGTGCTGCAAACAGGTCGCCGTGCAGGATGTTTTCCGTAGCCGAGGTCAATGGCAATAGACAAAGCAAGATTTCGGTTTGGGCGAGAAACGGCGCCATGCCGTCCGGACCGGCGAAGCAGTCGACGCCGGCGATGGTCTTCGGCCGCCTGCTCCAACCGGATACGGCGAAGCCCAGTCCGTTGAGCGCCTGTGCCGCGGCCTGACCGAGCACCCCGAGCCCCATGATGCCGACATGGCGCGTGGTGACCTCCGGCGTCGGTAGCGCCAGCCATTCCGCCCTACCCATGGCCTGTTCGTAGAGATGGTGGTTGCGGTGAAAACGCAACACGTGCAACAGCACATATTCCGTCATGCTTGCCGCCATCCAAGAATCGGTGAGCCGCACGATTGGGACATTTGCCGGAATATCCGCGCGCGCGATCAAATGATCGACGCCCATGCCGAGCGACAGCACCGCCTTCAGGTTCGGCAGCCGGCCATAGGCGTCGGGCGGCAAATCCCACACCATCGCAATATCGATGTCCTCGACGTGACCGAGATCGGGCCAAATCCGAATATCCAGGTCCGGATCGACGGCGAGCAGGGGGCCGGTCCAGCGTTCCGGCGGATCGGTTTCGGTTTTCAGCAGAATAGCCATGGCTCCTATTAGCATTGGCTCATAGGCGGGAAAAGCCGCAAAGTGCCGTGATTCATACTGTATTTGGCTTGCGCTGCAGGGGGGCATCGTGTAAATGGCGAGGCGGTGACGGCAAGGACCGTGTTTCTCGCGGTCTGACGCTAGTCAAATCTTAGGGAACATGGGATAGTCGTCGGCCACGGGTCGTGTATGCGGCCGGTAGAGCGATGACTTTCATCAACTTTGGATAGGTGAGACAAACCATTGGAAATCCAGGTTCGCGACAACAACGTTGATCAAGCCCTGAAGGTTCTGAAAAAGAAGCTCCAACGCGAAGGCGTATACCGCGAAATGAAATTGCGGCGTGCCTACGAGAAACCCTCTGAAAAGCGCCAGCGCCAGCAAGCCGAAGCGGTTCGGCGCGCCCGCAAGTTGGCCCGCAAACGCGCCCAACGCGACGAACGCTGAGCTTCAGGTTCCGGCCGAGGCAACGAACGCCCCTCGGCTGCCGGACGACCCCACAATAAGAGTCTCGAACGGTCTTATCAGACCGAAAGGGTGAGCTGCGCGCTTGGCGCCGGTGCCGCCCGCGGCCATACTGGGTTGAGCCACCCTGAACGCGGAGACATGCCATGTCCGCCAGCGACGCCGGCGCCCAGGCGCCGGGCCTATTGGATTTCGCTGTTGCCCGAGCTGATTTCTTGGCTGGCGCCGATAGACCGCGTGAGTATTTGGAGCGTCGGATCGAACGCATCGCCGCGCGCAATGACGCGGTCAGGGCGTTCGTCGTCACCAACGAAGCCGCGGCCCGGGCCGCCGCCGATCAATCCGACCAACGCTACAGCACCGGAAAGCCGCTATCGCCGATCGACGGCTTGCCGATCGGTATCAAGGACGTGCTGGAAACGGCTGACATGCCGACCGGCATGGGTAGTCCAATTTTCGCTGGCCGGGAGACCGGCCGCGATGCCGCCGCCGTCCGGGCCTTGCGCCAGGCCGGCGCGATCATCCTTGGCAAGACGGTCACCACCGAGTTCGCCTTTCTGACACCGGGGGAAACCCGCAACCCGCTCGACCTGACGCGGACACCGGGCGGGTCTTCCAGCGGTTCCGCGGCCGCCGTCGCCGACGGCATGGTGACCGCGGCGCTCGGCACGCAGGTGGTCGGCTCGGTAATCCGGCCGTCGGCCTATTGCGGCGCCGTCGCCTTCAAGCCCAGTTTTGGCGCGCTCAATCGCGGCGGCACCCAGGTGAGCTTGAGCCAGAACCATATCGGCGTGCATGGCGCCACGGTCGCCGACGCCTGGGCCGTCGCCCGAGCCATTGCCGGCGGCGCCGGCGGCGATCCCGGCCGATCGGCATTGCGCGGACCCGACACCGCTCCGGCGGCAAAGAAGCCGGGCCGTCTCGGGTTGTTGCAAACCGGCGGCTGGCAAGATGCCGATCCGGCGGCGCGCGACGCCTTGGCGGCACTCTTGGATGGGCTGCGGGATACCGGTGTCGCCATCGTCGATCGTGGTGCCAGCAAAGTCTTGGAAGCGCTGGAACAGGCGGTCGTCGATGCCCGCGATGTGTCGCTGGATATCTGCGGCTTCGAGCTGCAATGGCCGCTCGGCAACTACCGCGATGAACAAGGCTCGCGCCTCAGCCCCGGCCTGGAAGCGCGCATGGCCGAATGGGACGGGATTACCGTGGCCGATTACGAAGCTTCGCTCGCCCAGCGTGACGGCATGCGCCAGGCCCAAGCCGCCCTGGCCGGTGAAATCGATGGCTTGATCACGCTCTCGGCGCCGTCGATCGCGCCGGTGGGGCTAGAGACGACCGGCAATCCGGTGTTCGCGGCACCGGCGACCATTCTCGGCGCACCGGCCTTCAGCCTGCCGCTGATGGCGCTCGACGGCCTGCCGCTCGGCCTGCAGCTGATCGGCTTTCCCGGCCGTGACGCCGACCTCGCTGGCCTCGCCCAATGGATCACGGACGGCGTCGAAAACAAAGCCGGCTAAACGTGACATCCGGCTGATTGGCGGCACTGGCACCAGTGCTTTGGCGAATCAAATCGAAACCGGCGTGATCGCCAAGGCCAATAACGTCGGCCGCGGGAATTTCATACATGATCCGTCCCGGAGGGATCGGTCCATGGCGGAGGCTGAGGGCCATCACCGCGTGCGGCAGCGCCAGCCCGGCAAGGGTGGCCAACGCCGGTGCCCGCGCTGGTTCCGGCAAATGCATGAAGACTGCCTGCAGCAGCAAGAAATCGAACTTCTGTCCCAAGGCCCGCACATGGGTGAGCTCGGGCACGCGGTCATCAAGCCAGGTGACTACCGCCGCGTCGTGGCGCGCCGCCGCTTCTCGGCGCATGCCGGCCGACGGTTCCGCGGCAACCACCTTGTAGCCTCGGGCGGCCAATGCGGCAGCGTTGGTGCCGGTGCCGCTGCCGACATCCAGGATCCAAGCACCTGGATTGGGCAGCAAATCCATGTGGTCACGGTGGCGCTTCTCGAAGCTGAAGGATTCATAGATCGGCGCCAAATGTGATGCCAACGGATCATAGGCATTGATCGCGGCATCGATATTGGCGGTAGTAGGGTCGGACACGGCGTCATCCCGTTGGCTTGGGGACCGCCAAGGAACCAGATTTCGGGACGAGGGACAAGATGGACAGAATTCAGGCGGCGCGGCGTTTCTATGCCGATATGATCACCGCGAAGGCCGGGGCCAATGACGACCGCATCCGCGACGCCTTCGCACGGGTGCCGCGGGAGAAATTTCTAGGACCGGGCCCGTGGCTCGCTTACGTGTTTCAATCGGGTGCCTACGTGACGACACCGACCGATGACCCGGTCCTGGTCTATCAAGACATCCTTTTCGCCTTGGCGCCGGAGCAGGGCATCAACAATGGCGAGCCGACCCTGCACGCCCGCAACTTGACGGCGGCGGCGCCGAAAATCGGTGATCAAGTCTTACAAGTCGGTGTCGGCACGGGCTATTACACGGCGATTTTATCCGACTTGGTCGGGGCGTCCGGACAGGTTGCCGCCCTGGAAATCGATTCTGTTCTGGCCGACCAAGCGCGCGACAATCTTAGCGACCGAGCAAATGTGACTGTCCATTGCCGGTCCGGCGCCGAGGCACCGCTGCCGGACAGTGACGTGATCTATGTCAGTGCCGGCGCAACCCATCCGATGCCGGCATGGCTCGACGCCCTAAAACCCGACGGCCGCTTGATTTTCCCGCTCACCTCCGAGTCCAGTATGGGCGGCATGCTGTTGATAACCCGATCGGACGGCGGATATGCCGCACGCTTTGTCTCACCGGCGGCGTTCATCCCGATGATCGGCGGCCAAGACGAAGCAACCGCAGCCGGGCTCGTGAAGGCCTTCGAAAGCGGCGGCTGGCAAAACGTGCAATCGCTTGTCGTCGATGACCGCAAGCCGGATGAAAGTTGCTGGGTCGCCGGCAACGGCTGGTGGCTGTCGACGCGGCCGGTTTGACGATCAGCGATCGTCCAGCCGTTTGACCATGAGTATTTCGTCGATCGAATGCTCTCCAATTCTAATGGCGTCGGGCTCGATGCCGTAGCGCTGGAAACCGTGGCGCTCATACAGGCGCCGCGCTATGTCGTTCGGTGCCGCGACACTCAACTGGATCAAGGAAACTTTGGTCCGTGCATGATCGATGACCGCTTCAAGCAGTGCCGCACCGACGCCTTCGCCGCGCGCCATCGGGCGCACATACATGCCCCATAGATAACCCTTGTGGCGTTGCTTCACGTGCGGCGCGCGCGCAAATCCAGTAACGCCGACCAACTGCGCATCCGTGAAGGCCCCAAACACCGAATTTCGCTGCAGGCGGACGGTAAATTCAGACATCGGCTGCGGAGCTTCTTCTTCCAACGCGGACCCGAAAGAGTCCGGATGTCTCGACAGTCCTTCCAATCGTATTGACCGAAAAATTCTGACATCTTCAGGCAAGAGTATTTTTGTCGTTATCATTGTGTCTTCTCACTGCCTCCGACGGCACGACCTTGAAACGCGCGCCATTATTTGCGCGAACGGGGCGCGCGACAATGCCTAGCGGCGAATAGCTACCGCCGGCGTGGTGATCATGAGCGGGAACAGTTTTCCGCCCCGGACTTGCCGATGCCGCGGCTTTGGGCCATTTTGGCGCCGAATTAGCGATCGGGGTTAGATCGCGATTGTCGCAAAGGACATGAGATGACGATGGCTGCAGATGATTTGCCGTTTTCGGGATTGAAGGTTTTCGATGCCACGCAGGGTATTGCCGGCCCGCATTGCAGTATGTTGTTGGCGCAATACGGCGCCGATGTGATCAAGGTGGAGCCGTTGGACGGCGATTGGGGACGCACCCTTGGCAAGCTCTACGATGATTTCTGTGCTCACGCCGTTGCCTTCAACCGCGGCAAGCGCAGCATCGCGTTGGACCTGAAAAACGAAAAGGGCCTCGCCATCGCCCAAAAGTTCGCCTACGACGCCGACATCGTGCTGGAAAGCTTCCGCCCCGGCGTCATGGCCCGCTTCGGTCTGGACTATGAGACGGTCCGCAAACACCACGAAGACGTGGTCTATCTCTCGGTCAGCGGCTTCGGCCAGACCGGCCCTTACAACACCTTGCCGGTGACGGATTCCGTCATTCAGGCGTTTTCCGGGCTAATGTCGATCAACCGTGATGAGCGCGGCACGCCGCAACGCATCGGCATGATCGCAATCGATGTGATGACCGGGCTCTATGGCTATCAGGCCGTTGCCTCCGCCATTTTGAAGCGCTTCCGCTTCGGCGGCGGCCGCTATATCGATTGCAGCCTGATGCAGTCGGCCGCGGCGTTCCAAGCGGCCAAAATTATGGAGCATTATCTGGAAGGCGGGGCACCGATGGTGCTCTATATGCCGATCGGCACCATGAAGACCTCGGACGGTCATATCAACATTACGGCGATGCGCGATCGTCACTATGTTTCGCTCTGTAATGTATTGAATTTAGAAGAATTAATCGATGACCCGCGGTTCGATAACCGGGACAAGCGGGTCGAGCGCGCCGACGAGCTGATGCCGATCATTCGCGCCGAATTCACCAAGAAGACCACAGCGGAGTGGGCCGAGCTGTTGACCGAGGCCGAGGTCATGAACGCGCCGATCTCGACCTACGACGACTTCATGGCGGACCCGCATGTCGAGGCCTTCAACAGCATTGTTTACAGCGCTCATCAGACGGTCGGCACCTTGCCGCTGGTCAACATCCCGGGCCTTGATCCGATCGATCCGGCGGCGGCACTTGCCGAATGCCCGCATATCGGCCAGCATTCGGCGGAAATCCTGGCCGAGGCCGGCTACGACCCGGCGGAAATCGCCGCGTTGATCGCCGGCAAGGCGGTCGGCGTGGTTGAAGGCGAGGCGTCGGCGGCGTGAGCGAACCGGACCGCGTACGGCTTCCACTTACGCGGTCAGGGCCGCGACGGCGGCCCCGGCGCGGTTAGCGCTGCCCCCGCGGAGCCATGCGCCGTAGGCGCACTGGCGTGAGCGCAACAAAAAAACCTGTTTCGATTGAATCGAAGCAGGTCTACCGCTTCCATTTGGCCAACAACAGCAACAGCGGCATGGCGGCCAACGCCGTAATCCAGAAGAACTGAAAAGCGTTGACGTAACCGATCATGGTCGCCTGGCGCTGGATTTCGCCGGACAGCGCGCTTAAGCCCGTTTTCGAGTTCATGTCCCACAGGCCGCGGACGCCCGGCAAGGCCAGCATTTCGTTCAGCGGTGAAATGAAGACCGTCAGGTCCGCGTAAGAGATCTTGGAGGTGCGGATCACCAGCGCGATCGATATGGATATGTGAATGCTGGAGCCGACGTTGCGGAGCAGGTGGAAGACCGCCGTGCCTTCACCAACGGCACGGGGGTCGAGCGTCGCGAAGGTCACCACGGCCAGCGGTACCCAGACCAAACCGACGCCGAAGCCTTGCAGGCAACTGGTCCAGGCAACGTCGACCATGGTCACATAGATGTCGAAATTCGACATCGCGTAACCGGCGACGGCCTGGCAGCCGAAGCCGGTCGCCATCGACAATTTGGGATTGATCTTGGTGCCGACGAACAACATTGTCGTGAAGGCAAAGAACGTGCCGAGGCCGCGAAAGCCCAGCAAATTGCCGATGATGGAATCGGGAAAGCCTTGCAGTCCCTGCAACATCGGCGGCAGCAGCACCATCGGCGTGAAGTTCAACATGCCGAACATCAGCACCAGTATCAGACCGACCGAATAGTTGCGATTTCGAAACAGCCGCAGGTTTAGGAACGGCTGGCGCGCGGTCAAGCTATGGGCGATGAAGACGTAGAACGCCAAAACGGCGATCGCCGCTTCCAATATAATCTCCGGCGAATCAAACCAATCGTTGCGCTCGCCGCGGTCGAGCATGAACTGGAAAGCGGCGATGGCGGCACTCAGGGCCAGCAGGCCGATCCAGTCCAACCGGATGCTCTCGCGCGTGCCACCACGCGCTTTGACAAAACCCCAAACGCCGGCGAACGCGACCACGGCGAACGGCACGATCATGAAAAACACCCAACGCCATGAGTAGGCCTCGCTCAAATAGCCGCCGATGGTCGGCGCGATGATCGGCCCGATGATGACGCCCATCCCCCATATCGACATCACCGTGTTGTGTTGACGCTTGGGGTAGGAATCCAAGGCGATGGCTTGTGCCACCGGCACCATCGGCGCGCCAAAAGCGCCTTGCAGGATGCGGTAGAACACGACCTCCTCGAGCGACGTCGCCAAGCCACAGAGGACGGACGCCGCAGCGAAGCTGGCGACGCAAAACAGCATCAGCCGCCGGCGCCCGAAACGGGCCGCCAGCCAGCCGGCCAACGGTGTCGCCACCGCGGTCGCGACGATGTTGAAGGTGATGACCCAAGCGATTTGATCGGTGGTTGCGGAAAACGTACCTTGCATTTGCGGCAGGGCAACGTTGGCGATGGTGATCGTCATCGCGTAGAGCATGGTGACGAAGGTCAAGGTCAGCAGGATCATCGCCCGCCGAAAGAAAGAAGCCTCGGCCGTCATCGCTTCGGCTGTGGTCATCCACGATACCTTCTCAAAGGGATTTGCCGGGCAACGGCCGGCCCGCGATCCTACGAATCCTGCGCCGAGAAGCAAGCAGGGGCCATGACCACATGACCCAGCCGGTTTATACTGACCGAATCATCGTGGGAACAGGCATGACCTCCGAACCAGCTTTGCGGCCAGGGCTCGCCTATCCGGACTGGCGCTTCTCCGTCGGCCGGTTAGAGCAAGCAGAAAAACTCAGGCTTTGCGGCATCGATCCGCGGCTCCACGGCGATCAGGTCGACGTCACTCATCTCGCCACCGCCGCCATATTGCTGACCAAGCGCGCCGGCTTCACCATCAACGGCAACGTCCATGTCGGCCAGTGGTTCGGCCAAGTCGGGCCGGTACCGCTCGGCCAGCCCGTGACCCTCGCCGGCGCGGTCAAATCCGTCGAGCCGGTGCCCAAGGGCGCTGAGGTGCGTACCGAATTCACCGTTACCTTAGCCGACGGTTCGGTTGCGCTGCGTATGGAACGCCTGACCTTGCGCCTCGATCCGGATCGGTCGGAAAGTCCCAAGAAGCCGAGCGGTGCCGCCGCCCGACAGTCGTCCGACGAGGGCGACGTTTTGCGGCGCCTTGCGCTTCAGCCCGCCGATGTGGCCGCCTACAGCGGCGACGGCGATAATTTGATCCATTCCGATCCCGCCGTTGCCCGACAGTTCGGCTTCCGCGCGCCGATCGCCGGCGGCCTAATGGCGGTGCGGTTGATGCTCGCCACGTTGAAGGAACGTTGCGCTGCCGACCGGCTTTATATCGCTGTTCGGTTTCGCCGGCCGATGTTCTGGGATGATACCCTGGTCTTGCGTGGACGGCTCGATCCGGTTACCCACACCGGGACCATGGCGGTCATAAAGGACGACGGCAAAACCGCTGTGACCGCGACGGTCTCGGCCTGTGCCTGATAGGAGGACTTCCGACGTGACGCGGCCCTTTGAAGGCGTAACCATCCTCGATTTCTCCCATGTTCTGACGGGGCCCTACGCCTCGTCGCTGTTCGCGCTCTGCGGCGCCCGCGTGATCAAGGTCGAGCAGCCCGGCATCGGTGACATGACGCGCAAGGGCTCGTCCAACCCGGTGCTGGCCGAACGGGGCCTGTCGCCCGGTTTCCAAGCGGTCAATGTCGGCAAGGAAGCGATCACCATCAATTTGAAGAGCGAAGAAGGCGTCGCCATCGTCAAACAGCTGGCGGCCCGTGCCGACGTGGTGCTGGAGAACTTTCGCCCCGGCGTGCTCGATCGCTTGGGGCTTGGCCAGCATCAGTTGAGCGCGATCAATCCGGCCCTGATCTACTGCTCGATCAGTGGCTTCGGCCAGGACGGCCCGCTCAGTCAGGAACCGGCCTACGACGGCAAGATCCAGGCGATGTCGGGCATCATGTCGATGACCGGCGAGATCGACGGTAGCCCGATGCGCGCCGGCTTCGCCATCGCCGACAATATCGCCGGCCTCAATGCCGCCTTCGCCATCGCCGCGGCACTGCACCAACGGGGCGACAGCGGCCGTGGCCAGGTGATCGACGTGGCCATGCTCGATTCCATGTTGTCGCTGATGGCGCCGACGGTACTGGATTACCTGACAACCGGTGAGGCACCCAAGCGGATCGGCAACATGGCGATCAGCAAACAGCCGACGGCCGACCTGTTCCAAACCGCGGACGGACATATTCTGCTGGCGGTCAATACCGACGCCCAGGTCGCGATATTGCTGCGCGAAATCGGCCGCGACGATCTGGCCGACGACCCGCGTTTCACCGACCGCCACGCCCGTGTGGAGCACGCCGACGCATTGGTCGCCGCCGTGACCGCAGGCTTGGCCCAGGCGCCATCCGCGGAATGGGAAACTCGCCTCAACAAGGCCGGCGCGCCCTGCGGTATGATCAACACCATCCCGGACATCCTGGGCCACGCCCACGTCGGCCATCGCCGCCAAGTGTTCCAGATCGACACTGCCGACTGCACGATTGAAGGCAAGGGGCCGGCTCCCTTCGTCAATGCCGGTTTTCAGTTCCTTCACGGCGGCCCGGTCACCGAGCGGCCACCGCCAAAGCTCGGACAGCACACCGAGGACCTGCTCGAGGAGTTGGGCTACACGCCCAATTCAATCGCCGGCCTAAAGGAGCGCGGCGTTGTTTAGGACCGCCCTTGCGATTGTGATTGCCTGTCTGATCGCGTTGCCGGCCGTGGCCGGTTACGTCTTCTTCTATCAACTGCATGACGACTGGGCAGTGCTCTGCTGGCGCGATCAAGCCAGCGAGAAAAAGTCCTGCCGCCTCAACGCACCGCCCGCCGGCGCCACCGGCGGCACCCGGCGCAACGAGCTGATTATCCATGAATACGCTCCGGACCGCTTCCAGATCGTCGTGCAACTGAACGAGCCGGCCTCGGAAGCCCATCCGCTGTTCCTGAAAGTGGCACCGGACGGCACCTTGCACCAAACCCGGATCGTCGATCGCTTAGGCCGCTGGTTCGATACCGAAGCCGCCACCATCATGGCGGAAATGGCGCGCGGCACGGACCTGACCTACCGTTTCCACTCCGCCGGCGGCGAAGCCCTGCCCAGAGACACCCGCATCCGCCTCGGCGGCTACCCGGCAGCGCTCAAAACCTACCGCCGAGAAATTCGCCGCCATGGTTTGTTGGGGGGTGGAGAATAGACCGCGCTGCCGCAGCGCAACTCCACCCCACTTAATCGGTTTGTAACCCAATCCACCCTACATTTGCGCTGGATTTCCGCGGGATCCGGACGCCCGCGTTCCCTTCGACGCCCTTCCGCACAGTAGAGGCCGACGACAGCGCCATGGAAAATCAAAACAAAGAGCAGCCATCGGCTGCGAAAAAAGTCGCCCGCAGCACCGCCTGGGCGGCAGTCGATAGTTGGTCGCAGCAGGGTGTACAGATCGTTACCTTCGTCATCATCGGCAACATCATCGGGCCGGAAGTCTACGGCATCATGGCGATTGGTTTCATCTATATGGTGGTCGCCAATGCCTTCATCCGCGACGGTTTCGGCGAAGCGGTCATTCAACTGAAAAATGCCGAGCGGGCGCATTTCGAGGCAGCGTTTTGGGTCATCGTCGGTTTTGGGCTGTTTGCCGCCGGTCTGAGCTGGCTGTTGGCGCCGCTGTTCGCGGCCTGGTTCGGCGAACCGCAGCTCGCCATGATCATCGGCGTGTTGGGCCTGACGGTGCCGATCGTCGGCGCCGCCAACCTGATGCAATGCAAACTGCGTCGGGCGATGAATTTCCGCGCGCTTGCCATCCGATCATTGGTGGCGTATGGCGGCTCGGCAATCCTGGCGGTCACCCTCGCGCTCATGGATTACGGCATTTGGAGCCTGCTGGCCTTCCAAATCAGCATGCCGACCCTCGATTACATCGTTCTGGCGATCCAGGACCGTTGGCTGCCGCGGCCGCGGTTTTCGCGCGCCCATTACCGTGACATCGCCGGCTTCAGCTACAAAAGCATGGGCAGCCATATCGTCACCGCTTGCGGCAAACAAATCGACCGGACCTTGGTCGGTCTGTTCCTCGGCGCGACGGCCCTCGGCCTTTACGGCATGGCGCTCAGGATATTTGGCGGTGTCCAGCAAACCCTGATGGGCGTCATCAACAACGTCGCCTTGCCGGCCTTCTCCAAAGTGCAGGACGACAAGCCAAAACTCTGCGACGCGTTGAAAAACGCCACGCATTTTGCCAGCTTGACCGCTTTCCCGGCGTTTGCCGGGCTGGCACTGGTGTCGGACTCGTTGATAGACGTATTGCTGAAAGAGGAATGGCAGGAGCTTGGTTCGATCTTGCCGATCCTCTGCTTGTATGGCTTTACAATTCCGTCGGGGCTGTTTCTGACCACAGCGAAGCGGGCCGTCGGCCGGGCCGGCCTGATCCTGAATATCGCCACTTTTACGATATTCCTTCGCCTTGGCTTGTGTGGCGCCGCCATCGGTTTTGGCTTCGGCTTCTATGGTATCGTTATTGCCACGACCGCGGTGCCGATCCTGCTGTTGCCGCTGCGGCTGTACTTGGCGAAACGTATCATCGGCCTGCAGATCGTCGATTACTGTAAGAGCATGGTGCCGGCCGCTGCGGCGACGTCCTTTATGGCGGCCTGTGTTTTGGCGACGGAGATCCTGATCGGCGTCCAAGCGCCATCGATTGTGGTGCTAGTTGCCTCGATTGTCATGGGCGCGGTGTCATATGTGGCGGCGCTGTTCCTGATCGCGCGGCCGTCGCTGAACCAGATCGCCGCGGCAGTGCGGCGATAAAGTTTTACTAAGAGGCGAGCTTACGGGCGGCGCGTATCAAGCGGCGCCGGTCGAAGAGCTTTCGCAACAAGATGTAGCCATCGCCGAGGCCGCCGACGGAGTTGGTCGGATAGGAGCTCAGCTCTGGCCAATTGCGCGTGACGATATCGCGACAGAATTGGCCGCTGCGCCGGTAATTATGCGGCAAGGTCAGGCCGATGTCGGTAATCTGGCGCTGCAGAAACAGATGAAAATCATAGTAGACGAAGGCCGGTCCGTAGAGTTGCGAGGCAACGCGGCAGGCGACCGGTTGCTCGGCTTCGAGCAAGTCCATGATGGTCAGCGCATCGGTGCCGTCAAGCGTCGCGAGCCAAGCCTCGGCGCCGGCCAACAGGGTCGGGTGCTGGGGTTGGTCGATCCGCATCAAAAGTTGCTCAGGTGTCAGGCCGTCGTCTGGCTTGTCGCTGTCCTTCCATTTTGTCGCACGGAAGATTTCACCGCCAAGGCCCGTCAACACCGCGCGCTGGAGGGCCAAGTTTTCCATGGTCCGGTGCAACCGCATGTGGCTGCCGCCGGAGCAATAACCGATACGCTCGTGCCAGGCCGCCTGTTCCTCCGGCGTGGTGTATTCGGCCGGCAGAACCTCGTGGCTGAGGCCGCATTCCTTGGCCATGGTGACGGCCAAGATTTCGTCCGCCGAGTATGATTTGATGCGCAGCGTAAAGGTTTCAAGATTTTCAGTTTGGCCAACACAGCCCGCCAGCACGGTCCGGGAATCGACTCCTGCCGTCAGCGGCACTGTCAGTCCCCAATATTTGCTGATGCAATCGGCGGTTTGCCGCATCAGTTCGGCGGCTCGATCGGCGGCAGTGTCCGTATCCTCAGAGATTTCGACCTTGAAATCCGGCCAATGCCGATGCACCGACCAGCGGTCCAAGTCAAAATAATGATTGGGCAACAGACGCCGGATGCTCGGATGCGCTGTGGCGCCGAACGGCAGCCAGCCGTCGCCGGTGACGCCGGTGGCCGCGATCAGGCTTTGATCACGGGAAGATTCAAAAGCTTCGGGCGTCAAAAGCATCGCCGCGGTCGAGCCGAATGCAGCATTGTCTGTATCAAACACCGACGGCATCGTCGCGCCGACATCCGGGTAGACGCGGTTGAACGCGCCATCGGCGATGATTAGCAAGTAGGAACCGGCCCAATGGCGCATGGCCTGGGTAATGACGTGATGTTTGGCCGCATTGTCACTATCGGGTTCGATTGCCAGCACAAGGGAACGGCCGGCGCGTGTGCCGGTCTGTAAATCAATGTGCTGGCCCAGTACCCAGCCGATTTTTGTACTGTCCGCCGAAACGATCGGCGCAACGCTCAGCGTCGGATGGCACTGGAAAACCCAATCATTGACCTGTTCGGTGCGCCAGTCGTTCGGCACTTGCGCCGACGTTCGACTAAGCAGGAATTGTCGTTGAAAAGAGTCAAACCTATGCATCGCTCGCCCCGCACCTCAAAGTCATTCAAGGACACTTTCGCTCGACGAATTGAAGAATCGAGCGCGAATTCCGTTTCATCCTATGAAGACGACGTAAACAATCGGTTTAATCGATGATTAGTTGCGCCGCCTCAGAAATCGGGCCATCGTTGATCGCAGCAAAAAGGCCAAATTAGATGGCAAAAGGGGAATATTGGAAATGCTGAATGATCGCTTCGAACAGCCTCTGTCGTCGGCCTCCTACAACGCCGTGGCGCAATACGTGGCCGGTGTCGATTGCTTGCTTTCAGCCAATCTCGGGGCCGAGCAGGCGCTCGATGCCGCGCTCCGGGCGGACCCGGATTTTGCCTTGGCGCATATCGCCCGCGCCCGCGCTTTGCAGATGGCCGCCCGTGGCCCGGAGGCGCAGCAGGCCGCCGCGACCGCGCGGGGACTGGCCGGCACCTGCGGCGAACGTGAAAGCAGTCATATCGAAATCGTCGCCTTAGTGATCGAGGGTAGGGGCGCCGAAGCCTTTGCCGCCCTAAACCAACATTTGGGGTCCAATCCGCGCGACGCGCTGCCTTTGTCGCTGGCGCTTGGCGTCTATGGATTGTTCGGTTTCAGCGGCCGCGCAGATCATCATGCCGCGCAACGCGACCTACTCGAGCGCCTCGCGCCTCATTGGGATGCGGATTGGTGGTTTCTGACCTATCTCGGCTGGTCGCACGTCGAGACCGGCAATTGCGGCCATGGCATCGACCTGCTCGAACAGGCACTGGCCGACAATCCGAACAATGGCCATGCCGCCCACGCCCGGGCGCATGGTTATTATGAAACCGGTGAGGCGGAAGCCGGCGCTCGGTTCATTGCCGATTGGTTGCCGACCTACGACAGCGCCAGCCCGCTGCATTGTCACATCGCCTGGCATCTCGCGCTTTTCGCCTTCCAAATGGGCGACCGGGAGCGCGCGGCGGCGGTTTATGGTGCGCATATTCAACCTTCGGTGAGCCAGGCCGTTCCGATGTTCACGTTGATCGACAACGCGGCGTTTCTATGGCGCGCGCAGATTTACGGCCAGCCGCCGGCGCCGACGGCCGATCGGGATATCGCAGACTATGCGCGGCAGCACTTTCCGGAAGCCGGCCTCGCTTTCGTCAATGTCCATACCGCCATGGCACTCACCGCCGCCGGCGATCATGTCGCGTCGGCGCGCCACCTCGAAAGCGTCGAAGCCCAGGTGGCCGACGATCGTCAACCGCCAGGTCCGGTGGTCGCAACCATATGTGCCGGCATTACCGCCTATGGCCGGGCCGACTACGGCGCGGCGGTGGACCACTTCGCCAAGAGCCTGCACGACCTGGACCGCATCGGCGGCAGCCATGCGCAAAGAGATGTAGTCATCGACAGCTTGATCGCCGCCCATTTACGCGCCGGGCAACCGGACAAGGCACGGGACGTCATGACTGCGCGTGCCCAAGAACGGGCGGCGCATCTCGATCAGGATTGGCTTGGCCGGGTCAGTGACGCTCTGTGCTAAAGACCGGGTCATCAAGCGGCCCGGTCAATTCCGCGCGCTGCGAAATTTCGATCCAGTTGCCGTCGGGATCGCGAACGAACGATATGTAAGCCGTGTCGCCATAGCGGCGCGGCGGCGCGCCTTCCGTACCGCCGCGCGAGAGGATCGCGCGGTGGGCGGCCTCGACGTCGTGGATTTGCATGGTCATATAGCGAAAACCAAGGGCACGCATATCGCCGACCGGTTCGGCCGCCGGGTCGTGATTGAGCAACAGCAGGGAATCGCCGCAGCGAAAGCCGTTACCGGGTGCTTCCGGTAGCTCCAAGGCACCGCCATAGAAGGCGCGGGCAGCCGTTAGGTCGGACACATCGATGCGGACCGCGATGCCGGTTATGCCGTCATGGCCGGCCGGTACCAGCCGAACCGAATTACCGTCAGGATCTTTGAGCAGTTTTGACCGGGTCAGCCCGCGCCGGGATATGATCAGTTCGCGCAAGCCAGTCGCCGTACCGGCCTCGAGCGGTTCGCGGGCGTGGTTCATCTTCAATACCGAGCCCAGCAGATCATGGCGATGTTGTTGCACGCCGCCACCGAGCTTGGCCATGTGATTGAAGGCTAAGCCGACGTCGTGTTGCCAAAAGGCCAACTGCGCTTCCCGTTGGTTGGAATAGAGGCCGACATCGATATGCGGTTTAGCAAGGCGCATGGTGGCAACCCAGAACAGACAATCCGACCGCGTTGTCCTAGCGGAACCCGGTGCCGGTCGCAATGGGGCGTGATGTCGCGGCATCTTCTGTCGCACCGCGCTTTGCTTTAGAGCATGATCGACCTACTCGGAATCATTTGATGGGTGCAAATCGGCTTTTCGGGCAGGCGCGGTGCGCGGCGCGATGTGGGGCATCGGGCAAGCGCCGCAACGCACCCGAAAAGCCGATTTGCCCCACCGAAGGCCGGGTTCTTTTTCGCTGTGGCGGCTTCGCGCGTCTTATCCGATATCCCACATCGCATGGCGACGCGTTCATTGCCACAGCGCAAAATAATCCCGGTCAAATGACCCCGAGTAGGTCGATCATGCTCTAGAATGCCCCGACAGGAGAGATCGATGGTGCCCTATCAGTTTGCCTCGGACATCGGCGAAGCCGACGATCCGATTGCGTTGCAGGAATATTTCTTCGAACAGGATTGGACCGACGGCCTGCCGATCGTGCCGCCGACGCCTGAACGGGTCGGCGCATTTCTGGATGAGATGGGCCTGCAGCCCAATGACGTTTTGTGCGTCATTCCGACCCGCAACCGGGCGTTGACGGCGGAAAAAGTCGCGATCAACACGGTCATGGCGGGTTGTCGGCCCGACTATTTTCCGGTCGTGGTGACGATTCTGCAGGCCATGGCGGAACCGGCCTACAACTTCCATGGCTCGATCACCTCGACCGGCGGCGCCGCACCGTTCGTGGTGGTCAACGGGCCGATTCGTGATCAATTGCAGATGAACAGCGGCGTCAACGTTCTCGGCCCCGGCAACCGGGCCAATGCGACGATCGGCCGGGCGATCCGACTGGTCTTGATGAACGTGGCCGGCGCCAGGCCGGGCGTGCTGGATAAATCGACTCTGGGTCACGCCGGAAAATACAGCTACTGCATCGCCGAGGCGGAGGCGGCAAACCCCTGGGAACCGCTGCATGTGGAGCGCGGCTTCAACCGGATGGCCAGCACCGTCACCGTCTTTGCCGGCGAGGCGCCGCACGGCATTCAAAACCACGACAGCGGCGAAGCAGAAGAATTGCTCTATTGCATGGCTCGGGAAATGGCCAGCATCGGTGCCTTCACGTTCGGCCAGTCGGCACTGATCCTGGCGCCGGAACATGCCGCGATCATCGGCCAAAGCGGCTGGAGTAAGGCGGAGGTGAAAGCGTTTTTGTTCGAACATGCGACTCAGTCGCTGAGCGACTTGCGCCGGACCGGCAAGATTTCAGAAAGCTTCGCCGAACCGTTGATCAAGCCGGGCATGCGCGACACGCTCCGCGAAGCCGGCTACTCCGACGCCGATGCCGATCGCTACCTGGCGGTTGCCCGCAACATTTCCTCAGGCGAGGATTGTTTGCTGCATCGCGGATTGTCGGCCGACGACATTCTAATTGTTGTCGCCGGTGGAGCCGCCGGTGGCCATTCCGCTTTTATTCCATCCTGGAGTCGGGCGCGCATATCGCTATTCCAGACCAAGGCGATCGAACAAACCTGTACGCTCTGCGAGGTCGCTTTCTGAAGGAGAAACAGCCATGACCATTCGATTTCTCAATCCGGTGCAGCCGGCTGAGGTCGTCGCCGCGCAGATGGCGCCCCGGCTCGCCGGCCTAAGCGGCACGACCGTTGGGCTGCTGTCCAACGGCAAGGCCAACGCGACCCGCCTGCTCGCCATGATCGGCGAAGAACTAGGCACGACCTATGGCGTCGAGGGGGTGATCGAGGACGTCAAGCTATCGGCCAGCAGCAACTGCCCGGCGGCGATCCTGGATGGCCTGCGTGGCCGCTGCGATGCCGTGATAACCGGTAACGGCGACTGAGGCTCGTGCAGTTCGTGCAGTTTGCATGACGGCATCGAGTTGGACGATCGCGGCCTTCCGACGGCGGTCTTGGTGACCGAACCGTTCATTCCGACGGTCAAGGAAATAGCCGCGATCCGCGCCTTGCCCGAATATCCTTACGTCGTATTGGAACATCCGCTCGGCAGTCTGTCGGAAGCCGCGTTGCGTCGGCGTGCCCGCCATGCGGCGCCACAAGTCGCCCGCATTCTGTGCGGTCGAAACTTGCTCTAGTCGATCTAACACCGAAAGAGGCGTGCCATGACACCCCAGGAATTTTCCCTTGCCGAATTCTTCCAGGGCCTGACGGTCTTTCACTTTATCGGCCATATGTCATACATGCTGGCGGCGGCGGGGTTTTTGTTTCGCGATATTTTGTTGCTGCGAATTCTCGCCGTCTGTGCCTCCAGCGCCAACATCACGTTCAGTTTTTTCGGTGCCGTCGAACCCAATTTTATCGCGATCTTTTGGCAATCGGTGTTCATTTGCATCAACCTGACCTGGAGCATTCGGCTGATCGTCGAACGCCGAGGCGTCAATTTCTCCGAAGAGGAGAGGGAGCTCTACCAGACCATTTTCCGCACCTTCGCGCCTGTCGAATTCATGAAACTCATGCGCATTTGCAATTGGCAAACCACCAAAGAGGGCGATTTGCTGACGGAATCCGGCAAGGACGTCGATGACGTCATCCTAATCTACAACGGCGAGGTCGAGGTCGATTTGCCGGGCGGCGGGTCGCGTCGCCTGAGGGATGGCAGCTTCGTCGGCGAAATCAGCTTCATCCGCGGCGGCGGCGCTACGGCGACGGTCTCGACGTTGTGTCCGACCCGGGTGGTGCGCTGGCCAAGGCCGGCCTTGAAAGCATTGCTGGCCCGCAATCCGGCCATGCGATCGACCCTGCAGACCGTGTTCTCCGAGGACCTTACGAATAAATTACTGGAGAGCGATCAGCACTAGATCAAAGTGCTAGAGCAACTTATCTGCGTTCGAATGAACGCAGGTTGCTCTAGTCGATTTCGAGGCCCGCCTTACGGAGTCCCTCGACGATGCTTTGACGGAGCGGTCGTGGAAATTGCAAGACGTCGATCAGGCTTGAAGCCTCTTGCAGGAACGCTGGCCTTAGCGTGAGGAGGTCATTCATTGCCGCCGTCGCCTCCTCCAAGCGCGCCAACTGGCCGAGACTGGCGACCCGGAACACATGACTCCAGATGAAATTGGGCATATCTATCTTGTCCAATTCCGCGAGCGTTTGTTGAAACGCGCCACGATCGTATTGATAGAGGACTTCCGGGAATAAGTACCAATGGGGATGAGCGGGATTGAGCGCAATCGCCTTCCTAACCAGCGGCATGCCTCGATCCCAATCTCCGCTGAAGGCCAGAAGCCCGCCATAACGCGCGAGCGTGTTGGCATTGTTGGGATTTAGGCGCAGAGCGGTTTCTCCCGGTTGTTTGAAGCCGACAAGATCGCCGTGGCAATGCAATAGGCTGGAATGCATGAGATACCCGGTCGGATCAGCTGGGTCGAGATCGATCGCCCGCTTTGCCGCCGACTTGGCCTTTGCCATCGCATCCTTCAAGGCCGCTGGCCGACCGAGCCGAAAACGAATTTCCTGCGTATAGACGTTGGCAAGGACGGCCCAGGCTTCGGCATATTCAGGGGCGAGCGCAACCGCCCGTTCCAAGTTCGCCTTCACTTCCGCGTGTTTGCCCGCATCCATGCTTTTCTGATAGTCGTAGTAGCGCAGCACGCAATCGTAGGCGTCGAGGCTATCCGGCGCCTTGCGTTTGGCTCGGGCCATGTCTTTTTGTGCGAGAACGCCGTATTTGCCGGCCAAGTTGCCGACAACTTCCTTGGTGATGGCGTCCTGCACCTCATAGATGTTCGCCGGCGTGAAAGTGGCGTCGTAAGTCTGAGCCCAAATGTATCGTGCGTTTTCAACGTCGATCAGGCGCGCGCTGATGCGAATGGTGTTGTCGATCTCGAGGACGCTTCCCTCCAGGCCATAATTCGCGCCGAATTCGCGGTGGAGTTCCCGTGGATCGGCCAATCCGGCCTTGTATTGCTGCACGGAGCCGAGCGGCAAAACCCAAAGGTCGTGAAAACGCGCCAGATCTGTCGTGATCTGCTCGGTCATACCGTCGGAAACGTATTGCCTTTCGGCATTGCCGCTTAGGTGCAGGAACGGCAACACCGCGATCAATGGTCCCTTCGGCAGGGCCAGCAGCCCTTCGGCGTCCGCCTGTCCAGCCGACCGCTGCTTTTCGAACAGCGGTACGTAACCGCCCTTGGGTATGGAAATTCGAACCGGATCGTTGCGCCCGGCGGTCGCGTAATAGCTATCCAGGTCGCGACGCAGTCGCCGCGCCTCCAGCCGCACGATCGGATCGATCTGTTGATCGAAGGTCTCGTCGCGATCAAACACCGACATCGCGATGGCAACGCCTTTTAAGGATCGGGAGCGGCCCGCCAAAGCCTCTTCCACCACGTAGCGGAGGAATTTTCGACGCTGCTCGCGGGGGGTAAAGTCGCGGCTCTCCAGAATACGCTGGAGTTCCGCACGTACATCGTCCGGTGACGGCTGTTCCAGCCCCTCTGTGCCTGTAGCGATAGCATCCACGGTATAATCCGTTCTCCTAGGCCTGCACCACAAGCCCTTGGCCGCAATCTGAGACAGTATAACCACTTAATTTTGTATCTAAACCGGCTTGATTCCCCCATCCATTGGTCGGTGCGAACATGTTCGTACTTCCGCGGCATCCGCTTGGCGCCGATAAGTCTTGGCATAGGCCGCTGAGCCGCTGGGACGGGAAACAAGCAGGAAACTCGTGGGGCGTTTTGATCACTTGAATGAACGCTTTCAAGGTTGCGCACAGAGCATTTGCCGTCTGATGCGAAACGATCCGTCTTTTGCGGAGCTGTGCGAGGACTACGAAGAAGCGGCCACGGCACTCAAATTCTGGAATTCACCGGCCCGTCGATCGACGCAGCGGTCCGGTGAGTATCGGAGCCTTGTCGGCGAGTTGGCGGCGGAGATCGCGGCGAGCCTGCGGCATTTTGGGAGGAACGGCTAATGAAATTCATTGGATTCATTCTTGTTATATGCCTGGCTCTTGGCATGGCTCTCGCCGATCCATTGCGTTCCTGGTTCGACGGTGAGATCAAGAGCGACCTCGTCGCGTTCGTTGATGCCGTGGGCGACATCGGCGGCACGGAATTCCGAGCGCAGAGCAAGAAAGTCGCAGTCGTCCACAACGACGGAGCACTCCGGCCGGAACAGGCTGCCTATCTTCAATTCTTATTCACTGTCGACCGCATCACCAAAATGGTGGACACGGTTCCTAAGATCACCGGTTCACCGACGGTGAAAACGGCAACCGCCGACAGTGACGTGCCGATACTGCAATGGGTGACCACCCGAGAAGGCCGGCAAGTGGGTCTTCTTGTCCATGATACGAACGAAACGCGTTAATGGGGCTCTGACAGCGCGTCAAATAGCGGCATGTAAAACCAGGCTTTCGATTTTCGAGAGAAACTCTATACGGCGGTCTCTGCTGGGAATTCGAGGCCAGCTTTGCCAAGACCTTCCACAATACTTTTGCGCAGCGGTAAGGGAAATTGCCAAGCATCGATGAGGCTCGAGGCTTCCTGTAGGAACGCGGGCCTTAGCTCAAGCAAATTATGAGCCGCCGCTGTCGCCTTCTCCAATCGGTCTAATTGACCGAGAATTGCGGCCCGAAACAAGTGGGTCCAGAAAAAATTCGGCATATCCATCTTGTTCAATTCCGCGAGCGCCTGTTGATAGTCGCCGCGATTGTAACGATAGACGACGTCCGCGAGCCGGTACCAGTGAGGATGAACCGGATTCAGGGCAAGCGCCTTGTCGACCAGCGAGCGACCCCGGTCCCAGTCCCCAATGAACGCTAAACGCACGCCATAATGAGCGAGTGAGTTAGAGTTGTTGGGATTAAGGCGCAGGGCCGTTTCGCCCTCTTGCTTGAAGCCCGCGAGATCACCTTCGGAAAACAGCAGGTTAGAGTGCATCATGTAACCGGTGGGATCGGACGGATCGAGGTCGATCGCACGTCTGACCGCCGCCCTGGCCTTAGCCACCACATCCTTCAATGTCTCTCGGCGACCGAGCAGAAAACGACTCTCTTGCATGTAGACATTGGCAAGGACGGCCCAAGCTTCGGCATACGCAGGGTCGAGTGCGACTGCTCGCTCAAGGCTTGCTTTCACCTCTTCGTGTTGTCCAGTATTGATGGAAATATGATAGTCGTAATAACGTAGAACGCAGTCGTAAGCGTCACGGCTATCCGGTGCTTTACGCTTGGCTTGCGCCATATCTCTTTGCGCGAGGACACCGTATTTGCCTGCTAGATTTCCCGCCACTTCGTTCGTGATGGCGTCCTGCACCTCATAGATACTGGCCGGCGTGAAGGTGGCATCGTAACTTTTGACCCAGATGTATCGGGCGTTCTCCACATCGATCAGACGGGCGGTGATTCGGATAGTGTCGTCCATTTCAAGAACACTTCCTTCCAAGGCATACTTCGCGCCGAACTCGCTGTGGAGTTCCCGCGGATCGGCCAATCCGGCCTTGTACTGCTGCACCGATCCAAGCGGCAAAACCCAAAGGTCGCCAAATCGTGCCAATTCGGTCGTAAGCTGCTCGGTAATACCGTCGGAGACGTATTGTCTGCCGGCATCGGCGCTTAAGGACAGGAACGGCAAAACCGCGATCTTTGGCCCCTTTGGCATGGCCAGCAACGTTTCTGCAACCTGCAGTCCTGTGGCCCGCTGCCACTCGAACAGCGGCACGTAACCGCCCTTGGGAATAGAGATCCGAATGGGGTCGTTGCGCCCGGCGGTGGCGTAGTAGCTATCCAGATCGCGGCGCAGCCGGCGCGCCTCCAGCCTTACGATGGGATCGTTGTGTTGATCGAAGGTTTCGTCCCGATCGAAAACAGACATTGCGATGGAAACGCCTTTAAGGTACTTGACGCGACCCGCCAGGGTCTCTTCCACCACGTATTTGAGGAATTTTCTACGCTGCTCGCGAGGTGTAAAGTCGCGGCCCTCCAGAATACGCCGAAGCTGCGCCTGCACATCATGAGGTGACGGTTGTTCCAGGCCCTCTGCGTTTGAAGCAATTGCATCCACGGCGAAATCCGTTCTCCTAAGACTGTACCACAGGCCCGTGGCCGCAATATGGACCAGTATATCCGCTCATTTTACATCCGTAACGGCCTGATTCCCCCTATTCAAAGGTTGGTACGAACATGTTCGTACTGCAATACCGCCCGCTCGGCGCCGATTTATATTGGCATAGGCCGCTGAATCGCAGGGACGCGAAACAAGCAGCAAACAGGTGAAGCGTTTTGATCACTTGAATGAATGCTTTCAGGGTTGCGCACCGACGATCAACAGCATGATTAGTCGTAAAGCGAACTCTGCGAGGACTACGAAGAAGCGGCCACTGCACTCGACTTCTGGAATTCACCGGCCCGGCGATCGAAAGAACGGGCAAGCGAGTACCGGAGCCTCGTCAGCGAGCTGAAAGCGGAGATCGAAGCGATCCTGCGTGAAAGGACCCAACAACAACCGGCAAGGCTGACAGCGTTTTTAGTTTTTGGGCATAACTTAGGAGAAAGACATGCGAAGACAGAGTTTTCGAGCGGCGGTATTCGGTTTGACCGTTGCTGTAGCAGCGACGCTGGCGCTACCGGCGCTGGCCCAGGAGAGAAAACCCAACATCCTGGTCATTTGGGGCGATGACATCGGCCAGTCGAATATCAGCACCTTCACCAAAGGCCTGGTCGGCTACCGCACGCCAAACATCGACCGCGTCGCCAAGGAAGGCATGACGTTCACCGACTATTACGGTGAACAGAGCTGCACTGCCGGGCGGGCGTCATTCATCACCGGTCAGAGCGTTTACCGCACCGGATTGTCCAAGGTCGGGCTGCCCGGGGCGGATCTTGGTATGCAAACCGAAGACCCGACCATTGCCGGACTGTTGAAAGTGCAAGGCTACGTCACCGGTCAATTCGGGAAAAATCATCTCGGCGATAAGGACGAGCACCTGCCGACCAACCATGGTTTCGACGAGTTTCTGGGTAACCTCTATCACCTCAATGCCGAAGAGGAGCCGGAGCACGAGGACTATCCCAAGAATCCCGAATTTAGAAAACGGTTCGGGCCGCGTGGTGTCATTCACAGCACGGCCAACGCCGATGGTGCCCAGACCGTCGAAGATACCGGCCCGTTGACCAAAAAACGCATGGAGACCGTCGACGACGAAACCGTCTCCGCCGCGATGACCTTCATCAAAGAGCAAACCGCCGCCGGCAAGCCTTGGTTTACCTGGTGGAACGGCACGCGCATGCATTTTCGTACCCATGTGAAGGCGGAACACCGAGGCATTTCCGGCCAGGACGAGTATGCCGACGGCATGGTCGAGCACGATATGCATGTTGGCCAGCTGCTCGATCTGCTGGACAAGCTGGGCATCGCCGACAACACCATTGTCTTGTATTCCACCGACAATGGGCCGCACATGAACTCCTGGCCCGATGCCGGCATGACGCCGTTCCGCGGCGAGAAGAACACCAACTGGGAAGGTGGCTGGCGGGTGCCGGCCATGGTTCGCTGGCCCGGCAACATCGAAGCGGGCAGTGTCAGCAACCAAATCGTCCATCACATGGATTGGCTGCCGACGTTCCTAGCCGCTGCCGGAGATGCGGAAGTCAAAGAGAAGCTCCTAACCGGCCATGAAGCGATCGGCCGCCAGTACAAGGTTCATCTGGACGGTTACAACATCCTGCCGATGTTGACCGGCGAGACCGACAAGAGCCCGCGCAAGGAAGTCTTTTACTTCTCCGATGACGGCGACTTGACCGCGTTGCGTTTCAACGACTGGAAAGTCGTGTTCATGGAGCAGCGTCAAGTGGGCACGATGGAGATTTGGGCCAATCCCTTTACGGTGTTGCGTCTGCCGCTGCTGTTCAATCTGCGGCGCGACCCCTATGAGCGGGCGCAGCTGACCTCCAACACCTACTACGATTGGATGCTCGATCGCGCCTACGCGTTCGTGCCGGCACAGGCTTTTGTCGGAAAATTCCTTTCAACGTTCAAGGAATACCAGCCGCGCCAGAAAGCGGCGAGCTTCGGCGTCGATCAAGTCATGGAGAAGCTCGAGCAGGGCTTCGGGTCGTACTAGCACTGACAAAGTGCGAACGGGCGGTTGGCGGGCGGCGTTAATGCCCGCTGGCCGCCTCATACCAACGAGCGGTGATAGGAACCCATTTGATGGAGGAAAAAGAGTTCAGTCCAGAAGGCACGTCGCGCAGCGCGATGCTCCTTAAACAAGGGGTATCCCTTGTTTAAGCGGGCAAGCGTCGTAACGCCCTGGCTGGGCTATTTTTCCCCACCGAAGGCCGGGTTCTTTTGCGCTGTGGCGGCGTCGCGCTCCTTATCCGATATCCCACATCGCATGGCGGATCGCGACGCCGCCACAGCGCAAAAGAATCCCGGTCAAATAGGTCCCTATCACCGCTTGTTGGTATCAGTTCTAAACCAGAGAAGGCATCTCAAATGAAATACTTGTGGCTCTATATCGTGTTGTTGGTGGTGCCGGGCTTGGCACTGGCCGACCCGTTGCCGTCCTGGCGGGATGGCGCATCGAAAACCGCCATCGTCGACTTCGTCGAGGCCGTCACTGAAGTCGGTGGTGCGGATTATCGGACGCCGGGCGAGCGGATCGCGGTTTTCGATAACGACGGGACGTTGTGGTCGGAACAGCCGGCTTACTTTCAACTGTTGTTTGCCGTCGACCGGGTGGCCGAGATGGCCAAAGCCGATGCGTCGATCGCCAAGTCACCGGCGCTGAAAGCCGCGGCCGCCGGCGATTTTCCGGCATTGCTCGCGACCGGCGTGAAAGGATTACTGGAAGTGGTCGCCGTGGCCCACTCCGGCATCGACGTCGCCGCTTACCAGGCCAAGGTGGCGCTCTGGCTGGAGGAGACGCGGCACAAAAAGACCGGCAAGCGCTATCACAAGATGGTCTATCAGCCGATGTTGGAATTGCTCAGCTATCTGCGCGATAGCGGTTTCAAGACCTATATCGTTTCAGGCGGCGGCGTTCATTTCATGCGGGTTTTTGCCGAGGAAGCTTACGGCGTTCCGCCCGAGCAGGTGATCGGCAGCACCGGCGAGGCTTCCTACAAAGTCATCGACGGCAAGCCGGTGATCATGAAAGAGCCGGGCATCGCATTCCTTGACGACAAACAAGGCAAGCCCATCGCCATCGACCGGGTGATCGGCCTGCGTCCGATCCTTGCCGGCGGAAACTCAGACGGCGATCTACACATGCTGCAATGGACGACGGCTGGAGAGGGCCGGCGGCTTGGTCTGCTGGTCCATCACACCGATGCGGAACGGGAGTGGGCCTACGACCGAAAATCGCATATCGGCAAGCTCGACAAGGCGCTCGACATGGCCAAAGCCGACAATTGGAGCGTCATCGATATGAAGGCGGATTGGCGCGTCGTCTTCCCGTATGACCTAGCGGAATAGAGGACGGCCGACCGGGCGGGAGCCACACGCGCCGTCGCGTTAAATACGGCCTTCCTCGACGGCGTGGCAGGCGACGTTGCTGGCGTCATGCGCCATCATCGCCGGCATTTCGACGCGGCAGCGGTCGTTGGCGGCCGGACAGCGGGGATGGAACGGGCAGCCCGACGGCGGGTTGATCGGGCTCGGCACCTCGCCGGCGACCGGTGTCCGGGCCCGGCCGGACATGTCCAGGTCCGGGATGGCATCCAGCAGCATGCGCGTATAGGGGTGGCGCGGCTGGTTGAACAGGACATTGGTCTCGGCCCACTCAACCAAACGGCCGAGATACATCACACCGACTTTGGTCGAGATGTGATAGACCACCGCCAGGTCGTGGGAAATGAACAGATAGGTTAGCCCGAGACGGCGCTGCAACTCCTTCATGAGATTGAGGATTTGCGCCTGCACCGACACGTCGAGCGCCGAGGTCGGTTCGTCGCACACCAGAAAGTCGGGCCGGCCGGCAAGCGCCCGGGCAATCGAAATCCGCTGGCGCTGGCCACCGGAAAATTCGTGGGGGTATTTCTCGCTGTCGTTCGGCGACAAGCCGACTTCCGTCAGATGCTGGCCGACGCGCTCTTTCACTTCCCACTTGCCGGAGACCAGGCCGAGCGCTTTCATCGGCTCGGCGACGATGTCGGCGACCCGCCAGCGTGGATTGAGCGAAGCATAGGGGTCTTGGAAGATCATTTGCATGCGCGACTGAATAGCGACGTTTCGGGCGCGTTCGCGCGCCGTATTTAGTGCCGTGCCTTCGAATTCAATGGAGCCCGCTGTCGGCTGGTAAAGGCCCACCACCAAGCGGGCAACCGTCGATTTGCCGCAACCGGATTCACCGACCAGGCTGAAAGTCTCGCCCGGCTCGATGGTGAAACTGACGCCGTCGACGGCGCGCACGATGCGGCGGCCGCTGCGTTCGATGATGCGGTTCAAGAGCGGCGGCGACACGTCGAAATAGCGTTTCAGATCGACTACTGACAGCATGCTTTGGCCATTGGTCGTGCTGGTTTCTGCCGCGATCATGGTGTCACTCACCGACCGCCACCTCCGTCTTGGCCTGATCGAACAACCAACAGGCAACCTCAGAGAGCTCCGCCGGCATCAGCTCCGGCCTGACCGCCGAACAACGATCGAAGCGCTTGGGACAACGCGGGTTGAACGCACACCCAGTGGGTATTTCCGTCAACCGGGGCATCGACCCTTCGATTTGCATCAAGGCGTCTACGTGATGGCCGATCGTCGGTATCGAGCCCATCAGGCCGTGGGTGTAAGGATGCTTCGCCCGTTTGACCACATCCTGCACCGGCCCGATCTCGGCAATGCGGCCGGCATACATGACGGCAACCCGGTCGGCGGTTTCGGCGATCACCCCCATGTCGTGGGTCACCAGCATGACGGCGGTGCCGTGCTCGTGGCAAAGCCGCTTCAATAACGAGATGATCTGCGCCTGGATCGAGACGTCCAACGCTGTGGTCGGTTCGTCTGCAATGATCAGTTTCGGCTCCGCGCAGAGCGCCAGGGCAATGACCACGCGCTGGCGCATGCCGCCGGAGAACTGGTGGGGATAATGATCGATGCGTTCTTCCGCCGCCGGAATGCCGACTTCCTGCAACAATTCGACGGCCCGCGCGCGGGCCTGGCGTTCGGACATCGGCAGATGGGTTTGGATGGTTTCGGTCAATTGATAACCGACCGTGTAAAGCGGGTTCAGGCTGGTCAGCGGATCCTGGAAGATGGCGCCGATCTCGCGGCCCCGGATTTTGCGCATTTCGTCATAAGGCAGTTGGTCGATGCGCCGCCCGTCGAGCCAAATTTCACCGTTGGCAATACGGCCCGGCGGTTCCAGCAGGCCAATGATCGCGGCGCCGGTCATCGATTTTCCGGCACCAGATTCACCGACCACGCCAAGCACCTCGCCGGGATTGATGTGCAAGGATACATCGTCCACCGCCACCAACGTGCCGCGGCGGGTCGGGAATTCGACCCGCAGATTTTTCACCTGCAAAAGCGGATTGTTGGCGATCACCGGAAGTCTCTAGCGCAGTTTCGGGTTAAGCGCATCACGCAACCAATCACCCAACAAATTCACCGCGAGCACCAGGACAGCCAGTGCGATACCGGGAAATATTGTGATCCACCAAAGCCCGGAGAACAGGTAGTTCTGCCCGACATTGATCAGCACGCCGAGCGAGGGTTCCGTCGGCGGCGCGCCCACACCGAGGAAACTGAGCGTCGCTTCGGTCAGGATCGCCGTCGCCAAGCCGATGGTGGCGATCACCAGCACCGGGCCCATGACGTTGGGCAGCACGTGGCGGATCATGATGACAAACGGTTTCAGCCCGATCACCCGGGCCGCCAGGACATATTCCTTGTTGCGTTCGACCAACGTCGAACCGCGCACGGTGCGGGCGAACTGTACCCAGTTGGACAAGCCGATCGCCAATATCAGCACGGGTATGGCGACCTGGTGATGCTGGTCCGGCGGCAAATAGCCGCGGATGATGCCGACCAGCAGAAAGGCCACTAGGATCGTCGGCAGACTGAGTTGGATTTCGGCGACGCGCATGATGAAGGCGTCGACGGCGCCGCCGAGATAGCCGGAGATCAGGCCGAGCACGATGCCGAGACCCATGGCGAGCGCCACGCTGGCAAAGCCGACCAGCAGGGATATGCGCGAGCCGTAGATGATCGTCGACAGGATATCGCGCCCGAGATTGTCAGTACCGAGCAGGAACCGGGGATCGCCTTCCACGTCCCATGACGGCGGCAATTCGCCGTCCATCAAGTCGATCGAGGCGACGTCGAACGGATTGTGCGGTGCCACCAACGGCGCGAACACCGAACAGACGATGATGAAGATCGTGACGATCGTCGCGGTGACGGTGATCGGCGATTTGCGGAACGAATAGGCGATGTCGCTGTCCATCGCCCGATAGAGGCCGCCGAGAAAGCCGCGGCGGTGGCGCAGTTCGCCGGATGTGATTTCAGCCATGACCCGCCACCTTCGTCCGATCGATCCGCAGCCGAGGATCGACCACGTAATAGAGCAGGTCGACGACCAGGTTGATGATCACGAAGAAAAACGCGATCAGCACCAAATAGGCCGACATGAAAGGAATATCCACTTCCTGGATGGCCTGCAGGAACTGGCGGCCCATGCCGGGCCATTGGAACACCGTCTCTGTGATGATGGCAAAGGCGATCAGGGAGCCGAGTTGCAGCCCGGTAATGGTAATCACCGGCACCAGGGTGTTCTTCAGGGCATGACCGAAATGCACCGCCCGATTGTTCAAGCCACGTGCCCGGGCGAATTTGATGTAATCGGTGCGCAGCACTTCCAGCATTTCCGAGCGCACCAGCCGCAGGATCAAGGTCATTTGAAACAGACCGAGCGTAATCGCCGGCAAGATGATCGCTTTGATACCGGTAACCGTCAGGAATCCCGTCGACCAAGTGCCGATATGGACAACGTCGCCGCGGCCGAACGACGGCAACCACCCGAGGATCACCGCAAACAAATAGATAAACAGGATACCGATCAGAAATGTTGGTAAGGAAATACCGATCAAGGAAATGGTCATGACCATTTTACTGGCAAATCCGTAGCGCCTCAGGCCGGTGTAAACGCCAAGCGGCACGCCGACCAGTAACGCGAATATCGCCGAGGTCGTGGCCAGTTCAATCGTCGCCGGCATGGATTCGGAAATCATGTCGGCGACCGGTCGTTTGTGTTGGTATGAAAAACCGAAATCGCCTTGCGCGGCTTTTACGGCAAAATGGAAAAACTGAATAACCGGCGGATCGTTTAGGCCGAGTTTTTCACGCAACAACTCCACTTCTTGTTCCGTGGCATCCTCGGCGACCATCTGGTTCACCGGATCGCCGATATACTGGAACATGCCGAACGCGGTCAGCGCGACGAAAAACATGACCAACATAGATTGCCCGAGACGGCGAATGACAAAGGCAATCATGTGAGCCCCTCCTTATTAGTTCTGGACGAGCGAGTTGGCGGCGGCAGGGTTACTGCCGCCGCCAATACCCGGACTTGATCAACCGATCAATTCACGCGGACCCAGAAGAAGCGGAATTGATTGTCCGCCCGCTGGCGCATCTCGATATTGTCGCGCTTGCCCCAGGCCAATGCCTGTTGGTGCAACGGAACGTAAAACACGTTATCCGTGGTGATCGTATAGGCCTCCAAGATCATCGCGTCACGTTTTGCCGCGTCGGTCTCGACCAAGATCATTTCTGTCAGTTCGTCAACGCGGGCATTCGAAAAATCGCCGTAGTTGAACCGACCTTGGCTGGTTTTCTCGTTCCATGTCACGTGCAGGTTGGAAAGGACGTTGTGGGAATCGAAACTCCCTGGCGTCCAACCGAGCAGGCCGATATGGAAGTCTCTGTTGGGCCGACCGATTTGGGCGAAATATTTCGCCTTCGGCTGCGCCGTTAGGTTGGCTTTGATGCCGACCTTGGCCCACATCGACACGATCGCCTGGCAAATCTGCTCGTCATTGACGTAGCGATCGTTCGGGCAATCGAACCGGGTGGTGAAGCCGTTCGGATATCCAGCCTCGGCCAACAAAGCCTTCGCCTTGGCCGGGTCGTAAGCCAGGCGCTTGATGCTGTTCCCCTTGGGGAACAATTTCGGCGAGATCATGATCGACGAAGGATCAGACAAACCACGCATAATCTTTTTCTTGATCGCTTCGATATTGATCGCGTGATAGACGGCCTGGCGCACCTTAATGTCCTTATACGGGTTCTTGGCGTCCGTACCGAGCAGGTTGTCGCGCAACTGATCCATCAGCAGGAAGATGGTACGCAGTTCCGGCCCGACGGTTACCGAGGTGCCGTTGTTGGCGTTGACCCGGTTGATGTCTTGGACCGGCACCGGATACATCATGTCGATTTCACCCGACAAAAGTGCCGCAACGCGGGTCGCGTCTTGGGTGATCGGCGTCATGATCACTTTGGTTAGATTGTGAACCGGCTTGTCCCACCAATCCGGATTGGGTACCAGCACGGTTTTCACGTCGACGGTGCGTTCCACGATCTTGAACGGGCCGGTGCCATTGGCATTACGGCCGGCAAAACTCTCAATGCCTTTGTTCAAGTTCGTCGGCGAGGCGGCGCCGTTTTTCTCGGCCCATTCTTTATCCATCATGTGCCAGTTTTCCCATTCCGCCGTCAGGATTGGGTTGGGCACGCTGGTGTGGAATTCGACGGTATGGTCGTCGATCTTGACGACCTTATCGACGGTCGCCATGCGGCGTTTGACCAAGGAATCTTCGTGCAGGGTTCTCGCGGCCGTGAACACCACGTCGTCGGCAGTGAAGTCGTTACCGTTATGGAACTTCACGCCTTTGCGAAGGTGAAAGCGCCATACCTTCGGGCTGACGAGTTCCCATTTGGTGGCCAGCGCCGGCTCGATCTCAAGTTTTTCATTGCGACGAACCAGGCCCTCATAAATGTTGCCCAGGAAACCGGCCGAAAACGTCACATTATGACCATGCGGGTCCAAATGCGTCGTATCGGTCTGAAATGCCCATTTAAATTCCTTTGCGGCGACCGGCAGGGTTGCCGCCGATACAAGCAATGCCGCGGAAACGACACCAACTAAGGCTTTATACATCCATACCTCCCAAGAGTATTTCATACACACACACAAGACAGACCGGCACCGACTATGGATCTCAAAGCGGCAGATTACCCGGACGCTGTCCTCTTGGGTGGTATCATAGGCAGGAAGGCACGCCACCCGTCAACGACCTAAATGCATGCCGACCGTTTCCGCATACGAAAAATTGAACGATCGCAGACATTTGTCGACGCTTGACAGCCTGCCAGTCACGGTCCGATCATGGGAAGCGGGCATCCAGCTGGCGCGATTCACATTTCGACGCCGTGCTGAAACAACCGGAGAACAGGCAATGCGGCCAACATTTTCAGCAGGGCTAGCGGCTCTGGGTCTTGTCTTTGCATCCCATAGTGCGGTCGCCGCACCGCAAATGCTGGCGCTGGTGGCGAGCAATGGTTCGATTCCTGTGCATTGCACAGGTGCTGGATGCGAAGCCGAACTGACGGCGTTCTGCCTCGAAGAGGGGCGCGACGCACCGCAGCATGGTACGGCCTACCGATCATTGCGCGATCAGGACATCACCATCGTTATGCGGCATCCCGACGGCCGCATCAGCCGGCGTCCGGTGGGCGACGGCGTGACGTTGTCCTCCGCCAGGGGCCATAGCGCCGTTCGCCTCAGGGTCGCACCGGGCGCGGCGGGCAGTGCCGTACCCATCGCGGTGGAGATCGCGCGTAATACGGCGGTCCAGCCAGTCCCGCGTGCCGGTGATCCCAACCCGCATACGCCTGATGATGTCGAACGCGTTGCCGGTCCGCTCCGCGCCATCGGATCGCGAATTGTCGATGACGACGGTGACCACACTGCTACCGCCCGGGTGCTCAATCTTGCCATCAACCTGCTGCCGACGCGCGCCGGCGGCGCCGGTCCGGTTTGGCGGTCAGTCAGCGGTCGAATTGGCAAAGCGGCAAATCCGGTCGGCCTGGCGCGCGCCAAATCCATCATCGAGCGCTGTGAGCGGCAACCAGCCGTGGCCGGGTCGAACTGGCTCAGCCAATGTCTCGCCTTCCACCACGACCATCAAGTGCTAGTGCGCAATCAAGAATACTGGGACGCGGTCGGCGCCGGTATGTAGAATGAAGCGTCGCGGTCTTTCAGATGTCCGTAAAAGCAGACCGCCAAAAATCGTCTAACGAATTGCGAAATCAAAGTAAATCATGACCCCCAGTCCGACGGTTGGTCAAATAGTTATTTGCACACGTTTGATTTTTTTCTAATAAGCACGTAATGTCGTGTATGGAGCGCGCCAAGACGGTTCAACAATGGCCACCTCTCGCCGCATTTCGGTCCACGATGAAGGGAAGAGTGTTTTTGTGCCTGACACGCAAGATCAGTCATCGCAAACGGTCGCGATTGGCATAACGCTGAAGAAAGAGAAACGATTCAACCAAGACATGCGCCAGGTCATGGAAGTCGCACGGTCCATGGGATTTGAAGTTACCAAAAAAGGACTCGCAACACTGTCGCTGCGCACGTCGCCGAAGACATTCGAAAAAATCTTTGGGGTTGCACCAACGCCGGTTTCATCGATGCAGCCAAGCAATAGTGATGCCGGCGCGCCAGCCGGCGTGATGGTCGAAGGCACACTTCCCATTCCAATTGAATTGCAGGACTTCGTTGAGGCGATTTCGGTGGTTCCGCCTGCGCGCAGACTTTAGATCAGCCTATGCACCAGGGAGGGCCTAAACATGGCAAAGAACGTCGAAAAGAAGAGCAGCAGAAAAAGCAGCACCAGAGGTAAAAGCAAGAGAGCCGGCTCCCAAAGTCGCGCCAAGAGTCGACAGTCAAAGAAAAAGTCAAGCCCCGACAACCAGCTTCGAATTGCAATCACGTTCCCTAGTCCGGGCAATCAGGCCGGTCCGGTTGCTTTCGGTTCTCGAATGAATTCAGCATCAGTGGCTAATTTCATTCCAGAAGAGCGCAGTGTTGCGCTAGCCCTTGAAAAACTTGAACGAACGGGATTCCGAATCACGTCGCGTGGGCGGCTGACGGCATCGGTGCGAACAACTCGCCGAAACTTCGAGAAGGTCTTCCGCGCCAAGCTCAGCGAGTTCAATTTACACGAGGATGTGGCGCTGAACTGCCAAACGCGCTCGTTCTACTATCCCGGCCCTGATTCCGGATGGAGCCCGGATCCCGAAGTCAGTGATCTCATAGATGATGCCTACATTCAGTGGCCACACATATACTTGAATCAGCGTTTTCCGCTTCCACCGCCATCCCCCGTGCCGCCGCGCGTCGGATACCATCACCTTCGCGTTCCCGGTGATGTAAATCTGCTGCTCAACGCGTCCGCGGTCCACCGTGAGGGCACGACGGGGAGAGGTGTGACGGCGGTAATGATCGACAGTGGCTTTGCCCACGGTCATGCCCACTTTGACGAAAACAATTACAGAACTACGACCGTCTTGGCGCCGGGTGCGTCACATGTGGATCGCGATGGCAACGGTCATGGTACGGGGGAATCAGCGAATCTCCTCGCCATCGCGCCTGACGCAACCTTTGTCGGTATCAAACTTGATAATGAGAACAATTCGAGCATCGGCGCTAGCATTTTGGAGGGTTTCCAAGAAGCCTTGGTCCACCAACCTCAGGTCATCAGTGTCAGTTTAGGATTTGATCTTTGCCCGACGAATTTTTTGGGTCAACGGATCAGCAACAATCATCTGACGTCGCTGCCGAATAGTCTGGTCGCATTGGAGGCAGAAATTGAGGCCGCAGTGAGCGCTGGTATTATTGTCGTTTTCTCTGGTGGAAACGGCCAAGTCGCCTTTCCCGGCATGATGCCTGACGTCATTTCTGCCGGAGGCGTGTTTGTCGGAGAGGACGGCGGCATGCGCGCATCTGATTACGCCAGCGCTTTTGACAGCAAGATTTACCCGGGGCGTCATGTGCCGGATTTCTGTGGGTTGGTCGGCGAAGCGGCCAATGGAGCAAGTTATATAATGCTTCCGGTGGACCCCGGTAGCGAACTGGATCAGCGAAACGACGGGACAACGCCCGGTGAAGGTTGGGGCGTCTTTAGCGGTACCTCGGCCGCGGCGCCGCAGATCGCCGGCGTATGTGCTCTTTTGCTGCAGAAGAATTCGTCGCTGACACCAAGTGACGTCAAAAGTGTGCTGCGTCGATCATGCCGGGATGTCAGTCTGGGTTCGTCCAATCCAGCGAGCAACGAGAACAATGGCCCCATGGCTGCCGGTGCGGGCAATGACGGTGCGACGGGCGTTGGGTTGGTTGACGCTTTCGAAGCTTGGAAGCAAATCTAGAGCAAGTTGGGAACTGAGCTGGAAACCAGAAGGCGGTGAGTAAACGATCAGCCGGCGCGTCTGCGGGGCTCGTAAATTGCGGTATGGCGGATTTCGGCCGCCGGCTGATCGTTGGCCAGCAGCTGGACGTCGAGGACGGTGAATTTGTGGCCCTTGCGTTCATAACCGTCGGCGACGCGGGCGCGGGCCGCCAGATCGCTATCGATCGCGATGGCGCGGATATTGCGGATTTCGCTCGCCACGTGAATCCAGGGACCGAGGACGACGTTCTCGCGCAACGCCCAATTGCCGAAACGGGCGACATATCCGGGATGCGCCAAGGCTTCGTCGCCATAGAGCGGCAAGGTTTCGCGAACATCTTCCAGATAGACCGGTGCGACGCTGTCATCGAAGCGCGCTACATAGGTGCCCAACAAGGCGCCGACCGGCAAATTTTCCGCGCTTGCCGGTGGCCGATCGATGGGCAGGGGGGCTGCGTCCATGGTGACATCCACCATATCGTCAGCGACAGCGCCGGGTAGGCCGAAGCGGCCCGTGGCACAAAGTACGCCGCCGCTGATCACCGTGACCGCCAGCCAGTCGCCGCCGTCGGCCGCGTTTTCTTGTGTCGCCTGGACGATCGCTTCTTTGCCGTCGTAGACCGGCTTCAGGAACTTTGCTTCCGCCAAACCGCGGGTTAGCCAATCAAGCCCCCAGCGTTTCACCGCGGGTTGGGTCATGTAGGCATAGACGTCGACACCAGGCACCAAGCTGCCACCGAAACCGTAGGTCCGGGCCACCGCGTCGTCGTGGATCTTGTTGTCGGAGCTTCGGGCGGTGTTGTAGGCGATGACACGGTATTCATCGATGGCGGGGTTCATGTCTTTGGCTCTCCGGATCGCTGAGTGAGACTGGCCATGGCGTTAGGCGATAGAATGCCTATTCTAGAGAAGTGCTCAAGTCCCATACAGTTCCAACACCATCCACCACCGGTGGAACGCTCGCCAATGCGCGCATGCGCGGCATTCTTTTCATGGTGCTGGGCGGTGCGTTGCTGACGTTGAACGACGCCATCATGAAGGGATTGACCGGCGGCTATCCGATCGGCGAGATCATGACCTTCCGCGGCCTGTTCGTGCTGATACCCATTTTGATATTTCTGAAGCCGGCCGGTGGTCGCCGAGCCTTGGCCATCCACAATCGCAAGGGTCAATTCATCCGTGCCGTGTTGGTCGTCGGCTCGACGTTTTGTTTTGTCACTGGATTGAGCTTGCTGCCATTGGCCGACGCCATTGCCTTGACCTTTGCCGGTCCGCTGTTCATGACCGCGCTGGCTGCGACCATGTTGGGCGAATTCGTCGGTTGGCGTCGTTGGGCGGCAGTCACATTGGGCTTTGCCGGTGTGGTCATCATGCTGCGGCCCGGCGCCGGCGCGATCAATTGGGCGGCGGCATTGCCGCTCGGCGCCGCACTCGCGGGGGCTTTCCGCGACATTATCACGCGCCAGATTTCTGCCACGGACAGTTCATTTTCGATCCTCGTGGTCACTACCAGTTCGGTGACGCTGGCCGGGTTTGCGACCCTGCCGTTCGGCTGGGTTATGCCGAGCTTGGGCGATCTCATGTTGCTCGCCGCTGCCGGCCTGCTGCTCGCCGGCGCCCACTATCTGTTGATCGAAGCGCTGCGCTTGGCCGAAGTCACCGTCATCGCGCCATTCAAATATGCCAGCCTAATTTGGGCGACCCTGTTCGGCTTTCTGATTTGGGGACAATGGCCGGACACCTGGACCTGGGCCGGTTCCGCTTTGGTGGTCTTGAGTGGCCTCTATATTCTGCATCGCGAGGCCCGTCGTGGTATTGTCGAAAACCGATCCAGCCCTGCATAATCCACCCTCCAAACAGGGGGCCGCCATGACCGATGCCGACTTCGAACCCATTGATGACGCCACGCGCCAGGCGCTGACGCAGATTTCAACGGCGACAATCACAACGCAGCTGTTCAAGCGCGGCTTTCGCAACCTCTATATCCTGAACGTTGGTCTTCTGAATCCAAACGCCCCCCGCATGGTCGGTGAAGCCTTCACCATGCGCTATATCCCGGCGCGCGAGGACATCGACCAAATGAGTGTGTTCCAGGACCCCGAGCATCCGCAGCGCAAAGGCGTCGAAACCATACCCCCGGGACAGGTGCTGGTCATGGATTGTCGCGGCGACATGCGCGCGGCATCCGGCGGCGGCATTCTGTTGACGCGGTTGATGGTGCGCGGTGTCGCCGGCGTTGTGACCGACGCCGGCCTAAGGGATGCGCAGGAAATCGCCGCCCTAGATTTTCCGGTATTCTGTGCCGGCCCGTCGGCGCCGCTGAACCTCGCCCACCACCATGCGGTCGACGTCAACCGTCCTATTTCTTGCGGCGGCGTGCCGGTCTATCCGGGCGACGTGATAGTCGGCGATGGCGACGGCGTCGTCGTCATACCGCGCCATTTGGCTGAAGAAGTGGCCCGCGACGGCCTGGACCAAGAGCGCTTCGAACGCTTCGTGATGGTCGAGATCCAGGGCGGTAAGTCGACCCGCGGCATCTATCCGCCCAATGACGAAACCCTGCGCCGCTACGAGGCCTGGTTGGAAAGCGGTGGTGAATGATCGACATTTTCAAGACTGAAACTAATTTCCAGTGAAAACCGAGGCGCCCGTTTGGTCGCCGGCGGCATCGGGCCGCGTTGCCATTTGGATGCTGGTGACCGCCACCGCTTTCGGTATCTTGATGGGGATGGTTCGCCATCTCGCCGATACCGGCATGCCGGTATTGGTCATGCAGTTTTGGCGCAATCTGTTCGCGGTCATGATTTTCTTGCCCTGGTTTCTACGCGTCGGCATGGCCGGTCTGCGGACCCGGCGATTGGGCCTGTACGCCACGCGATCGTTGTCGCTGACGCTGTCTTCGATTTCGATGTTCTTCGCCGTCACCATGATGCCGGTGGCGGAGATGACCGCGCTGAGTTTCACCACGCCATTATTTGCCACTGTTCTCGCGGTGTTGGTGCTGCGGGAGCATGTCGGGCCGCGCCGCTGGATGGCACTCGCCATCGGTTTCGCCGGCGTCCTTATAATGCTGCGGCCGGGCCTCGCGAGCATCGATATCGGTGCCCTCGTCGTGTTCTTTTCCGCGCTCACCTTCGCCATCGTCGTCGTCACCGGCAAAATGCTGGTGGCGACGGAAGCACCGGAAACGATCGTGTTTTATTTGGCGGCAATTTCACTGCCGATTTCGTTTCCGCTGGCTTTGACTGTTTGGCAATGGCCTACATTCGAGCAATTGGTCTGGCTGATTGCCATGGGGCTCGCATCGAACATCAACATGTACGGCGTATCCAAGGCCTTGCAGGCCGGTGAAGCCTCACTCACTCAAACTTTTGATTTCTTGCGCTTGCCGGTGACTGCCCTGGTCGGATTCTTGTTCTTTGCCGAGGTCCCCGACATCTGGGTTTGGGCCGGCGCCATCGTAATCCTGTCAAGCGCCGTCTATATAACACGTCGCGAAGAAGCCTTGCGCCGCCGGGCGCGCTGAGCGGCGCCGGGCATTTCAAAATCAAGTCAATGTTTACGGAACCTTAGCGGCCTTTGACTAAGCTGCCGGTACGTCGCGTATCGGGAGGCCGGGCCATATCAATGTCATTGAAATCTTCAGCATTACTGGCTCGATTGGGCAGTTCGCCCAAGCGCCGCGCTGTTATCGTCTTGGGCGTGCTATTGGCATTGACCTTGGTGGCAACCACCGGCCGCGCGGACATCGTCGGTGCCGCGGCCGTCGTGAACGGCAATACGCTCAAAATCGACAATCAGGTGGCGGCCCCGGTTCGCGCCATGATCGGATAATACGCTGGTCAAACGCCGGAAATGACCAACAAGAGACGCAATACGCGATATGAGGAAGCCAATTTTAGGCGATTTGCACCGCAAATCATTTTGCTTGGCCTTTAGAAACAGCCATTTTCGGGCGGTATTCGCAAAAATTGTGAAATAAATCGCAAAAAGGGGGTCGTTAAATGGATCTGTTTCATGTATTTTCGGTTGAAACGCACACAAAGTGCATGACGTAGGTTAGATTTTTTGGTACGTAAAACGTATCATTGGCAACAACAGGGCATTTTCGAGGTTAAAATGGCTAAGAAGAAAGCTCCGGTACATCCGGGTAGTGTTTTACATTCAGAGTTCATGAAGCCGCAGGGAACCAGCTCAAACCAATTGGGCGAAATTCTCGGCGTTCCGGCCAACAGGATTAGCGACATAGTCCGCGGCCGCCGAGGCGTTACGGCAGACACAGCGCTAAGGTTGGCGCGGCATTTCCGTACCACCTCGGAATATTGGATGGATCTGCAACGCGACTACGAACTTGGCGTAACCGGCTCCGCCATCGGCGGCGACATCAAGAAAATTCGGTTAGCGAAGAAATAACGCCGCAGCGTTGACTCTGACAAACAGTCGCCCCGTCGCCGCAAGGTGGCGGGGCGATTGTCGTTTGTAGTCCATCGTCAAAAAAATCCCACGGCCTCGTCTCAGTGTACTTTCTGCCATCGAAATAATGCCGTCAATCCTCGTCACGCCGGTGCCGGCCGACGAAGCGAAAGCAGACCGGCGCGAACAAATAGATCATGACAATACGCCAAACATGCATGGTCGAGACAAAGGCAGTATCGATGCCGAGCGCCAAGGCGATTAGCGACATCTCCGCCAGGCCGCCGGGCGCCAAAGACAGGTTGAGCGCCATCGGTTCGATACCGATAACCGGCGCCAAGCCGGTGAACAATACGGCGATGATCAGTAAAATCACGGTCGACCCGCAGGCGACGAGCAAGGTCTTCAACACGGTGCGCCAATGCACGCCGACAAAGCGTGCGCCGACGCTGGCGCCGATGACCACTTGGGCCATGGCAATCAGTTGGCCGGGCGGGCGCACCTCGGTCCAGCCGAAGAAATGCACCGCCGCCGACAGCATCATGGTTCCCAACAACGGCGGCGCCGGGAAGCGCAATATTCGGGCAAGCGGCCAGCCGGTTAGCGCACAGGCGCCGAGGATCGCAAGATCCTTCAACGCCGGGGGTTTGCCGGCAACCGCGACCACGTTCGGCGCGTCGAGATCAAGTGCGAACCGATAAGCCAGCGGAATAACCATGACCACGATTAAGACCCGAGTGGCATGAACCAGGGCGATCGTGCGCACGTCGCCGCCTTGAGATTCACCCAGCAGGACCATTTCGCCGAACCCGCCCGGGCTGGCGGCGAAATAGGCAGTCACCGGATCGATGCGCATGAACCGGTTGAGGTAAAAATAGACCGACGCCAGTGCCGTCGGCACGAAGACCAGCAAGACCGCCGCGCCGCTTGCCCAACTGACCAGGCGATCGACCATATCGGGCGTAAAAGCCGCGCCCAGCATCAGGCCCAGCACGACCACCATGACAGACCGCAAATGTCCGGCCAGTTCAAGCCGAACGCCGAACAGGGCAAACGCCGTGGTGACGCACATGGCGCCCAACATCCAGGCGAGCGGCACCGTTGCCAGAAAGAACAAATATCCGCCCAATGCGCCGATGGCGATGGTGGCGCCATTGCGGCCGACGCGCGCGAGCAACGGGTTATTCAATCGACGAACCGCCCAAGGCGAACGGCGGTTTGCCCCGGCAAGAGCCGGCGCGACGGCATGATCAGCACACAATTGTCATAAGGCGTCCGGACCGGCGTTCGGCCGTCATAGGCGATTACGCTACCGGCGCTCTCAACCGTCTCGAGGCCTTTGAAGTCGTTGGTAAATCGAAACCGGCTGGTGACGATGGTCACTGCCTCGGTGACTTCGATTAGCCGCGTTGCCTCGGGCGCTGATGGCAGCCCGTCCGTCGGCCAGTCCTGTATGGCGATACTGCCGACGGCGACCAGGAAGCGGCGGGTCGTTTCGATCGCCACGGCACGGCTGGCGTCTGCCCAATGTTGCCCGCATTCGGCCAACAGCGCCGTCTTCGGGCTCGCCGGGTCGGCGAAGGCATCGTAGTCACGCATGCGGCGGCCGGCGGTGTGTCCGACGTCGGCAACGATATGACGGGGGCAACCGACCGCCATGGCCAGGCGGCGGCCTTTTTCGGCGACACCGCACAGCATCAACGGCGGGCTGGCGCACTGCATGGAATGCAGATCAAGCAGATAATCCGCCATCGCGACGACCGGGCGCAACGCGCGCGCCCGCGTCAATTCTCGGGATTGGCGGGAACCATCAAGCTCCGCCGGCGACCAGACCCGGTTGAAATCTTCGTCGAGGAAACGCGAAGCGGACGGGTTGTCGGCGTCAAACCGGTGATAGGCGTCGACATTGGCGAAGCTCAGGATCAGTCGGCCTGCCGATGGTCGAATGTCCCCTTCGAACATATGCGCCAGGGCATGGGCACCGCAGAGTTCGTTGCCGTGGGTCAACGCATTGACCATGACCGTCGAGCCTGGCAGGCCGCTGTCAAAGATATGGACGTAGTCGACGGGTCCGTTGCCCTCGCGGTATGCGGAAATATCGACAGGCAGGATTTCGATTGGAGAGGGCGTGATGTCGGCCCCTGTCATTTCGCCAGTTTCACCAAGTCGGGTCGGGCGGTCTTGGCGTAGGTATGCTTTTCCGTAATCATGCCGTCTTCGATATGCAGGATGTCCAGGCCGCGCCAGCCGCCGTAGCGCTCGCCATTCTCCAGCGTGCAGAGCCAGCGGATCATCGCCTTGCCGCTTTCGGCATCGACGAACAAATCTTCGGTGTGGAATCTGATTTTGCCGAAATCACCGCGAAATTGCGGTTCGAAGGCGGCTCGGATTGCCGACTTGCCTTTTGCCCGCCCGCCATTGAACTCGTCATAAAGGGCGTCGTCGGTCATGTAAGCGAGCACACCTTCCAGGTCGTCGCGATTGAAGGCATCGGTGAAATCGATAACCAGTTGATGCAGTGCCTTTTGATCCATTTTCTCAAGCCTCCGCTCCCCTTCCAAAAAAATTGTCCGCAAGGGCGATTCCGTAGCCGCCTGGCATTGATTGAGGGGTGACCCTGACTATAGTGCGCGCATCGCTCGTGTAAAACTGATGGAGGATCAAAAAAGGCATGAAACCGTTCGAGACAAATAAATCGACAGGGGATAACGAGGCCAAGTCATACAAAGACGCATTCGCGGAAATGACACGCCTGAACAAATCCGGAACCACCGTATTCGTCATGAAAAAAGTCAATCACAGCAATTTCAAGGTCGTGCAGCGGCCGAAACTAACGCTTGAAGGACGCGCGACGGCACAATAAGAGTGCATCCACGGCTCGGTGGTCGATTCTACCGGTCGGCGCCCAATCCGAGCGACAAGGACACCCAGCGATGAGCCAAGCGGTTGACCAAGCCATCGATCAGGCATTGACGATCCATCGCAAGGGGCGCCTGGATGAAGCGGAGAAACACTATCTCGATCTCCTGGAAACCGCGCCGAGCCACCCCGAGTTGCTGCATCTGATTGGCGTTGTCGCGCTGCAAACCGACCGGCCAGCGCGTGCCGTTGATTATCTTGAACAGGCGGTTGCAGCGGACCCGGGTCAAGCGCGCTATCACAACAACTTCGGCAATGCCGTGAAGGCGACCGGCAACGGGGCAGGCGCCGAGACTTCCTATCGGCGTGCCTTGGCGATCGATCCTGCATTCGCCTCGGCCCATTCCAATCTGGCGCTGCTGCAGTTGGAACGCGGCGCGGTCATGACAGCGCTCAGCGGCTTCGATCGCGCCGTCGAACTCGATCCGTCGCTGTCGGACGCGCATTGCAACGGCGGCCACGCTCTGCGGATTCTCGGCCGACAGAAGCAGGCCGTGAACGCTTTCCGTCAAGCCGTCAAACTGCAGCCGGACCGAAATGACTATTGGGTCGCGTTCGCAGACGGGGTAAGCAGCCTGAATCCCACCGATGCCGATTCCGGATTAGCCAAAGACATCATCGACATGCTTCGGCGCTCACGGATCGATTACCAGCGTTTGGCCGCGATGATCGCGAGCCTGCTGGTCCAAGACCCGGCGATGCGGTCTTGGTTGGACGGGAGCGGGGCTGCCGCCGACAGCGCCGGTCTCGACGCGGCGGCCGAAATCCCGCTTCTGACCGAGGCCCTGCCGTGCTTGGTGTTCACACACCCGGCAATGGAACAGGCCTTGAGGCATCTGCGCGCCGCCATGCTGCAAAGCGGCAGGGCCGAGACACCGTCTTTTGCCGTTATGTCGCTAGCGGCCGGGATTGCCGCCAATGCCTATCTCGTGGATTACATCTGGCAGGAAACGCCGGACGAAACCGCGCTTATCGAGCGATGGATCGACGGCTTCACCTGGTCCGATGAAACCCCGAGCGACATCGCGCGTTCTGCCTTTGCAGCGGCGGTAATTGGCGCCTATCGGCCATTATGGGAATTAGACGGCTTGCCCGACACGGTAAGCCTGGCCGACCCGGGCGCCGCCCGTGCCTTTGCAGCCATGATGCGCATCCAAATTGGCGAACCGCGCGATGAGGCGGCGGTCCGAACGACGCCACCGGTCGACGGGCCGGCGGAGCCGTCGCCGTACCCGCGCTGGCGCAGCATCAACCACATTGCGCCGCGCACGGTAAAGGCCGAATTGCGCCGGCAATTTCCGAACGTGGCCCTGAAACAGCTCGCCGTGCCGGCAGCGCCCAGTGTCCTGGTGCCCGACTGTGGCACCGGCCGGTCGGTGATCGACGCGCTTTGGCGCTTCGAGCCCGGGCGCTTGCGGGGTGTCGACAATAACGAAGCCAACCTTGCCTACGCGCGGCGCATGGCGGCGCAATTTGGCGTCGCCAGTCGTGTCGATTTCGTCAACGAGACCGAAGACCAGGCTGAGGGCGATGCCGGCTACGATGTCATTTTAGCGGGCCGCGCCATGCGCCGCGCCGCCGATCCGTTGGCGGTTTGGCAGCATCTGCTTGACCGCTTGGCGCCCGGTGGCGTCATGAATGTCGCCTTGCTCAGCGAAGCCGCGCGGACCGGCGTCATCGCCGCACGGGCGGCATTCGCCGAACGCGGTTTCGGTCATGATCTCGATGGATTACGCGGCTTCCGCCGGCATGTGCTTGAATCAGGCGGCGATACAGCCGGGCCGTTGGTCGCTTATACCGACTTCTATTCCGCGACCGGTTGCCAGGAACTGCTGCTGGCCGGCCAAGAACGCTGTTTCTCGTTACCGGAGTTGGCCTTGGCCCTGGATGAATTGGGCGTCGTTTTTCTCGGTTTGGAACATGCAGATCAGCGCATTCCGATCCAATATGCCGAACGCTATGGCGACGATCCCGAGCGCACCCATCTCGGCAACTGGGCAGAGTGGGAGGCCGAGCAGCCGGCGCTATTCGGTGCCGCCTATCAGGCCTGGGTGTTGAAGCCTTAAACTCATTCAGTCGGCAATTCGGCTAGCACCTCACGGACTGCGCCAATCGCGCGATCGATGCCGGCTCTGTCGACGTCGAGATGGGTGAGGGTCCGTATCTGGCTCGGCCCGACGGCGCCGACGCGCACGCCTTTTTGCAGTAGGGCGTCCCGCACCGCGGTCGCCGAGCGGCCGGGCAGGTCGAAGAACGCAATATTGGTCTCGACCAGCGTCGGATCCAACTGGATGCCGGGTATTTCGGCCAGCGCCTCGGCTAGGTGCCGGGCATTGGCATGATCGTCGGCCAAGCGCTCGACATGATGTTCCAGCGCATAGACACCGGCCGCGGCGATGATGCCGGCCTGGCGCATGGCGCCGCCCATGCGGTGTTTCCAGGACCAGGCCTCGTCGATGGCGTCTTGGCTGCCGGCCAACACCGCGCCGACCGGACAGCCGAGGCCTTTGCTTAAGTCGAGCCACACCGTATCGGCGGGTCCGGCAAAACGCGCCGCGGCGATGCCGGAGGCGACAACTGCATTCATCAGCCTCGCACCGTCCATATGGACGGCGAGGCCGTGCGCGCGGGCCGCGTCGGCGACCGCCTCGATCGCCGCCATCGGCCAAATGCTGCCGCCACCGAAGTTGGAGGTCTGCTCGATTTCGACCAGACGGCTACGCGGCGCGTGCCGGCTGGAGGCGCGCAGGCCGGCTTCGAGATCGGCCACCGTGTAGATGCCGCGCTCGCCATGCAGGGGCGAGACCATGGCGCCAGCAAACACCGCCGGCCCGCCGGCCTCGGCAATGATAATGTGGGACGTCGCGTCGCATAAGATTTCGTCGCCGGGCCGGCAATGCAGCAAAATGGCGATTTCGTTGCACATGGTGCCGGACGGCAAGAACATCGCGGCTTCCTTGCCCAACAGCTCGGCCGCCATCTCGCAGAGCCGATTGACCGACGGATCTTCACCGCGCTGCTCGTCACCGACCGGCGCCGCGGCCATAGCCTCGCGCATGGCCGCCGTCGGCCGGGTTTGCGTATCGCTGTAGAGATCCACGGTGATGGCCGTCATCGTCTAATCCTTTGTTCCGAATCCCGTTCCTCCCGTTATAGTGGAGCGGTGAATCAAGGAACAGATCAAATGGATGCCAACGAACTGGCAAACGAGGCGGCCGCCAGCGTCGCCGCCTATTTCGTTGCCTTGGAGGCCGGTGAGTTGGACGAGGCCGCGGCTGTTGCAGGCGGTGCCGCCGGCAACCGCAAACTCATCGAATGGGTCCGCGTGCAACTCGCCCGGGCTGAGGAAATCAGTGCCATCCAACGCCTGCAGCGGGCGCCGAAAGACCGCGATCTCAGGGATCTACTGGCGGTCCATCTCAGGATTCGCTTGAAGGAAAGCCCGCTGCACCGGATGCGCCTGGCGCATTTGCTCACGGGAGACGACGAAAACTCACCGGCCTAAGGCGGGATTCGTTTTCATACGAACTCAGAATGTTTTACGCCAAAAACGTATTTACTGACGAAGCCGGCCACCGCGCAAGCTGGTGCTTAACTGACCGATCAGAAACTCGGAGACATTTATCGGCGAACTTACGGGCAGCGTCGTCCTACTGAACCGCCAGTCATTAATGGTATGACTGTGAAGGGGTTTTGCTCGCCATCGAGCTGGACTTTGATGGCTGTCGCGTCGACTTCCGAGAAGTCGCCCAGGGCATTGAGCCGCCAAAGCAACGGTGCCGTGTCGCCGCCAAAGGATTTGTCGAGGCAGAACGGGTTGGTGTCGCCGTGGACCAACAGGACCGGCTTTTTGAAGCCGGCCGCGAGGCGCAGCAATAGATCCCGAAAGGCCGCAAAAGCATCGCACTGGACGCGCACGATTTCGCTGCATGGCGCGCTGCCGGCAATTTTTGTGACGTCGGCCTGAGTGGCGATGACCACGGCGCCAGAATCTGATTTGCGCGCCGCGTCGAACGCGGCCCTGAGCCAAGCCCGGTTCGCCCGATCGCGCGCATCCACCAGGTCCAATGTCGGCTCGATTTCATCCATCAAAATCTCTTCACGGCCGTCGTTGGTGCTGACGATATAAACGGTCGCGAACATGACGTTGCCCTTTGTCCAACGCGCGTTCTCTGGGAATTCCGTCTGTGTGGCGTACTGCCAATCGACAGGGAGTTTCATGGGTCTGGATCGGATGAGACCGCGAAGGTGATTTAGCCGTTCCACCTCGGAAAACCGTTGCTTTAGGTAGGGACGGTCGCAATCGGCCCATTCGTTGTCACCCGGCGTGTAGAACACCCGGCCCGGACGGAAGGCCATAAGCTGGTCGTAGCGTTCTTTGATTAAGGCGTCGGTACAAAGCTCGCCGCCACTTTTGAAATCGCCGACGTGGATCAAGAATGAATAGTCGGCGTTCTGGATCGCTGGCGCGTCGGTCTTTTTCAGGATCTCTATCTGCCTGCCCGTGTAAGGCGCGTCACCGAAAACCAGAAACCGCAATCCATCCTCGGCGACAGCCGCGGTCACCAAAGGGACGAGAACAAAGAAAATCGCAAGGGCTGCGCCCTTAATCGAGAACCAACTGTTCACGAATGAACGTATTTAAACTCTCCGCGGTGAAGTCGCAAAGAGTCAGTAGTGTATTTGAGGCTTTGGGTGAAGCCAAAATGAGTGTCGGGCTTTAAGTGCCGGTTATGTAAATCGTCAGAACTGCTTCCCGGCCCAGCACCTGGCGCGCGCGGTGCAGCAGCACGGAGCGGATGCGGCGATAATCGATGCGGCCTTGGGTGCCGCGCTGGACGGCGGGGTTGGCGAACAGTTCACGGATGAAGGCATCGCGGACCCTCGGCAACAGGCGTCGCGCCCGTGACCGCGCGGTGTCGTCGACCACCTCCAGCGACACGGCGAGCGCGACAAAGCCGGTAATTTCGTTGCGCCGGCGGATCGGCACATTGAGCGGTTTCAGGGCGACAAAGAAATTGTCCGCGCGCGGCGCTGCGTCTTCTGCCGCTGCTTTGGCATCGGCGGCCGTCGCATGCCGGATCGGCGCCGTGAGAAGCAGCGCTCCGGTCAAGCCTACGAGCAAGCAAGAACGAATGGTCGGAAACAGCATGGGACCCGTGAGGTGTGTTGAGAAGCAACGGCCGGATGTTAGCAAGGCACTATTACTTCTCGGTTAAGCCCAAATATTATTGTTGAAAAACAATACTTTAAGAAAAGTTTGCCAAACATGTCGGTTAAATCGTAACAACCGGGTGAATATGGTCGAGAATTGCTCCAGATACAGCCAACCAATAACAATCAAGCAACCCGGAACGCGCCGGGCAAGAAACTTTTGGATTCGGCGAATGTTGGATAGCATTATTATGAATAGGTGGGCATCCGGGAAATGTCGGTTATTCCGACCATAGTAGCGATAGACAATGTTTTAGTGTGCAGGAGATAGTGACCCCGACGCGCCATGAGCCACAGATCAGCGCCCATTCGACGTCCTGATCACCGCGGCGACTTTCCCCGGGAAGCGCTCGCACAGTCGCTTATGGTCCGTTTCGAGCACATATTGGCAAAGTACGCAGGGCGTCTCGCGGTCAAGACGGCTACCTGCACGATGACCTACGGCAGATTGCTGGAGGCTGCCAATCGTGTCGCGCGGGTCTTACGGCAAGTCTGCGATGCGCCTCAACAACCGGTAGTCATCCTCACCGGATGCGACGAAAGGCTGGTTCTGGCAACACTCGGCGTATTGAAAGCCGGTTAGATTGGCGTGCCACTTGCTCCCCAGCCATCGGAACAGGTAGTGCTGCTGTTGGATCAAAGCGGCGCCCATCTCATCGTCACGGACGGTGCCCATTTTTCGCTCGCCTGTCGTCTGGCCGGCACCCGGAAGGTCTTGAATATCGACGAGATCACCGAAGATCCGCCGTTGGACAGTCCGAAAGTGCAGATCACGAGCGATTGTCTTGCCCATATCCTCTTCACTTCCGGTTCAACCGGGCCGGCAAAAGGCGTCGTGCACAGCCACTAAAGCATGCTGCATATCGCTCGCGACAACACCATCAGTCAGCATATCACGGCAGATGACCGCGTCGGACTGCTCGCCGCAAACGGCTTCATCGGGTCGCCGGCGACAATATTTCGGGCGCTCTTAAATGGCGCGGCGCTTCTTCCATTCGATCTTCAGCACCAATCGATGAGGGATGTGGCATCGTGGCTCGAGCGCGAGAACATCACACTCCTGCAAACCGTTCCGTCGGTGTTTCGCAGTCTTGGTAGCACACTTTCAACGGCGTCCGGATTCCCACATCTTCGGATCCTTCATCTGGCTGGCGAACCTTTAACCTCACAGGATGTGGCCTTGTTCAAACAGCGCTTTGCGCCAACAACGACCCTCATGAATGAGCTCGGCACGACGGAGACTGGCGCCTTGTGTCGGATGTTCATCGACAATTCCAGTCAGCCGACGGACGATATTGTCGCCGCCGGCTATGCCGCCGAAGACAAAAAGATCTTGTTGCTGGACGCCGGTGAGGAAGAAGTCGGCCGAGGTCAAATCGGCGAGATCACCGTCAAGAGCCGCTACTTAGCTCGTGGCTATTGGCGCTTGCCAGCGTTCACCCGCGACGCATTTGTTCCAGACGCCGCTGATCCTGACATGCGGATGTACCGGACCGACGACTTGGGACGACTTCACTCAGATGGCTGTCTGGAGCATCTTGGACGCAAGGATTATTCGCTCAAAGTCCGCGGGCGACTGGTCAATACCATGAGCGTCGATGCGGTGCTGCGATCGTATGCGGCTATTGATGACGTCGTTGTCGTTGGCCGAACCGACGCCAGGGGCAACGCAATCCTGGTTGCTTATATGGTTGGCCACACTAGTGATCCGCTCTCTATCAGTGCGCTGCGGCGTGCCTTGCAGGCGACTTTACCCAGGGATCTGATCCCAGACCGTTTTGTTCAACTCGAGGCCCTGTCGCGGACACCGACCGGTAAAATCGATCGTCAGGCACTGCCGCCACCACCGGCCGCGCGGCCAACCTTTGATGCTCCCTACGTTGGGCCTGAAACACCGCTTGAGCAAAAGCTGACCGCGCTCTGGACGAAAGCACTTGGCGTCGACCGCATCGGCCGCCATGACAGTTTTGTCGATTTGAGCGGACATTCGCTGCTCGCAATCGAGCTGTTTTCGGACATAGAGGCATTGACCGGCCGACGCCTGCCACCGGAGTTGTTGTTCGAGGCGTCGACGATAGCGGCCCTTGCGGAAAGGCTCGGACAGACCGAGCCGGCGCGGGACTTGTCGCGTGCGTTACCGTTGCAGCCAATGGGCGAGAAACCAATATTGTTCGTCGTCTCCATGGTCATGAGGCTGGTCTATTGCCTGTCGCTGGTCCGACATCTCGGGCTAGACCAGCCGGTCTACGGGTTGCGGGCCACTGATAGCGGGGATGATGGACTGCCGGATCATCGGGTCGAAGACATGGCGAAGCATTGCATTGAGATGATGCGCCGGGTTCAGCCCGATGGACCCTATCGGATCATGGGTTTCTCGGCCGACGGACTGCTCGCTTTCGAGATTGCCCACGTCTTGCACAGACAAGGCATTGAAGTTTGTAAAATGATTTTGATCGACAGCGACCTTCCGGCGACATCGGCGACCATCGCCAGTCAAATCCTACGCAAGCCGCTCAAAGCGCTGCGTCTGGCCTGGTCGTTGATCGGCCGATCGATTGGGCTTGCGACTTCGGACGGACCGATAGACTTGAACGCGGCCCGAGCTAGCGCTCATTTCCGCTATCGTCCAAAACCGTATCCAGGCTCGGCAATCTTGATCATCGCGGCGGACCGGGCGTAAACCTCGGATTTCGTCGCGGCCTGGCGCCGCCTAATTTTGGCAATTTGGTCACTGCGCAGGTGCCGGGTGGTCACCACGCCATAATGCGTGAACCTAATGTCGCAGATCTGGCGTCGGCGCTGGAGCGCGAATTGGCCGAATGAACAATCGGCCGCGCAATCGAAATTTCTTCTAACCGCTGGGGTCTTCGGCCAACAGGGCCGCGGCCGCGGCGACACCGCCTTTTTGGATCGGCACGGCTGCCTTGTCCAAGGCGATTTCGACGCCGTTCAGGGTACCGAGCAGCATCAGGTCGTTGAAGTCGCCGAGATGGCCGATGCGAAAGATGCGGCCCGTCAGTTTGCCGAGCCCGGTGCCGAGCGACAGATCTAAATCGCGGAGCGCGATGGCACGGACTTGGTCGGCGTCGTGGCCGTCCGGCAGCATGACCGCGGTCAGGGCATCGCTGCGGCGCGCCGGGTCGCGCCCGACATTCTCGAGGCCCCAGGCTTGCAAGGCGGCTCGGCTTGCCGTGCCGTGGCGTCGGTGGCGCCGGTAGACGGCATCGATGCCTTCCGCTTCGAGCAGCGAGAATGCCTCGTCCAGGCCGTACAGTAGATGCGTCGCCGGCGTATAAGGGAAAACGCCGGTCCGGTTGGCCGCAATGATCCCCTCCCAATCCCAGTAGGCTTTGGGCAGCGTGGCGGCCTTGGCGGCGTCCCGGGCTTTTTGGCTGACCACATTGAAGCCGATGCCGGGCGGCAGCATCAGGCCTTTCTGGGAACAGCCGATGGTGACGTCCACGCGGCAGGCCTGATGGTCGTGCGGAATAGAGCCGAGCGAGGAGATCGTGTCGACCAGCAGCAGCGCCGGATGGCCGGCCGCGTCCATCGCGGCACGCGCGGCGCCGACGTCGCTGGTGACGCCGGTCGAGGTTTCATTGTGGACGATACAGACGGCTTTGATCCGGTGACCATCGTCGGCACGCAGGACGGATTCCAAACGATCGGGGTCGACGGCGGAACGCCAATCGCCTTCTTCGAACTGCACCTCGAGGCCGAGGTCGCCGGCGATGGTCCGCCAAAGCGTCGCAAAATGGCCGGTCTCGAAGGCCAGGACCCGGTCGCCGGCGGACAGGCAATTGGCGAGTGCCGCGACCCAGGCGCCGGTGCCGGACGAGGGGTAGATCACCACCGGATCGGTGAAACCGAAGATCCGTTCGAAACCCGCCAGCACCTTCGCGGTAAGCGCCTGGAAGCTGGGTCCGCGATGATCGATGGTGGCCCGGGCCATGGCCAGCAACACAGTTTCCGGCACATTGCTGGGTCCCGGTACCTGCAGGAAGTGGCGTCCGGCTTTTCTGGTCATGATCTCAGCGTCTTTCCATTGTATCTACTTCAGCAACCGCCGGCAGAGCCTATCACGGCGTGCGACGGCCCCCCAAGACGGATAACAGGTCAAGCGACGCCAGCAGCGCGCCGCCGGTGATCAACAGGCAGGCGAGGGCTACGGCGAGCGTCGCTTGCGCGTAGCCGAAGCCGATCAGCACCAAGGTCGACAGCAAAGGTGCCGCATAGGCGCCGGCACCGAGCACCTGGATGTGGCCGCGCTTGACGCCGTAATCCCAAAAGAAGAAGGCGAGTCCGACCGGACCCATGCCGAGGCCGATGACGGCCAGCCATTGCACCAGTCCAGCCGGCCAAACGGTTTGCTCGAAGGCGAGATGGGCAAGCGTCGCCAACAGCGCCGTGGCACCGCAATAGCCGCCGACCACATCGGTCGGCACCTCCGCGAAACGTCGCGACAATACTGAATAACTCGACCAGATCACGGCACAGATCAGCGCGGCGCCGTAACCCGGTGCGTAGACGGCTTGAAAGCTCAGCCGCCCGCCACCGGTCACAAGTAAGCCGGCGCCGATCAATCCCAGCAAGCCGCCGCCGACGTGGAACCAGCGCAGGCGCTCGCCGGGCAAAGCGGCGGAAAAGACGACGATCAGCAACGGCCAGAGATAGGCGATCAGGCTCGCCTCGACCGCCGGCGCGTGGTCGAGCGCTAGAAAGTAAAAGAAATGATAACCGAACAACCCGCCGACGCCGACCAGCCAAACCGCCGGGCGCTGGCGCAGCAGCGGCAAAATGGGCTGCCGGCGCCAAAGCCATTTGCCGAGCGCCAACAGGAAGGCCACGGCGAACGCCATGGCGACCAATTGAAAAGGCGGAACGGCACCGCTCGCCGCGGTCAGCAGCGCCAGCACCGCCCACAGCAGGACGGCGACAAAGCCGATCGCCGTCGCCGCCATGGTTCGGCCGGATCAGCCGCGCGCGGCGGCGATTTCCTGGGCCGCGCCGACCGCCATCATGCGTACGTCATTCATGACGGTGACGAAATTGAAGCCCTTGGCCATCATGCGCTTGGCCATGTCGCCGGAGCCGCAATGAATGCCCGCGCCTTTGCCGTGACGCAGCGTCGCCGCCAGGATCTGATCGATCGCTTCGACCACCACCGGCTCGGTCGGGTCCGGCGACGGCGGAAAACCGAGACTGATCGAGAGATCGTTGGGGCCGACATAGATCGCGTCCAAACCCGGTACCGACAAGATCGCGTCGAGATTGTCGATGGCTTGGCGGGTTTCGATCATGGCGAAAGCCAATATTTCGTCATTGGCGTGGGCGGCGTAGTCGCTACCGGCCGAAAAGACGGCGCGGGCCGGGCCGTAACTGCGGTAGCCGACCGGCGCATAGCGGCAGGCGCCGACGAAGCGCTCACATTCCTCTTGGGAATTGATCATTGGACAGACGATGCCATAAGCGCCGGCGTCGAGCGTTTTCATAATCGGCGTCGGGTCGTTCCACGACACCCGGGCAAGCGGCGTGACGTCCGTGGTCGAGAGCGCCTGCAACATGCCGACGGCAGCCTGAAAATCCACCATGCCATGCTGCATGTCGACGGTGACCGAATCGAAATCGGCATGGGCAAGGACTTCGGCGCTGAACGAGTTGGGAATGCCGAGCCAGCCGTTCACGACGCTGCCGCCTTCATTCCAAATTTTACGGACTCCGTTTGCTTTCATGATGATCTTTCCCTGAATTCGAGTTAGTGCGGATATTACGTAAGAGCGGCCGGTGCTGTACAGCCGTAGCGTTCGGCAAACGGCGCCAAGGCCGGCATGATCGAGGGGTAAAGGGCGACGCCATCGGCAAGGGCGGCGCGTTTGCGGGCCAGCGCGCCGTCGCCGGGCATTCTGACCGCCGGCTTGCCTGGGGCAACACGGGCCGCCCGGCAGGCGCGCGCCAGGCCGCCGGTCTCTTGGCGGAATGCCTGCGTGCCGCCAAACGCCGCCGGATCGACCAACTGCACGAAAACCGAGGCGCCCCAGCGCTCGGCACCGGCGGCGCGGCCGAAACCTGCAAGCCCGGAGGTCATGGCCTCGACCATGACCGCGAGCCCGAAGCCTTTATGGCCACGATCCAAACCGCCGAGCGGCAGCAGCGCACCGGGCGGATCGGCGTCGAGCACCGCCGGGTCGTCGGTCGCATGACCTTCGGCATCGACCAGCCAGGGCCCGGGCAGGCGCCGGCCTTCACCCTTGAAGCGCCCGGAAAGACCAAGCGTGGTCGCCGAAGCACTGATGTCGATGAGCAGCGGATCGCCATCGGTCGGAATGCCGACGGCGATCGGATCCGGCGTGAACAGCGCCTCGACACCGCCATGGGGTGTGACGCCTTGTTCGGATGGATCCGACGACATCACCGTTACCATGATGCCTTGATCCGTCGCCCGCGGCAGGAAAACGGCGAGACAGCCGATATGGTGGGATCGGCGTATGGCGATCGTGACGGTGCCATGGCCGGCGACCCGTGCAAGCCCTTCGTCGATCGCCCGCGAGACTAGCCAGACGCCCGACAGATAGCCGCCGTCCCAGGTCAGCACGGCGCCGCGATCGGCGACGACTTCCGGATCGCCCGTCGCCGCCATGCGCCCGTCGTCCAGCGCCGCGAGGTAACTGGCGGCGAGATTGAGCCCGTGAGTGTCGTGGCCCATCAAATCGGCCTCGACCAACAACTGGGCGACAATCGTCGCGCGATCGGCGGGCATTCCGGCGGCGGCGAACAAGGCGCCGGCAAAATTGATCAACGCCTGCGGCTCGTATCGGTTCGACACCGACATCTCCTTGATTTTACAGTATTTATCATTGTTACATAGGCAACGACGATGAATGGGCGAATGGTCGCCGGAAAGTGTTACCATAACAGTTGAATAGGGAAAGACAACGTGACGGATCAAATCAATTCAAGTGAAGTTCAGACGTAAACCGGCGATCATTCTCAGTGATGACGAGAATACGATTAGATGCTATTCTCGTATTCAGTAATTCCTGTAGCCTGCAGAATCCATGGAAAATACCGCGTGATCCGGTCCCGTTGAGGGCTTCTGCATCAATTCCGTTTGTTGCTCGCTTCGGTGACTGGTCAACCAAAGTGTACAACGTCGCCGCGCCGGCTCGGCACCTCGATATTTCGTGATAAGCGACGGCACCTAACGGGAGAATCAAAATGCCAACCTTGTATACCAGGACATTCGACCTCAAAGAGTCGCTCTCTGACCAAGAAGTGCAGGAATTCTGGGAACTTTGCATGAATCAACTTCTTCCGGCCATCCGGAAAATGGACGGATCTATCACCGCACGGGCGTTTTCGGGCGCCGGCGCGCTGCGCGCCGATTTGACGCTGGCATGGATCATGGATGACGCCGCAGTCTATGAGCGCGCCCTACACAATCCAGAACTGCGCGGTCTCATCGGCAAGCTCTATGCTGCCATCGACTTGCGCACCAGCGACCAAGGCTTCCAACGCGAGATCACACCTGAGCTGATTCAGGCTCTCGGCGGCTAAAAGTCGTAAACTAGAGCGCCGATGAAGTGGGTGTTCGTCTTCTCGGTGTCGTCGGGCACGTCCGTGTCATGGGTGACGTTGTAGGAGAATTCCGCGCCAAGCTGGCCGATTATCCGGATTTTCAAGGCAATCGTATTGTCGAGCGTCGTGCTGTCCTCGCCGAACAAGACCAACGTATTGTTGGTCAACTTCACGCCGTCGTATAGATCCAGTGCGTAGTAGCTGGCAACGCGACCGATATACTCACTTTGCGTGCTGTTGGTCTCGTCGATTTTGTTGACGCGCACGCCGGGGCCAGCTTCCAAGCTCCAAGTATGGGTCGGTTTATTCAGAATTTTGTAGCCATAACCAGCGCTGGTCGTCAGCCGGTAGTCGAAGCCACTGAATTTGTCGTTCTCGTAAGCCGTGCCGCCATAGAGATACGAACGCTCGGATATGGCGCGATCCGCTTTGTAGCCGGCTTTGTAGACCTCATCGGTGGTATCGCCGTCGGATTCCGAAAACTGCGATGAAAATGCGATATGCTGTGTCCATAATTCAGCCTCGCGTTTCATCGCCACCGCCGTCGACAAATTGGTCTCGTCGGTGTTGCCGGTCTTCTTGTCACCGCCGATCTTGGCACTTCCACTCCAGCCATCCGTGCCGATGAAACCTTGCGGTTTCGGCGGCGGCGGTGGTGGCGGCGGCAACGCCAGGGCGACTTGCTGGGCCTCTGCTTCCTGTGCCGGCTCCAGTTCTTTGACCAGTGCCAGAATGTCATCGCGCAGCGCCGGCTCGGCCTCCATGGCGAGGCGGACGACCGCCATGAAATGCGCGCCGTTATCCAGCTTTTGCGCATTCCTTATCATTTTTTCGACCGATGCCGGGATGGTGCCGGCCCAGGCGACGGTCATCCCGGAAAGAGCCACGATCGCACAGACCAAGCAGAGACCGAGAAAGCGAAACGCGGCACGGCCGGGCCGCCAGTCATGCCAAACGATCCGGTGGAGTCGAAGAGCGCCCAAGTCTGTTGCAATCATGATATGACCAGCATTGTTCAGGGATTAGTTATGGTGGAATAGCAGTTCGATACCGCCAACGATACAATCGTTGGTGTTGGTGAATTCGTCAACAATTTAGAACCCACGACAGGAAAGAAAGGTCATGCCACGCAAATCGTCCAAGACGCCACGAAAGGCTAGCGAACCACCGCCGCTCGTCATCCGGCCGCTGACGCCACGGTTCATGGACGGGTTGGATATGGTCTTCCGCGGCAGTTGGGGCACCGGATGCTGGTGCATGCATCCGCGGCTCACAGCAGCCCAGATGCGCGCGCTGCCGGGCCCGGGGTCGGAGCGGGAGCGCCGGCATGCTGCCATGACGAAACTCGCCCGCCGGCGGCGCGCCCCAGGTCTGCTTGCCTTCGAGGGCGATGAGCCGGTTGGCTGGATCGCCGTCGCGCCGCGAACCGAACTGGCAAGGATCGAGGCGTCGCGGGCGACACCGCGCGTCGATGACCTGGCGGTCTGGGTCATCCCCTGCGTCACCGTGCGCAAGACCACCCGGGGCCGTGGCATCGCCGTCGCCTTGATCCGGGCGGCAGTGAACTATGCGGGCAAAAATGGCGCACCTGCCGTGGAAGCCTATCCGCGCGCCGGCGATGCGCGTACCGGCGATGACAACGCCTATTTTGGAACCGAGCCGCTATTCCGCCGCGCCGGGTTCCGGGTGATCCGCGAGCCGCTGGAAAACCGCCCGCGCAATTGGATCGCCCGGGTGACCATGCGCATCGACGCACCGGATTGAGGCTTTACCGAGGGCGATCATGTACTACCGAACCAGTCGAGGGATTGGCCGTGAGGGCCGGTCCATGCAACCGGCGACCCATTGACGGACAAGAGAAACTGGCCGGGCGACGTCGGTTCAGGCACTTCTTTGGCCATTGCTGGAAAGACATTAGGCGCTTCGTTGCTTATCCAAACCGCTTGCGACGCAAGCATGTCCTCGGCGAACCGATCGCGGCGACCTTGGCCTCGGACGTAACCAAGGACCGCGGAGTGCAATACGACAAGCGTTGCGCTCGTCGGGGCTTGTTCCAAAAGCGGCACCAGGTCCAAGAACAAGTCGCCGCGAACGACCCTGGGAGGGCCGGTTCGTGCAATCGCGATCGCCGCGCGAAGACGCGCCGCTCTGTCATCTTGACCTGGCCACACCAGGGTCTCCAACCACGCGGTGTCGGATTCGGAGCGAACATCGAGTGGATTCAGGTCGAGACCGGCCCGCCAAACAATCGTGGGCAACGCCGTCGGCAGGGGCGTACTGGCGCTGGCGGCGCAGGGAAAAATCGGTGGCGGCATGGTTTCGCCATTCGGTTCAAGGACAACAGTTCCGTAGTCGTAGCCGTAACGGTCCGGCATCAGGCACAGACCCGCCGACGCGCCGACTTCCACAAGCGCGAGCGGTTGCGGCAACTGAGCCAGCAATGGCAGAAACACCGAACAGCGCGCGGGCTCGTTGGTTTGTGTCGTTCTCGACAGCATGACCTGTCGAATGGCATCCGAACGCCGGCGCACGGCCTGGATCAGCTGATCGCCATTCTGTGGGACACCGGCAACATGGCGCGCCGCAGCCAAAAACAGGTTGGGTTGCTGACTGTCGACAGGCACCGAGGCGATGAAAGCAAGGATTTCGGGGGATTCCGCGATGAAGATGGTCAACTGTTCATAGCGCGCCGACACGCCACGGGCTTCGACCAGCGCAAATTGGCGATAGCGTTTGGCCAGCAAGGCTTGGATCTTACCGTCCGCTGTCATTGTTAATTAGACCCTTCACGTTCGGTGGTCCGGATTGCCAGCTGTATTAGATACCGAGCCCAGAACAAACCAGCCGATGGTGCCAAAGGCACACAAGACCGCGACAGTCGCTGCCATCGGAAGCGCCGACCCATCGTGAAAGGCGCCAACGAGGAAGCTGGCAACGCTGGCGCCTGCAACCTGCGCCGAGCCGGCCAGGGCAGAAGCCGACCCGCGGCTTTCATCGGTGACCGCATCCAGTAAACCAACGTAACCGGCGGCGAGCAGCACGCCGAGACCGAAATGCTGCAAACTCATGCCGATGAGGATCACTGCAACATTTTCGTGCCCGGCGATGACCAAGGCGAACATTAATAGGCCACCGGCCAGGGAAATCAGAACCGAAGCCTGGACCTGTCGCGTGATCGAAACGTGGTCGGCCATTCGGGTCGCCGCGAAACTCCCGGCAATAAATCCGCCAATCGGAACCGCGGCGGCAATGCCGTAATGCTGAGTGGCGACACCAAGACGATCAATCAAAACAAACGGACCCGCCGTGACGAAGGCGAACAACGCACCGAAGACACAGGTTAGCGCGACCAAATATGACATGTACCGCCGATTTCTCAGCAGGTGCACATAGCCACCGACCGCCCGACGCAGGTTCAGTGCTTGTCGATTTTTCCGCCCGGTTTCCGGTACACCATACGCGACAAACAGCAGCATCAGAATTGCCAACCCGGCGACAACAAAGAAGTTGGCGCGCCATCCAACCCAGACAAAGATATAACTGCCGATGACCGGACCCAAAGCTGGGACTCCGCCCAGGGCGATGCCATAGATGCCCAATACCTTTGCCGCCCGAGCTTCGCCATAGCTCTCCCGAATGATGACGGCGACGACGACGGAGGGTACGCATGCGAACGCCCCCTGTGCGATGCGCCCGGCGAGCAATGTTCCAAACCCCATTGCCAAGGCGCAAGCCAGGCTCGTCACGGCGAAACAGCCCATCCCAATCAGCAACAAGCGCTTGCGCCCGAAACGGTCGGCCATGGGCCCGTAGGCCAATTGAGCAATCGAGAATGCTAGCAGATTGAGACTCATTGTTAGCTGGATCGCTGACGCGTCGGTCGCCATCAACCGCGTCAAATGCGGCAGGCTGGGCGTGTATAGACCCGTAGAGAGGACACTGACGCTCGTGCAACCCAGCAATGGAACCCAAACTGGCACCGGGCGCCGGTCGCGCTTGGGCCGGGATGAATACGGATCTGGGTTCAATGGTGCGTCCCTGTGCGGCGATCTCAGAACATGTCGTGGTTTAGACTATGCGCGCTGGTATCCCAGCAGCGACAAACCGGCGGCGACCAGCACGGTTCCCGTTATGCGGTTCTTCAGTTTGACCGCGCCGGCAGACATCAGCAGGCCCGAAAACGCCCGTCCGGCCAGCGCATAGCCGATATCGGTGACCAGGCAAAGCCCGATGTAGCTCACCCCCAGAATTGCGAGCTGAAAGTGTGGATCGGCGCCCGGCGTTACGAACTGCGGCAGGAAAGCGATATAAAACACTAGCCCTTTGGGATTGGTGAGCGAGGTCAGCGCCGCTTGGACGAACAGCACTTTGTAGCGCACTGCTGTTGATCGGCTCGGTAAATTCAAGGGCGCGACCTGCATGCGCCAGTAGTGAACACCAAGATAGATGAGATAACCGGAGCCGATCCATCTTAGGACGTTGAACGCCGACTGCGACGCGACGATCAGGGCGCTGACGCCGAGAACGGTCGCCAGCACCATCAAGGTGTTGGCAAACATCGATCCGGCGATGAGGCTAGCGGGGCGTCGAAAGTCACCGCTCAAGGACTGCGCGAAGATCTGTAACACGGTCGGCCCGGGAGACGCCGCGACCACGAAGGCTGCTACCAGAAACATACTGTAAACGGTTCCGTCCATCTCGTATCAAAAGTCCCGATTTTTCCCGTCTAGAAAGCAGCCAGTGGCTGTGTTGGAGATTTCTTACGTCCTGATAAAAATGGCGTCGAACTCCATCAACCGGCCGGTCTCGTGATTGGTAAAGCCCGGACTAAGCGACCAGAGATCGAATCCGGCCTGTTTGAAATTTGAAAGAAAATATTCATAGAGCTCTTGGCCATCGTACTGAGGAACAAGCGTGAGTTCTATTTCAAGGCCACCTATGGACGACAGACAATTTCTCGCCCCATCCAGGACGTTTTTCTCGTACCCTTGGGTATCGATTTTTAGGAAGACGCGTTCCTGTCCAACGCGATACTCATTAAAGATCGAATCAATTGTTACGACATTCGTGACCTCCTTACCGACATAGGCCGCGTTCGGCTCGGCGTCGGAAACCGTTGGCAACATTGGCAACAGCGACGAACTGTATGAATTCGCCGCTATGTTAATTTCCGCCTCGCCGATGGTCGATCCCACTGCAGCTCTTTCATGGACCGTCCAGGCGCCATCCGACTTGGCCATTTTCGTAAGAACGGCGTGGGCCGCAGACTGTGGTTCGAATGAAACAATCCGTTTCGCGTAGCCGCTCGCCCGGGCATTCAACGCGTATTGTCCTTTGTTGGCACCGACGTCCAAAAGCAAATCGAAATCCATCGTCACAAGTGGGGTAATGCGTTTTCTATATTTTCTTACCTCGATGCCGAGTGATCTCAAGCTTCTTTTAGCCAGTTGCCTCAGTAACATCGTAACGGGTTTCCATCTCGTAAGTGTATCTTCCGCGTCGAAAAATCGGCATCAGCCAAGCAGCTGGCCGCCATTGACGTGCATGGCTTGGCCGGTCATTTGCCGCGACTCGGACGCCGCCAGAAAGACCGCGGCGTCGGCGATTTCTGCCGGCTCGATGATGCGGCCAAGCGGCAGTTTTCGGGCCAGCGCGGCGACCTCTTCTTCGCTGCCGCCGTCGCGCGGCTGGGCGGTGTCGGTGAGTCCCGGGGCAATGGCGTTGACCCTGACGCCATGCGGCGCCAAGGCCATCGCTGCGGCCCGGGTCATGCCGACGATGCCGGCCTTGCTGGCGGCGTAGTGCACGCCGAGCGGCGGGCCGCTATAGGCGGCGCTGGAGGCGATGTTGATGATGGCACCGCCGCCACGCGCGACCATGCGCCGCGCACCGGCCTGGGCGCAGAAGAACACGGCCTTCAGGTTGACCGTGAGCACCCGGTCCCAATCGTCTTCGGTCAGGGTCAGGAATTCAACCCTCGGAAAGATGCCGGCATTGTTGACCAGGATATCCAGTCCGCCCAACCGGTCGGCGGCCGCCATCATGGCTTCGACATCGCCGGCGCGGGTGACATCACCACGGATCGGCCGGGCGTTGGCGCCGAAGCCTTCGATTTCGGCAACCACGGCTTGTGCCGCCGTTTCGTCGTCCAGGTAATTCACTACGACATGCGCCCCTTCGCGGCCGAAGGCCACGGCGATCGCCTTGCCGATGCCCTGTTGCGCGCCGGTCACCAAAGCCACTTTATCTTTAAGCCGCATATGTACTCTCCAGTCGGATCCACTTTTAGCGCGCGTGCGCGTCCAGAAATGTTAGTAGGCGCGTCGCCCATTCCCGCCAACTCAACGTCGGCGCCATATGGCCGTAATCGCTATCGATCTCGAAATAGGACGCGTCGACGCCGGCGTCTTCGAGGCCTGCCATGATCGGCGGTGCCAGGCTTGGCGGGAACAAGGCGTCGCTTCGTGACAAGACGTAGAGGAGCGGTGCCTTGATCGCGCCGAGCCGCTCGCTCACGTCAAAGCGATTGGCTGCGTCCCGTAAAGCGATCAACGCGTTGGCGTCGAATTCGCCGGCCCATTGGCTGGCGCGCTCTTGCAGGATCTGCTGGCGACGATCCGGCTCGGCGACGGTGTCGTCGAGAAATTCCATGAGCCCGTAGCGGGTCAGGGTTTCGCTGCGGATTTCCTGCAACAGGGCAGGGACACCGCTGGTTTCAGATTCTGTATAGTAGTGGCCGCCGCTCCAGCCCGCACAGCCGGCAAAGCGCGCCCGCAACGCGCCGGTATCGATCCGTCGCGCGGCGCCGGATATGCCGGTCGCCACCGGCACCAAAGCGCGCATCCTGTCGGGACGGCTGACGCCCCACAAAAACGTCATAAAACCGCCATAGGAAAAGCCGATCACTGCTGCCAATTGGCCGACACCGAGGTGATCGATCAGGCGCTCTTGGGCAGCCAAGATGTCGTCCGTCGAAAATGTCGGGAAATCCGGGCCGTAAGGCACCCCGGTTGCCGGGTTGATGCTACCCGGTCCGGTACTGGCGTAGGCCGAACCCAGCATATTGGCGCAGACGACGAAATATTGGTCGGTATCGATCGCCTTGCCCGGGCCGATCAGCGTCTGCCACCAACCGGTTCGGTCGCCGGCGGCATGGGGATTGCTGGTGTAGCCATGGCAAAGCAAGATGGCGTTGTCGCCGGACGCGCTCAGACTGCCATAGGTCTCGTAGGCAACGGCAAGTTCGGGCAGGGTGTCGCCACTAGCGAGCGTGAGTGGACCGCTGGCGAAAACTCGGGACGTCGGCAACAACAAGCGTTCAATCCTTCCTACAAAGCCAATGCGCGGTCCGCAACCAGATACAAACCATAGGCCATTATCAACCCGGATAGGAGATAGACTGTTGCCGCATTGCGTTCGACCGCGCCACGCCGCACTTTGGCGAGCAGATGGTCGATCGTGATCAGGATCAGGATTGCCGGCACAACGATCGCCAGTTGGCCGAGTTCCACACCGATATTGAAGGCCGCCAAAGGCAGCGCCACCGCTTCGCTCGGCAACCCGAAGTCACGCAGCACGCTGGCGAAGCCGAAGCCATGGATCAAGCCGAGGCCAAGGGTGAGCCGCCAGCGCCGGTCAACATTGCGAGAGAAGAAATTCTCGGCGCCGACATAGACAATGGTGAGCGCGATCATCAGCTCGACCAGCCACGACGGTATCGAAACGATGTCGAGCACGGCTAGGCTGAGCGTGATGGTGTGGGCCAGGGTGAAGGCGGTGACGATCTTGACCAGCGGCATGAGCCGACGGGCCCACAGCAAAACGCCGATGAGGAAGGCGATGTGGTCGGTGCCGATGAAAATATGCTCGATACCGGCCAGCACATAGCGATAGGCGACGGCGAGCGGCGGCGGCGGGTCGAGCAGCGCGACCTCGGTGACCTCGCGGTCGAGCAAGGTCTGCTCCATGGCCTCTTGCTGGTCGCCGAAATGCAACAACTGGCGTGTCGACGGGATGATGTCGAGCAACAAAACCGATCGATAGGTCAGGCCTTGGTCGATCCGCAGACAAAGCCAGTCGACGAGGATGATCAAGCCATCCCGATCAGGCCGCAAGCCTTTGGCCGTCGGCACACAGCGATGCCCGTCGCCTTGGACGACCGCGGTTCGCGCCGTGACATAGCCGGCGACGGCCGTACCGTGCTCTATGAGCTTGGCGGCATCGACCTGGTCTTCGCCCTCGATCATCAGCGGCGCCTGAATGGCCCGCGTCATATCGACGCCTTTGAAAGCATAGGCAACGGTGACGGTGCGATCCTTGATCCGCACCCAGGCGTTGATCAGCTGGCTTTGGTGAGCCTCTGCCGTCGTGCTCGCCAGCACCAGCAGCCCTAGGATCAGGACCCGAATCATTGGGCATTATCAGCACGCTACATGCTCGGCACCAGGGAAAACACACTGTTTGCGCCCGATCTCCAGCGACCGATTTGGCGGTGGCCCGGATCTGTTCTAAGAATGCCGCGGACCAGCGCGGAGGACCATGACCATCATGAGTTGGCAAAAGGAAGTAGACGAGATTGCCGAACGCCGGGCCTTGGCCCTGCGCCACGGCGGCGAAGAGGCCGAGGCGCGCCAACACGCCAAAGGGCGCCTGACCTTGCGCGAGCGCATCGACCGTTTGCTGGACGCGGAAAGTTTCCAGGAAGTTGGTCCGATCGCCGGCGGCGCCACTTTGGATGCCGACGGCAATCGGACCGGTTTCACGCCGGCCAATTTTCTGCTTGGCTTTGGCAAAATCGACGGCCGCGCGTGTATCGTCGGCGGTGAAGACTTCACCGTGGGCGGCGGCTCGCCTAATGCCGCTGGCCTCCGCAAAAGCGTCTACGCCGAGGACATGGCCTGTCAATATCGCCTGCCGCTGATCCGCCTGCATGAAGGCGGCGGCGGCTCGGTGACCGGGGCCGGCGGCAAAGGCGCGACAGGTGGCCCCGTCGGCGGCCCGGTTTTCTCAGTGCCGCGCTTTCAGTCGGTGGCACGGGCCATGGGCATGGTGCCGGTGGCAACGGCGGCGCTGGGTCCGGTGGCCGGTTTGCCGGCGGCGCGCCTGGTCGCCTCGCATTTCTCGGTCATGACCGAAAACACCGCCCAGGTCCTGATCGCCGGCCCGGCGGTTGTCGCCCGGGCGCTCGGCGAGGACGTGACCAAGGAAAGCCTTGGCGGTGCCGAGGTCCATCTTCGCAATGGCGTGGTCGACAACGGCGCCCGTGACGAAGACGACGCGCTCGACCAAATTCGCCGGTTCCTGAGTTATATGCCGCAGAACGTTTGGCAATTATCACCGGATGGTGACAAAGGCGACGACCGCAACCGGCGGGAGGAGAAATTGCTCGCCATCGTGCCGCGCGACCGGCGCCATGCCTTCGACATGCGCCGCCTGATCGGCCATGTCGTCGACACCGCAAGCTTCTTCGAATACGGCCGCAAATACGGCCCCGGCCAGATCGTCGGGCTGGCCCGGCTCAATGGCCAGACCGTCGGCGTGACCGGCAACGACGGCCGCTTCTATGCCGGCGCCATGACCGCCGACGGCGCCCGCAAGGTTCGCCGCTTCATCGAATTTTGCGAGACCTTCTCCTTGCCGGTGGTCAATTTCACCGACGAGCCGGGCTTCATGATCGGCACCGAGGCGGAGAAGCAAGGCGCCATTCGCGCTGGCACCTCGGCGGTGCTGGCTGCCGCGACGGCCACGGTGCCGTGGGCCACCATCATCGTGCGCAAGGTCTATGGCGTCGCCGGTGCGGCGCATTTCGCCCCGGGTGGCTATGTCCTCGCCTGGCCGTCGGCCGAGCAGGGCGCCTTACCGCTTGAGGGTGGGGTCGCCGTCGCCTTCGGCCGGGAAATCGCCGCCGCCCCGGACCCGGACGCCCGACGCCTGGAACTGGAAGCCGAATTCGCCGCCCGCCAAAGCCCGTTCCCGCGCGCGGAATCGCTAAATTTCCACGATTTGATCGACCCAAGGGAAACCCGCCCGGCGCTCTGCGACTGGATCGATCGGGTCCAGCCATTGTTGCCCGGCTTGCTGGGGCCGCGACAATTCACCATGCGGCCGTGAGCGACCGGAGCAGTCGGTCAGAGCAGCCGCTCGAGAGCCTCACCAGGAAACAGCCGGGCGAAGGCCCCAAGGGCCTCGGTCGCGGTGCGCCGGTAATCAGGGTCTTCCACCAGCCGCGTGACGAATGCCTCAAGGCTAAGGGTCGGGGCCAGTTTCTGGCGAAAATGGTCGACAATGGCCGGTTGCGGCCAGCGATCCAGGGTCGCCGGGCGGTCTGCCACATGCAGCGTGCCGCGCAGGCTAATATAGGCGTAGGCATTGTCGAGCGTTCGGCCGCCGCCGGTCTGCAAGGTCAGTCCCTTGAGGCGGTAGAAGCCGTAGTTCAGGCCGATCGCCTCCGTTTCGTGCATGCGCTCGGCTTGCTCGGGCGTCAACCAGGTCACATGCACCGCCGCGTCGGTGCCGGTTTGCGGGTGCAGGGTCGCCGCAATCGAGCCGTAGCGGGCGACGTGCGCTGAATAGGCGGCAACGTGGCCGCTCAACGTCGCCGCCTCTACCGGGATCACCGTATCGCCGTCATGCCCAAATTTCTCCGCCAATCGCGTCGGCGAGGCGTTCGAGCCCGATGCGATGACCGGCATTCGGTCGTCGATATCCAGGTCCCGATCCATCGGCCGGGCACAGCCACCTTGGAATACATAACTTTCCGTTGGCGGGTCGAACGGGTAGCGGAGCGCGTGGGCGACCGGATCAGGGTTGGAATTGCTCATTCAAGATACGCTCTTCCAGATTGTGCTCCGGGTCGAACAAGAGTTTCAGCGCGATTTCCCGTTCCTCATAGATCGACACGACGACGACGTCGCGCACTTCCGTGGTATCGGCGACGGCACTGACCGGGCGTTTGTAAGGGTCGAGAATTTCGAACTCGACCTTGGCGTTACGCGGCAACAGGGCGCCTCGCCAGCGTCGTGGCCGGAAAGCGCTGATCGGCGTCAACGCCATGACACCGGCGTCCAAGGGCAGGATCGGCCCATGTGCCGACAAATTATAAGCGGTCGAGCCGGCCGGCGTTGCCACTAGGACGCCGTCGCAAACCAACTCCGGAATACGTACCCGGCCGTCGATGGAAATGCTGATTTTGGCGGCTTGGCGCGACTGACGCAGCAGTGAGACTTCGTTGATGGCGAGTGCTTCCTGCATCGAACCGGATTCCTGCGTCGCCTTCATGCGCAAGGGATGCAGGACCGCGGTTTCCGCCCGGTCGATGCGGTCCAGCAAGCCGTCAGCCTCGAAAGAATTCATCAAGAATCCGACAGTGCCCTGGTTCATGCCATAGATCGGAATTTCCAGATTCATGTGGCGGTGCAGGGTTTGCAGCATGAAACCATCACCGCCAAGCGCGACGATGACGTCGGCCTCATCGGGTGCTGCAGCACCATATTTTTCCTGCAGCGCCTGACAAGTCGCCCGGCCCGCGTCCGACGGCACGGCGACGATTGCGACAACGGGTTTACTCATGAGACGTCCCGACCGGATCGGCAATTGCCCGAGTACTCACCCCGTTATAGCGGCTCGCTCTGTCCGGCGCCAGCATCAGCCTTGTTCGGCAGCAACCGCGCCGCCATGATGGGCCGCTGTTGTCCTGGAGTTTTAGAATGTTGAAAATCGTCGTTGGTGCCTTGGCCGTCTTGTCGTTTTCTTTCATAGCGTCGATGGCCGCGGCCGCTGACCGGCATGCGGGCTATTACTATCCGGCGCTGACCAGCCAAGAGACCTATGTCGCTCGTTCGCAAACCATGGCGTCGGAGAACCGAGCGCTTCGGCTTGGCTTCGTTACCGGTTTGAGCACGCTGCAAGCAAAACTGCCTTATGCGCCGAGCTATGTGATTTTCGCCAAAGGCGAAAAGGCGGAGAAAATGATCATCGTCGGCCTCGGCTTGCAAGGCTTCCGGACGCTCTACCAGGCGCGCGCGCAGCTGGCCCAGCTCACCGCCATTTCCCGGTCGACGAAATTCCTGCAGGACCTGTCGGTTGAGACGTATTTCACCTTTTTCGACGTCGCCAAACTGTTGGGATTCGAACAAATCACCATTTCCGACGGCGCCGACTTCGCGCACCAGGTTCAGTTGGATTGAGGCGCCCAAGGGCGGCAGGTTCAGCCGCCGGTCATGCTCATATGGCGGGCCACGGCGGGTGCCATGTGGTCCCGGTCGATGATGAAATCGTGACCTTTCGGTTTGCGGCCGATGGCCTCATCGATGGCCGCTTCCAGGTCATGATCGGACTCGCTCGCGCGCAACGGCGCCCTGAGATCGGCGGCGTCGTCCTGGCCCAGGCACATATAAAGCGTACCGGTGCAAGTGAGCCGAACACGGTTGCAGGATTCGCAGAAGTTATGGGTGAGCGGCGTGATCAGGCCGAGCCGCTGACCGGTTTCCGTGATGTCGAAATAGCGCGCCGGGCCGCCGGTCTTGTGCGCGCTTGGCTCCAAGGTCCAGCGCGTCTCCAAGTCTTTGCGCACGCCCGACAGCGGTAGGTAGTTGCTGGTGCGGTCGCCGTCGATGTCGCCGAGCGGCATGGTTTCAATCATCGTGAGATCATAGCCGCGATCGCCGCACCAACCGATCATGGTGTCGATTTCATCTTCGTTGATGCCGCGCAGGGCCACCATGTTGATCTTGATTTTCAGTCCCGCCCGGTCCGCTGCATCCAGCCCGGCCATGACTTTGTCGAACTTGCCCCACCGGGTCAGCGCGACGAAGCGATCCTGGTCCAAGGTATCCAAAGACACATTGATGCGGCGAACGCCGACTGCATAGAGTTCATCGGCGAAGCGCGACAATTGGCTGCCGTTGGTGGTCAACGTGAGTTCGTCCAGCGCACCGCTTTCCAACAGCCCGCCGAGGCCGTGAAACAATCCCCTGACACCACGACGGACCAACGGCTCGCCGCCGGTGATGCGCAATTTGCGGACGCCTTTGCGCACGAAAGCGCCGCACAGGCGCTCGAGCTCTTCCAAGGAGAGCAAGTCCGCCTTCGGTAAAAACGTCATGTCTTCCGCCATGCAATAAACGCAACGGAAATCGCACCGATCGGTGACGGACACCCGAAGATAGTTGACGGAACGCCCAAAAGGATCGATCACACCTGCCACTCCCCAACAGACAAAGCCGAACATATCCCGACCGAGCCGGGACGCTATGACTAACATGTGTCACTTGGGATGGCAGGTAAAGGCTAATAGACAGGATTTATGGCGGCGAAGTGACGCGGTGTCGGGCGGAGGGGCCTTAGTCGGAGCGAATTTGGGCGATCATCCGGGCGGCGGTGTCCGGGCCGAGGTTTTTGTAGAAAGCGACAATCGTGGCGACGTCGCCGTGCTTGGTGGAGCGGTCGCGCCCGTCCGCTTGCGCAACCGTGCCATAGATATCGGCAAAAACAGCCGGATCGAACCCGATCGTCCGGCAGACCGCGGCGAAGGCCCGGCCATCGCCGTCATAAAGCGTTCGCCGCAAATCGTCCGGCGCCATGCCGGCAAGCTTTGCCGAGGCCAGTTCGAACAGCGTTATCTCGCTGCGTTTCAGGGATTTGACCACAAAGGCGGGCGACAGTTCGCCGGCGGCATGCAGTTTTTCGATCAAGCGATAGCGGGGATCATCGGCGGGCGTGGTTAAAGCATGGTCGTTGACGCTGTCTCGAACGCTCGCATTCAAGGCCTGATCGAGCGCCGCCGCATCGACATCGAAGGATCGCAGAATATGCTGGCGCAGCGCCATCGATACCCAGGCATACATCCGTGCGGCCAAATCGGCGGTCAGTTCGTGGCGCCGCAGCAAAGGCAGTTGGACGTCTCGGTCGTGCTCGGAATAGTCGACCAATTCGGCCATCAGCGTGTCGGATATCTGCGCCGATGTGTTGCCAAGCAATGCGCCAATGACGTCGCGGTGCCCGGTATCGACCAGGGCTTGCGACACGGCTTCGCCGATGTTGTCACGAACGGCTATCGCCATTTGGTGCCTTTGGCTACGCCGGCGGATGACATCGACCAGGTCGAGATCGCGCAGACATGGATTGTCGCGCAGAATCGGTAGAGCGATGCCGATTTCATCATTCGCCAGCATCAAAACGAGTTCGCGAGGCGCCGACGGATCGCGCGACAACCGGTCAGCCAAGCGCATGCGCAGGGTCATTTCGACGTCATGGCTGAGCCGGCCCAGGATCTCGCTCATCAACCGCCGCTCCGGCGGTTTCAGAATCTGCGCCTTTTCCTCAAACAGGTCCCAAATGACCTGGTAGAGCACGGCGCGGCTTTGCTGGTCATTGTGCTGGGCAAGCGAAATAAGACGGCCGAGATCGAGGGATCCATCCTCGCCGGATACAACGTTATCGAGCATATTATCGGCCGCCACAAGTGTCATGACCCGAATTAGACCGATTACCGGTTAATGCCGGATAAATGCCAGCGGTACAAACCACGCTTACGTAACGGTCGTCACAAAATTGCGGCGTTGGTCGATGCTTTGGCTAATCCTCAGGCCCGATCGGCATCGGATACGCCGGCGCACAACGGCAACGTCACCCGGAACCGGCAGCCCGTCTCGACCTGATCGTCCAGTTGCACATCGCCGCCCATCAGCCGGGCGAATTGCCGCGATAGGGTCAGGCCGAGGCCGACGCCTTCGTTGGCGCGGGAGAAGATGTTGTCGTGCAGCTGTTGGAACTTCTCGAAGATGAGGTCGCGGGCTTCCGGCGGAATGCCCGGGCCCGTATCCCACACGATGATGTCGATCGATTGGCTGTCCTCGGCAGGCTTGATGTCGACCCCGATTTGGCCTTTTTCCGGCGTGAATTTCACGCCGTTGCCGAACAAATTGACGAAAATCTGGAAGCAGCGGGTCTTGTCCACGCGCACGATCAGGTCGGTGTCCGTCTCCGCCGGGGTCAGATCGATCTGCTTTTCCTCGGCGCGCAAGACAACCATGGCGGCGGCTTCGCGAATGATCTCGCCAAGCGGCACTTCGGCCAAGTTGAGCGGCAAGGAGTCCATTTCCATGCGCGCCACTTCCAGGCAATCGGTGATGATGCTGAGCAAATGCCGGCCGGCCGAGCCGACTTCATCGACGTAATCAAGATACTTGGCGCCGACTTCGCCGAACGGCTGCATGGCGATGAGGTCGGCGAAGCCGATGATCGCGTTCAACGGCGTCCTGAGTTCATGGCTCATGGTCGCCAGGAATTCTTCCTTGGCGTGATTGGCCGCCATGGCCTCTTTGGCGATGACCTCGAGCTGGGCGTTTTTGTTGATTAGCTCCTGCATGGTCGATTCCAACGCGCGCTTCGAGGTCAGCGCCTGATCCTCGGCGTCGATGCGCGCGGTGACGTCGCTGCCGGCGCCGCGATAGCCGCGAAAGGCACCGTCGGTGTCGAATATTGGGACCCCGCTCAGATGGAACGTCCGCGTATTTTTGTCCGACGTCGGGATTTCAAACAGCGCTTCCCGAAACGGCCGGTGTTCGGCAACCGCTCCGACCGCCTTGTTTGGGCCGTGCTCGGTCGCCGGCAGCCGGCCGATATTGAACAGTTCGCGGCCCTTGATCATGATCGGCGGCATCCCGGTCGCATCGGTGATGCGGTCCGACACGAAGGTCACCAAGCCGTTTTCATCGGTCTCCCAGATCCAGTCCGAAGCCGCCCGCATGACGTCGATGAAGCGATGTCGTTCGCGGCCGGCCGCGGCCAGCGCCTCGGTCTCTCGCGTGGTGTCGGCGAACGTTCCGGCAACCGCCAGCAACTCGCCGCCGCGGTCGCGAACGGCAAAATGCCGGGCGGAAAAATGCCGCATGCGGCCGGCCACGTCGGCGCGTTCACGGAGCACACGCAGCTGGCCCGAGCGGGCCACGTCTTCGAGCATGCGCAGGTGATGGTCGGGCAGGCGCGTCCGGCCCGCGTTATCAACGCCGAGCAGCTCGGTGATCTCCCAATAATCGGTATTGGCGTAAATCAGGCTGCCGTCTTGCCGGGCAACGTAGATCGGCCCGGCATGCTCCAGCAACGCCTCGCAGAACTCCAAACTAACCAGGCGGGCGCCGGTGATCTGTTCACCGTCGTTTCGGGCGGCCTCGGTCACGTATAATGTTGCGATGTCGGCAAGGGTTTCCATTTCTCGCCTTCTCCTCTTGCAAATGCCGCGACACGAACGGGCGTCGCGGCCGAGTTAACTCTCCGCGGACGGCACCGTCCGCGCCGCCGTAGACTCATCCAATTCGTCGACGGCCACCAAATAAGCACTGTCTTGGCGCCAATAGTTCAGCGCAATCGTCGCCTGTTCGGCGGTGGTGTCATCGAAGAACCGCAGGATGTTGTTCAGGCGCCGTGGATCGGTGACCACGTTGGCCTGTTCGCCTTCTTGCGCCCCGCGGCTCAGCAAATAGATCGTGGCGAAATTGGCGCGTGAGAATTCCAGCATCCGGCAGGCCAGCGCCAAGCCTTCGCCGCCCGGGTCATAGGTGATGAAACGGGCGGTATCGAGCCCGACGACGAGGCGCTGGGCCAATCCGGCGATGAACACCGGTACCTGGGCTTCACGCAGGCACTGCACCAGAAGGCGTTCCGTCAATTCGCCCCGTTCATCGAGCCGCGCAACCAAAAGAACGGCCTTGCTGTCGGCAGAGCCAAGATTTTCCAGCGCCGCCGCCGCCGCCGATTCCAGGTGCCGGTCGATGTCTGTCACATCGACGGTAAAGCTCTCCAGCACGTAACGGCGCAATGCCGCCGACACCCACCAGAACATGCGGTAGGCGAGTTCCGGCGGCATATCCCGGCGCTGCAGCAACGGTTCCTGAAAACGATCGACGCGGCGCGATTGTTCAACCAGATATTCCATGGCAAGCCGGGAAATTTCTGCATCATCGTTTTCGATCAGCGTCACGATGACATCGACTTCCGCTTCGGCGATCAAGGCATCGGACACCTCGCTCGACAGGCTTTCGCGGGTGGCGATGACCAGGCGATGTTCCTGGCTGCGCCGGCGCACGATCTCGACCAGCGCCCGGTCGGCAAGCAATTGACTGTTCAACAGGATCGGCCGGGCGACGGCAATTTCGTCGTTGGCCAACAACGTGACCAACTCCTCGGGCACATCGTCGGCGTCATCGGCGGCGCTGAGGCGGTCCGCCAATTCCCGGCGGATGCTCATTTCCACGTCGCCGATCAATTTGCGCAGAATATCGTGCATCATCGCCCGTTCCCGGGCGCTTAGGCGGGCGCTGTCGGAAACGAACAGGTCGGACATGCTCTCGAACAGGCTGGCACGGCCTTCGCCGGCGCGAACACGGGCCAGCGCCAACAGCTCCTGCATTTGTTTGGGATCGACCGTTGTCACACGCACGCGCCCCCGAACAGCCTTCGGTTCGGCGTGCCAGCGGTCAGGTCTTGTGTGCCCGCGACCAAATTGGTCGTCACCAGATCCTGCCGGATCATGCCCGATTACGCTCCTCCAATTCGATCCACCGTCTATCTAGACCAAACCCTATCTAGCCCAAACCCGAACGGCGAATCGGTAAGCGGTATGGTTACCAAATGCGCGGCGATCCTAACAAATATTTCGAAGAAATCACCATAAATATTTGATCGGACGTAGAAAAGTTAATATGGCCCTGGTCCGCGCCACGGTAACCATGCCCGCCTGGGGCCTTGCCAGAGGTCGCCATTTGCCGTTCAATCGGCGGCCATTTGGCGGCATTCACAAGCAAAATGAGATCAATGACGTGGATTTTTCAGGAAAAGTAGCGATCATAACCGGCGGTGCCTCGGGCATTGGCCGAGAAACGGCGGAAGCCTTGGCGAAACGGGGCGGCAAGGTCGCCATAGCCGATATCAATGCGGCCGGTGCCGAGCAGGTGACGGCAGCGATAGTCGCGGCCGGCGGTGACGCGCTTGCGGTGCCGCTCGATGTCGCCGACGACGGATCCTGGCGCGCCGCCGTAGACGCCGTGACGACCCGCTTTGGCCGACTCGACATCTTGGTCAACGGCGCCGGCGTCGAGTTGATGAAATCCATCGCCGATACGTCTGTGGAGGAATTCCGCTGGTTGATGACAATCAACGTGGACGGCGTCTTCCTTGGCATCAAGTACGCCCTGCCGGCGATGCGCGACAGCGGCGGCGGCGCGATCATCAACATCTCTTCGGTTGCCGGCATCAACGGTTATGCCCGGCAATCGGCTTACTGCGCCAGCAAAGGCGGCGTCCGCCTGCTGACCAAGGCGGCGGCGATCGAGGCCGCGACCGGCGGTTACAATGTTCGGATAAACTCGGTCCATCCTGGTGTCATCGACACGCCGATGGCCCGCAAATTCCTGGAAGACAAGACACCGGAACAGGCCGAAATGACCTGGCAGACGCTCACCAACATGCACCCGATCGGCCGCATGGGCGCGGCGTCGGACATCGCCAATGCCATCTTGTTCCTGGCATCGGATCTTTCGTCCTTCATGACCGGCGCGGAGCTCGTGGTCGATGGTGGAATCACAGCTAACTGAGATGGTTAATTTCGGAATAATAACAACCCCTTAGAGCCGTTTTACCGATCCTTAAGACCTATCACCGACAGTGGCCGCAGAGACCGATCGGCGTGCCTCGGCGCGCTTTGGTTTGCGTCGACCGGATGCGTAACTCATAGGTTTCAGTGACAAGAGGTGGATCATGGACAACGGGGCCGTGAGGCAAGAAGACCACGCCGCCATGTCGATGGCCGACAGCACCGCGCAAGCGGGTTCAGCCGAGGACTTCGATCTTCAGGAATATCACGATTTGACGCGCATCATCGAGCGTCTGCATCGGCGTTTCCTCGACGTGTTGCGCACCGAACTGGCGCGCATGGAGATCAACGACATCAACGCCGTGCAATGCCTGTTGCTGAGCAACATCGGCGAAGAAGAGATCAACGTCCGCAATTTGATGGAAAAGGGCTACTATCTCGGCTCGAACGCGTCCTACAACATCAAAAAACTGGTTGAAGCGGAATATCTGATCCAGGAACGCTCGCCGCACGACCGCCGGTCGACGATCCTGAAATTGTCGGACAAGGGTTTACAGCTTTGCCGGGCCATCCGCGAAGCCGAGGACGAACTGGCGAACCGCATGTCGGCCTTCAACATCGACCTGCAATCGGCGCTCAGCGCCCTGCGCCAAGTCGAGCGCTACTGGGCCGATCACATCCGCTACGGTACTTGAGCGGGAAAAACTTCCTTCTCTTCCGCATACCAAAGCGGTGAATTGGCGAGATCGATGAACCGCTTTTCGTCTTCCAACAGCTCTTTGTTGGCGGCGCGCGCCGCCGGATTCTTGGCCAGGTCTTCGATCGCCTGCCAGCTTTCGAACCAGAGTTCCGCGACCCCGTCATAGGGCTCCGGTGCGCCTCGGCTGGCACGAAAGCGGTCGGTCATGTCGCCGTGTGCGGTGTGGCATTGGACATAGCGGACCATGCCGAGCGCTGCTTGGTGCGAGCGCACCAGAGGCCCATGCTGCTCGAGCCAATAGCGCTGAAACGCCGCCACGCTGAGGTTCGGCCGCCGGCGCAAACAGAATATGACCTTGATCATGAAATCCCTCCCGGCCGGGTCGTCCGTTAGTACAGGAACATCGGTTTGTCGTGCACGGACGGCACCCGCGGACGGTAGGCCTCGGGATCGTAGAGGGCGGCGACGTCGACCCGTTTCTCGCCGGTGATGCAGCTGTCGATCGGCACGGAGGTATAATTGCCGTCGCGGATAGCGACCATCACGCCATGGCGGCCTTGCTCCAAGATTTGGACGGCTAGGGTGCCGTAGCAGGTCGCGACCATGCGATCGAGGGAGTCTGGCGCCCCGGCCCGCATCAAATAGCCGAGCTTTTGACTGACGATGTTGATGCCGGTGCTGGCTTTCAGCGCCGCTGCCGTGAGATCGCCGATGCCGCCGAGTTTGCGATGGCCATAGGCGTCCGCTTGGCCGCTTTCCTGGACCGCGCCGCCGATCATGGTGGCGCCTTCGGAAACCACGACCATGGCGTAGTTGGAGGGGTTGGCCGCACGGTCGGCGGTCAGGAAGCCGGCCAGGCGATCGGCATCGAAAGCGACCTCGGAGATCAACACCCGGTCGGCGCCGGCAAGAAATCCAGATATCAACGCGGTCTCGCCGCTGTGACGGCCGAACAATTCGATGACGGCAATACGCTCATGGCTGCCGGTCGTGGTCCGCAACGCATGAATGAAGTCGACGCTGCGGCTGACGGCGGTGGAGAAGCCGATGCAGTAATCGGTGCCGTGCACGTCGTTGTCCATGGTCTTGGGCACCGCGACGACCTGAAAGCCTTGTTGCGCGAGATGCGCCGCGTAGGACAGCGTGTCGTCGCCGCCGATCGGAATCAGGCTGTCGATCTGCAGATGATCCAAGACGTCGAGGACATGCCCGGTACAATCGATCGGAACGTCGCCATCCGGGCTATAACGGCCTTTCAGAAAATCGGGCAAGCCTTGGGCGGCGACGCGGCCCGGGTTGGTGCGCGAAGTGTGCAGCACGGTGCCGCCGCTGCGATCGATCCGGCGCACCGACCCGACGTCCAGCCGTTCAACCCATCGGTTCTGACCGGCCGTGTCCGCCGGATCGAAATTGAGCGGTCCGGCCCAACCCCGTCGGAAGCCATAGACCTCCCAGCCGCGCTCCGCCGCCGCGTGCACGACCGCCTTGATGCACGAGTTCAGTCCGGGAACGTCGCCGCCGCCGGTAAGCACGCCCAAGCGCATGAATCCGCCCTCAATCTTTGCGGCCATAAAATGGGCCGTGCAAGACAGTCCGAGCCGCTGCCTTTTCAAGTCACGCCAATTAAGGCACTATCACATGATTCTCCCCTTGTGATAACAAGGTGTTGGTAGTGTGAAGCGTACTTTAATTCCCTCCCGGCAAGCGGCGGGCGGACCGGTGCCGGATGACGCGCGCTGGCGCGCCATGAGCGTCACGCCAGCGGCGGGGCATGTGCCGCAGAAAAGCGATCCGGCAAACGGATATCTGCTCGAACGGTTCGAAAATCGGGTCAAGGCCGCACCGGACCGACCTGCCGTCGTCACCGACGCAAATACCGTGACTTTGGCTGAACTCAATGGACAAGCAAACGCGATTGCGCTCCGGCTGTTGGAAGCTGGAGTCCCGGCGAATTCCCCGATCGTCCTGTTCATGGCCCATGGGCCAGGCAAAATTACGGCGGCAATCGGTATTCACAAAGCGGGATCGGCCTTCGTATCCATCGATCCGATCCGCAAAGATCAGGGCGTTTCGGATTTGTTTACGCATTTGCGCGCGCCAATCGTTCTCACCGACCAAGCGAATGAAAACCGCGCGCGCCGATTAGCGCCCGAACCGACAGCCGTGCTCGAAATTTCGGATATGCTGGCTCGACCCGTGGATAAAGATCCGGGCCTGCCCACGGCCGCTGAGCACATGAGCCGGATCAACTATTCATCGGGTTCGACGGGCACCCCCAAAGGCGCCATGATTAGCCATGGCTATGATTTGAGGAACACTCTGGCTTTAATGAATCTCACAAAAATCGGTGACGGCGATCGGATCGCCTTCATGCAGAATTTTTGGGCGACGGATCTCATGGGACCGATGATCTACGGTGCGACGGTGTACCCATTCGATCTCAGGGAAAACGGGCTCAGCGCAATGAACTGCTGGCTCTTGCGCCACAACATCACGTGTTATGGCGGCATCTTGACCGGCTTTCGGCAATTTCTGGCCGCCCTGAAGCCGGAAGATTTCTTCCCCGCCATGCGGGTCGTCGCGGTGACCGGGGAGGCCTTGTACCGCGAGGACGTCGAACGGTTTGATCGGGCGTTTCCGCGGTCCTGTGCGTTCGTGACGACGTTATCCGCGACCGAGCAGGGCCGCATGGCCTATTTCATTCCGGATCGGTCGGCAATACCGCCGCGCGGCACTATTGTGCCGATCGGCTATCCCTTTCCTCACATCGACATTGAGCTGCTTGACGAAGGCCATAATGCGGTGGGCCCGGGGGCGGTCGGCGAGATCGCGGTTCGCGGCAGCACGCTCAATCTCGGCTATTGGAGCAATCCGGCGCTGTCTGCCAAGGCTTGGCAACCCGACAAAACATTGCCCGGCCGGCGCGTCTATTTGACCGGTGATCTCGCGGTGATGGATGAGGACGGCTGCCTGCATGGCCGGGGCCGGGCCGACAGCCAAGTCAAAATTCGCGGCCATCGGGTGCTGTTGGGCGAGATCGAGAACATGCTAACCGAACACCCGGCGATCAGAGCAGCCGTGGTCGTGCATGACAGGGTCGGCCTCGGCAGCGAACGGCTGGTCGGCTACATCGTCGGTGAGACGGAAGCCGTGCCCACAACGACCGCACTCCGCGCCTATCTCGGCCGCCGCCTGCCGGATGCGATGGTGCCAGCTTTGTTCATGCCGGTATCGGGCTTCGCGTTGACGGCGACCGGCAAGGTTGACCGCAACGCGCTACCGCCGCCGAAGATCGACATCCACGCGCGGTCCGGCAAGGCCGTGGCGCCGGCGAACGAGGCGGAAGCGGATTTGAAAAAAATCTGGGAAGAGTTGTTGAATGAGGAAGGGATTTCGGTTGAAGACGATTTCTTCCTGATCGGCGGCGATTCCGTAAGGGCGCTGACCATGTTTCTGATGATGGAAGAGCGTTTGGGTCGCCGGTTGCCGTTCGAAAGCCTGTGGCTCGGCGGCTCGACCATCCGGGCGTTGGCCGCGACCTTGAGCGGCGCGGCGCCGAAGACCGATTGGGACCAAGCATTGCCGTTGCAGACCAACGGCACGAAACCGGTATTGTTCGTTGTCTCCATGGTCTCGATGCCGGTCTATTGCTTGTCATTGATCCAGCATTTGAGCGCCGACCAGCCGGTCTACGGGCTGCCCGCCAAAGGCATCGGCGGCGACGAACTGCCGGACCGACGGATCGAGGACATGGCGGTCCATTGCATCGACATGATGCGGCAGGTACAGCCTGAAGGCCCTTACCGCATCATGGGCCACTCGGCCGCCGGGTTGGTTGCCTTTGAGGTTGCCAAAATCCTGCACGAACAAGGTATTGATGTATCGAAATTAATCCTTTTGGACAGCAACCTGCCGGCCACGACCGCCTCGGTGGCCGGCCGGATCCTGCAACAGCCAAGCAAGGCGGCGCGCTTTGCCGGTTCGCTGATCGGCCAATCGCTCGGGCTTGCCGACCCGGATCGCGCGGTAACCTTGAAATCGGCACGGGCGAGCGCCCGATTCCGGTATCGGCCGAAACCCTATGCCGGTTCCGCAATCCTGATCACCCCGGCGGAACGCGAGCAAAGCGCGGATCTGGCGGCGCGCTGGCGCCGACTGATCAAAGGCGGACTCGCCACAGCGGAAGTGCCCGGAAACCACATTTCCATGCTGCAAGGGGGCAATTCCGAGCAGCTCGCTTTTGTGCTCACGCGGGAACTGACCGCTTAGCGCGACGCCGACTTTGAACTCTGTGATGCGACGTTAGGCCAGGCTCCGAACTGCGGCGTCGGCCGCAGTCGTCGCGTCGCCGACGGTTTGGGTCAGGCGTCCGCCATGGCCGGCGCGCACAGCACCGACCGCGTAGACGCCCGTCATAGTGGTTTCGAACGTGGCTTCTGTCAGCAGCGCGCCGGCCGGATCCCGGCCAATCGCCGCCGGCAGGCCATCGGTGTTCGGCGCCAGTCCGACGAAGACGAAAACACCGGCGACGGCCAGCTCTTCAACAGCGCCAGAGGATTGGTCCTTGAGCCGTATTGCCTCGACGCCGTTGCCGCCGGCTATTTCCTCGACCACGGAATTCCAGCGAAACCGGAAGGCCGGGTGACCGGCAGCCCGCGCGACATAAGACGCGCGTGCGCGCAAGCGGTCACCGCGATGAACCAGTGTCACAGTCCGGCAGGTCTCGGCGAGATGCAGCGCCTCTTGCAGAGCGGCGTCGCCACCGCCAACGACCGCAACATCTTGGCCAACGAAGAATCCGGCATCGCAAAAGGCGCATTGGGAGACGCCCCGGCCGGTAAAAGCGACTTCGCCGGCGACATCCAGTTTCTTGAGGTGTGCGCCGGTCGCGACGATGACTCGCTGCGCCGTGTACGTGGCATCGGCCGTCGTGACGGTCTTCAGCCCGTTTGCATCGGCAAGTGCTGTGACCGCTTCGTCGCGGAGTTCCACGCCGAGATCGACATTTTCGCCCATCAAGACCGCGGCGAGCATCGCGCCCGATGTCGGTGCCGCCGCGGGGTAGCCGTCGAGTTCACCGACATTGATCACCAAGCCGCCATGCAACGCCGCTTCCAGGCACAGCACATCGGCGCCGAGCAGGCGCGCGTGGTGGGTGGCGGTCAGGCCGGCGACGCCGCCGCCGATGACGATGATGTCAAAGTCCGTTTTGCTCATGGTTCGTATCGCTCATGTAAATTTCTTGGCTATCCGGCAGGGCGGGAATCCCCAACTCGGGAAATAGGCAGATTGCGGGATCGGGATATCGCCGCCGGCGACGACGATGGTGATGTCGTCCGGGCCGCGGACCGTGGGCACGGCACCTTCGGCTGCAGCGTCGCGCACCCAGGCCGGCCATTGCTTGGTACCGACCAAGCGTCGATTGAGCCAGCCGCCGCGCCAGTGTTCGGCCGGCATGCGGCCATGTTCGAACAGATAATTCTTGGCGTCGGCCTTGCTCCGGCCTTGCTTGGCGAGTTCTTGGGCGACGAAGGGCGCCAGCACCACGGTGACTTTGCCGCTGTGCAGCATGGTGAAAGCCGATGCCGCCGAGCCCATGACGCTCGCCAGCTCTTCGAGCCCACCGGTCACGTTAATCATGGTTTCCGCGCGCCCGAGCACGACGATGCTGTCGTCGCTATCAAAGCCGAGTTCGACACGGAGTGGTTCCCAGGGATTGGCCTGATCGTCTTCCGCAAAGCATAAGGTATAGCGGCCGGGATGGCCGAGCCCGGCAAACGCCACTGCCTCGGGCCAGCCGCCACCGATATTGTGCATCACCAGCCTGAGCGCCCGGCCGATCGCCGCATTGGCCTGCCAGCCGGGACCGAGCGCACCGAAGCCGGCGTTCATTTCAAGCCGCGCCGCCGCCGGGCCGCTCACGATCATCAGCGGCGCCACATTTTCATCGGTGGTCTGTACGCCGCGGAGATTGAACTCCGGCTCGGCCAAACCCTCGACTGCCGCCAGCAACACCGGGAAATGCGCCGGATCACAACCCGCCATCACCGCATTCACGGCAAGCTTCTCGATGCTTGCCTGACCTTGCAGCGGTTCGAGTGTCGCCACCACTTCCGCGGCCGGACGGCCGCTTGCCGCGCGCACCATGGCCTCGACCCTGCCGATCGTCGGCGCGACGATCGGCAGGCCGTCGGTCCAGCCGCGCCGATAGAACAGTTGGCCGACAGTGGCATGGGAATCGGACCCGCGCACCACCTCGACCCGTTGGCGCGGGAAGTCGCCAACCAGGGTGAGGCGCCGGTCCATGCCGCGTTCGCGCGCGCGTTCGGCCAGCACGTCGTCGATCCAGCCGCCGTCGCGGCGCTGGGCGGTGGGCAGCAGCACCCAGGCAGGTTCGGCGGCCACCGGGTCAGGTCTCGCGTGCCGCCGCCAACCGGGACGACCAATCCGCCGGCAAGGTGACCGGCTTGGTCGTCGAGTAACCGAGAATGCCATTGTGGGAAAACACGAATGCATTCGTCCTGAGCGGATCGCCGGCCACGGCGATCATGAAATCCTCGGGCTTGCCGACGATCGGCACCGGCCGCTCTGGGTCGGCGGATTCGCCGAACACTTTCGGTGCCTTGCCGAGATTGACCAGGTCGATCAGCTTGCGCTGGCCGGGAATGAGGTTGGTCCAGCCGCCGATGTATTTTTCGAATTTCCAGGCCGGCATCCGGGCATGGTCGTAAAAGTAATCGCGCATGTCGGCTTTCGACCAGCCCGCCTTGGCGATGGTTTCCGCCAGCACCGGACTGAGCACCAGCAACGGCCGATAGGACCCGTTCGCCATGCCGAACGTGAAGCAAAGCTGCCAGCCCGTTTGTTTGACCAAGGCGTCGGCGAGATAAGGCAGCATCTCTTCCGGCTTACTGCCGAACACCGACGTCACCACGTCGCCGCCGGTGAACCGAGAAATCGTCACGGCGTTCTGGCCGGCAGCCATGCCTTCGTCTTCGGCAACCACCGGCCAGCCGATTTTTCGCAACACGCCTTCGTTTTCGGCGAGCACCACACGCCAAGTGCCGCCATAAGTGCCTTTGTCGGTTTGGTGCGGCAGAAAGCCGGCGATGTTACGCAGGCATAGGCGCCAGAACCGGCCGATCGCGGTATTGGCCTGGAAGCCGTCGCGCAGTACGCCCTGTTCGTAGTTGAAGCCAAGATCCTGAATGATCGGCCCGTTGACGATGATCAGGGTCTCGGCGCCCGGCGTGTTGCCGCTATGCTCGACGCCATAACCCGGATCCGCCATCGCCTCGATCAAGGCCAGCAGGACCGGCATGTATTCCGGCCGGCAGCCAGCCATGACGCCGTTGGCGGCAACGTTCCACGGCGTGGCGCTGCGGTTGTCCGGGGGCAGGGCGCCGATCACGGCTTGCGGATCGCGGTCGGTGAAAGCCATAAAGGCTTCGATCTTCTGCCGCGTCGGCGGCACGATCGGCAGGCCGTCGCTCCAGCCGTTTTCGTAATACAGCCGATTGACTTCTTCGAAAGAGCCTTCGAAGACGATGTCGTTGGGTGCCGGTTCGTTGATGGCGATCGCGTCGTCCGGGTCGGTCAGCAGATTATTGATGACCTGATCGAGGGTCACGGAGAGAATGTTCTGGCGCAATTCGTTGTCGGTTTGGCCATCGACGTGACCCGGCACCAGGGCGACCGGCAGGTTCGGCAAGCCGATGCCGACGGCCGTTGTCGCGGCCTGACCCATGAAGCCTTCACATACCAGCGAAGAGGTCGGCACTCCGGCTTTTTCAGCGACGGCACTGGCCCGCAACACGGCGGGCGTGCAGCTGCCTCAACAGCCCATGCCGGATATGACGGCATCGACGCCAAGAGCCGCCAACTTATCGGGTAAGCCTTCCAGGATCTCGGTCTCCCGGTCGCCGTGGGTAGAGCCGAATTCCTTGTAGCTGACAAAATTGATGCCGGGATAGCGGTCTTTCAGCTCCTCTTCGAGGACGGCAAAGATTTCGTCGCCCCGAAACAGGTAATCCCAAAGATAACACACCGTCTTGCCGTCAAGGCTGTCCAATCGTTTCGCGGCCGCCGCGATCTCGATGGTTTTCTCGCCGCGCGGCCAGACTACGGCGTAGCCGCCATTGCTTTGCGTCATGTCATTCCTCCTGCGTTGGCTACCAGATTATCAGCGCGCGAACGGATTTCCTAGAACGCCGGCTCTCGACTTCACAGCCGCCAAAGCGCTTCATAGGCAGGGCGAGAACTGTTCTAGGGGTACGAAAATGGACCGATCGGTCACAGGTGGCGTCGTGGCGGTCGAGGCGTTGGTCGAAGCCGGCATCGACGTCGCCTTCACGGTCAGCGGCGAGAGTTTCCTGGAAGTGCTGGAAGGGCTGCGCCGGCGCCAGAACGCAATCCGCCTGGTGACCTGCCGCCATGAAGGCGGTGCGGCCTTCGCCGCCGAGGCATTCGGCAAGCTGACCGGCCGGCCCGCCGCGGTGTTCGTCTCGCGCGGCCCTGGCGCCACCAACGCCGCCATCGGTGTCCATACGGCGCGCCAGGATTCGACGCCGTTGCTGCTGTTCGTCGGTCAGGTCAAATCCCATTCCCGCGGCACCGAGGCCTTCCAGGAAATCGATCAAGCGGCAATGTTCCGTCCGGTCGCCAAGGCCGTCTTCGAACCGGCGGAGCCGGCGGCGATTTATGACACGGTTTCGGAGGCCGCCCGCGTGACGGTGGGTGGCCGACCGGGTCCTGTGGTGGTGGTCTTGCCGCGGGACTTCACCGAAGCGCCGGTCGCCGAGGTCGGCCGCGGCGGCGAAGCCATCGAAGCGACCTCGGACGCCTTGGACACCGGGCCGGCGCTCGCCCTGATCCGGGGCGCCACGCGCCCGTTGGTGATCGCCGGCGAACAAATCGCCGTGGAAGGCGCCCATACGGCCTTGGCCGCCTTTGCCGAGGCCCTTGGCGCGCCGATCATGGTCGCCTATCGCCGCCAGGACGTCATCGACAATCGCCATCCGGCCTATGCCGGCCATCTCGAGATCAACCGCATGGGCTTCCAACTCGATGCCTTGGCCGAGGCCGATCTTCTGATCGCCGCGGGCAGCCGCATGGACGGCATTACCGCCGCAGACGGAGCCTTGCCGGCGCTGGGCCAAAAATTGTTGGTGGTTCATCCCGATGCCGCCGTGATCGATCGCCTCAACGCCGACGGCGCGCTTCAGGCCGGTGCCGCCGCCGGTCTTCACGCGCTGACCGCCGCACTAAGCGATCATCGTCCGGCCGACGGATTGCTTGGTTGGCGTGATGGTTTGCATAAAGCCTATCTCGCATTTTCCGATCCGGCGGGGTCGTCGACCCAAGGCGCCGTCGACTTGGCGCAAATCGTTGCCGAGGTCGGCCGGGCGACCGATGGCGATGCCATCATCCTGACCGACGGCGGCAGTTTTGCCCGCTGGGTCCACCGTTTCCATCAGTTCTGCCGTCCAGCCAGCCAGGCCGGGCCGATGGCCGGCGCTATGGGCTACGCAGTGCCGGGCGCGCTCGGGGCCAAACTGGCGCACCCGGATCGGCCGGTCGTTGCCTTCGTCGGCGACGGCGGTTTCCTGATGACCGGCCAGGAACTGGTCACGGCGGTGGAGCAGGGGCTCGCCGTCACCATCATCCTCTGCGACAACGGCGCTCACGGTTCGATTCTGCAGGGCCAGGAACGCCGCTTCGGCAAGGCGGCAATCTACGGCACGCGGCTCGCCAGCCCCGATTTCGCCGCTATGGCCCGCGCCATGGGCGTCGCCGCCTGGCGCATCGACAGGACCGCCGACTTCGCCCCCGCCTTCGCCGCCGCGCAAAAGGTTGACGGCCCAAGATTGCTACACCTGATCACCGACCTCCGCGACATCGTGCCCTTCGAGGCCGGCCCCGAAGCCGTCTGAAAATGGGGACAGGCACCATTTTTCTTGGCGCACAGCGCTGCATCCAGTAGTATGCGGAATGGCTCGCTCGGCACGCATCGTCATTCCTGGTTTGCCGCACCACATCACGCAGCGAGGCACCCGGCGATTAGACACCTTTTTTTCCGACGCAGACTATTCTGCCTATTTGGCGCTGCTCACTGAGGCTTGCGAAAAAACCGGTGTCGCTTGTTGGGCCTATTGCCTCATGCCCAATCACGTTCATCTGATCCTCGTCCCGCCTGAAGAGGACACTTTGGGCGCAGTGCTCGGCGTGACCCACAGCCGATATACAAAACGTGTCAATAGACGCGAGAATTGGCACGGGCATTTGTGGCAAGAACGTTTTCATTCCTTCGCAATGGATGACGCCCATCTTCTTACCTGCGCGCGGTATATTGAACAGAACCCTGTGAAGGCCGGACTTACCCGTCGCCCAGAAAACTGGCGCTGGTCAAGCGCACGAGCGCATCTCAGCGGCCGAGATGACGCGCTGTGCCAGACCACGCCATTGTTGGAACGTGTCGCAGATTCACTCGGCATGGATTGGCGCGATTATTTGATTCAGCAAACGCAAACAGAAATCTTGGATCAGTTTCATAGGCACAATCAGAACGGCTTTCCCTTGGGCGACCGCGTTTTTCTGGATCGTCTAGAGAAAATGATCGGCAGGAATCTAACGCTTCGGCGTGTAGGCAGGCCGCGCGCGAAAATAGGGACAGGCACCATTTTCTAGACGGTGTCCGCGCCCTTTCTCAGTATAAAATGGTGCCTGTCCCTATTTTTGTCCGGTGGGAAATGGTTCCTGTCCCCTTTTTCGTCCCATATTTATCGTATAATTTCGTGCCTATTCTGCCGGTGCCAGGTCGGTCAGGCCGGCGGCTTTGAGCGCTTTTTGTTTGGCGGCTTCCAGGTCGTAGTGGCGCCGCGTTACGATGCGCTGGGCGTAGAGGCCGCCGCCGGCCTGCAGGTTGGTGACGAACTTCCAGCCGCCATAGGCATCGGCGGTCAGGTCGCGGATCGCGTGGAACAGGCGCATGCGGTAGTCGCCGGTGGTGTCCGCCGCACCGGCCATATATTTGCGGACCAAGGCGCCGACTTCGTTGTTTTCCAAATCGGCGATCGACGGCGCGGTCACCGTCGAGCCGCCGCCGATGTCATGCAGATGGCGGACGATCTGATTGTAGTTCGACGCGCCCTGGTACTTGCCGGCATTGGTGAACAGCTCGTTGGGGAAGGCCTCGCCGTTGGGGCCGAAGCTGCAATTGTGGATCGCCGCCTCCAGCGAAGCCCGGATCAGGGTCGCGTGGATGATCATGTCGGAGATCTTCTCGCGCACATGGCCGACCCGGGCGAGGCCGTTGGCCTCGGCGATCAATTGCGCGAAGCCGACCAGCTCGTCGGCTTCGTCGGCCAGGAACGACAGGCTGCCGAGCCGTTCCCAAAGTCCTAGGGAATGGGCGAACACAGCCGCGTACTGCACTTCGCCGTCCAAGAAGATCCGGTCTTCGGGGACAAACACGTCGTCGAACATGACGAAGCCTTCGGGGCAGGACTTGGCGGCGGAGATCGGAAAGGTTCGCGCGTCTTCGTGGCGCGGCGCATAGGTGGCGTTGACGATCTTCACGCCGGGCGCATTGACCGGCACGGCGCAGGCGATTGCGTAATCCTCTTCGCCCGGCTTCATGTTCTTGGTCGGAATGACCATCAGTTCGTGGCTCAGCGAAGCGCCGGATATGTGCAGCTTGGCGCCGCGGATGACGACGCCGCCGTCGCGCCGCTCCACCACCCGGGTGTAGGCATCCAAATCCGGTTGCTTGGCCGGCGACAGGCTGCGGTCACCCTTGGCGTCGGTGATGCATTCCGTGACCCGCAGATCGTCGGCCTGGACCCGTTCGACGAAAGCGTCGATGCGTTCGCCATAAAGCGGCAGATCGGGCATGCGGCCGCCGGCCGTGATCAAGGTCATGATCGACTGGTAGGTGACGTGGGCCATGAGATCGGCTTCGTGCAGGATCGGAATGCGGCTCTTCAGGTCTTCCGCTGACTTCGGGATACCCATCAACGGGCCGCGTGCATCGGCGCCCGGCTGATAGAAACGATCGTAACACTGGGCGACCACGGCAACGGCGGGCCCCAAGGCCCGGTGGCCCGGCAGATCGGTCACGCGTTCGCCTTCGAAATAGGTTGCCCGGCCGTCATCCAACGACGCCACATACTGCTCACCTGTCAACATAGCCCTGATAATCCCACAAATCCGTCCAGACGGGGAAGCTAGCAGACGCTTTGGCATTGGCCAAACGCGCGCCCGTGATTACCTGAAAGGTAATTGATCCGGATCGTCCGCCATGCGACTGCCCTGGGGCAGACACCACTTTGGACCTCAAGGAGTACGCCATGTCGATCGTCGAACAACTGAACGAAAATCCGCTGCCGTTCTCGGCTTTGCTCGGTATCACCATCACCGCGGCCGAGCCCGAACGGGTCACGGCCCAGATGCCGGTGCGCGAAGATCTCTGCACCCGGCCGGCAGTGCTGCATGGCGGTGCTGTCATGGCCTTGGCCGATACCCTGGGCGGCGTCGCGACGATGGTCAATCTGGGCGAGGGCGGTGCCACCACGACCTTGGAAAGCAAAACCAATTTCCTGGCACCGGCACCCGTCGGTGGCCCGGTGCAGGCGGAATGCACACCTTTGCACCGGGGCCGCCGCACCATGGTCTGGCAGACCCGCATCACCACCACGGAAGGCCGGCTCGTGGCTGTGGTCACGCAAACACAGATGGTCCTCTGATCGCTCTATGGCGCAGCTCCGGCACTTGATATAAGGGGAAATTGAATCCGTACACCCAGGAGACCATCAATCCGATGACGATCAATCACGACACCGCCGACCTCGGCGCGGTAACGCTGCATTACGCTCACGCCGGTTCCGGCGAACCGATCTTGTTTCTGCATGGTTTTCCCGATTTTTGGTACTCATGGCGCCATCAACTGACCGCTTTGGCCGACCGCTGCCATGCCGTCGCGTTGGATCAGCGCGGCTATAACCTGTCGTCGAAACCACCGGACGTGGACGACTATCAGATCGCCAAACTGGTCGGCGACATTCGTGCCTTCGCCGGCCATATGGGTTGGGACAAGTTCAATTTGGTCGGTCACGATTGGGGCGGCGTGGTCGCCTGGGCATTTGCCATCGCCGCGCCGGACCTGTTGAAGAAACTGGTCATCTTGAATGCCCCGCATCCCGGCACCTTTCAACGCGCGCTCGGACAGAGCACGGAGCAAAAAGCCGCGTCGCAATATATCCGCATGTTGAGGGCGCCGAACGCGGAAGAATTGCTTTCTACGGCTGGGTTCGAGCCGTTTTTCGAGCGCGTGTTCGGCGAGGCGTTGCGCGCCGGCCACGTGACCGAGGCTGACAAGGCGGCCTATATCGAGGCCTGGTCCCAGCCCGGCGCCCTGACCGGGTCATTGAATTGGTACCGAGCCTCGCCGATCAGGGTTTCAGAACCCGGCGAGACGGACGAAGCGCCGCCGGCGCCGGACCCGTCGGCCTGTGCGGTGCGGGTGCCGACCTTGGTGATCTGGGGTGAGCAGGATACCGCCCTCCGACCGGTTTTGCTGGAAGGCTTGGAAGATTTCGTGGCCGACTTGAAGCTGGTTCGAATTCCGGATGCCAGCCACTGGGTCAATCATGAGAAAACCGCCGAAGTGACCGACCTAATCCGGGACTTTGTTTGCCCATGAGCCAATCCACCCTGGCAAACACTTTGGCAAAGGCCGCCATCGTACCGGTCGTCACCATCCAAGACGCCGATCTGGCGGTGCCGCTGGCAGCGGCCTTGGCCGACGGCGGCCTGCCGCTGATCGAGGTGACGATGCGCACGCCGGCGGCATTGGATGCGATCGCCGCGGTCCGAGCAGCCTTGCCGGATATCGCGGTCGGCGCCGGCACGGTGCTCGATGAAGCGGCCCTGGACCAGGCACTTGCGGCCGGCGCGACGTTCTTTGTCAGCCCCGGCGCCAGTCCCGGTTTGATCACCGCGGTGGCAGCGCGCGGCCTGCAAGACCGCTGGCTGCCGGGCGCGTCGACACCGTCGGAGATGATGGCGTTGCGCGACGCCGGCTATTTCCTGCAAAAGTTCTTTCCCGCCGAGCAAAGCGGCGGCATCGCCTTGCTGAAATCCGTGGCGGCGCCGTTCGCCGATCTCGCGTTCTGCCCGACAGGCGGTATCGGCCAGAACAATGCTCGCGACTATCTGGCGCTCGGCAACGTGACGGCGGTCGGCGGATCCTGGGTCGCGCCGCAAACGGCAATCGAGGCCGGCGCCTGGCCCGACATCCGGGTCCTAGCGCAATCAGCCCGCCGCGCGGTTGCCGGGTCGTCATGATCCGTGTCGTCGCCATTGGCGAATGCATGATCGAGCTGAGCGGCCGGCTTGGACAAGACCTGGCGCCGAAGCTCAATTTCGGGTTCGGCGGCGACACCTTGAATACCGCGGTCTATCTGGCCCGCGCGCTCAGCCAGGATCATCAATGCGCGGCGTCAGTCGCCTATCTCACCGCGCTCGGCAGCGACCCCTTCAGCGACCGCATGATCGCCGCTTGGCAACAGGAAGGCATCGACACGACGGCCGTTCAACGCCTGCCCGGACGCTTGCCCGGCCTCTACATGATCCATACCGATGATCACGGTGAGCGTCAATTCTTCTATTGGCGTGACCAGGCCGCGGCGCGCGATCTGCTGGCCGAGGGCAGGGACGTCGCCCTGGCCGAGACGCTCAGGGGCGCCGATCTCATCTATCTATCAGGCATCAGCCTCGCCATCCTGGCCGCCGATCAGCGCACGCAACTGTTGGACGTCCTGCGGTCGGCGCAGGCCGACGGCGCCCGCATCGCCTTCGACACCAACCATAGGCCGCGCCTGTGGCCGGATCGAAGACAGGCTGTTGCCGCCATTGAACAGACCGCCGCGCTCACCGCGATCGCCTTGCCGGGCATGGACGACGAACGGGCTCTATTCGGTACGGGCGATGCTGCCGCCGCGGCCGCCGCGTGGCACGCACGCGGTGTCGAGGAAGTGGTGATCAAAAACGGCGCCGGTCCCTGCCTGGTCAGTTGGCCGGAGGGTCAGGTGGCAGTCCCCGGAGAACGAGTCGCGACACCGGTCGACACCACGGCGGCCGGCGATTCTTTCAACGGCGCTTACCTTGCCGCCCGATTGGCCGGTTTGGATCCGGCGGAAGCAGCGGCGGCTGGCCACCGCGCCGCGGCACGCGTGATCCAGCATCACGGCGCGCTAATTCCGCGTTAGGTTGGCCGCGGCGATTTCAGCTTAGCCGCCGACGCCGTGCACGTGCGCCTCCGTACGGATGCGGGTTCGCAGAAACACGAGCTCCAGCGGTATCGTTTCACCGGGCTTCACCTCTCGCGTCAGCGGTCCAAGCTCGATCCACATATGGTCGCTGTTCAAATCGAGATCGGTGTCGGCGCGAACGCTTACGGACTCGAACGTCGCCGTTTCGTGGTCGCCAATCCTGCCAATAATCCGGGTGTCCAGGGCGACCGGTGTTGTCACACCGAGAAGATGAACGGGATCTTCGCTCTCGTTAATGATGCGGAAGCGGAGCATGCTTTGATCGCCTGTTCTTCCCGGCGTGACCCAGACGTTTTCGACAGTGATCCGGCCGTGGTAACTCGGTGCCGGATCGGCGGCCGCGGATCCGAGTAAGCCGAACGCCGCAGCCAATGTCAGGGCAGCGGCGATGGCGAGAAGTTTCTTTGTCGAAATTGTGGACATTATGTCGTTCCTTTTGTTCGCAATTTAGCGAGGGTGGCCCCTCTGGGCTCCGGCTTGGGACAAAATTTCGCGTGTAGCGAACCTGACCCCACTGCGACAGAGCGCATGTGACACCATTTCGGATTGCCGATACGAGACCGCGTACTCCCGGCCGCCCGATCCGGGCTTCTTGGCCGAGGGAACTCGAGGCCGTTCGGAACGCGTCGTCGGATTAGGCGGAATACCGCGGCGGAGGCGGGTCCGAGGCCCTGCAATGCTGCCGCACTGGTACCGTGTAAGGCGTCGCAACCTCATCGGCCACGCGGGTCGACATTTGCCCTAGCGGCGCCCAAACCAAAGGACTGAAATGATGAAGACATTCAGTGCCTTGATGGTGTGCGCCATTGTCGTTCTCCGGCGATACCATCTCAACACGGACAGCGTCGCCTATCGAATTCAAATGGCCATGAGTCGGATGACTTTCGGACAACGCAATAGTCTGATGCGGATTCATGGCAAAGATCAGCACAGCAAAAATAGCGAAAATCCCGCCTATTCGTACCAATTTTTTCAATATGCCTTGCGTTTGTTGCATTGTCGCTAGTGCCCGAGCCGTCTATCAATCCGTCCAGAGTATGTGGGATTCTTCCTATGGAAGATCAATGCCCAAAAAAACACATTCACGCCGTCGTGACTGACTTTTGTCGTTCGTGGTGTTGCCACGGCACGCCGGCCTATCGCGCTGCTTGTAATGTTTATTTGGCGCGCGTTAAGGGTCGGTGAACAGCGTGACTTCGGGTGACAGATTTTGATGCACGACGCCGCAGACGGCCGATCAACTGCGAGGCCTTGACCTTCCAGTAGGTGGAATCCCTAGATAACTGACAGCGGCGATGTCGCTTGGACAACCGAAGTCGAAAATGCGATTTGCCATGACCACGAATGTATATAGGCACGAGCACGATTCTGACGCGGCGGGTGTCGTCAAGGACCCGGTCTGCGGCATGAATGTCGAGCGCGCGAACGTACACCATGTGGCCAGCCATGATGGCCGGCGCTTTAGTTTCTGTTCCGTCGGCTGCCGGGAAAAATTCGAAGCCGAACCGACGCGCTACCTTGATGGCGTACCGGCGCCGGAACCGATGCCGGAAGGCACGCTTTATACCTGTCCGATGCATCCGGAGATAATTCAGGAAGGGCCGGGCGACTGCCCGAAATGCGGTATGGCGCTCGACCCCATGGGCATACCGGCGGCCGATGCAGGACCCAATCCGGAACTGATCGATTTTATGCGCCGATTCTGGATTGGCGCGGTATTGGGGGTGCCGCTTCTTGTGCTGACCATGGCTCCGATGGTCGGCGTGCCCGTGCGGGAATGGGTCGGCGAACGGGCAGCGATTTGGATGGAACTCTTTCTGGCGACACCGGTCGTGCTTTGGTCGGCGCTGCCGTTCTTCGTTCGTGGCTGGAAATCCCTGGTAAACCGAAGTTTGAACATGTTCACGCTGATCGCCATGGGCGTCGGCACGGCCTATGCCTACAGTCTCGTGGCGGCGCTTGTACCGTGGATGTTTCCGGCCGGGTTCCGCAGTGCGGAAGGCCATGTCGGGGTCTATTTCGAAGCGGCCGCCGTCATCGTGGTACTGGTTTTGCTGGGCCAGGTGCTGGAGTTGCGGGCGCGGGAGCAGACCGGCGGCGCCATCCGCGCACTCCTGGACCTGGCGGCAAAGACCGCCCGGATCATTCGCGCCGACGACAGCGAAGAAGAAATCGCGCTCGAGGATGTTCAAGTCGGCGACCGCCTGCGGATCCGTCCCGGCGACAAGGTGCCGGTCGACGGCATCGTCATCGAAGGCCATTCATCAGTCGATGAATCGATGCTCACCGGCGAGCCCGTTCCCGTTGAAAAGTCGACAGGCGACCCGGTTACCGGTGCGACGATTAACGGCAAGGGGTCGTTCATCATCGAAGCCAAATATATCGGCGCTGACACCGTGTTGTCACAGATCGTCGAGATGGTGGCACAGGCGCAGCGCAGCCGGGCGCCGATCCAAAAGCTGGCGGATCAAGTTGCCGGCTACTTCGTGCCCGCCGTCATTCTCGTTGCGATCCTTGCCTTCGTCGCCTGGTCGATCTGGGGGCCGGCACCGGCCCTGGCCTATGCCTTGGTCGCCGCGGTCTCCGTGTTGATCATTGCCTGTCCCTGTGCGCTTGGTCTGGCGACACCGATGTCGATCATGACGGCGACGGGACGCGGCGCACAAGCCGGCGTGCTGATCAAGAACGCCGAGGCACTCGAACGTTTCGCCAAGGTCGACACGTTGATCGTTGACAAGACCGGCACACTGACGGTCGGCAAGCCTAAGCTGATGGCCGTCCTGCCGGAGCCGGGCGTCGATGAGGCCGAACTGCTGCGCTTTGCCGCGGCGCTCGAGCGCGGCAGCGAGCACCCACTTGCTGAAGCCATCGTCGCCGGCGCCGAAGAGCGCGGTCTCGCATTGCCCAAGGCGGATGACTTTGAGGCGCTTACCGGCAAAGGCGTGAAAGGCCTGGTCGAAGGTAAGGGTGTCGCGCTCGGCAACGCCAAACTGATCACGGAGTTGGGGCTCGACGACAGCCTCGCCAGTCAGGTCGCAAACCATCGCCGGGACCAAGGCGAGACGGTCATGTTTGTCGTTGTCAACGGTCGGTTGGCCGGCCTTGTAAGCGTCGCCGATCCGGTCAAGGAAACGACGCCGGAGGCGTTGGAGGCGCTGCACGCGGAAGGCCTTCGGATCATCATGGTGACCGGCGACAACGAACGAACGGCAAAGGCGGTGGCCGCGCGACTCGGCATCGACGAAATTCGGGCCGACGTGTTGCCCGAGGAAAAGGCGCGCATTGTCGCGGCACTTCAGGAACAGGGTATCAAGGTTGCGATGGCCGGCGACGGTGTCAACGATGCCCCGGCCTTGGCCCAGGCTGATGTCGGTATCGCCATGGGAACCGGCGCCGACGTCGCCATCGAAAGCGCCGGCTTCACCCTGGTGAAAGGCGATCTGAACGGTATCGTACGGGCCCGTCGGCTGGCGTTCGCGACGATGCGCAACATCAGGCAGAACCTGTTCTTTGCTTTCATCTATAATTCGGCGGGCGTGCCGGTCGCGGCCGGCATTTTGTTCCCGTTTTTCGGGATCTTGTTGTCGCCGATCATTGCCGCCGCCGCCATGAGCCTGTCGTCGGTCTCGGTCGTCGGCAACGCCTTGAGGTTGAGACGTGTCAAACTATGAATATCGGCCAAGCCGGCGGGGTCGACGCCGCTGGAAAATTATCCCTGTCAAACGGTTGTATTTTGTCAAAACGGCCTTAGCTGGGGCGCCGCAATTCGAGCAGCCAATTCCGGCTTAGTTCAGCCAACGCGGCGACCGGCTCCAGCACATGCATTGCCGCGAAGCGACGGACATGGTCCTTGTCCTGGTCCGCGGTGACATACTCGACCGGTGACTTGCCGTCGACCCGTGCCAGCAACAGGGCCGGCAGCAGGCGCGCGGTCCGGGCCTCGAGTTCACCCGGTTGCTCCCAATCGACGCCGTGGACATAGCGTTCGGCCATGGCATCAAAGCAATCCATGAACCCGGTGATCAAGCCCGGACGCCACAGGCATTTTAGCAGCAGATGGTTGAGGCAGAAGGCAAGATCGAAAGCGGGATCGCCATACCAGGCACATTCGGCGTCAAGAAAGACCGGCCCGTTGGGTCCGATTAGGATATTCTTCGGGCTGACGTCGCCATGCACCAGGGCGATCTTCTGGTTCTTGGTGGTCCGAACCAGGGCGAGTAAGGCGTCGGCCAAGTTCGGCTGGGCCTCGGCGGCAGCCTCGAAATAGGGCGCCAGCCGTATGGCGTGAAAGATCTCATCGGTCTGAAACCGCCGTTCGATGACCGGGTCGTTGGCCGTTGCGCCGTGGATACGCAGCAGCCGGTCGGCAACCGCGCGCGCCGTCGCGGTCTCGACGACACCGTCGCGCAATTGATCCTTCCAGACCGGATAGCGGCGGGGCGGCAGGTAACCCATGACGAAAAAATTGGCTTCGCGATCCTCGGCCAGGATTTCCGGGACCGCGTCCGGCACCTCGGTGCCGGCCACACGCATCCACTCGACCTCGTACGCATTTCGCTCCAGCGGCGCCCGCCAGTCCTGTGTTACGCGCAGTCTATCGAGCGCCATTTTTACGCATACCGGACCATCCGGCAGTTCGACCCGCCATATGTCTGACGAAACGCCGCCGGTAAGCCGTTGAAACCGCGGTTCGACTTCCGCTCCGATCAGCCCCAGGCGCCGCAAAGCCACGCTGACCGCCGCGAGCCGCGCCGGTTCGTTGTCAGGTACACATCCATGCATACCCTATTATAACGATAAATTCCCGGTAGGTCAGCCAGCAGGTTGCCAGAACTCAATCATGGCGAAATTTGACCGGCCGAGCCGGTTGGCCGGCGGCGATGGCGCCGCCGGGAATATCGCCATTGACGATCGCCTGGGCGCCAATCACGGCACCGTCACCGATCCGGCTGCCGGGCCGGATCAGCACGTTTGCGGCGATCCAAACGTCGGCACCGACATAGATCGGCCGATGGTCGTAGCCCTGTTGCATGATCGGCGTACCGGACGCCATCTTGTGTTCCGAAGCGACAATCGTGCAATAGCCGGCGGTCACGCTGTCGCGCCCGATGACGATGTCGGTGCCGGCGTTGACCACATTGCCGATGGCGAGTTGGACACGGTCGCCCAAGCGAATCTCGGCATCGTTGGCGGCGACCAGGCGCACCATGCTGTCGAGCACGACGCCGTGCCCAAGCGTAATGCGGCCCTGTTCGCGGATCTTCAGATCGACCCAGGGCATCAACGTGACATTATCGCCGATCGAAATGTTGCGTGGGTTGCCGTCGAGCCGCAGCATGATCGGCCCCATCACCCTGAGACCCTTGCCGAAGCGGATGCCATGGCGCCGGAATATCAGTTTGTAGTAGAGCGTCCAGAATCCCGCCTTAAAGCGTGGCGCACCGTGATCGCCGCCGACGTCCAGGGCGATGTCATCGGCGCTTTGCGGCACACGGCGACAGGGCTGGCTCACCCCGTTAATCTGTCCATTGCGGACGCGTTTTACGGTTTCGGCTATGGCTGCAATGCTATCCAAATTGGCGACGTCTTCGGTTACACGGTCGGGCAGGCGGAGGCCAGCAGTCCGCTCGACGGCGGCGATCAGATTGACCAGGCCGAAAGAATCGACCAATCCGGAGGTGATCAGCGGCGTGTCGTCGCTTAAGCTGACGGAATGGCAGGTCCCGGCAGCGCGAATTTCGCCAAGGACGGCGCGTCGAATGCCGGCGATTGGAGCAGCCTCGGCCGGCGCCATCTGCGGTTCGGCTTGATCGAGCAACGCCAGATAACGGTCCTTGTTGGCGCCACGCGCGATTTTGCCCGATGTCGACTTTTGGAGCGAGCCATGGTCGACGATACGAATATCGCACGGCGCCGTTTCCATCGCGGCCGCCAGGGTCCGGCGAATTTCCGCCGCAAGGTCCGCGCCCTTGGCCGACGCCTCCGCCGATTCCGCGACGATGATAAGGGACTCGGTTCCGGCACTTCGGTCGTCGGTGCCGAAAGCAACAACCCGGCCCGGGATCACCCCCGGCACGGCGTTGACAATGGTCTCGACGTCTTGCGGGTAAATGTTGCGGCCGCCGACGATGATCAAGTCCTTGGCCCGGCCGACGACGAAGAGGTCGCCATCGGCGAGGTAGCCGAGGTCGCCGCTATGAAAGCCGTCCTGCCGGCACGCCGCCGCCGTCGCCTCGGGATTGTCATCATAGCTTTCGAATAGGCACGGCGACGACAGCACGATTTCGCCGATCCGGCGGTCTTCGAGAATTTCGCCCTGGTCGTCGCGGATGGTGATTTGGGTTTCAGCCAAGGCGCGGCCCGAACTGACCAGCTGACGGGTCCGGGTTGTCTGTTCCGACACGGGCTTGGCCCGCTGTTCGGTGCCGAAGATTTCGGCATCGATCAGGTCGATCTTCGGCGCCCGGCCGAACCCGCCCGACGTCGCGGCAAAGGTATTTTCCGCCAAGGCATAGGAAACCGCCAATGCCGCCTCGTTAAATCCGTGCGGCGCCAAACGGTCGACGAACAATGCATGACTTTCCGCCAGCACCGGCTCGGAACAATTGACGACACCGCGCAGCGATGACAGATCGTAGGTGCCATCCGCGGGCAGGTTGTTGGCGATAAAGTTGAAGGCGAAGTTCGGCAACCAACAGAGCGTCGGTTTGTAGCGGTCGACCGTTTCGGCCCACATCGCCGGACGGCGCACCCAATCGAACGGCGACATGGCAACCAACGGGATGCGCTTTATCAACGGCAGAAACAAACAGGCAAGCAGGCCCATATCGTGGTAGAGCGGCAACCAGCTGACAATGGCATCGGTCTCATCGGCGCCGATCGCCTCGGCATAGGTCCGGACCTGCCAGAGCAGGGCGCGGTGGCTGATGGCGACGCCTTTTTTCAAGCCGGTGGTGCCGGACGAATATTGCAGGAAGGCGACGTCGTCGGCGTTCGCCGAAGTAAAGTCGCCGTCGCCGACGAAGGCGCCGAAATCGCCCGCTTCGGCATTCAGCATCTGTGGCGTCAGCACCCAATCGAACGTCGGCAAAGCATCAACCAGCGAGGCGAAGCGCTCGGCGGCTTCCGGATAACACACCAATAAGCGCGCCTTGGCGTTCGCCAGCAATCGGTCGACGGTCTCGAAATAGACCGTCTCGGAGAGTTTCGGCGACGGATGCGCGAACATCGCCGGCACCATGCCGCCGATCAAGGCGCCGATATAGGCGGCATAAAGATCGATGGAATGGGGCAGCACGACGACGATGCGGTCACCGGGGCGCAGGCCGCGTAAGCGATAGAGCGCGGTCCAAGCCGCGGCGCGGTCGAGCAGCGCGGCATAGCTTAGGGCCGCCGGGTTGCCGCGGGACTCGAACAGCGTCAGAAAATCACCGCCATCGTCGCGCTGATAGTTGGCGTGGAGGACGTGCCGGATGGTGCGTTCAGCCAACGGGACGATCATCCAGCCATTCCTCTACTTCTTGGGCTTCGGCCAGGCAATAGTTCAAAAAATCGCCCATGCGGTCGGCATCCACGACCATGACAAAGCGGCGCCCGGTGCCGTTGCGGACCAAGGCGGTCTTGAAACCTTGATCCTTGAGCCGACCGTTGATCGATGGCGTGGCATAAAAACCCCATGACTTGGCCGCGAAATCATGGCGCTTGCCGTCGTCGGTGACAAACGAGACCTGCTCATTTTCGCTTAAACGAAGATCGCCGCAATCGACAATGGTCAAAGCGCCGTCGACACCGGTTTGAAAATGGCGGGGCGGCTCATTCGGACTGAAACGCATGGGGTCCTTGGGCGTAATGGCGGCACAAATTGCGGCGTCGTTAGGCCATTAAGGATCTGATAATATGGTTAACAAAATCGAAATTGCGGTGGCGAGGGCATCACAGTGCGTTGTTTCCGCCCACGGTGGAATTTGCTATGAAGCACAGAGCCGCAACGCCTGAATCGGAGCCTGTCGAATGAGCCAAGCTGCACCGACCTATTTGTTTGAGGCCGACGAGAAACCGTCGCTGCCGGTCTTCGATGTGCCCTTGATCATCGCCACCGATGCGAGCCTCGCCGGTTATGGCTATTTGGTCGACGATCCGGACGCCTGCGATGTCGAGATCGTGCAATGGCCGGCCCAGGGCTGGCGGCCGGTCGATGACGGCACCGGCGACGAGGGCGGGACGGTGGAGGGCATTTTTAGCGGCGAGTGGACCGGCGACGTGTTGATGGGTCGGAATGAGGCGGTCGACGGCACCTATGTCCTGGGCTGGAGCCGGGATCCGCAACAGGCATCGGCGGAACTGGAGACCGTGGCGCGCCGGCGCGTCTTGCTCTGGCACATGAATTATCACCCGGACGGTGGCCAGCTGTTCTATCCGCTGGACATTCAGCCCTTCGTGTTTCCGGCGGCCTTACCCGGTGACGATATCACGCCGACAAATGTCGTGGCGTTCTGGTGCGACGGCACGAAAGGGCTCTACATCCACCCCAACGTCTGGCATGAAGGCATCTTCCCCGTCGGCCAGCAACAACGCTTTCTCGACCGCCAGGGCCGGGTGCATGCAAGGGTCAGCTGCGACTTCGGCGCCGAGTTCGGCGTCTATTTGTCGGTGCCGCTGATGCCCGATTGAGCCGCGGTTAGGCCGTCGTGCACATCATCATTTCGGCGATCCTTTGGCTTTGCGTCATTGTCTCAACGGCAACAGCGCAGGACAGCCCCACCATCCCCTTCGTCGATGCGCACGTCCACTTGAGCCGGCCGGCGGCGCTGGTGCAATTGATGAACAGCGAGCACATCGACAAGGCAATCGTCTTCTGGGGGCGTGACAGCGATAATGGGGCACTTGCCGAGGCGGCGCGGGCGCATCCCGACCGGTTGATCCCTTTCATCTCGGTCTCTCCCGAACGGCGGCGCTACCGCGACTTCTGGACCGGGGACGAAAAGCCGCTGCTCGGCGAGGTCAAAGACCTGCTTGAGACCGGTATGTATAAGGGCATCGGTGAGATCTCGGTGGTCCATTTCCCGTCACGGGGATTTCCGGAAGCCGATTTCGACCCGCTCGGCGCCATGATGACCGGACTGATGCGCCTGGCCGAACAATACCGCGTGCCGATCACCATCCACTGTGAGATCACCCGGCTCCGCGAATTCGCAAGCCTGCTCGACGCCTTTCCGGACGTGCAGGTGATCTGGGCGCATGGCGGCTACACGCCGTATTTCTTGGCCCGCCGCATGATCGAGCGCCACGGCAATCTAACCTATGAGCTGAGCGCGCGCACCTACCTGCACCATCGCCGCTCACCCGACTACACGATATTTCGCAACGAAATGAAGGTCTGGCCGCGTTGGCTGGCGCTGATCGAGGACTATCCGACGCGTTTTATCATCGGCACCGACGGCACTCAGCGTCGCCTCGGTTCCGATCGGTCGAAGATCGACCGCGTGCGGCTGTTGTTGTCGCAATTAACCACCGAGACCCGGGGACTGGTGGCGACCGGCAACATCCTGCGCCTGCTCGGGCGATGACGGACTCAGGCAGCTTGATCCACCTGGATAACGTAAAATATCATTCGCGCATCAGTGATACTTAGTCGATTGTTAAGAAGCGACTTTGAGTGCTGAGAGCGTCTAACACGCGTCCAGTGCCGGTTCGCTGATTTCGGACAAAGGGGCCTTTGATCAGTTTGCTTTTCATGGGCATTTATGAGCACTGAT